>Ga0272441_10005475_pt1 | contig 22015 bp, 20 predicted proteins | sample SSMProp6N_FD_193582 | JGI IMG/M metagenome (GOLD analysis project Ga0272441, IMG submission 193582) | Marine sediment archaeal communities from Little Sippewissett salt marsh, Falmouth, MA, United States - SSM-Prop-6N | ecosystem: Environmental > Aquatic > Marine > Wetlands > Sediment ... | reverse complement strand
TAATCGGGATAATCTCCTGTTCCTCGTACCAGTTGAAAAATCCGGTCACGTCCTCGTACACTATCTCCTGGGCCCGGTCCACCTCCCTGAGGCGGGACCTTGTGTTTTCATCAGCAATATTTTCCAGGTCATCTATGTTATAGAGGTGCACGAAATCCAGATCAGCAACATCCGGGTCAATGTTTCTCGGCACTGATATGTCTATCAGAAACAGCGGCCTCCCGTTTCTTTTCTCGCGTATTGCCTTTGTCATTTCAAGGGTCACCAGGTATTCCTGGCATGCGGTTGATGAAATGATCACATCCGCATCCTGGATGTATGATCCTATATCGTCCAGCGGGGCCACTGCCGCGCTGCAGTCCAGGTCCTTCACAATTCGGCTGGCATTCTCCACTGACCTGTTTGCGACCGTTATTCTCTCCATGCTGTTTTTCGTGAAATATTTCAGGATCAGCTCAGCCATTTCGCCCGCCCCGATAAGCAGCGCCTTCCTGTTTGAAAAATCATGAAAGAGCTGTTTTGCCTTTTCAACCGCTATATAGGCAATGGAAACCGGGTTCTGGGATATTCCCGTGTCCGACTTGACCTTTTTCCCGGTGTTAAAGGCCTGGTGGAAAAGCCGGTTGAGCAGGAACCCTGTCATGTTATTCATGACCGAGTTTCTGAATGCGTCCTTTACCTGACCGAATATCTCGTTTTCACCGATTACCATCGAATCCAGGGATGATGTCACGGAAAAGAGGTGAAGAACCGCATCCCTGGAATATTTTTTATAAAGGTAATTTATGAAATCATCCTTTCTGAGTCCGGTATATTCCTCAAACAGTTTTTTAAGCCACTTGAATGATGATGCGATGTCACTGGCTGTAAAATAGACCTCAACACGATTGCAGGTAGTGAGCAGCACAATCTCCTCAATACCGCCCTCACGGGCTCTCATCATGAACTCGCTCTTTTTTGTGTCATCTATACAGAATTTTTCACGCACATCCACGGGCGCGGTCTTATGGCTGAGACCCATCATGTTGATTTCGGGAAGTTCTTCGTTTTGCTTCATAATGACGCGTGGTCCATTTATTGTTAAATATTATCCCAGCACTGCATCCAGTGATTCAGACACTGCCTGCGCGGTCCTTTCAATATCTTCAACCGTATGCGCGGTTGACAGGAATCCTACCTCGTAACCGGACGGAGACAGGTATATCCCCCTCTCCAGCATTTGCGCGTGGAACCGGGCAAAAAGGCCCATGTCCGCTTCGCGCACATGATCAACTGATTCAATAATCTCCCTTTCTGTAAAATAGAAGGAAAATATCGATTCACACTGCAGGAAGAGTACCCGCTTACTGTATTTATCCAGTGCCGGCTGCAGCATGTGCCTGAACGTGTCAGCCTTTTTTCTGAGGAGTTCATAGGCCCCTGTTCTGTCAAGCTTTTTCATGGTCTCGATTCCTGCAGTCATTGCAACAGGATTGCCGGAGAGTGTGCCTGCCTGGTATACGGGCCCGTCCGGCGCCACTGCTTTCATGATGGATCGCGAAGCCCCGTACGCTCCCACAGGAAGCCCGCCCCCGATTATCTTTCCGAGAGTGGTTATATCCGGCATGACACTGAAATATTCCTGCGCTCCCCCCCGTGAAAGCCTGAGTCCGGTAATGACCTCGTCAAATATAAGCAGGACACTGTATTGCGTGCACAGCGCGCGTACCCTTTTAAGGAACAACGGGTCAGGTGGTACAAGGCCGTAATTACAGGGTACAGGTTCCATTATCAGGGCTGCGATCTCGTGCCCGCGCTCTTTAAAAAGAGTTTCAAGCGCATCCGGGTTGTTAAATGGCGCAACAATCGTATCCCGCACTGAGTCCGCTGTCACGCCCCCGGAATCCGGCGTACCCAGGGTTGCAAGACCGGAGCCGCCCGCTACAAGAAGCTGGTCTGAATGCCCGTGGTAACATCCGTCAAACTTGACTATCCTGTCCCTGCCTGTCACGCCGCGCGCAAGCCGTATCGCGCTCATTGTGGCCTCTGTGCCGGAATTTACAAAACGTATGACTTCAATGGAGGGGAAACGGTCCGTTACCATTTCCGCTATCTCGACCTCCTGCCTGCTCGGGGTCCCGAAACTCGTGCCCCTTTCAGCGGCCGAAATTACCGCCTCTGTAACGTCCGGGTCAGCATGTCCCAGGATGAGTGGCCCCCAGGACATACAGTAATCAATAAATTCATTACCGTCAACATCCTTGAGGTGTGAACCCTCGCCCCTTTCCATGAACAGGGGCTTGCCTCCCACTGATTTGAACGCACGCACAGGGGAATTCACGCCACCGGGCATCACCTGTACCGCCCTTTTATATAAGCCTTCTGATTTATCTGTATTCATTGTCACACAGTCCCTGTTATAATTGATTATTCACAGTCCCGGACCCGTCCTGTCAGAGCCACCCATTGAGGAAAACATCCCTGGTATGATATGAAATGATCATGTCCGCGCCCGCCCTGAATATGGAACAAATAATCTCACGCACGATTGACTCTTCGTCCACCCATCCGTGTTCCGCGGCTGATTTTACCATTGAGTATTCACCGCTTACATTATAGGCGCACAGGGGCATGTCAACATTTACCCGTACCTCCCTGATTATATCAAGGTATGAAAGTGCAGGTTTTACCATCACTATATCCGCCCCTTCTTCCACGTCAAGGAAGACCTCTCTCAGGGATTCGCGGGTATTGCGGTAATCCATCTGGTATGTTTTCCGGTCACCGAACCGGGGTGCACTCCCTGCAGCGTCCCTGAAGGGCCCATAGAATGCCGAGGAATACTTTGCAGAATATGCCATTACTGCCGTGTCATGGAATCCCTTCTCCTCCAGCAGGTCCCGGATCACTCCGACCCGCCCGTCCATCATGTCAGATGGGGCCACAATATCAGCCCCTGCTTCAGCATGGGACAGGGCTGTGTCCGCGAGCAGTTCCAGGCTGGGATCATTCAGCACCTTGCCGTTCTCCACGATTCCGCAGTGTCCATGACTCATATACTCGCACAGGCAGACATCAGTTATTACAAGCATACCCGGCAGGTTCTTTTTTATCTCCCTGAGGGCCTTCTGGATAATTCCCTGCCTGTCCATTGCACCGGAGGCCCTTTCGTCTTTTGATCCCGGTATTCCGAAAAGAATTATCTTGGTGATTCCAGAGGCAAAGTCCTTTTCCAGGTCCCTGATCAGGTTATCCGGGGAAACGCGTTCGATTCCGGGCATTGATGGTATGTGCCCGCGTATACCCCTGCCCTCCTCCACAAAATAAGGCATTATCAGCTTGTTCCTGTCAGCAGCAGTTTCTGCAACCAGGTCGCGCATCTGGGCGGAGGAACGGGTCCTTCTTGGCCTGTAGGGATTGATCATGAAAGTTAACCTCTGATCTTTTTCTGTAGTTTTTTAGGAAATCAGCGCATTTGGCAAGGATAAATTTACAAAAAATTACATCATGTACAATTCTCTCTGAATCCGGCTTCCCGGGTATTCAATAACTGTCTCAACCCCGTTTCCTTATACCTGAAAGGACATACGCGATGTTCATGCACAGTCTTTCCAAAAGCATGGATTTATCAGAATTTGCATTGACATATGATCAGGAAATGGACCATCCTGCAGATATATGCATCCGTACGGATTTAATGACGGGAATCAGTACTGTTGCAATATTTAATACCAGATTTTACATATAATGTCTAATACCAAAAAGAACATAAAACCGGATGCCATTTCAGGCACAATCATCCGGGAGATTAAGCCGGGAGAATCACTGTTCAGCCGTAAAAACCCCGTTCCCTCTCTTATACAGCAGGATGGGATGTCACTCCCCGGCGCGATCCTTGATGCGCTTAATGAACACGTGGTCATATCTGACCTGGATATGAAGATTCTCTGGTGCAACATGTCTGCATCTGAATCTATCGGACTCAGCCATGATGAGATTATCGGCAGAAAGTGCCACACCCTGTGGGGCCAGAGCGAAAAACCCTGCCATGACTGTCCTGTACAGAATGCCGTTAAAACCGGCCGCCCGCACAGCACTGAAAAAACAACCCCGGACGGGAAAAGCTGGCTTATCAGCGGATACCCCCTTCGCGATGCCAGCGGAAAGATCACCGGGGGTATCGAGATTACCCTGGATACAACCGAATTTAAAAATGCGGAATTACTTTACAAAAAGGAACACGAGTTCCTCAATATTGCGCTTCTAGCTGCTGATGACGGCCTCTGGGACTATAACATGTCGGAAAACAGGGGGATGTTCAGCACGAGTTTTTATACCATGCTCGGTTACGAACCGGGTGAAGTCGAGCCTACCTTTACACTCTGGCGCAATTCAATCCACCCTGATGACCGCATGCGGGTTTTTCAGGAAATGAATTCCCTGAAGAAAGATTCAAAAAACATGATGCAGACAGAACTGCGTTTCCGTACCAGGCAGGGAGAATGGAAATGGACCATAATGCGCGCGATAGTAACAGAGTGGAATGAGCAGGGAAACCCGGACAGGTTAATTGGATCCAATATTGACATACAGAGAATTAAAACAGCCGAAGACACCATAGCGCAAAAAAATGCGGAACTCGAAAAGCTGATAAGTGAGCTTACCAAAACAAATGAAGAGCTTGAGTCCCTGTTCAGGGAATCCCACTCAACAAACGAGGTGCTGGAATCCATTAATCTTGAGCTCACAACAACACAGAGTGAGCTCCTTGCTGCAGGGGAGGAACTGCGCAGGAGTGAAGAATTCTTCAGACAGATAGCGGACAACTTCCCGGCTCCCTTATGCATAGTAAACAATGAAGGAGCCTTTGAATACTTTAACCCCCGCTTTGAAAAGACCTTCGGCTACAGCAGAAATGACTTTCACGATGTAGAGTCCTGGTTCAGGCTTGGCTATCCGGACCGGGATTACCGCGAAAAGGTCATGGCTGACTGGCTCCTTGAAATCAATGACACCTCTAACCCCACAACTATCGGTAAACAATTCAGCATTACATGCAGGGACGGCAGTGTTAAACTCATACAGTTTACCCGTATCTCGCTTGAAAACAGGAAGCAGTACCTGATAATGGAGGACATCACAGAGAGGAACCTTGCCGAGGAGATACTCAGGGAAAACGAAGAAAAATACCGCTCCCTTGTGGAGAGTATGAAAGAGGTTATGTATCTGCTAGATCCGGAGGGCCACATCCAGTACATCAGCCCCTCTGTTTACGAGCTGAACGGATATACACCTGAAGAACTCAATGGCAGGCATTTTACATGCCTGATACATCCTGAAGACCTGGACAGGCTGAAAAAAAGATTCAGCCGATTGCTTTCGGGTGAATATGAACCGCTTGAATACCGCCTCTTGCATAAAAATAAAATGACCGTTTACGTTAAATCAAGCAGCCGGCTGATTATACAGGAAGGGACTGTCACAGGTATAAACGGCCTGCTTTCGGACATTACCCTGCAGAAACTTGCAGAGGAGGAACGTATCCGGCTTGAAAAAAAACTCATGGAGTCACAGAAACTCGAGGCAATCGGCACCCTGGCCGGCGGTATTGCGCATGACTTTAATAATATCCTTACCGCTATTATCGGCTACACTGAACTCTCCATGCGAAAATGCGATGATGACAGTGATATTTTTAAACACCTTCAGCATATAATGACAGGCTCGAAACGGGCGTCTGAGCTGGTGCAGCAGATGCTTACTTTCAGCAGGGGTACAAGGTCCTGCAAGTCACTTATAGAGATAAGCCCTGTGATAAGGGAAGTCCTTAAGCTGCTTAATTCCTCCCTGCCCCCGGGTATCAGCATAGTACAGAATATTGAAAAAGAGACCTCACCCGTGCTGGCGGATCCTACCCAGATCCACCAGCTTATCATGAACCTCTGCACGAACGCCATCCATGCCATGAAAGATACGGGCGGGACTCTGACAGTAGAATTCAGGGAGACCGGGATTGACAAGGGTGCCGCATCAGATCAAAAATTTTCGGCCCCCGGCAATTACCTTCTTCTAAAGGTATCTGACACAGGACACGGAATTGACAACGCAATCATAAACAGGATATTCGAGCCGTTCTTCACCACAAAGAACGTGGGTGAAGGCACTGGTATGGGACTCTCTGTTGTTCATGGAATCGTCAACAACCTTGACGGAGACATTATTGTTTCAAGTTCACCTGGCAGCGGTTCGGAATTTACAGTATACCTTCCTTTTCCCGGAGTTGGAAACTCAGAGGAAAGTACAGGTTCAACCACCCGGGCAAAGACAGCGTGCATTCTCCTGTTAGCGCCTGAAAGCGGAGTTGACTGTATTTATCCCGGTTTGCTTGAAGGATATGGTTACCATGTTGTTACAGTAAACAATACCGTGACATCACTTGAGGCCATTATATCCAATCCCGGGCGCTTTGACCTTGTAATAATGGACACAGCAGTATCTGACCTGAATACTGCTGTACTTGCAGCTGAAATAAAAAAATTCCGCGCAGATATCCCTGTTATTGTGTGTACGAATGAGCATGACAGAGCCCTTCCCGGTGAGGCAGACAGGAACATTATTGACGCGTTCATTGACAAACCTGTGCAAAGGCATGAATATAAAAAAATTATAAGAGACATGCTGGAAAAAACAGGTGACAGGAGAACCTGATGGCACATATCCTTGTAATTGATGATGATCCTTCCATCCGGAATATACTCTATGATATACTGCGCGAGGACGGTCATGAGGTCAGCCTTGCTGAAAACGGTAACCGCGGTATTGAGCTGATAAATAAAATCCCCTTTGATCTTGTAATCACGGATCTCATTATGCCGGAAAAGGAGGGGGTAGAGACGATCATTGAGATAAGAAACAGTTCTCCCGGACTCCGGATCATTGCGGTTTCAGGCGGAGGACGTATCAGCTCACAGGATTACCTGTCTCTTGCAGAAAAACTCGGTGCGGATATGACCATGTCAAAACCTTTTACTCCCGGCCAGATAAAATCAGCTGTTGACGAACTCCTGAAAAAATAACCATTACACAGGATACACCATGAGAAAAATTACCATTGGAACAAGGGGGAGCAGACTTGCACTGGCCCAGACAGAATCTGTTGCTGATTCCCTCAGGGCACTCTACCCGGATTCAGAATTCGAGATTATCATTATTAAAACAAAGGGAGATAAAATCCTTGACGCACCGCTTTCAAGAATCGGGGACAAGGGCCTTTTTACACGGGAGATAGAGGAGGAAATGCTGAAGGGGAAAATTGACATGGCTGTGCACTCCATGAAGGACATGCCCACGGAACTCCCCCTGGGCCTCAGGATCGGCGCCACTACCATCAGGATCAATCCATCTGACGTGCTCATCAGCAAAAACGGCATAAAAATCAGTGACCTCAGCAGTGTCAACACCATAGCCACAAGCAGCCTGCGCAGGCGCGCCCAGCTGCAGGCTGTTTCCCCGGGAATCGGGATAACCGATATCCGCGGCAATATAAATACCCGTATCAGGAAGATGCAGGAAAATCCCGGCATTGACGGAATCATACTGGCCCATGCCGGTCTCGCACGCCTTGACATGACTGAAATGATCACGGAAATACTGGATACAGACATTTTTATCCCGGCTGTTGGCCAGGCATCTCTCGCTGTGGAGACAAGGGATGATGACCCATTTATTGATTCAGTACTTGCTCCGCTCCACCACGCTGAAACAGGCATTGAGGTGTCCTGTGAACGCGAGTTTCTTTCCTCTCTTGAGGGGGGATGTCAGGTACCCATTGCCGGGTATGCCAGGATACAGGATACCCGTATAACCCTGACCGGCATGGTTGCCTCCCTTGACGGCAGGACCGTTTTCAGGGACAGTATTTCAATGGCTGTGGGTGATCACGCGGGCATGGGAAGGGAACTGGCCGGCCGCCTGCTGGGTATGGGTGCTGACAGGGTCCTTGATGAAATTTACGGACGCACTGACACAAACACGGAACACAGGAGTTAATGCCATGAACACAGGAAAAACCGGAACAGTGTACCTGGTAGGATCAGGACCGGGGGACGACAGGCTGCTCACCCTGCGCGCACTTGATCTCCTGAAAACAGCTGATACTGTAGTATACGATAACCTTGTTAACTCGCGTCTTATTGAAAACTGCTGTCCTGCCGGGTGTGAACGCATATACGTGGGGAAATCCGGCCGTCACCACACAATGGAGCAGGATGATATTAACGCCCTCCTGGTTGAAAAAGCCCTTGAGGGCAGAGATGTGGTGCGGCTCAAGGGAGGTGATCCCTTTATATTCGGCCGCGGCGGAGAAGAGGCCCTTGTCCTTTCCGGTAAAAATATCCCTTTCGAGGTCGTAAGCGGAATATCTTCAGCATACGCTGTTCCCGCGTGCGCGGGCATCCCCGTAACCCACAGGGGCTTTGCCTCGAGCGTAGCCTTTATTACAGGGCATGAAGATCCTGAAAAGGAAACGAGCGACATACACTGGGACCGGATAGCCACAGGCATACAGACCCTGGTCTTTCTTATGGGCGTAAAGAACCTACCCCATATCGCAAAAAAACTCATCGAAAACGGAAGGAGCGGTGACACTCCTGTGGCTGTCATACAGAACGGCTCATACCCGAACCAGAGAACCGTCAGCGGCCCGCTTTCTGATATTACCGGTATTGTCAGGGAATCAGGCATCAGGCCCCCGTCAATAATTGTCGTGGGAGAAGTAGTGTCCCTTAGAAACAAAATAAACTGGTTCGAGTCAAGGCCCCTTTTCGGCCGCTCAATAATCGTGACCCGCGCCCGTGAACAGGCGTCAAAACTGGTATCGCAACTCGCCGGTCTCGGGGCAGAAGTGATCGAAGTACCTTCCATAGCAATCATGCCTCCGGATGACACCGGACCGCTTTATTCTGCAATTAACAGGATTAAAAGCTATGACTGGATCATATTCACCTCTGCTAACGGCGTGTCATCTTTCTACAGATACCTTTCCGAGGCAGGGCTCGATTCCCGCTCCCTCTGCAATGCTAAAATATGCGCAATAGGGCCCGCAACTGCCGAAGAGCTCGGTATGCGCGGCATAAGCCCTGACCTTACACCTGTCAGGTATATCAGCAGTGCAATTACAGAAGCACTTTCAAAGTCTGATGAAATCGCGGGGAAATCCTTTCTCCTTCCCAGGGCGGACATCGCACCGGATACACTGAGAAATGATCTTCTCAACCTTAATGCGCAATCCGTTGATGATGTAACAGTATACAGGACCGTGAAGCAGGACATTAACACGGAATCGGATGCGGCTGAAATAATCAGGCAGGGTAAAACTGACCTGGTAACATTCACCAGCTCCTCAACAGTAACTAATTTCCACAGCATACTTGAACAGGTTGGAGGGCCGGCACCGGAAAATTTCACCTGCGCGGCTATCGGCCCTGTAACTGCTGAACGGGCGCGTGAACTGGGATTCAATGTTGCTGTTACTGCGGATGAATATACGGTTGACGGCCTGGTCAGGGCCATACTGGAAGAATGGTCCGGGTAATACCCGGCAGGATATTCAGAACACTATGAGGTCATCCCTGTTAATGACCTCATCATAATACTTGTAACCGAGCAGCTTCCTGATCTCCTGCGTCCTTTTCCCCTTGATAATACCGAGTTCCACGTTGTTGTAGTTAACTATGCCCTTTCCGCAGGACCCGCCATTCATGTCAGTGATCTCAACAGTGTCACCCATGTCAAATGTACCGTCAATTCCGCAAATCCCAGTCGCAAGGAGGGACTTCTTTTTTTTCAGTACTGCCTCAACCGCGCCGTCGTCTATGATTATCTTTCCCTTCGGATTCCTGATGGCAAGCCACTTCTTCCTGCTTGAGAGGGGTTTACTCGTTCCGACAAATATTGTGCCGATCTTCTCGCCGTTCATAATATGTGAAAGCACGCCTTCTTTCGCGCCATTGGCGATAATCATTTTTTCTCCAAAGCGGATGATAATTTCAGCGGCACGGATCTTGGTTATCATGCCCCCGGTTCCGTATTCGCTGCCGGTACCGCCTGCATGTTCGATTATTTCGTCTGTTATCCTGTATATCTCTTCCACCGGATCAGGGTCACTCAGGTCGCGGTAAAATCCGTCAATATCCGAAAGAAGTATGAGCAGGTCAGCGTTTATCAGGCTGCTCACGTGCGCGGCAAGTGTATCATTGTCCCCGAACTTGATCTCCTTTACCACTACAGAGTCATTTTCATTTATTACCGGCACAACACCCATATCAAGAAGGGCCTCAAGAGTGTGTCTCGCGTTCAGGAACCTTCTCCTGTTCTTTATATCGTCCTCGGTCAGGAGTATCTGTCCCACGTGTATGTCCTTTTTCGTGAAATACTTCCTGTAGGTGTTCATGAGAACAGTCTGCCCCACAGAAGCGAGGGCCTGTTTTTCCGGTATGGTGAGAGAACCGTTGCTTCGCGACATGCTGCCAGCGCCTGCAGCGATTGCCCCTGAAGAGACTATAACCACCTGGTATCCCCTCTGGATGAGTGCGGAAACGTCCCTCACGATCGCCGATATTTTCTTATCTGATATTTCGTTGCTGGTGCAGATTGTTGATGTACCGACTTTTACAACTATGCGCTTTACATGCTTAATGAGATCCTTTCTCGGCATCCTCTTTCTCCATGAAAGTATCAAGAATAGATAATAATTCGTTTATGTTTTCCCCTGTTAAAGAAGATACAGGAAGGGGGCTGTCACTGCTGAATTCCTGCATTACAGAAGCAACAATCTCATGGTCCGCCAGGTCTGTCTTTGTCAGGAGTACATGATATTTCCTTTTTAAAAGTTCCGGGCTGTAGCTTTTGAGCTCTGACTGAAGCAGCCTGAATGTATAGACCGGGTCCTCGCAGGTTACATCTACAAGGTAGAGAATCATCCTGACCCGTTCAATATGCTGCAGGAATGAAAGACCCAGGCCCTGCCCCCGGTGAGCGCCCTCGATTATGCCGGGTATATCTGCGATCCTGTACACAAGCCCGTCCTCCCGCTCTACAACACCGAGATTAGGGACCAGGGTCGTAAATGGATAATCACCGATTTTTGGACGGGCGTTTGTTATCCTGGAAAGGAGTGTTGACTTACCCGCGTTTGGCAGGCCGACAAGACCTATATCAGCTATGAGTTTCAGATTGAGCGTAATTGAGAGTTCTTCACCTTCGATGCCGGGCTGCGCGAACCTGGGTGTCTGCATTGTTGATGACTTGAAAAATGCGTTACCCTTCCCACCGATTCCACCTTCCGCGATCCTGAATGGAACATTTTCCTGAAGCAGATCAGTAATAAGTTCACCGCTTTCAGTGTTTATGACTTCCGTGCCAGGAGGGACCTTTATTATGGTATCCTTTCCGTCCCTGCCGTGCCGGTTCATTCCCATTCCCTGCCTGCCTTTTTCAGCGCGGTAGAGCCTGTCCGTGAACAGGTGTGAAAGATTATAATAGCGCCGGTCTGCTTCAATAAACACATCTCCGCCCCTGCCGCCGTCACCTCCGTCAGGCCCTCCCCTGGGGATATACTTCTCCCTCCTGAATGAGACCGCGCCTGCTCCGCCGCCTCCTGCCCTGACACGAATCCGTATTGAATCTGTAAACCGTGACACTCTGATTACCTGCCTGAGACTATTAGTCTCTTAAAACTCTATATTTTCAGTATAAATCCCTGTAATTCTATTGCAATATTATTACCATGAATAATTAGTTCTGTACCAGCGAAATTTCAGACCATAATAAAACAAATCGCGTATGAAATATCTCATACGCGACGCTTTCCTAATACAATTGAATTATATCAGCGGGAATGGTCCGGATTAAGAAACAGGATATACTGACACCTTTTTTCTTTTCTTATCCTTACGTTCAAAAGTGACCACACCGTCTATCTTTGAAAACAAAGTGTCATCGCCGCCCTTCCCAACATTGGTGCCGGGATGGATTTTGGTACCGCGCTGCCTTACAATAATTGTGCCGCCAGTTACAATCTGCCCGCCGTATCTCTTCACCCCAAGTCGCTTGGAGTTTGAATCGCGTCCATTCTTGGTTGATCCACCACCCTTTTTATGAGCCATGTCCTACTCCTTGAATCAGTAATATCATTTTTCAGAGGCATCATCCGCTGTAAATTCAGCCTTTATCCGATCAGGATTTATCCTGATGATCTCGAAGATGCCTGTTATCAAGGTGCTGATTATTGTCCTGCACCTTTCAGTATATTCGGGCCGCGATTCAGAGAGATCAATCACGCTTTTCAGGAAACCGTTTTCCTGTTCGATCTTCTGTGGTACACACGCGATCCGTGTTATGGAAATTATTGCTGTCTGTGCAAGTGCTGATACAGCCGCACACACAATGTCGTTTCCTTTTTCTCCGGATAAAGAATGTCCGGCTACCTCTATGCAGACGGTATTGCCATTAAATACTACATTGCTGCTTTCCCTGCTGCATTGTATATTGTGAAACAACACCCGTATCAATGCGCGGTATTAACTCACCACAAGATTATTTATCTTCAGCTGTGTCAGGTCCCGCCTGTGACCGATTGTACGTGTATAGTTCTTACGCTTCTTGAACTTTATTCCCCTGACCTTGGCTCCCCTGAAATTGCCGATCAGTGTTGCATCAACACTGACATTCGTCAGGTACGGCTGCCCGATCATTACATCATCGCCATTGGAATAGAGCAGCACTTTGTCAATCGTAATATTGTCACTGCCTTCATTGTTTATTTTGTCAACATTTACTGTTGCGTCCTTCTCAACCCTGTACTGTTTTCCAGCAATTTCTATTATAGCATACATCTTGACGATTTCCCCGATAATTAATTTAAGGGAGCTGAAACTCCCCTTTCACTGTGGGCCCACAAGGATTCGAACCTTGGACCCCCTGATTATGAGTCAGATGCTCTAACCAACTGAGCTATGGGCCCTTCTTAATTTGACTGCCATTTATATTATTTTAAAAGATTATGTCAAGAAAATTACACGAAATTTCTTTCAGCCGTGTATAATCCAGAGCATGTAAAAATATAACTATAAAGAAGCCCCTATTCAACCACAATTTTTGCTACATACGGGCTTACGGCACATCCCCTGTCATAGGCATTATTATACCTGTTCATTTTTTCCGCGTCAGCATAAGCCTCAACAATACCCACGGTATGGATTATAATTGACACGAGAAAAAACAGGCCGGGCAGGACCATCCTTGTTTTCAGATCACCTGACGCTGAATCACCAAGGAATGAATCATAGGCGAAATAACCCGCGGCAGCATATGAGGCACCTGTTGCCACGCAGAAGCCTATGCCCTTCAAGTCCCTTCGAAGATAGATATGGCCCCCTCCCGGTATCATGAGGGAAAGGATGCAGGCAAGCCTCGGGTCCTTTCTCCCGTTTGACTCAAAGGAAACATCGCGTGCGGGTTCAGCAGGTTCCTGGATCCTGTTCTCCTTTTTATCCACCTTTTTCAGTGTTTCTTCTATTGTACCCTTTTCAGCTGCTTTCCTGTCTCCTGCCTGTTCCTTCACTGTAAGGGCAAAAGCCGACGGCAGAATATAGATATTCAGAAGAAACATGCATACCGTGATAAATGAAATGCGCCGGAGAGTTTTTCTTCCATAAAATTCCGCGCTGAATAAACGTGAAAAAGAATTCGCCATTACATTCTCCGTAGTCTTTTATTGTACTGTTCTATCAAAGAAAGGTTACCCTGTTCTTGCCGTTTCGCTTGGACCGGTAGAGCGCCTGGTCTGCCCTGTTTATAAAATCATTTTTCTTTTCATCCAGTCCCACCTGGTACTGAGTAAGGCCCAGTGATATGGTCACGTGAACCTTTTCCCCTTCCATGGGCAATATCTGCCTGTCAACACTCTGACGTATCCGTTCAGACACGATCAGGGCTTCATTGATGTCTGTTTTGGGAAGGATTACCGCAAATTCCTCTCCGCCGTAGCGCGCTGCAATATCCATGGGCCGTATGTTTTCCCTGATTGTCCGTGAAACATTCTTAATAATATCATCACCCGCTGTATGCCCATAAGTGTCATTGAACTTCTTGAAATCATCAATATCCATCATTATCAGCGAAAGCGGACGTTCAAATTTTACGGACTTCTCGATTTCTTCTGCTACTGCTGTCTGGAAATAGTGGTGTATCTTTAACCTGGTCATCATGTCAGTTGTTGCCATTTCATAGAGCAGCGCATTATTAATGGCTATCCCGGCCAGGGAAGCGATATCAAGGAGGAACTCCTTTTCAGAATCTGAAAATTCTTTTTCTCTTATCCTGTCCGCGAGAATGATTATCCCGTTTATTTCTCCCTTGCTTACAAGGGGTACAACAAGGTCCGGTTCAAGCAGCGAAAGAACAGTGAGAGATTTCTCATCAATGACAGAGTCCTGTAATTCAACATTGGTGTAGCACCTCACGGATTTCTGTATATGGCAGAGCAGGGGCGAATTTTTTTTTAACTCGTATTCCCTTGTATGATCAACCTCGAAGCCCTTGTAATTCCTGTGCAGAGTAAGGTCCTCAAAGCTGATGCCCCTGCTGAGAAAGATCCCTGCACGTGTGAGCTGCATATGCCCCATACAGGTAAACAGGATCGAATCGATAAGGGTGTTATAATCGAGTGTTGAGTTAAGTCCCTTTCCAATTTCGATCAGCTGCTTCAGGTCATAAATTTTTTTTTCATACTGCTCGACTGAAAGTGCAACCTGAGCCTGTTCCTTCTCACGCCTGTTCATAAGATCACCTGCTTTTTATAGTCAAAAGTGCATCCTCCAGGTCCACCCTGCCGTCATACACGGCCTTGCCTACAATGCAGCCATACAGGCCCCTGCTCTCAAATTCAGCAAGTTTTATAATGTCATCAATGGAGGAAACTCCTCCTGAAGCACACAGTCCTATGCCGCTCACATTACTCAGAATAGAATCAATCGCATCCAGATTCGGTCCTTTCAGCATTCCGTCCGTGGAGATATCTGTATAAATTATTTCTGATATCCCTATTTCTTTCAACTCTTTTATTATTTCCAGCGCACTGACCGAGGAGACCTCCTTCCATCCGTGTGTTGCCACCATGGAATCCCTGGCATCAACCCCGGCAATCAGGACCTCCCTGTATTGTTCCACAATCCGTTCAAATCCGCTTTCCAGAAGCACTGTACCCAGGATTATCCTGGATATTCCCGCGTCAACATAACGACTTACCGCGTCCCCGGTCCTGATCCCGCCGCCCACTTCGATTTTAATTGAAACAGTTGACGCGATTTTTGCTATTACTTCATGATTAACTGTTTCACCGGAAAATGCGCCGTCAAGATCAACCACATGTATAAGTTCAGCACCGAGGTCCTCGAACCTGCGGGCCATATCAACCGGGTCACTGGAATAGACTGTCTCCCTGTCAGGGTCTCCCTGCAGGAGACGTACACAGTTCCCGTTACGAATATCTATTGCGGGTATTACGAGCATACATCCTCCACGAAATTCTCAATTATTTTCAGGCCGGCATTATGGCTTTTCTCCGGATGAAACTGCGTGGCAATAACGTTCCCCTTTCCAACAATGCAGGAAAACCGTTCTCCGTATTCGGCTTCTCCCAGGATCCACTCTTCGCTTTCCACAACAGGATAGTATGAATGAATGAAGTAGAAATAACTCATTGAAGGTATTCCGCGCAGGAACCTGGACTCTCCCCTGAGGTCGACCTGGTTCCACCCCATGTGCGGGACCTTGAGATCGTCCCTGTCAAAACGCACAACCCGGCCGGGCACGATATCCAGTCCCGTGCTGGAGCCGAACTCCTCGCTGCTGGAAAACAGAAGCTGAAATCCCAGGCATATTCCCATGAAAAACCTGTTGTCCCTGATATATTCCCTCAGGGGTTCTACCCATCCCAGTTCATTCAGGTGCTGCATTGCCATACCAAACGCGCCGTCACCGGGCATAATAAGGGCGTCACTGTCCCTGATGGAATCCGGATCGCCTGATACCCTGACACTGTCAGTATACTTCTCCACGGCCTTTACAACAGACCGAAGGTTTCCCATGCCGTAATCAATTACCGTGATCATTAAATCGTTCCCTTTGTGGAGAGTATTTTCCCCTGCAGAAAATCATCAAAAACCATGGCCCGGTACAGGGAAACAGCCACTGACTTGAAAATGGACTCGTGTACGTGGTGCCTGTTTTTGCCATGGAGTACATTTACATGCAGGTTAATACCCGCGTTAAAAACAAAGGAACGGAAAAACTCGCATGTGAGCTCCTCGCTGTATTTCCCGATATAGCCGTTCAGGCCCATCCCCGTATATTCGAAAAAGGGCCTCCCGGAAATATCCACTGCTGTCATGGTAAGTGCGTCATCCATTGGTATGATTGAGCTGCCGAACCTGACTATACCGGCCTTGTCCCCGATGGCCTTCTGAAATGCCTGCCCGAGCACAATTCCGATGTCCTCCACTGAGTGGTGGTCGTCAATTTCCGTGTCCCCCGCGCAGACAAGATCAATGTGCATCCTGCCGTGTTTTGCCACTGCAGAGAGCATGTGGTCAAGGAAAGGCACACCGCTCTGAATGCGTGATTCTTCCAGGCTTTCAAGCACCAGCCTGGCAGTGATATCTGTTTCCGAAGTTTTTCTTGAAACCTGTGCTGATCGTTCCATATTCATACCGCCTAATATTCAAATCCAAGACTGAAGATAAATTCCCTGTCGCCGAAGGATTTCTTATTATAGGGCCACGCATAGTCAAGTTTTAAAATTATCACCGGGTAAATAGTAAACCTGAAACCAAAACCGCAGTCAACCTTAAAGTCCTCGAACTCGCCTGTGTCCCTGTTCACGAATATATAATCATTATCCCAGGCTGAACCGAAATCCGTAAAAAGCACCCCCCCTATGTTCCCGATCCCGAAAAAGAGCGGCCATCCGAACTTGATCCCCTCGATAAATGTAAACCTGAACTCAATATTTCCGAGCAGCATGTTCCTGCCCGCGTAATCAAGAAAACCGTGCCCCCTGAGTGTGCTGAAGCCCCCGATATAGTACCTGAAATACTCGCTGTCCCTGCCGAATACCTTTCCACCGCTGCCGCGGAGCGCAAACACATAACGCTTACTTATGAGAAAATACTTCCTGATGTCAAAGTCCACGCTTGAATAGGAATAGTCCTGTCCGGAAATATCAAATGCATGTTCGAATCCGACAACTCCCCGCATTCCGTCTGCCGGGACCATTCTTCCCCAGAGTACATTGTCATAACTGAGGGAAAAAGAGAGCTGGTTGAGGTTCGCGAAAACGTCTTTTCGTGTATCATAGATTGAGTAATCCCTTTCGAACCTGCTCGCTGTTGCCTTCATGTTCACCCTGAAATACCGGCTTACCGGGTAACTCGCGATACCGTATCCGCCATAGTAATTCATGTAGATCGTGCCGAAATTCACATTGTGTATCAGGTCATTTATATCCGAAAGTGAGTATATCCAGTATGGATTCTTCTGCCTGAACAGGCCTATACCGTAGTCAAGCCTGTTCTTCAGGTAGAGATATGATATGTTATAATTAACATCGTTCTCCCTGTCCTGACGCACAAAATTTGACATGACCCTCAGGCTGTGGTTCCCGAGATAATCTGAAAGTGTCATCTGGACAAAACCCACAAATCCGTAGCTGTATGTGCCTGTAAGCCCCAGTATGAACCAGTCAGGTGACAGCCTGGACCGGTAATCGCTGAAACGGTAATCTCCGGGATCAAGGTAGGTTTCTGTAAAACTGACACCCTCATGTTCTGTATCGACATTATTTACTTCTTTATTCAGGCCGGATTTATTAATATCCTTAATAAATATATCATACCCGCTTTTCTGGTACGCGACAAAGGCGATTCTGTTTTCTCCGGGGAACCAGCGTGGATAGAAAACACCGGAGAGCACATCCGTGGCCCTGCTGCTTTTGCCCTTTTCAATATCATGGATATAGATATTATATATTCCGGTCATGTCTGATACGTACACCAGGGATTTTTCATCACCGGACATATCAAACTGGATATCATTACCGTCAGAAACTACCACGGGCTTACGCTTTCCCGTGCCTGTATCAACACTGAAAATATTATAATTACGGCTTTCGATATCGCCTGAGCTATTCCAGTTTGTTGAAAAGAGTACTGTCCTGTTGTCTGAGAGCACTCTCGGGTACCGGTCTGTAAATGGATCGCTGGTCACCCTGACAAGCTCACCGGTTTTTATCGTGTATAGATATATGTCTGATGAGTCATTAATAAGCCCGGAAAACACAATGCGGGTACCGTCCCTTGAAAGAGACGGATCTGAAATTGCGCGCATGGGCAGAACAATTCTCTTCTGCACCCTGCCTTTTTTCGAGTCTACAAGATAGATAACGTCCCTGTAGTTGGCCTGCGCAACAAAGAGTATCTGTTTCCCGTCCCTGCTCCAGGTGAGGTTATTGCTCATCAGGTGCATGCCCTGGAAACGGGTCCTCGTGTTACCCCTGATCAGGGGTGTTATCACCCTCTCTTTTTTCTTCGCCACCTCCGCGATAACAAGGCTGGCGTAAATGTCACGGTTCGTGAGGTATGCGATTTTTTTCCCGTCAGGGGATACTGCGGGACAGAGGTTTATTGAAGAACGGGTCTTTTCATGATCAGTAAGACGCTCACCCTCGCTGTCGTCAAAATTTTTGCTGCTGACCAGGTGGAAATAGCGTTTCTTGAAGAAACGTATCCATTCTGTATTCAACTCATCCATGGTTTTTCCGGTACTGGCCTTGAATGCCTCGTCAAGATCATTCAGGTCCCTTATGTCCCTGAAGAGTTCCCCCATAACCTCGCGTCCGTATTTTTTCTCCAGGAAGTAAAAAAAGGCCTGCCCCTCCTTGTACAGCATATAGATATTGTTCAGCCTGAGGAGAGTCAGGTTTTTGAGTGTAACATAATTTTCATTGAAAAGGGCGTCCCGCATCACCATGTCAACGGTTTCATCAAAACCGATGGACAGGTACTCGCTCATACCCTCCATGAACCAGAGAGGTACCCTGTGTGAAGAGAACTTTGACATGATCTCTCCTGACGTGTCATAGAACAGGATATTGAACTGAAACGCGTGTGTAAGCTCATGGGTCAGTACATGACGCAGGTCCGGGTAGGAACCGTTAAAGGGTATTACGACCCTGTTTTTCAGAACCTCTGTGAATCCCCCGGTCCCCTCGCCAATAACATAGGGAAGAATATTATTGTTCTGAAATGCTATGGGAGACGGGTAGATAATGACCGGAATTATCTCGGTGAGTTCATGGTTCAGGTAATCTGACAGGTGGACATAAGCCTCTTCCGCGATTTTTGAAGCCTGAAAGGCGACTTCCTCCATGCCCCTGGTATAGTGAATGTCAAAATGCACTGTGTTGAGAATCTTCCACTGGAAGTTTTCATAATTTACCTTGTTCTTCCCGAACGGGAACAGGCTCACAGGGACAAGTATTATAAACAGGGTTAAGAGAATGGAATTACGGTTCATTATAATTATCAATTATATACTGCGACCCGGTACCGGTCGCGTACAATTACTTTTTTCAACTCTTAAATAGTAAAAGAACTATACCAGACACGTCAAGCATCTATCTGAGCGCAACCCAAATACTGTCCGATTCATGCCTGCAAAGGCATTTTCTATATTAAAGGAAAAAATCCGCTGCAATTTGCAGGTACCGGTTCTGCCTACCTGAAAACATCATCCTTTCCGAGGAAATAGAGTGACTTTATTTCCTCTGCTGATATGCGCCCTTCCTCAATTATCCGGAGGAACCCGCTGCTGATATCAACAACTGTCGGCCTGGGGTGCTCCTTGCACTGCTCGTCAATTATAAAAAGGAGGTCGACCTTGTTCCTGAAGCTGCGTACAATATCATTTTTCCTGAAAGGGATCTCCTTTTTTTTATTACTCTGCACCGCAAAGATCATGGGCGCCCCGACCATGTCTATGATTTTCTGCTGCAGCCTGCTCCTGGGAAAGCGCACAGGTATAGAGCCGCGCATCCCTTTCCTGCTTTTCAGGTACACAGTCAGTTCACCGGGCCAGACCCTGTGCAGAAAATCATATTCGAACTTGTTGATAACGGCAATTTCATCAAGCATTCTGAATGATGAGACCATTCTCACAACATGCTGCCTTGAAGTTCCAGTCAGGGTAGAAATTGCGCGGATAGAACTGTCAGTCTGGATTGCTGCGATTCCATAAATACAGTCAACTGGCATTAATATAAGCTTGCCCTGCCTCAGGTAGTTCACAACACCGTTCAGGACAACAGGATCAGTACTGCCGTCCTTCTTCAGCTTTTTGACCTGTATCTGATTATTTTTTAATCGGAGCATTGCTGCACAAAACCTCTTCGCACTGTATTGCGCCATCCAGCAGTTCATATGCCAGACGGCCCGCTACATTGTTCCTGCAGATCCTGTAATGAGCATAATGCAGATGAAGACATTTTATGTTTCTGATATCCCTGATACCTCCTATCCCTGTTGTAACGAATATCATGCTGTCATGAATTGATGTTATGTTTCCAAGGAAATAATTCAGTATCTCTTTACGGAAAAAATAGTAATGCGCGTGCGCACTGTACATCAGCTTTTCAAGAAGGCTGTCATCCTGTATCAACTCCTCAATCTTCCTGATGTATCCGTCTGATTCCAGGTCGTGAATCTTTCTATTCAAATATGGACATGTCAGCCACAGCAGGTTAGCCGCTGCAGTGTAGTAGATCTTTTTATTTGACCGCAAATCCCCACGCCTGTTTCCCGGGTCCTTCACCGGACTCAACAGTACAACCGAGGGATAGCCGTAACTGCACCGCTCAACTATCCCGGCAATATGCGCTTCTTCAGAGCCGAGCTGTTTCCGTATAACATCTATATCTGACCCGCTTATTTCATCCATGGGATATATCATTGCACAGGCTCTGTACGCCTTTGCCTCCTGCTGAATAAAAACAGCAGAACGAGTGCGGAAAATATCACCCAGGCCACGCGCATATGTTTAATATTAATGCTGTATTGACCGGCCTTTTCAGAATCAGGTGCCGGGCCGTCCCTTTCTCCTTTTACTCCGTGTATGAAAACAATCCTCCCGTCATTATACGTATAGCCGGAATTCAGTATATCACGCGGTGTCCGTTCACCGCGCCTGTACCGCTCCAGGCGGGAGCGCAGTTCCCGGTTCTCAGTCTTCAGGTTTTCAATACTCTCTTCGACCTTCTGCATCTTCCCTGCAAGGACCATCTTTTCCAGCACTCCACTTAAGCTGAAAACGAACATATAGGTCCCAACCAGGAAAAAGACAACAACCAGGCACAATAATCGGTAACCCTTTCTAGTCAATATTGTAAAAAACCTCTCTCCCCCTGAATATGGCCATTGCCCCGAGCTCCTCTTCTATGCGAAGCAGCTGGTTATATTTCGCCAGCCTGTCAGTCCTTGAAGCGGAACCGGTCTTAATCTGGCCTGTGTTCATTGATACGACAAAGTCCGCGATCGTTGTATCCTCGGTCTCTCCTGAACGGTGGGAAACCACGGCTGTGTATCCGGCCCTTTTTGCCATTTCCACTGCCTGTATTGTCTCTGTGAGTGTTCCTATCTGGTTCAGCTTGATCAGGATTGAATTGGTAACTCCCATTTCAATCCCCTTTTTCAGGCGCTCAGTGTTTGTGACGTAAAGGTCATCGCCCACAATCTGAATCCTCCTGCCAAGTTCTTCTGTCATGATCTTCCAGCCGTCCCAGTCATCCTCCGCATGTCCATCTTCAATGGATATAATCGGGTATTTATCAACCAGGTCTTTGTAATATTCCACCATCTGCGCGCTGTCCCGCTCGCTGCCGTCGCTTTTGGAAAATATATATTTTTTCTTCTTCTTGTCATAGAAC
>Ga0272441_10005474_pt1 | contig 22025 bp, 25 predicted proteins | sample SSMProp6N_FD_193582 | JGI IMG/M metagenome (GOLD analysis project Ga0272441, IMG submission 193582) | Marine sediment archaeal communities from Little Sippewissett salt marsh, Falmouth, MA, United States - SSM-Prop-6N | ecosystem: Environmental > Aquatic > Marine > Wetlands > Sediment ... | reverse complement strand
CGCCTGGTCCCGCGTCACGCCGGTGATCCGCTCGGCGGCCCGGTTGAAGGCCGCGATCCGCCACTCCCTGTCCACGGTGAAGACCCCCTCGTTGACGGAATCGAGGATCGTGGTCTCGCGTTGGGAGCTCTCGCCCATGGCCATACACGTGTGCCTTTCCGGCATGGGTGCGACGGGCCGCACCAATCGTGCATTATACACGCTTGTCGCTCAGTAGTTCTACTATTTTGCACGATTATGCGCAAGCGTCTCTTGGCGCCCCATCCATAAAGCACTTTAGATATGGGTCTTATATAAGGCATGCGTGTGTGGCACGTGATTTGATAATAGAACCTGTGGAATGAAGGTCGCCATCCCTCATTGGCAGGGCCGGATCAGTCCGGTCTTTGACGTGGCCCGGAACGTGTTCGTCGTGGACGTAGACCACGGCGTGGAACGGGTCCGCCGGGACGTGGCCTTTACGACGGCCGACATCCAGGCGCGAGCGGCCCGGCTGGCAGAAACGCAGGCCGACCTGCTGATCTGTGGAGCGATCTCCTGGCCCCTGGAGATGGCGGTGGTCGCGGCCGGGATCGAGGTGATCCCGCAGACTTGTGGCGATGTCGAGCAGGTTCTTGCGGCCTTCCTGGCCGGTCGTCTGAAGCTGGACGCGTTTCTGATGCCCGGCTGTTGCGGCCGGCGCCGGCAAGCGCGGGCGCGGCGCCGGCGTGGCCGGCGATAAGTACTGTAAAGCACTGAGGTCCCTGGTGGACAACGACACCGGGCCTCCCAGCGGATCGGAAGAAGGTGACAGACATGCCAGCAGGTGACGGAACAGGACCCCGTGGTTTCGGACCGATGACCGGTCGGGCCGCCGGCTACTGCGCCGGGTACCCGATGCCGGGCTACATGAACCCGATGGCCGGCTGGGCTGCCGGCGGGCGGCCGCTGCCCACCGCGTACGCCCCGACCCCGTATGCGGGCGTTGGGGTGCCCTACGGCTACTCGGCGGCGTACGCCCCGACGTGGCAGCGAGCGCTCGGGTGGTTCGCCCGGGGCTTCGGTCGCGGATTCGGCCGCGGCTTTGGCCGCGGTTTTGGGCGGGGCTTCGGTCGCGGCGGCGGCCGGGGCCGACGATGGTAAAGCGGTCCGGCCCCGGCAGACGCGCGGGACGGACAGACAAGGAAACCAGCCATGCCCCAAGGTGACGGAACAGGTCCGCCGGGTGGCGGCGGGCGAGGACGCGGCAGGATGGGCGGGCCGCTTGCGGGCGGGCCGGGCGGGCAATGCGTCTGCCCCCAATGTGGGCACAGGACGCCGCACACCGCGGGCCGGCCGTGCAACGGAAGAGCTTGCCCGAAATGTGGCGCAGCGATGACCAGAGGTTGATGCCGACCTCGCAGGATCACGAAGGAGACCAACGATGCCAGGTGGAGACGGAACAGGCCCGGCGGGCATGGGCCCGATGACGGGACGCGCGGCGGGCTACTGCGCCGGCTATCCCATGCCGGGATACATGAACTCGGTCGGCGGACGAGGATTCGGTGCCTGGGGACGCGGTGGCGGCTGGGGGCGCCGCAACTGGTTCCACGCCACCGGACTGACCGGCTGGCAGCGGGCGGGCATGGGCTATCCCGCGTTCGGCGGTCTGGGGCCCTCGTTCGCACCGCCCGCATCCTACGCTCCGGCGATCGGCACCGAGCAGCAGCTCGAAGCGCTCAAGGGCCAGGCGGAGTACTTCGAGGATGCCCTGGCCGGCATCCGCAAGCAGATCGCGGAGCTCGAAGCCAAGAAGGAAGAGGGCTGATCCCACAACGTGGGCGGCTCGAGGTCTGTCGTCGGGCCCGCGGCCGAGGGATCGGCCGCGGGCCCCGGCGGCGATGGCCAACGCCAACAGGAAAGGCTGCAGGATGACGATCGCGATAACGTCCACGGGACCGGACCTGGAGGCACGGGTAGACCCGCGTTTCGGTCGGTGTCCGTTTTTTCTTCTGGTGGAGCCGGAGGACCTTCGTTTCGAGGCGATGGAGAACCCGAACGTCGCGTTGGGCGGCGGGGCGGGGATCCAGTCGGCCCAGCTCATGGCGGAGAGGGGCGTGCAGCAGGTCCTGACGGGCAACTGCGGCCCGAACGCCCACCAGACGCTTTCCGCCGCGGGGATCGAAGTGATCGTCGGCTGCTCGGGTCCGGTTCGCCAGGTTGTCGAGCAGTACCGGGCCGGGCGCCTCGCTCCGGCGGGCGAGCCGAACGTGGCGAGTCACTTCGGCACGAGCGCCGCCGTGCCCGTCAGTCCCCCGCCGATGGCCGGCCCCAGCCCGGCGGTCGACCCGATGACCGGCGGCGGGATGGGACGCGGCATGGGCGGCGGGGGCGGCATGGGCAGGGGCCGCGGTGGCGGCCGGGGCATGGGCGGCGGGATGGGACGCGGGATGGGACGCGGCATGGGCATGGGCATGGGCCGCGGCGGCGGCCGGGGCATGGGCGGCGGGATGGCCTTCCCCGCGTCGGCGCCCGCGGACGCGCCGGCCCCGGCGGACGAACTGAGCCTCTTGCAGCAGCAGGCCGAGGCCATGGCCGGCCAGATGCAGCAGATCCAGCAGCGAATCCAGCAGATCCAGCAGGACCGGAACGCGGGCGGCCCCCGGCCGGCGACAAACGAGTGAAGGGCAGCATGAGAATCGCTGTGTCCAGTGGCAAAGGCGGCACGGGGAAGACCACCGTGGCGACGAACCTCGCCGTCACCGGCGCGAGGATGGGCCGCAGCGTCGGGTACCTCGACTGCGACGTCGAGGAGCCCAACGGGGCCCTGTTCCTCAAGCCGCAGTTCGGCGAGCCCACGCCGGTACACGTCAGCGTCCCCACGGTGGACCTCGACCAGTGCAACGGCTGCGGCGAGTGCGCCCGCATCTGCCAGTACGGCGCGATCGCCGCCATGGACCGGAACGTGCTCGTGTTTGCCGAGCTGTGTCACGGCTGCGGCGGGTGCTGGCTCGTCTGCCCGACGGGCGCGATCACGGAGTCGCACCGGGAGACGGGCCGGTTGGAGCAGGGCCTGGCCGGCGAGGTGCACTGCGTGCAAGGGTTGCTCAACATCGGCGAGGTCATGAGCCCCCCGGTGATTGCGGCCGTCAAACGCGCCGCGCCGGACGTGGACCTGCTGATTGTGGACTCCCCGCCGGGCACGTCCTGCCCCGTCATCGAGAGCGTTCGGGGCAGCGACTTCGTCCTGCTGGTTACCGAGCCGACCCCCTTCGGCCTCAACGACCTGAAGCTGGCCGTCGAGATGGTGCGGGTCCTCCACCTGCCCTTCGCGGTGGTGATCAACCGCGCGGACGTCGGCGACGGCGAGACCCGCCAGTACTGCGCCGCCCAGCACATTCGCGTGCTGGCGGAGATTCCCGACGACCGTCGCGTGGCCGAGGCCTACTCCCGTGGCGAGATGGCCTGCGACGCCCTCCCCGCCTACCGGGACCTCTACCGCGAGCTGCTGACCGAGCTGACGGAGACCGTGGCTGCCCATGCGTGAACGGGACTGGCAAGCCGACGTGGCCCGTTTGGAGCGGCTGGACCGCAAGGCGCGATTCGTGCTCGGCGTGTCGGCGACCGCCGACCGGGCGGAGATCCGGCGGGCGTTCCGTACGGCCAGCCTTGCCCATCACCCGGACGCGAACGCGGGAACGACCGAGGCCGCGTGGCGGTTCCACCTGGTCTGCTGCGCGTACAAGTTTCTCCTGGAGGGCGAATCGTGCGCCACCCTGGACGCACTGGAGGAGCCCAAGCGGCGGCCGGCAAACGGCAAGTATCACCTGGACAACGCCTGGGGGTATTGGTGCTGGTGGCGAGAGGCCTACTTCGACTTGCCTCTGAAGGAGACGACCCATGCCGATCTTTGAATATCGCTGTGAGAAATGCGGACACGTCACGTCCTTCCTGGAGAAGCGCGGCGCCCGGCGGGCGCACCCGTGCGAGAAGTGCGGGTCCAAGGACACCGAGAAGCTCTTCTCGACCTTCGCCGCCAAGGTGGGGTCTTCCTCGACGTCGAGCTGCCCCACCGGCACGTGCCCGCTCTCGTGAGATGACCAAAACGCTGCCCGAGAACTTCTACGAGCGGATCAAGCCCCGCCTTCACCAGCGTATCGGCCGGGAAGTGCGCCTGGCCCGGCGCGTGCTGGACCTCGGCTGCGGCTCGTGTGACCTGGTCCGACACCTCGCGGAGTCCTACGGCCAGCACGTCACCGGTGTGGACATCTCCGCCAACAGTTTTCCCGCGGGGCGCGAGACGTCGAACGGGAGCCACTTCGATTGCCTTCGCCACGACGCGGCCCGGCTGCGTTTTGCCGAGGACGGCTCGGCGGACGCGGTGGTCGCCCTATGGGCGCTGCACGAGATGGCCCGCCCGGAGGCGATTCTGCGGGAGGCGCGCCGCGTGCTGCGTCCGGGCGGCGAGGTCTTCATCGTGGATTTCCCACGCGGCTCGTTGGCGCAGCGGCTCTGGAACGAGGACTACTTCCGGCCGGGCGAGGTCAAGAACCTGCTGCGGAAAGCGGAGTTCGAGCAGGTCCAGGTCCGCCTCATCGAACGGGACCAGGTGATGTGGGCCCGAGGCTACCGCCCGCCGGCGCGGCCGAGACAGCCGGCACGAAGGGACGGCAAATCGCATGGCGGGTAGGGCAAAGGAACTGGTCGTGATCAGCGGCAAGGGCGGGACGGGCAAGACGTCGATCGTCGCGTCCTTCGCCGCGCTCGCCGAGAACGTGGTGTTGGCCGACTGCGACGTGGACGCGGCCGACCTGCACCTGGTGCTCGACCCGAAGACCGTCCGCCGGGAGAGCTTCTCGGGCGGCAAGCGGGCTCGGATCGACCCGGGCCGCTGCACGAGGTGCGGTCGGTGCGAGGAATTGTGCCGCTTCGACGCGATCGGCAGGGACGCGCCCGGCGTCGGGTCGGGGGAGGGGGCCTTCCGCGTCGACCCCGTCGCCTGCGAGGGCTGCGGCGTCTGCGCGTGGTTCTGTCCCGAAGACGCCATCGAGTTCGCCCCCGCCGTCAACGGCGAGTGGTACGTGGCCGATACGCGCCACGGGCCGATGGTGCACGCCCGCCTGGGCGTCGCGGAGGAGAACTCCGGCAAGCTCGTCAGCACGGTGCGGACCGCGGCGCAGGCCGTCGCCGAGCAGCGGGGCTTCGACCTGGTTCTGATCGACGGCTCGCCGGGCATCGGCTGCCCCGTGATCGCCTCCATCACCGGCGCGACGCTCGTGCTGATCGTCACCGAGCCGACGCTCAGCGGCCTGCACGACCTCGGGCGCGTGGCGGACGTGGCGAGCCATTTCGGCATTCCCGGCCGGGTGTGCGTCAACAAGTGGGACCTCAACCCCGACGTGGCCGCGGAGATCGAGCGACAGGCCGAGCTGCGCGGACTTGCCGTCGCCGGCCGGGTGCGATACGACCGGGCCGTGACGGACGCCCAGGTCCGCAGGCAGGCGGTCGTCGAGTACCGGGACAACGGTTGTGCGGCCGACATCCGCGCGGCCTGGGCGTCGATTCGGCACGCCTTGGACGAAAGGTCCCCATCGTGACGGAGACAAGGCGGAGAACGCTGGTCAAGACGCTCGCGTGGCGGCTGATCGGCATCGTGTGGACGTGGATCGGCGCGTACCTGATCCTCCTGCTGACGCCGGATCGGTACCGGACGGCCGCGGCGCTGTCGACCTTCATCGTCGCGTTCCATCACTCCACCCGAATGGGCATGTACTACGGGTACGAGCGGCTGTGGGCGGGCGTGTCCTGGGGCCGTTGCGAAGAGGGCAGCCCGATGGCCGGCGAGATTGCCTGGACGACCCGGCTGGCGTGGACCGCGGCGGCCGTCGCGGTGATCGTGCTGCTGCTGCTCGCCGTGCTCTACGTCACCCCGACGGTGACGCCGTGACCGGCGAGGGACGCCAGGGCGGCCGGGGGGCCGGCTCGGGACCGGCGGATCGGCCGCTGGTCCTGGGCGTCGCGGGCTCGGCGCGGAAGCACGGCAATTCGGCGACCTTGCTTGCCGCCGTCCTTGACGAGCTGGCGGGCGAGGTCCGAACGGAGACCGTGTTTCTTGCCGACTGCGACATCCGCCCGTGTACGGGCTGTCACTACTGCGAGACCCACGGCTCGTGCCGACTGGAAGACGACATGTCCGGCCTGCATCGCCGGCTGCTGGCGGCGGAGGTAATCCTGCTGGCCTCGCCGGCGTATATGGGGGGGCTGTGCTCGCGCGTGCAGGCCTTCATGGAACGGACCTGGCCCTTGCGGAAAGGCCGCATGGCCGGCAAGGCCGGCAGCTACGTCGTGGCGGGGAGGCGACGGATCGGCGCGGCGATCAGCCTGGCGGAGGAGTTCTTCACCCGCCTGCGGATGACGAAGCTCCCCGGCGTGCTGGGCTACGCCTTCGAGCCCGGGCGGATCGCCGCCGACGCCGAGGCGATGACCGGCGCGCGGCGGCTGGCCGACGAGATCCGCGCGCACCTTCGCCTCGGGCCGGCACGGCCGCGGGCGGGCGACGGGAAGGAGCGGACGCCGAATGGCTAGGGGTCGCATCACGGTGCTGGTGGAGAACACCGCCGGGAGGCAAGGACTCCTCGGCGAGCACGGGCTTTCCTTCTGGATCGAGCGGAACGGCAAGCGTTTCCTTTTCGACACCGGCCAGGGGATGGTGCTCCACGGCAACGCCCGGCAGCTTGGGATTCGGCTGAAGGAGGCCGACGCCGTCTTGCTCAGCCACGGCCACTACGATCACACCGGCGGGCTCAGCGAGGCGCTGCCGACCGCGCGGCGCACGCCCGTCTATGCCCACCCGGCGGCCTTCGAGCCGAAGTACGCTCGGGCAGGGCGCGGCGAGGCCCGGGACATCGGCGTCCCGTCCCTGGGCGCGCAGCGGGTACGCGAGAGCGCCGAACTGCACTGGGTCGAGGACGCCACGGCGGTCTGCGAAGGGCTGCACCTGACCGGCCCCGTGCCCCGCGCGACGGACTTCGAGGACACCGGCGGGCCGTTTTTCACCGACCCGGCCTGCACCCGGCCCGACGACCTGCCGGACGACCAGGCCGCCTTCGTAGAGACCGCGGCGGGAACGGTGGTCGTCCTCGGCTGCGCGCACGCGGGCGTCATCAACACCTTGCGGCACATCCGCACGCTGACGGATGGCCGCCCCCTTCACACGGTGATCGGCGGGATGCACCTGCACGCCGCCAGCCGCGAGCGAATGAACAGCACGGTGGCCGAGCTGCGGCGTTTGAATATACAGCGCCTGCTGCCCTGCCACTGCACGGGCTTTGCGGCCATGGCACGCCTGTGGAAGGAGTTCCCGGGGCGCTGCACGACGTGTCCCGTCGGGACCTCCGTGGAGGTCCCGGCCTGACGTGGTCGGGCCCGGGTCGCGATAGACAGAGAGCCGTAGCGGGCTCGCGACGTCGCCACGGTGGCGACCGGTCGCGGGGCCGAGTTGTTTGAGAGTGGCAAGAGAAAGGACCGACGAATGGCGTCTGTACCCGAGAGTGTGCTGCAGGCCTGGGAGAATCGCGACGGGCCGGTGATCCTGGCGACGGTCAGTGCGGACGGCGTGCCGAACATCATCTATGCCTCGTGCGTGGCGATGTTCGGCGAGGACCGGCTGGTCGTGGCGGACAATTACTTCGACAAGACCCGCAGGAACCTGCTGAACGGCGGGGGCAAGGGCTCGCTGCTGTTCCGCTGCAAGGAGGGCAAGGCGTACCAGGCCAAGGGCACGCTGGAGTACCACACCGACGGGGAGGTCTTCGATCACATGAAGACGTGGAACCCCGAGCAGCACCCCGGGAACGGCGCGGCGGCGCTGCGGGTGGAGGAGGTGTACTCCGGCGCGGAGAAGCTGTGTTGACGCGGCCGGGGCCGCACGAAAGCGAAGAGACCATGGACGGCTTCCAGGAAACGGACATCTCGCAGGCGATCCCGCAGGCCTACCACGCCAAGCTCGCCGAGGCGCTGCGCAGCGACGTCGCGATCGTCGGCGCGGGCCCGTCCGGGCTGGTGGCGGCCTGGCGGCTGGCGCAGGCCGGGCGGCGGGTCGTCGTGCTGGAAAAGCGTCTCAGTCCCGGCGGCGGGGTCTGGGGCGGCAGCCTGGGCATGAACGAGATCGCCGTGCAGAAGGACGCCCTGGGCATTCTGGACGAAGCCGGTGTACGGCATCGGCCCAGCGGCCCGCTGTTCACCGCCGACGCGATGGAACTGGCCTCGGCGCTGTGCCTCCAGGCCCTGCACGCCGGGGCGGTCCTGCTGAACCTGATGACGGCCGAGGACCTCTGCGTCCGCCGTGGGCGGGTGACCGGCGTGGTGGCCAACCGCTCCCTGCTGGGCGAGAGCCTGCCGATCGACCCGATCGTCTTCTCGGCCCGCGCTGCGGTCGACGCGACCGGGCACGAGGCGATCCTGGTCCACTGCCTCCAGCGCCGGGGGCTGTTGAAGGAACTGCCCGGCGAGGGCCCGATGGACGCCCCGGCCGGCGAGCGGTTCGTGGTGGACCACGTCACCGAGCTCTACCCCGGCTTGTGGGTGACGGGCATGAGCGTCTGCGCGTCTCTGGGCGGGCCGAGAATGGGGCCCGTCTTCGGCGGCATGCTCCTGTCCGGGGTCCAGGTCGCCGGGCAGATCGAGCAGTCGCTCGCGAGTCGGGACGACGCAGGAGAGTAAGGCAGATGCCCACCTATGAGTACCGCTGCGAGGAATGCGGCCACGAGTTCGAGCGGTTCCAGAAGATGTCCGACCCGCCGGTGAAGCGGTGCCCCGAGTGCAGCGGGAAGGTCACGCGGCTGATCGGCACGGGCGCGGCCGTCATCTTCAAGGGCTCGGGGTTCCACGCGACGGACTACCGAAGCCCGGGGCCCTCCTGCGGCCGGGATCGGCCCTGCTGTGGCCGGGACACGCCGTGCGACACGAAGCCGTGTGACAAGTAGAGTATCACGATGCCAGCCATATTCGGACCCGTACCCTCCCGGCGACTGGGCCGCTCCCTCGGAGTGGACCTCGTGCCGTTTAAGACATGCACGTACGACTGCATTTACTGCCAGCTCGGCCCGACCACCGACAAGACCGTCGAGCGCCGCGAGTGGGTCCCGCTGGAAGACGTCCTGTCCGAGCTGAAGGGGAAGCTGGCCACCCGGCCGGACTACATCACGCTCAGCGGATCGGGGGAGCCCACGTTGTACTCGCGTCTCGGCGAGCTGATCGACGGGATCCGGTCGATGACGGCTGTGCCCGTCGCCGTCCTCACGAACGGCTCGCTGTTGTGGCAGGAAGAGGTCCGCCGCCAGCTCCTGGATTCCCACCTGGTCATTCCCTCGGTCGATGCGGGGAGTGGCGGCATGTTCCGGGCGGTCAACCGTCCCCACGACAGCATCTCCTTCGAGCGGATGCTGGAGGGCCTGATCGCGTTCCGGGAGGCGTTCCGCGGCGAGTGCTGGCTGGAGGTCTTCCTGTTGGCAGGGCATACCGCCGTCGAGGGGGAGGTTCGCCGGATCGCCGACTGCGCGGCGCGGATTCAGCCGGACCGCGTCCAGCTCAACACGGCGACACGCCCCACGGCTGAGGACTACGCGGTGATGGTCTCCCACGCGAGGATGGCCGACTTGGCCGGCCGGTTCGATCCCCCCGCGGAGGTCATCGCCGACTACCGCGGCGTCCACGCCCGAAGCGAGTTCCAGGCGGGCAGGGAGGCCGTCCTGGAGATGATCCAACGCCGGCCCTGCTCGCTCGAAGACATTGCGGCCGGCCTGGGCCTGCATCGCAACGAGGCGGTCAAACACATCGAGCAGCTTGACGCCGAGGGATTGCTGGAGAAGCGGTCCTCCGGCGCACGCCTTTTCTACAGCGGCAAACACCCGTCTCCGCAAACGCCACAATGAAGGAGAGCACATGGCCGACACAGACATCGCCGTACTCGGCGGCAGCGCCGCGGGGATCACCGCCGCGATCACGGCCCGCAGGCATCACCCGGACAAGCGGGTCCTGCTGATCCGCAGGGAAAGCCGCGTGCCGATCCCGTGCGGGATTCCGTACATCTTCGGGACGCTGGGCAGCCCGGAGAAGAACCTGATCCCGGATGCCGTCCTGGAGAAGAACGGCATCGACCTGCTGGTCGCCGAAGCGACCGAGATCGATCGAGCCCAGCACAGGCTGCGGACGACGAACGGGGATGTCGAATACGAACGGCTGATCCTGGCAACCGGCTCGCTTCCCACCCAGCCACGGATCCCGGGGGTGGAGTTGGACGGGGTCTTCGTCATCTTGAAGGACGTCGAGTACCTCCAATCCCTTCAGCAGCGGCTGACGCAGGCCCGGAACGTCGTCATCATCGGCGGGGGGTTCATCGGCATCGAGGTCGCCGACGAGGTCAACAAGGTCGACGGCAAGCACGTGACGGTCTTCGAGCTGGCGGCCAACTGCCTGAGCCTGTCGTACGATCCCGAGTTCTGCGCCGAGATGGAGAGCCTGCTCGCGTCGCGGGGCGTTTCGGTGCAGACGTCGGTGACGGTCCGGGAGATTACGGGCAGCGGGCGCGTCGAGGGGGTGCGGTTGGACGACGGCACGACCGTGCCGGCCGACCTGGTCATCCTCGGCATCGGTACGCGGGCCAACGTGGACCTGGCCCGCAGCGCCGACCTGCGCATCGGGCTGACGGGCGGCATCGCGGTGGACCGCACCATGCAGACGTCGGACCCGGCGATCTTCGCCTGCGGCGACTGCGCGGAGAAGATCTCGTTCTTCGGCGGAGGGCCCTCGCCGCTGAAGCTGGCCTCCATCGCGCAGCTCGAGGCCCGGATCGCCGGGGCGAACGTCTTCGGCCTGCGTCGGGAAAGCGACGGCACGCTGGGCGTCTGGTCCACCGCGGTGGGCGACCTGGCGATGGGCACGGCCGGGCTGACCGAGACCATGGCCCGGGAGCGCGGCTATCAGGTTGTCTGCGGGACGGTGGAGACGACCAACCGCCACCCCGGCGGCATGCCCGGGGCGGCGGCGATGAAGGTCAAGCTGGTCTTCGAGGCGCACTCGCAGGTGCTCATCGGCGGGCAGGTTCGCGGCAGCGCGTCCGTGGGCGAGATGATCAACACGATCGCCGCCTGCGCCCAGAAGCGCATGACCGCCGAGGACATCGCCATGTTCCAGATGGGGACCCATCCGGCGTTGACGGCCTCGCCCATCGCCTATCCCCTGGTCAACGCCGCCGAGGTCGCCATCAGCCAGATGCAGTAGTCCCGCGGGCCGAGCCCGTGCGGGATGGGCAGCGCGGCGGGCGCGCGTCGGCGCCCGCCGTGGCGATTACTTGCGCACGATCTCGACGGGGATCGCCGGCAGGTAGCCCATCGACGTCCGCCGGGCCTTGCCCTTCCGCTTGCCGTCCTTGCCCCGCGGCGTGTACTGGCGGAAGGCCTCGACGATCAGGTTGTCGGCCAGGCCGCGATCGACGGCCTCGGCGTCGGCGGCGAGGTCGAACTGAATGCCGCCGGAGGCGATCGACACGTCGCGAAGGCTCAGCCCCGCGGGGGGGTCGTTGAGCTCCAAGATCACGCCCTGGAGGCTTCGCGTGTTGCTCGACTTGAGGCGGACGCGCCGCGAGCCGCCGGCGGGGATCCGCACCGGTCCGCGGTCGGCCCGTGTGATCGCGGGGACCGGCCACCGTTGCGGCGTGACGGCCACCAGCACGTCCTCCGCCGGCAGCAGGTGGCGGTAGAGGAAGGCCTGCATCACGTTGTCGGCGGCGCCGGCGGTCCGGCGGAGAGTCCGGCCGCCGCGGTCGGCGACGCCCACCAGCTTCAGCGGCTCGGGCCGGGAGACCTTGCCGCGGGCCAGCCGCGCGGGGGCCGTCAGCGTCATCCGCATGGACGTGCGCCCGGCGGGGATTCGTCCGCCTTCGAGCCGGAAACCCGACGGCGAGGCCACGCTCAGGTCGATGGGACCGTCGAAGCCGTCCTTGCGGATCGCGTAGACGCAGATCGGCACGGCGGCCCCGGGGCGGACCTGGATGCTGCTGGGCGTCGCGCGGAGCTCGAAGTCCGGCCGGGGTCGGCTGATCCGCAGTCGGTAGGCGTGGGCCTCCCCGCCGTGATGCTGGGCGTCGGAGACCTGCACGTAATAGGTGCCCGCCGTCGGCGCCTTGGCCGAGAGGTACGAGTCCGCGTGGTGGGTGATGCGTCCGGCCTCGTCGATGTGCAGGTGCTGCTGCTTGAACACGTGGTCGTCGTTCCACGCCAGCACCTTGCCCGACGCGTCCATCAGCCGCACCAGCGAGTCCATCGGCGAGCCGAGCCGGCGGGCATGGACCTCGGCGACGATCGTCTCGCCCGCGCGGGCCTCGACGCGGAAGACGTCCACGTCGCCGGGCGTCTCGATCCGCCCGTTGACGACCTTGGGCATCTCGACGGCCCGGGCGGTGGGGATCGTGTCGTTGCCCGCCCCCTCGCCGCACTCGTCCAGCGTGCCCACCGCGTAGGGGACGGCGTTCGAGACGAGCCTGCCGCTGCGGCAGGAGGCCCGGCGAACGGGGCCGCCCTCGGCCGCGGTGTCCAGCGGCAGCCGGCGGGTCGAGAGGTTCCAGCCTGCGATCGACGCGACGGCCTTGCCGCCCGCCGCGGCGCCCAGCGGAAAGATGCGCGTGATGAACGGCTGCTCGCCGACGGCGACGCGGTAGATGAAGTCCTGCCGGCCCCGGTAGACGGCGTCGCGGATCGCCAGCTCGTAGACGCCGTCCTTCGGGACCTTGTAGAAGAGCACGGGATCGGGCTCGAAGCGGTAGTCGTCGGCGAAGGCCACCTCCCGCCCGTCGGCGTCGTAGAGCGTCAGCGTGGCCTGGAACCAGCCGGGGACGGCGTCAGCGAGGTAGGGGATCAGCCGCCGCGCGCTGGCCTCGATGACGAGCTGCTGGCCCTTGGTGGCGCGGAAGGAGAAGCGGTCCACGTCGCCGGGCATGATCTGCCCGTTCAGGACCACGGGCAGGTCGAGCGGCTTGTCCTCGTACAGCCGCCGGAGGTTGGGCAGCGTGCGGAGCAGGGGCGACTTCGCCCCGTCGGGCCCGCCCCGGCGGTCGTTGGGCTCCAACTCCCGCACGTTGGCAAACTGCCCCACCTGGAAGACGACCGGGTTGGTCAGCCCCGCGCGCGTGCGAAGCCGCAACTGCCGGTCGCCGGGCGGGGCGTCGGCGTCGACGACGACCTCGACCATCACGATCTCGGCGATCTGCCGATTCATCTGGAGCTTGCTGCGCGGGAAGAACAGGACCTCCTGGATGTGCAGCATCTCGCGGAGGCTCTTGCTGTCCAGGTCGGTCAGCAGCGGGTGGTCGGGGACCTTGATGTCCTCGATCTTGATCTTGTCCTTCGCCACCGACCGCTTCAGGGAGGCCAGGGCCTTCTCCGCCTGCGCGTGGATCCGCTGGAGGACCGCCGGGCCCACCCCCGCCTCCTTGAGCCGCTGCTCGCGGACGGCGGCCATCTGGCTCATCAGCTTGAGCCGCTGCTCCCGCTGGATGTTGAACAGCGGGCGGATGTACTTCACCACCGACGCCTTCACGCCCGGCCCGGTCACGTGCACGTCGATCGGGCCGTTGAGGTACTGGCCCCCGAGGGCAATCTGTTCCGTCGCACCGCGGCAGACGCCCGCGGGATAGAGGTAGCCGATCGCCGGGTCGCGCCGGGCAGACTGGGCGGCCGCGCCGGCGGCGAGAAGCAGCAACACGGCCGTGTGCGTCAACGTGCGCAGGGAGGACATTCGCTTGCTCCGGTCACATGATCTCTCGAAGGCGGCCTTCGCCCTTGTCCGCGTCGTCCATGATCTTGACGGCCAATCCGTGCCGGCCGGGCATGGGTGCGGTGGGGTCGATGCCGAGCAGTTCGTAGATGCTGCCGAGCAGGTTCTGCGGATAGACGGGGCGCTCGGCGACCTCCGTGCCGTAGTGGTTCGACGCGCCGACGACGCGCCCGCCCTGGAACCCCCCGCCGGCGACGACGCAGGAGAAGCACTGCCCGTAGTGGGAGCGCCCGCCGTTCCACGGCGGGTTCCACTGGACCTTGGGTCCCCGGCCGAACTCGCCGCCCCACCAGACGATGGTCTGATCCAGCAGGCCGTGGTCCGACAGGTCCTTCAGCAGCGTGGCCATGCCCTGGTCCATCTCGGGCAGCTTGCGGCGCATGATCTCGAAGTGCTGCTTGTGCGTGTCCCACCCCTTGTAGTTGATCGTCACGTAGGGCACGCCGTGCTCGACGAGGCGCCGGGCCATCAGGCAGGACTGCCCGAAGGTGTTCCGCCCGTAGGCCTCGCGGAGGGCGTCGGTCTCCTGCGTCAGGTCGAACAGTTTGCGGGCGTCGCCGAACATCAGGTCGTAGGCTTCCTGGTTGGCGCGGTCGAACTGGCGGAAGCTCTCGTTGCGCGGCACGGCCTTGCCGAGGGTGTCCAGCGCCCCGAGCAGGGCGCGGCGGGAGCGCTGCCGCTGGTCGCTGATGCCCTTGGCGACGATGCCCTCGACGGCGAAGGGGTCCCGGCTCGGGTCGCCCCCGGTGGCGAACGGCTTGTACTTCGGTCCGAGGAACCCGGCCTCGCTGAACCGCCCCTGCGGCTGGGTCAGCACGATGTACGACGGGACGATGCCCTTGTACCCGTGGCCGACGCCCTTGCACAGCGAGACGACCGCCCCGATGCACGGGAAGACGTGCCGCCCGGGCTCGTGGCCGGTCTGGACGAGATACGACGCCGTCTCGTGGGCGTTGATGCCGTGCGTCATGCTGCGGAGGATCGCGTACTTGTCGGCCTGCTGGGCCAGCAGCGGCAGCATCTCGCCCACCATCACGCCGTCGACGTTCGTCTTGATGGGGCTCTTGAGCGGCCCGCAGTACTCGTGCCCCGCGCCGGGCTTCGGGTCGAACGTGTCCAGGTGCGACGGCCCGCCCCACATCCAGATCTGGATGACCGACCGGGCCCGGGCCTTGAGGGCCTTGGCCGGCTTGGCCTCGGCGGCCCCCAGCGGCGCCCTGCCGGCCAGCGTCATGCCGGCCGCCCCCACCAGCGCCTGCCGGAGCACCTCGCGCCGCGTCGTCTGCTTCGCTGCTCTTTCGTGCATCGTGCTGCTCTCCCGCAATCCCCCAGCCGGCGGCCGGGGCTCAGTGCCGATACAGGAATTCCTTCGTGTTAATCAGGGCCCAGGTCAGGTCGATCACGGCGTCGCGGTTACTGTTGCGTCCGCGCTTGCCCTGGGGCTTGAATTGCTTCTCAACGGTCGACCGCTCCGCGGCCGTCGGCGGGCGCGACAGGATGGTCACGTAGACCAGGTTGATCAGTCTGTGGTGGTCCTTTCCCGCGGCCCGCATCAGCCCTTGGAGGCGCCAGCTCCGGGCGATCCGGTCCTGGAACGTGCTGGAGTTCAGCAGGTGCAGCCGCTGCGCCTTGTCCGGCTTGCGGTTGCGCTCGGCGTATCGTCCCGTGTCGCGTGACGGCCGCCCGAACATCTCCAGGAACTGGCTGGTGATGCTGCCGTCCTCCAGCGCGATGGTCCGCTCGTAGGCGGGGATGAACGTGTACGGCTCGGGGATGAGGCTGCTGTAGCCGCTCCGCGCGCCGGTGATCCAGTTCAGCGCGTCGACGAGGACCTCCGCGTCGAGCGGGCGGACGGGGTAGCACGCGAACATCGCCTCGGCCTGGGGCGAGTCGCTGCGCGGCACGGGCGACTGCTGGTACGTGTTCGAGGTCAGGATCAGCCGGTAGACGTGCCGCAGGTCGTACTTCGCGGCCACCAGCTCCTTCGCCAGGAAGTCCAGCAGCTCCGGGTGGGTCGGGGGGTTGTCCGGGCGGAAGTCGTCCGGCTCGTGGACGATCCCGCGCCCCAGCAGCCAGGCCCAGACCCGGTTGACGGCGTTCCGCGCGAACCACGGGTTGTCCGGGCGGATCAGCCAGTCGGCGAAGACCTCCCGCGGGTCCGTGCCCACGGGGACCCGCACGGGCTTGCCGTCCGGGAAGACGGCGCGGACCGGCTCGGTGGCGGCCGGGTCGAGGTAGACGATCTCCTCCTTCCACTCGGCGGTCTTCTTATAGGCCACGCGGGAGAAGAACGCTTCCATGCCCTCCCGTCGGGCGGGGGGCCAGCTCTCGATGCGTGCGCCCAGGAACGTCAGGCCGACGGCGGCGGCGATCGCGGAGGGCTCCTGCCCCTGGATGGCGCGGTAGAAGTTGACCGGCGGCACGCGGAAGTTGCTGCCGCTGCTGGTCAGCAGCACCCGGGCGAAACGGTCGTAGGGCATGTTCTCGCGGACGGCGGCGTGGACCCACCGCGAATAGGCCTGCACGCCGTTGGGCCAGAGGTTGATGGGAAACTCCGCCTTGATCCGCAGCAGGTCGCCCCATCGCTGGGCCCAGTAGTCGGCGAATTCCTCGCGCTCCAGGAGCCGGTCGATCAGGGCCACACGCTTGTCGGGCTTCCGGTCGGCCAGGAAGTCCCGAACCTCGCGCGGGTCCGGCAGCGTGCCGGTCACGTCCAGGTGGGCCCGGCGAAAGAAGACGGCGTCGGAGCAGAGGGAGGCCGGCGTGATCTTCTTCGCCCGCAGGGCCTTGAGGACCAGCTTGTCGATCGTGCCGGCCGGGGTGAACTTCGCGCCGTCGAACGGGCTGTCCGCTGGCCCGGCGGCTTGGGCGGCGCCCGGTGCGGCCAGCACCGCGGCAACGGCGAGGCTGGCCCCAAGTACACGGCGGAACACGCCGCATCCGTTTGTCATGGCTGTCCTCCGCCTCTTCGGCCCGTTCTCAGCCGGGGCAGGTTTGTCAGACCAGTGTAACGTATCGACCCCGAAGTTGTTGCTCAAACTGCCCCGAGAACGGCGGGGCCAATTCGGTCCATCCTGCGCCGACCCGAGGCCGGACGTACCGGAGTGAAGGTGCTCGTCCGGGAATGCCGATGTACAGCGAAGACACCGGACGCCCATGGCGAGGCTGCAATGACCCTAGTTCAGGCACTCCAGGCGATGCTCGACGCCGGCTTCACGCAGGTGAAGGACGACTATTCCCGCCGCCCCAAGCCGATCGTCGAGTTCCTCGAAGAGGCCCGGCTGGACCTGAACGACTACACGCCCGATCCGAAGACCGGCCGGATCGTCCAGAACCACGACACGCCGTGCTACCATCACCTCATCTGCTCGTAGTCGAGACCGCCCGGATTCGCCGCTCACGGGCCGGTGAAAGGACCCCGCGATGACCGACGGTCCCGTGCGATTCACCGTCTTCACCAAGCGCTGGAAGGTGCCCCTTCCCGAGTTGGGGCGACTCGTGGCGGCACTGGGGTTCTGGGGTATCGAGCTGCCCGTCCGGCCGGGGTATCCGGTCGAGCCGGAGCACGTTTCAACCGGCCTGCCGGAGGCCGCGAAGATCCTCGCCGACTGCGGCGTGACGATCCACAGTGTCGCCGGGCCCGCCGACGAGCCGACCATCGCCGCCTGTGCCGCCGCCGGCGTGCCCATCCTCCGCGTGATGGCGAAAATCGGCGAGGACGGCTACCTCGCCACGGAGAAGCGCCTCCGGGCCGAGTACGACGCGCTCGTGCCCCGGCTGGACGCCCACGGGGTGACGCTCGGCGTGCAGAACCACTGCGGGCGGTGGGTCGGCAGCGCGATCGGCCTACGGCGGCTGATCGAGCCGTACGACCCGCGGCACGTCGCGGCCGTGTACGACGCCGCCCACTGCGCCCTCGACGGCGAGGAGCCCGCGATGGCCGTCGACATCCTGTGGGATCGGCTCTGCCTGGTGAACCTCAAGAATGCCTTCTGGCAGCGGACGAACGGCCCGGAGAGCGAGGCCGCCGAGTGGCGGTGGTACTGGACGAGTAGCCGGCAGGGGCTGGCGAGCTGGCCCGCCGTCGCCGCCGAGCTGACCGCCCGCGGCTATGACCGCCCGATCTGCCTGACCGCGGAGTACACGGACCACGCCGCCAGCGACCGCCTCCTCCGCGACGACCTCGCCTACGCCGCCGAGTTGTTCGCCCGGAAGACCGGCGGGTCGGCGCAGGAAACTGAAGCCACCGCCGGATAACCACAGAGGCTCAGCGCAGGCCTGCCTGCCGGTAGGCAGGCTTCGCCCAGACGCGCAGGCAGCGGTTTCCGGCGAGCCCCGGAGGGGCGGAAGGCAATGGCCGGCGGCGTAAGCCGCCGGTATCGGGCCCAAACACAAGCCGAGCCCCGGAGGGGCGAAAGGAACGTTCCGAGGATACACGCCCTTGCGTGTATGTTGTGCCCTTTGTTGCTCAGAGAACTCAGAGGGCGGAGACCCGATGAGTTGCCTGGCAGGGAGTTTATGTGTCGTCCCCCCGCGGTCCGGATGCCTCGGCCTGCCGGTGCGCGACGAGGTACAGGGGGGAGAAGATCTTCGCGTCCACGGTCGCGCCCTGGCCGCGCCGGGCCTCCAGGAAGGCCGGCAGCTCCGTCAGCGGGACCTCGTGCAGCGTGATGTCCTCCGACGCGTCGCCGCCCCCGGGGCCCACCTTCCGCAGGCCGGTCGCCAGGAAGAACGTGATCTGCTCGTCGCTCAGACCCGCCGACGGGGCGCCCTCGAAGAGCAGCTCCATGGTCGCGGCCTTGTAGCCGGTCTCCTCCAGCAGCTCGCGGCGGGCGGCCGTCTCCAGGGCCTCGTCCTCTTCGCCCGGAACGTCGCCGACCAGCCCCGCGGGCAGCTCGACGACCCGGGCGGCCACCGGCGGGCGGAACTGCTCCACGAGCACGAGCTTGCCGTCGTCGGTGATCGCCACGATGCACACGATGCCCGTCACGTTCGTTCGCTGGACGTACTCCCAGTGCCCGCGCTTCAGCACGCGCAGGTACCCGCCCTGCCAGACCGTTCGGACCGCGTCGCCGTCGCTCAATTCGACTGCCCTCCGGCGCGGCCGGCGCCCAGCAGCCGGACCATGGCCTTGCCCATCGCCTCGCCGACGAGATACTGCGTCTCGCCGTTGAAGTTCCAGTGGTAGTTGTGGCGGGACGGGTACGGCCGGAAAAACCCCCGCGTCTCCACGCAGGCGACCTTGCCTTCGGGGCCGAAGTGCTTCGCGGCCGCCGCCTGGGCCTCGAGGATCGCCAGCCGCCGGTCCACGCGCTGCTTCCAGCCGGCGAACCCGCTGTTGGCGATCACGAAGGGCAGGTCCTTGCGGCGGAACTCCTTTCGCACGTCGCCGATGAAGTGGATGAGGTTCTGCTCGTACTCTCGCGTTGCCGGCCAGCCGCAGCCGTCGTTCCACCCCTGATGCCAGCCGAAGCCGGCGATCTCGTAGCCCGCCCCGTCGTAGGCCGGGAAGTGCTTCTTGAGGTTCGCAAGCACTTCCCGGACATGGCGGATCAGGTCCGTGTAGAACGGGCCGGTCTCGCCGCCGGCGCTCGGCGGGCGGAAGTCCTTGGCCAGGCTCTTGCCGCCCCAGGCGACCTTGATCAGCAGCACCTGGTTGGTCAGGGCCTCGCCAACGGCCAGCCCGAAGCCGTACTCCGGGCCGATGTACGCGGGCTTCGCGCCGTAGCCCACCGTCAGCTTGCCCTTCCGCTCGCCGTTCTTGTCGGGGAAGCGCCAGACCCAGACATCGTCGCGCGTGACCCACTTGCCGTCCTTGTCGACCAGGTGCTTGTAGCGTTCGGCGGTGTTCGGGTCGGCCAGCAGCGACCGCAGCGTGCCCTTGCGGTCCCCCTCGACCGTGCCGAACCCCTCCATGTTCGATTGCCCGGCCAGGATGAACACCTTCACCGGGCCCTTGCCGGGCTGCTTGGCCTCGACGGGGACGGCCGGCAGCAGCAGGGCCAGGGGGATCAAGACGGTTGGCATGGACAAACGCGTGCGGGCTTCCGTCATCGTCGGGGCTCCTCAACAGTCGGCACGGCGACTCTCGGGCTTGAACTCCCACGATAGCCCATCGAGGCGGTGGAAAACCAGGGCGTCGAACCGCGCGCCTTTGGCTGCAATACGCAACCGCCTCGCACACGGCCGGTACAAGCGGTAGAATCGGCGCCTCGGTTTTCCCGCGGGCAAGGAAGGACTGCGATGCACAGCGTGGACAGGTTGAGGCAGGTTCTCGGGGGCTTTCTCATTGTGGCTCTGATGGTGGGGTTCGCGTGGGCGGGGCCGCCGAACGCTCCCGCGCCGGTCAAGGTGTACCTGATGGCGGGCCAGTCGAACATGGTCGGCCCCGGCTCCAAGCAGTACGTGGCGGAGCACCACCCGGCGTTGATGACCCCGCGCGAGGATGTCTGGTGCATCAACGCGGGGAAGGTCTCCGGGCCGCTGCGGCCGGGCTACGGGTACGGGGAGAACAGCTTCGGCCTGGAGCTGACGATGGGGCACGTGCTGGGCGAGGCCGTAGAGAACCCGATCGTGCTGTTCAAGACGAGCACGGGGGGCACGACGCTGCACAGGCACTGGCGTCCGCCGAGCGCCGTGCAGCGCGCCGGCGGCGAGGTCGGCCCGCTGTACACGCGGATGATCCGGCGGTTTCACAATATCCTGGCCCACCGCGACGAGGCCTTCGGGCCGTTTGCGGGCCGGCCCGTCGAGATCGCGGGCTTCGTGTGGTTCCAGGGCGAGAACGACTGCTGCGCGAAGGACGACGCCGGCCGGGGCTTCTGGGAGTATTACGAGGAGAACCTCAAGGACCTCCTCCGGGACGTTCGCCGGGAGGTCGGCGTGCCCGCGCTGCCCGTGCTGATCGTCCAGATCAACGACGGCTGCTGGGACGGCCTGCCCAACCGCGGCGGGACCGTGCTGCGGCCGATCCAGCGAAAGGTGGCCGAGTCCGACCCGCTCGCGACGTGGATCAAGACGTGCGACCTGAACAGCGGCTACCACTACGACTCGCCGAGCCACATCACGATCGGCCGGCGGGCGGGCAAGGCCCTGCTGCCGTGGATCCGGAAGCCCGTGCCGCAGAAGTGGGAGAACGTCGTCGCCGCGCGGAAGCGGTTCCTCTCGCAGTTCCCCCAGGCCGGCTCGCCGGACACGGCCAGCCTCCGCGAAGGGCTGCTGGGGTACTGGCGGTTCGAGGAAGGCCGCGGGACCAAGGCCGCCGACAGCTCGGGCCACGGGATCGAGGGCGTGCTGACCGGCTCGCCGGAGTGGATTGCCGGCCGCGTCGGCGGGGGCGTGAAGCTCACCGGCTCCCAGTCCGTTGCGTTCCCCAAGTTTCGCGAGCCGCTCAACGCCGACCGGCGCATCGAGAATCTCAGTGTGGCGTACTGGCTCCGCTCGAACCGCTACGGCGACGGGTACGTCGGCAAGGGCGACGGAGACGAGAGCTACGCCGAGAACCGCCACAACTGGTACTTCAACCGGTGGACCAATCGCTCCGGGTGGAGCGTCGGCTGCCACGACACCGACGGCGGGGCGTACGGGACGGCGACCTTCGACCTGACGCTGAACGGCATTCACGGCCGGGGACAGGGCGTGAACGTGATCGGCGACGGGTTCGAGTGGCATCACGTAGCGATGGTCTACGACGGCGGCCGGAAAATGTTCGACCTCCACGTGGACGGCCGGCTGTTGCCCAAGGAGCACATCTCCGTCCGCCGGGCGCTGAAGGGCATCGGCGACGAGAACCACATCGTTCCCTCCCGCCGGGGGAAGCTCACGCTGGGCGGGCACATCACCATGCCGGGCCATTACCAGGTCTTCGACGAGCTGGCGATCTGGGGCCGCCCGCTGAAGGCGGAGGAGGTCAAGGCCCTGTTTAACAACGGATACGGCGCGGAAATCGCCCCGGGCAAGTAGGCCCGCCTGACAGACCAGCTATAGGCAGTCAAGTTCGGGATAGGCGTTTTTCTCGGTGCGCTCTTTGACATGTGAATATCCCTCAGGAATGTCGTGACGGGGCGACCGGCAGATAGTCGCGTCGGTCGGTCATGATTCGCCAGACGATGTGGGTGAGCTTGACGGCGGCGGCGGTGACGGCGGCGAGGTGGTGGAGGCCGGCGGCTCGTTTGCGCAGGAAGTAGTCCCGCAGGTCGCCTTCGAGGTAGACGGCGCGATGGGCCATCATCCACAGC
>Ga0272441_10005473_pt1 | contig 22027 bp, 19 predicted proteins | sample SSMProp6N_FD_193582 | JGI IMG/M metagenome (GOLD analysis project Ga0272441, IMG submission 193582) | Marine sediment archaeal communities from Little Sippewissett salt marsh, Falmouth, MA, United States - SSM-Prop-6N | ecosystem: Environmental > Aquatic > Marine > Wetlands > Sediment ... | reverse complement strand
CTGGTAACCCGGGACATCAAGCTCACCGCCGAGGCGGGGTACATGCACTGGTTCTCCCTGGATCCCACCTCGCTGTTTTTCGACAGCTCGCTGCTGTTCAAGAGCTACTACGGCCTGTTCATCGGCGCCGGGCTGAGTATAAAATATTAAGAAGGAGGGGGAGCCATGAGAAAAGGTATCCGGGCGGGGGCGGTGCTGAGTACCGCCGTGCTGTTGCTGGTTCTCTCCTGCGCAAGCGGCCCTCCCGCCGCCGGGGGCGCTGAAGCGGCGGACAGCTTCGTGTTCGAGGGCTACGGGCAGGACGCTTCGATGCTCACGGCCATGAACAAGGCCAAGATGAGCGCCGTGCAGCAGGCGGTGATCGACCTGATCGGCGTAGCCAATGAGAGAGCGGGCCGGGACACGCTGGAGGAAATGCTCTACAACACAGCCAATCCCAATGCCTACGTCTACACGGATACCTACGAGACCCTGCGCAAGGACAAAGTGGGGGAGGAATATATAATCGAGTGCCGGGTGAAGATCAACCGCGAAGCGGTGGAGCGAACCCTGAACGCCGCAGGCCTTACAGGCGAAGGCGGCGCAGAGGCTGCGGCCGTCCCCGCGCCGGCTGCAGCGGCTGCAGCGGCGGAACCCGCGGCAGCGGCCCCGGCGCCTGTGGCGCTTACGCCGGAGGAAAAGAGAATCATCGACCGCTATGTCCGCAACATGACCTACATGGTCTACTTCAATGAAGAAACCGCCGAGGACCCCTTCTACGCCAAGACCGCCGTGGGCATCGCCAATGAGTACCTGACCTCCAATGCCCTGGAGGCCATCGATATGACCCAGGTGGAGAGCCTGAAGAAGGACCAGCAGCTGGTCTACGAGGAAGAGACCGGCCAGGCCATCTCGATCATCCAGTGGCTGGCCCAGAAGTTGAACGCCGACGTCTATATCGAGATCGACGGCCGCACCAGCGGGGAGACGGTGGGCGATAAATACTACGGCCAGGCCAATGTCACCGTCAAGGGCTTCGAGGCTTCCACGGGACGCCTGCTGGGTTCCCAACCCTGGAACAGCCCCAAGACCTTTTCCACGGCTTCCGAGGAAGCGGCGCGCATCAACGCCCTGCAGACCAGCGTCTACAAGGCGATGCCCCACGTGATCGGCCAGGCCCAGACTTATATGGCCAAAACCCTGCAGGACGGGATCAAATACGAGCTCATCGTGCAGAACAGCGTGGACACCCGGCTCATGTCCAGCTTCAGACGCAAGCTGGCCAAGGAGGTCAAGGACATCGAGACAGTGAGCCAGACGGCGGAAGAAACCCGCTACAGTGTTTACCTGATCGGCAGCATCGAGGACCTGGCGGATATGGTCTACGACGTGGCCGAAACCCTCCCGGGGATGGAAGGCATCGAGCTGATCCTTTTGAGGGGAAAGAGCGTTACCTTTGATTCTGGAATGTAAGAGGCGTTGCCTCACAGCAATAAATGAAACCAGGCTGGTAAGGAAAAAGGAGTATGATATGAAAAAACTGTTGAGCCTTGCACTGGTGCTGGCTTTGCTGGCCCTCGTTTTCGGCTGCAAGAGCGCACCCGAGGAGCCCAAGGGTTCTTTGGAGGTCGAGGGCATGGCCTATCCTCCCAAGGTGCTGGAACACAAGAACAGCGCCCTGGGCGGGGATCCCCCCGACTGGGCCTTCCTGGACATGGAAGAGTTGGAAGCCCTGGACAAGTACGCGGATTTCTACGTCTTCAAGTTCGACCAGATCGGTGAGAACCTGGAAGGCGTCAAGGCCTGGACGCGCAGCTTCGTCGCTGCCACCGAGGTCTCGCGCATAGTTTCCACCCGGGTGATGAGCAAGTTCGCCGGCGCCCAGGTGGGTGACCGGGACATGGTGGAAACCTACATGGAAGAGGTGGCCAAGGTCCTGTCCGTGGCCCAGTACTCCGGCGCCCGCCGGGCCGGTGATTTCTGGGTTCTGCAGCAGACCTTCACCGACAAGGGCGAGCCCGACAAGCGGATCTACCGCTACTGGCTGCTTTACACCGTGCCCAGGGAGCAGATAGAAGACGCCATCGAGCGGGCCCTGAACGAAGAGGATCAGAAGAACAAGCCCAAGACCGAAGAGGAAAAAGTGGCCCGTGACCGGGTCAAGGAACTTTTCGACGAGGGTTTGTAGGAGAAGGGGCGGGAGACCGTCCGGACTCCTCTCCGGCAATTCTGCCGGAATAATAAAAAGATACACAACGCCGGGGGGATCTTTCCTCCCGGCGGTTATCGAATCACAGGAGAGATGGTATGAAAAGGGTAGTTGCCGGCCTGAGCGTGCTGGCTGCAGCGGCTGTTTTCCTGCTGCTGGCGGGTTGTGGTACTTCTCCCTCCGCCGGGGCGGGCCCGGGGCGGGTACCTGACTGGGTGCTCAACCCTCCCGAGAGCGACGAGCAGTACTTCTATTTTAGCGGATCGGGTTTGTCCCCTGGACCGGGAGGCTCCCTGGCGGAAGCGGAAGAGATCGCCCGGGGAGCCCTGCTGGATGAAATCATGCGCTTTCTGGGCGTGAGGATCACCTCGGAAACCACCGCCACCGCCAGGGCGTCCCTGGACTCCTTCCAGACGGATGTCATCCAGAGTCTGACTTCCACTGCTTCGGGACGCGTGACCGGTCTGGAGATAGCCGACAAGTACGCGGACCAGGGCGCCGGCGGCACCACCCTTTACCTGCTGGCACGCTACAACCGGGTCGACCTCCTGAAGGAGAAGGCCCGCCTGGAGGGGATCTTCCAGGAAAAGATCGAGGCCGTATCCCGGCCCGAGCGGGAAGCCCAGGAGCTGGCTGCGCGCAAGCTCTACTACCAGGCCGCGCTGAGCTATATCGAGGCCGCGGCCGCGGCCTACAAGTCGGAGCTGGAAAACGCCGCCATCAAGTTCGAGCGCAACATCACACGGGCAACCGAGGCTGTTCGTTGGATCGGGCTTGTAAAGCTGAACGACAACCTCAAGGTCGATATCGGCAGCCCCTTCGCCGAGCCCTTCACGGCCAAGGTTGTGGCCGGCTCCACGGCGGAGGATCCGGGGATCTCAGATGTGGCTTTGAGGGCCACCTACAAGCAGATGAAGTCCTCGGGCCGCAAGGGCGTACGCAGCCAGGTCATCAAGAGCGACAGCCAGGGGTTGGCGCGCTTCACCCATCCGGCGCCGCAGTTCGTCGGCAGGGAGGAGGTCACCATCGCCCTGGACATGAGCGAGGCCCTGGAATCCCTGGCGGACGTGCCCAGGGAGATGCAGGACTTGGTAGACGGGCTGGAAGAAGCGGTGCTGGGCAAAAGAATCAAATATGTTTTCACCTCCGTTTCCCCGGCGGCGGCAATCCCCACCGGAGTGGCGGTGTTTGACCTGGACGCTTCGGGAAGCCCCCTTAACTCCTCGGAAACCGCGGCCGGACTTTTGGCCGGTATGGGAGAGGTGGGCTTTGTGGTTCAGAGCCTGCCGGTGGCGGTGACCGGCGTGGCCGGCAAGCAGGACGCCCAGGTGATCGCCCTGATGCGCAAGTATTTCAGCGAACAGGTCGAGCGGGTGGTGTTCGGCAGCGCCCGGATCTCCGATCACCAGCAGGACGGCGGGATCGTCATCATTCAGGTGACCGGGACCGTCAAGGTGGCGGACCTGGACAGCGGCGCGATTTTGCTGACGGTCAACAAGATGAAAAGGGCGCAGGGCACGAATCCCGCATCAGCGCTGGCCGCGGCCTTCAAGCAGCTGGGCGACGATATGGCCCAGACGGTGATGAACCAATTGCGATAGCAGTTGGTTCATCAAGCTCCGCGCCAGGGGCAGCCGGGTCTCACGGCCCGCCTGCCCTTTCTTTTTGCCCGCCGGGGGCGATCTGCGGCCGGAATCATCCCGGGCGCATGTCACTCCTCGGCAGGCAGAACGCCGATGGTGAGAACATTGATGAGGATGGTGTTGCCGCAGTTCTTGCAGGTCAGGGGCACCAGCGGCATGACCGTGGCCTCTTCATCGCTCTCCTGCTCCGCGACGTAGCTTTTGAGCTCGAACACGACGTCCACGGTGTCCCAGGTTGTATTGCCGCAAACGGGGCAGATTTTGGGATCCGGCCATTTAGCGTCCAGTGTGGCGATGAACCGTTCAACCTGTTCCTGGGTCAATTTCATGACAAAGAACTTCCTTCCACAAACAAAGTTTTATCCGCTTGAGCGGTCGGCTCCGGTGTTAATAATACCCCGTCCGGATGAATATTTAAAGTAACCATCCGCCATGCTTCCCGGGGCGCAGAGGGGCCGGTCAATGAATTTCTTGCTTTCATGATTTCGGCGAATTAAATTAAAAAAGGACAACATTATGAGCGCAACCCGGGATATTGAAACAATAATCCGTCAACTTCTCGGCCGCCAAAAGTTCGCCGTGCTGGCCACTTTGCGGGAGGGGGTGCTTTTCCAGAATCTCGTCGCCTTTGCCGCCGCCGAGGACCTGCGAAAGCTGTGCTTTGCCACTGGCGTCTATACCCGCAAGTACGGAAACATCAGCCAAAATGCTCAGGTGGCGCTGTTCGTGGACGACCGCCGAAACAGCGAGGGTGATTTCGAGCATTGCCTGGCCCTGACTGTCAGGGGGACCGCCGGCTTACCGTCATCGAAAGAGATCGCAGCCTGGCGTCGTATTTATACGACTAAGCATCCCTACCTGGATGGATTCCTGGACTCACCGGGCAGCAGGCTGGTCGAGGTTTCGGTTCAGCTCTATTCGCTGGCCGATTCATTTCAGCACGTGCTGGAATGGCAGCCCCCCGGGTGAGCGTTGTTCTGCCCCTTGAAAAGATCACCCCCGCCGACCGCCCCCTGGCGGGAGGCAAGGCCTGCAGCCTGGCCCGCCTGGCCGTAGCCGGCCTTGAGGTCCCGGGGACGCTCTGCATCACCGCGGAGGCCTACAGGCGCTACCTGCGCTCTTCCGGCCTGCCGGGCAGGATCGCCCTGGAGCTGGCACGCAAGCCTCTCGAGCAGATGCGTTGGGAGGAGGTTTATGACAGCTCTCTGCGGATCCGCCACAGCTTCACTTTGACTCCTCTGTCCGGGGACCTGGCCGACGAGCTGAGCGCCGCCCTGACTGCCCGTTTCGGCGAGCGGAGCGTGGCGGTCCGTTCCTCTGCGCTGGCCGAAGACTCGGCTTTGCACTCCTTTGCCGGCCTGCACGAATCTTATCTCAATGTCTCGGGTACGGCGGCGATTCTGGAGGCCGTTAAAAAGGTTTGGGCTTCCCTCTGGTCGGAGTCGGCACTGCTCTATCGGCGGGAGCTGGGCCTGGAGCCGGAGCAAAGCGCTATGGGAGTGATCGTACAGGCCTTCGTACCCGGCGAGGTTTCAGGAGTGGCCTTCGGGCGCAATCCCCTGAACGAGGCGGAAATGGTGATCGAGGCCGTCCCGGGGCTCAACCAGGGCCTGGTGGACGGGCAGGTCGAGCCGGACCGCTGGATCGTCCACCGTGACAGCGGCGAGGTGAGTTTCAGCGGGGCCGCCGACCGCAGGCAGGCGCTGCGCGCCGACGAACGGGGCGTGGGCCTGCGTTCCCTGACGAGCGAACGGCGGGGACCCCTGCTAAATGCCGTCCGCCTGGTTCGAATTACCCGCCTGTTGGAACGTTGCGAGGAGCTGTTCACGGTTCCCCAGGACGTGGAGTGGACCCTGGCGGACGACCGCCTGATTCTGCTTCAATCGCGCCCGATAACCGCCCGGGCGGCCCGGGAGGGCGCCGCATCCCCTGCCTGGCAGCAAAGCAGCGCCGATCTGCAGATCCTCAGGCAACATGTTGAAAACGAGCTGCTTCCGGCCATGGCCGCCCAGGCGGAGCACATGGATGCCGTCGATTTCGCCCTGCTCGATGACAAGGCGCTCTCCGCGGAGATTGCGGAGCGCGCCCGGATCCTGGAGCACTGGCGCGGAGTGTACAGTGAAGAGCTCATCCCCCTGGCTCACGGCGTGCGCCTGTTCGGCAAAGTGTACAACCAGCGGCTTAAACCGGCTGATCCCTTTTCTTTCCTCGACCTGCTCCGCCCCGGGGAGCTGGAAAGCTTGAAGCGGAACCGGCTGCTGGAAAAGCTGGCGGAGCTGCTCCGCTCCCGGCCGGCCCTGCGGGCCGCGGCGGAGCGGGGAGAGCTCACGGGGGTGTCCGATCCCCTGTTTAAAAAATTGTTCTCCCGGCTGCTTCGGCAGGCCGGCAACCTGCCTGTTACGGACGAGCCGGCCGGGGAAAACCTGCTCGCCCCCCTCCTGCTGGAGCTGGCGTCCGGCTCCGCCAACCGGCGCAAGGCCCGGAGGGGTCAGCAAGCGCAGGTGGAGGAATATCTGGCCGCTTTTCCGACCGGGGAGCGGGAGGCGGCCGCCGCATTGCTCGACCTGGCCCGGGCCAGCTACAGGCTGCGGGATGACGACAACATCCACCTGGCGCGGATCGAGCGGCAGCTGCGGCTGGTCGAGACGGAAGGCCGCCGGCGCCTGGGCGGCCGGACTAAGTCTGATTCAGTCGCCGCTATCCTGCGCCGCAGCCTGGAGAAGGTTCCCGCACCTACCGTGCGGGAGCAGGCCGAAATGCCGGCGGCTCACTCCCGGCAGCTCGTGGGCCAGCCCGCGGGGCGGGGCCTGGTGACCGCCCGTGCCCGGGTCATCCTGGAGCCAAAAGAGCTTTTCTCCTTCCGCAGGGGAGAAATCCTGGTATGCGATGCCCTGGATCCCAACATGACTTTTGTGATTCCCCTGGCTGCGGGCATTGTCGAGCGCCGCGGAGGTATGCTCATTCACGGCGCCATCATCGCCCGGGAGTATGGGCTGCCCTGTGTTACCGGCATTCACGAGGCCACGCGTCGCATCACTAGCGGCGCCCGGCTGACTGTGGATGGTTATCTCGGCATCGTCGTAATCCACGATGATTCGGAAATTCACGGCTAATAAGGAGGAATTTATGGCGAATCTGAAAACACGTTACCTCGGCCTGGAGCTCGGGAATCCCTTTGTCGCGGGGGCTTCCGGCCTGACCGCCCGGATGGATACCATCCGGCGGCTGGAAGATGCCGGGGCGGCGGCCCTGGTCTGCTCCTCCCTCTTCGAAGAGCAGATACAGCTGGAGAGCTTTGTTCTTCAGGAAGAGCTGCACCGCTACGACAACCGCCACGCGGAGATGCTCGACCTGTTTCCGGATATAGAGCACAGCGGCCCGGACGAGCACCTGATGTGGGTGCGACGCGCCAAGGAGGCGGTGAGCATCCCGGTGATTGCCAGCCTGAACGCGGTCAACCAGGAGACCTGGGTGCGCTACGCAGGCCTGCTGGCGGAAACCGGGGCCGACGCCCTGGAGCTGAACTTCTACGCAACCCCGGACAGCCTGGAACGCAGCGGCGCCGAGATCGAAGCCGAGCAGGTCGAGATCGTCCGGGAGATCCGCGCCGGGGTATCTTTGCCGCTGAGCGTGAAGCTGAGCGCCTCTTACGCCAATCCCCTGGCCCAGGTTCGCGCCCTTGAGGAGGCGGGGGCCGACGGCTTCGTGCTTTTCAACCGCTTTTTGCAGCCGGATATCGATGTAGAGGCTGAGCGGAACGTGCTCCGCCATGTTCTCAGCACCCAGGCGGACCAGGGCCCGGCGCTGCGCTACACCGGTCTGCTGGCCGGGCGTATCCGGGGGGATATCTGCGCCGGCTCCGGGATCATGCAGGCAGCCGACGCCGTGAAGATGCTCCTGGCCGGGGCTGCCTGCGTTCAGGTGGTGAGCAGCCTCTACAAAGAAAAGGTCTCCCACCTCTCAACCCTGAAGCGGGACCTGGCGGCCTGGATGGAGAAAAAAAACTACGCCGGGCTCACTGATTTCCGGGGCAAGCTTTGCGCCGCCAACAATCCGGACCCCTGGGCTTTCCGCCGGGCCCAGTATGTCCGCCTGCTTATGGGGCGTGACCAGGTGCTGAAAAGTTATCCGGCTCCCTGAGTGCAGTGGGCGCTGCCTGCCCGGGGGTGGATGTCGGGAGAGGGCAGGCAGTACCTGCCGGTTGGAGGCATTGGAATAAAATACAGCACGCCTATGGCGAAAATTTGATTTTTGTATTATCGTTGATAGTGCAAAGCGGAAAAGCAGTGCTGAAAGGAACCCGTCCGGAGATTCCGTTCGGGCCGCTGTTGCTGCAAGATCCGCAACCGGGAGGGGAGTAGATGGAGGCGCGCTTTGAGCGGAACCCTGTGTGGACTGTGCCCTCTCCATGCCCGGCTGCTGCCGCTTGGCCTGCTTCTGCTATTACTTGCGCCTGTCGTCGCCCCTTCCCAGACTGAAAATCCGACGCCCCCGGTTAAAATTCTGGTTTTACCTGTTTCCCTGGGTGAAAATTCAGACCCCGATGTCCGGCAGCTCCTGGTCGCCGCCATGGAGCTGCAGCTGGAGCAGGCCGGGCTCGAGCCTGTGCGCCTGTCCGCCGCCGGGGAGCAAGCCCTGGACGCCCGTTACAGCGGGCGCGGCGAAATCGACTTCGACGCGGACCTCGACGAGCTGTCAGGAATTTCTTTTCGGGCCGGAGCGGATTTTTTGCTGATGGGGGGCTATATTAAAGGGAAAGAGGAGATCACACTCCAGTTTTATTTGGCGGATGTTGCGGAGAACAAGCTGCTGGCCTCGACGGCCAAGCAGGCGCGGATAGATTTCTCCCTGGACCGGGTCATGTTCCAGGCGTTGGAAGAGATGCGGCCCCGTGTTGAACAGCCCATCGCCCGGGTGGCCCGCCGCAAAGCGGCGGCCGTCCCGGCCGGAGAAAGCGAACAGAGCGGCAAGGAGCCCAAGGAGGTGACAGTGCCGGCTGCGGCGGTTCGACCGGAAACAACCCCACCGGAAGCGGAGCGACCTGGGGAGGGTCTCGATAGAAGCAATGCCGAGACCAGTTTCCGGCTGCACGAGTTTTCCCTCGGTTTCGCACCCTTCGTTCCCCTGGGCTGGAGCAGCGACACCTTCAACCTCAGCTATGCACCCTTCGTCTACTGGAACCGCCGTTTCGAGGCCGGGAGCGGTGTTTGGGGCTTCGGCGCTTTCGCAGCGGTCAACATGCTCGAGCCCCAGGAGGTCGGACTGGCGTCCTTTGTGCACACACTGATCAGTGCGGGGGTGGATCTGCGCTATACCATCACGCAGGCCCGTCGCCTGAATGTGTTCGCCCGCCTGTTCGCGGGAGCAGCCCTCAATGTTTCCGATTTCAGCAAGCTGCCGGATCCGGAGGATCTTTCCCGCTTCATGGCCGTCTTTGCGGGGGGAGGGGGCGCCATGATCGCCTTTTCCCCCAGCGTGGGTCTGGCGATGGACGTTACCTGTCAGACCTTCGTATATTTCTGGCAGGAGGAAAAGGGAGGGGATATCATTCCGCAGTGGATCATTGGCTTGTCACCGTCGCTTTACATCTACACGCGGCTTTAAGAGGAGTTCCTATGGATCCGAGGTTGCCACGTAAAGAGTATAGAAACCGCCGGCTGCAGCGCCGGATCGGGCTGCTGGTGCTGGCGGGATTGGCGGTGGTCGGCTGCGGGCGTCTTTCCCTGCAGGCCCTGCTGGAGAGCGAATCCCCGGGCGACTTTTACGTCCAGCCGGGAAACGCCAACCTGCAGGTTGGCCGCTCCCTGGCCGTCAAGGCCGCCGGCGGCTTCGAGCCCTATACCTATCTGTTTCTGACCCCAGGGATCGGCACTTTCGATGAGCAGAGTCTGGTCTACACCGCACCGGATACCCTCGGGGACACGATGGAGGAGGTGGAGATCGAAGCGGAAGACGGCCTGGGCAACACTGACAAGGTGTTTTTGAAGGTCTACACGCCCCTGATCCTGGATCCCACGGAGGCGACTGTGGCGCTCGGGGCCGTGCTGGACCTGACCGTATCCGGGGGCGTGCCGGACCCGGATACCGGGGAGTACCTGTTCGATTACAACGGGCCGGCCGGGGTCTGGGAGGAGTTTCCCCCCGACGCGGTGCGCCTGACCCCCTCGGCTGTCGGCAGCTACAGCCTGGGCGTGATGGACGCCATCGGGAATTATACCGCCGCCGCGATCCTTGTGGTGGACGCCGACGCCCTGGCCATCAGCCCCACCGCCGCGGTGGTCCAGACGGGCGGTACGGTAAGCTTCACCGCCACGGTGCCAGTTGGCCACAGCTACACCTTTTCCGCGGATGAGGGGACGATCACCCCCACTGCCAATCCCGCGACCTACACGGCCCCGGGCGCCGAGGCTATCGCTACGGTCACGCTGACCGACGACGATACCGGCGACAGCGTCACCGCCACGGTTTACGTGCAGCTTGACGAGCCTGAAGACCTTTATGTTTTGCCCTCCTACACCGAGATCCTGGTTACCCAGCAGGTCGAGCTGGTCGCCGCCGGCGGCCTGGGGCCCTACACCTTCAGCTTCAAGCCCGGAACCGATCCCAAGGGCACGCTGGAGCAGACCGGCCCGGCCACAGCCACCTACACCGCCCCGGTCGACTTGCCCGCCCGGGATCAGATCATGGTGGAGGACGCGATTGGCAGCCCGCCGGTCTACGCGGTGGTCAAGGTAAGCAAGAAGTAGGGTTTAAGGAATCGATTACTGTAAAAGAGCCGTCAGTGTGTCCAGCAGCTCGGCGAACAGGTCTCCCTGGGGCGTGCTGTAGCCGCCCTGCAGTGCGGGGAGCGTTTCCCGGCGCGCCGCTAATCCCTCCAGCACGCGAATAACGTCCTGCAACGCCTCGTCCTGGGCCCGGGCCCGCTGGTCCGCGGCAAAGGCGTCCAGATAGGCCTCCAGTTCGGGGTAGAGGTCGGGGTGGCTGCTCTTCATGGGCTCCGAGGTCATGGCCTCCCGTACCCGCAGCTTGGTTTCCACCAAAGCCAGGACCTGCTCCTGGGTGACCCGTCCGGATACGGCGTCCGCGGCCGACGCGACGTAGCCGCGGCGCACTGCGGCGAGGCGCTCCGACAGGGCGCGGCGCTCCGCCGCCGCGGCGCGGGTCCTGGAGAGCTCAGCGGTCAGGCGCCGGATCTCGGTACGCGCCGCGCTCAGGCGCCGCTCGGCCTCTGATGCGGCGGCAGCCGCGGCGGCGGCGGGAGCGGCCAGCAGGGCTTCGTGGCTGCGCTCGAGGTCCGGGACGGCGGCCAGGGCCTCTTGGTAGAGCGAGCGGGCCGCCTCGAGGTCTCCCGCGCTTGAGGCCCGGTCCGCCTCCGCTACGGTGGCGCTGACTTGGGCGAGCAAAGTCGCGGCGTCGGCCCCTTCAGATTCTCCTTCTTCAGCAAGGCTCAGAGCGGCCCGCGCCGCGACCAGCTCCCGCAGGGAAGCGATGGCGAAACGGTCCCGGGGCAGGCGCTGCCGGAACGCAGGCATGTCCGCAAAGGCCGGGGTGGCCAGGAAATTCTCCAGGCTGTCCAGGGCACTGAAAGCCGTGTCAGTACGGCCCGCCTGCATTTCGCTCTCCACCAGGGCCCAAGCGGCGCTGAGCTGCTCCAGGACCAGGGCTTCCTGCTGGCGGTTTTCCCGCAGCAGGGCGAGCTGAGCCTCGATGCTGCTCCGCTCCGCTTCCAGCCGCCCGGTCTCTTCCCGCAGGCGGCTCTCGAGCTCGGCCTCCCGCTGCAGCAGCTGCTCCTGCAGGCCGGCCAACTCGGCGTCCCTCACGGCCAGCTCCTGTTCGCTTTGTTGGCGCAAATCTGCGATCTCGACGCGGTTCTCCTCCCGCAGACGGGCTTCCAGGTCACTGAGCTGCTGCTGAATGGCGGCCTCGTCGGCGCCCTCGTTCATGAGCTTGCCGCGCTCCTCTTCAAGCAGGCGCTCCAGGTCCGCCTGCAGCAGGGCTTCCCGCTCGCGCACCTGGGTTTCGCTCTCCAGCTGCAGTCGGCGCCGCTCGGCGTCCAGCTCCTCCAGGCGCCCGCGGATAGTGGCGATCTCCCGGTCCTTTTCGCTGAGCCTGGCTTCGGATTCCTGCTTGACCGCCGCGATCAGCTTGGCCTCGGCGGTGAGGAAGCCGGCGGATTCGGTCACCAGGCTCGCCTCCTGGCGGTCGAAATAACGGATCAGATAGAAGCCGGCGGTCATGAGCATTACCAGGGCCCCCAGGTTGATGAGCAAAGGAATCAGGACGCCCCGCTTTCTGGCGCTGAAATTAAAGGTGTCGTCGGTGATTTGGATCTTGTTTTTTGCGACCACCCGGTTGATCTGCCCGATGATCTCCACCTGCTCGTCGAAGCTGAGATCCGAGGAGATGCCCGCGGCCCGGACGGCGCGTTTTTTTTTGGCCTCCCCAGGCGTTCCGGGGCCGCCGGTCTTTTCTTTGTCCTGCTCCGGTGAACGGGCCATGGTTTTCACCTCCTAAAAAAAGGATAAGCTCCGCAGTGCCGGCTGGCAACTCTTTTTGTCCGGGAAGGTTGGATTGACGGCAGCGGCCAGGGGCACTATGCTTTAAAGTGCCATGAGGATACGCGCCAAGTTCGTCCTCGTTGTTCTGCCCCTGGTCATAGCTCCCCTGCTGCTGTTCGGGCTGACGGCTTCGCTGGCGGCCAGGAATGGCATCACCCGCATCGCCGCGGGTTTCCTGAAATTCAAGACCGAGGAGCTGACCAGCTACGCGGCCACCCAGTGGAACCTGCTGGTGGAGAATTCCCTCACCGGGCAGGAGGATTACGTGGCTGTGTCCAAGAGCGCCGTGGCCTCCTTCGCCCGCAGCCTTATCCGCAGCGACACGGAGCTGATCCTGGCCGTGGAGACCGGGGGAGAGGTGGCCCTGCAGACCGGAGACGTCGAGCTGACGGAGCAGGAGCTCATCCGCCTGGCCGAGCTGGCCGCAGCGGGTGAGGAGGGCTGGCAGCAGCTCAGCCTCGGGGGGCTGCCCCGGGTGGCCGAGACCGCCGTGTTCGAGCCCTTCGGCTGGTATTTCCTGGCCAGCGAGAGCCAGGAAAGCTTCTACCAGGCGGTGAACCAGATCTACCGGCAGAGCGGTCTGATCCTCACTCTGACCTTAATCATCGCCCTGGTCCTGCTGCTGGTTTTTTCCCGCTACCTGACCCGGCCCCTGGGCAGCGTGGTGGGCGCCATGAAGGAGATCATCTCCTCCAACGACCTGTCCAAGCGGGTGGAGCTGCTCTACAATGACGAGACAGGGGAGTTGGGCCATACCTTCAACCTGATGACCGGGGAGCTGGAGCGGGCCTACAACCAGATCAAGAGCTATGCCTTCAAAGCCGTGTTTGCCAGCAAGCGGGAGCAGAAGATCCGCAACATCTTTCAAAAATACGTTCCCGCCGAAGTGATCGACCAGTTTTTCAAACACCCCGAGTCGATGCTGAAGGGAGAAAACCGGGTATTGGCGGTGCTCTTCTCCGATATCCGGGGCTTCACCGGCATCGCCGAATCTTTGACCCCCGCCCAGATCGTGGAGTCGCTGAACGCCTATTTCAGCCTGATGGTGGATATCATCCTCAAGCGCCAGGGCATCGTGGACAAGTATATCGGCGATGCCATCATGGCCTTCTACGGCGCTCCGGTGCGGCACGAAAACGACGCCCTCCAGGCCGTGTACTCCGCGTTCGAGATGCTGGCCATGCTCAAACAGTTCAACCGGCGCCAGGCCGCCCTGGACCGGCCCCGCTTCCGCATCGGGATCGGCCTCAACTACGGCCTGGTCACCGTGGGAAACATCGGCTCCGACAAGAAAATGGACTACACGGTGATCGGCGACATGGTCAACCTGGCCTCCCGCCTGGAAGGCCTGACCAAGATCTACGACATCCCCTTCATCGTCTCCGAGTCGGTGCACAGGAAGATCAGCGATCTTATTCCCTGCCGGCTGATCGACAAGGTGGCCGTACTGGGCAAGAAGGAGGGGGTAAGGATCTATCATCCCCGACGGAAGCTGACCGCCGCCGAGATCAAGGGCTGGAAGCTGCACCATGCGGGGATCCGGCTCTATTACAAGCGGGAGTTCGCCCAGGCCGAGAAATATTTCCGTTCCGCCTGGAGCTATCTCCCCGAGGATCCCATTTTGAGAATGTTTCTGGCGCGTTGCAGCAACTTTCAGAAATCTATGCCGCCGGCCAGCTGGAAAGGAACCGAGGTCGTTTCCGAGAAGTAGCCGCACAAGGAGAAAAAATGGCCAAAAAGATCATACTCCGGGCGCAAGCGGTCGTCCTGCGGGCGGAGCTGAACGATTCCGAAAGCTCCCGGGCGCTGGCCGCCCTTCTACCCCTGGAGCTGACTGTTAACCGCTGGGGTGACGAGTACTACGGCGATTGCGGCCTGAGCCTGCCGGAGGCCGCAGACGCCCGGGAAAACATGGAGGTGGGGGAGCTGGCTTACTGGCCTCCTGGAAAGGCTCTTTGCGTGTTTTTCGGTCCCACCCCGGCCAGCCGGAGGGGCGGACAGCCCCGGGCCGCCTCCGCTGCCAACCCGGTGGGCAGGGTTCTGGATGATTGTTTACCCCTCAAGGGTTTGGGTTCCTCGTTAGTGATGAGAGTGGACGCCGACCTCTGAGAACGCCCCGGGCCTAAGGCTCCGTGGGCGGAAATTCAACCGCCGGGATGTCGCTTTTTTCTCCCTTCCGGAAGAGGTAACCCGCCCCGCGGACGTTTTGGAAATAAACCGGCCGGGCCGGGTCGGGCTCGAAGTAGCGGCGCAAACGGACCATGAAGTTATCCACGGTGCGGGTCTCGAGGTCCTCCTGTACCTGCCAGACCTCCCGCAGCAGCTCCTGCCTCGAAACCACCCGCCCCGCGCGGTCGGTCAGGTATTTGCAGAGCATGGCTTCCAGGGGGGTGAGACGGAAGCGCCGCTTTCCCGCCCGGGCCGACAGCGAGGCGAAATCGATCTCGTTGTCTCCGAAAACGCTTCTCCGGGGGCGGTTCTCGTACCAGCGTTGCCGCCGCAGCATGTTCCTGATCCGGAGGAGCAGCTCCTGGAGATGAAAGGGCTTGGTCAGGTAATCGTCGGCGCCGATCTCCAGGCCGCGGAGCTTGTCCGCCTGGGCGGACCTGGCCGTGAGCATCAGGATGGGAATGCGCGGCGAACGGGCGCGCATCTTCTCCGCGACCTCGAAGCCGTCGATATAGGGGAGCATGATGTCCAGGATCACCAGGTCGAACTCCGCGCTGGAGAAGCACTCCAGGGCCTGCGGGCCGTCGGCGGCCCGCACCATCTGATAGCCCTCCTCCGCGAGGTTGTATTCCAGGGCGACCGCCAGCCCCTCCTCGTCTTCCACCAGGAGGATCTTGCCGCCCGTTAGGGCTTCAGCGCTCATTGGCCTTTCCCCTGCCCCGCCGTCCCCCATGCCGGGGGCGGTAGACCGGCAGTTCGATGATGAAGGCGGTGCCCTGCCGGCGTCCCCGGCTGCGCACGCCCACCTTCCCGCGGTGGGCGTGGATGATCTCCCGCACCCAGTACAGACCCAGCCCCGTGCCCTTGACGCTCGGGCTGTCCGGCTGGTAGAGGCGGCGGAATTTCTTGAACAGCTGCTTCTGGTCGCCCGGGGATATGCCGATGCCCCGGTCGGCGACCTCCAGGGTGAAGCGCCGGGGTCCGCAGGCCATGGTCACGGAGATCCGCGCTTCCCCGGGTGAATACTTGACGGCGTTGTCGATCAGGTTGTTTAATACCCGCTTGAGGGCTTCCCGGTCCACCCGGCAGTCGCAGGGCGCCCGGCCCCGAATTTCCAGATTTTCCGGGGAGAGCCTGAACTGCGCGGCGGCTTCGGCCAGCAGCCCGCGCACCAGGGGCTCGACGCCGTGTACCTCATAACGGAAGGGGCTGCGCTTCTCCTCCAGTCCGGCTATCTCCAGGATGGAGTTGATCAGGCCGTGCAGGCGCCCGGCGTCCTGCAGCATCAAGTTCAGGAATTCCTTGCGCCTGGCGGGTGGGACTTCCCGGGACTGCAGGGTTTCCAGGTAGAGCTGCAGCGAGGCCAGCGGCGATTTCAACTCATGGGTCACGCTGGCGATGAAGTTGTCGTACATGCCGGTGAGCTTGATCTGCTGGTTCAGCCTGCCGAAGATCAGAGACATCCCCGTGGCAATGGCCACCAGCAGCACCAGCCCGCCCACCAGGGCGGCGATGTTCTTGCTGCTGAATACAAGCTGGGGATAGAGCTTCTCGCCCACTTCGGTGAAAATGATATAGTTGGACACGTACCAGTAGATCCAGAGTCCCAGCAAGGCGAACCAGGCCAGCTGGGCGAGCACGAACACCAGGATGGGATTCAGCCGCCGCCGCTTGTTCACGCCGCCGCCCGCCGCGGCGCGGCGATATTTACATACCTTTTACATTGTTCTCTGCTCATATGCCCTATTATAGTCCTAACACATCTCCGCGCCCAGAGGAAGCGGAAATGAACAAAGAAGGAGCGCTGCATGAAGATTTTGCTCGTTTATCCGGAAATACCCCAGACCTTCTGGAGCTTCAAGAAGGCCTTGAGATTTATCGCCAAGAAAGCCGCCGAGCCCCCCCTGGGCCTGCTGACCGTGGCCGGTCTGCTGCCGGAGGAGTGGGAAATGAAGCTGGTGGACCTGAATGTCTCACCGCTTTCGGACGAGCAGATTCTCTGGGCGGACACTGTTTTCCTGGGCGGCATGAGCATCCAACGCCGTTCCTTCGAGGCAGTGGCGACCCGCTGCAACCGCCTGGGCGTCAAGGTCGTGGCCGGTGGGCCGCTCTGCACCATGCATCATCAGGAGCTTTCCGGGGTGGATCATTTCGTGTTGGGTGAGGCGGAGATCACCTTACCCCGCTTTCTGGACGACCTCCGCCGGGGAAATGCCCGCAGGATTTACACTGCCGAGGGCTTTGCCCCCCTCGCCGCAGCGCCGCTTCCCCGCTGGGAGCTTCTGGAGATGAAAAAATACGCCACCATCGATATCCAGTACTCCCGGGGCTGTCCCTATGATTGCGAGTTCTGCAGCATCACCACCCTTTACGGGCACGTTCCGCGCACCAAAGCAACCGCCCAATTTCTGGCGGAGCTGGAATCGCTTTACGCCATCGGCTGGCGGGGAGCCGTGTTCGTGGTGGACGACAATTTCATCGGCAACCGGCGCAAGCTCAAGCAGGATTTCCTGCCGGCCCTGATCGACTGGTCCCGCAGGCACGGCTATCCCTTCGGCTTCAACACCGAGGTCTCCATCGATCTGGCGGATGATGGGGAGCTGATCCAGCTGATGGTAAAGGCGGGATTCAAAATGGTATTTGTGGGTATCGAGACCCCGGATGAGCGGGGACTGGCGGAGTGCGGCAAGCTGCAGAACCGGAACCGGGACCTCCTGCAGGCGGTGAAAACCCTCCAGCGCGGCGGCCTGGACGTGTCCGGCGGCTTCATCGTCGGCTTCGACAGCGACGGGCCGGATATCTTCGAGCGCCAGATCCGCTTCATCCAGAACAGCGGGATCGTCACGGCCATGGTGGGGCTCTTGAACGCCCCCCCGGGCACCCGCCTCTACAAGCGTTTGCAGGCGGAAAACCGCATCATCAACACCATGAGCGGGGACAACATGGACGGCAGCCTCAATTTCCTTCCCCACATGAAGCCCCACCTGCTCATGGCGGGCTACCGCCGCATATTGCGCACCATCTATTCTCAAGAGGAATATTTCGCGCGCATCAAGACCTTCCTGGCGGAATACCGCCTGCCCGACGTGCCCGCTCCGCCCCTGAAACGCGAGAGTATCGCGGCGCTTTTCCGGGCGGTCTGGCACCTGGGGATCTGGGAAGAGGGCAAGCGCTATTTCTGGAAGCTTGTTTTTTATGTCCTGCGGCATCACCGCCGTAAATTTCCCCAGGCTATCCAGATGGCCATCTACGGCTACCATTTCCGGGCCCTCGCCGCGGCGGTCTGAGAGCGGTCAGCCGGCTTTCCCGGCCGCCGGGCGCTCCAGCAGCAGCAACAGCACGCTCTTGAGGATGTAGAAGCAGAGTAAAAGCAGGAAGACGAGCCACCGCCGGGCCTGCGGTGCTTCGAAGCGCAGCCCCGTCTCGCGGCTTGCTCCGTAGAGCTCTTCTGAGGCCAGGTTGACCGCTACATGCTCATCTCCCCGCCTGTAGACGTAGGAGGTGAGGTGACGCTGCACCAGGGATAGCCTGCCCTCCGGATGGGTTTCGTAGGCCGGCGCCCGCCGGCGCTCCAGGGCGCTGAGATAGACGATGGGGGTCTGGGGGTCCGGCTTGCGGGCGGGATTCTGATAGAAGAGAGTGACGCCGGGCAGATCGAGCCCGAGCAGCGCTCCGGGGAGCTCCGCCGCTGCGGGACGGGACAGGGAAGCGGGCAGGGGGTGGATGTAGCTGTCTATGGCCGTGTTCCCTGTCGCTGCGCCTACAGGCCCGGCTGTCGCTGCGCCTACAGGCCCGGCTGTCGCCAGGAAGGTGACCAGGGCATGCTGGAAAGTCCCGGCACTGCGCAGTTCCCTGCGCAGCGTGGAGCGGATTTCTCCTGGGGAAGATGGACTTTCCGCCCGGTAGGGCTGGTCCAGCAGCAGGAGATCACCGTTCCCCTCCTCGAGCTGGGGCAGCACACCAAGGATGATCCGGGAGAAATCTCCCACCGCCCGGGCCGGGGTGGCGGGCTCGGCCAGATTGAAGACAAAATCCATTTCCCCGGCGGCGAACCTGTACAGCCCCCTTTCAGGGAGGAGGCAGAGCAGTGAATCCGGGCCGGCGCTGATCTCGGCATCCGGCACGGGAACGTAATCGCCGCTGTCTTCCCGGTAAACGCTGACCTGCACCTCCTTGTTCAGGTTCCGGAGCTGAAAAGTGAGGCGGAAATTACCGGCGGCGAAGTCGTAGTCGATGCTTGTGGGGTAGAAGAAGCTTTGCGGCCGGGAGCGGCCTACGGTTTGGAACTCCAGGGAGCCGCCGGAGGCTGCCGCGTGGTCGCTCAACACCACCACCCGCCCGTATCCCCGCTCGAAGAGAGCTCCGCAGGGAGAATAGTCCTGGTTGAAAAAACCGAGATCTTCGCGCAGCCTTTCCGGGAGGTTTTCCAGGCCGCCCCGCCGCCGCATACGATTCAAGGACAGCAGCCGGCTCCGGCCCCGGTCGGGATCGAAGGCCAGCAGGTAGAGATCGGCGCTCTCGAACTCTTCTTCACAAGAGCGGCTGAGGGCCTCGTTTAGGGGCGTCTCTCCCGGTGCGCCGAGCAGCATGGAGTAGGAGCCGTCCACGCAGACCGCCGTGCGGTCGGCCGCCGAGCCGAGCAGCCCGGAAAGAAAGAGAGCCGTCAGCAGCGCCAGGATCAGGTCGAGGATGATGTCGTAGTAGAGGTGAAAGGTGCGGAACAGGAAATCTCCCAGTGTCCGGTCCTGGAAATCGGAAAGCAGGGTGTGGGTATAGACGAGCCGCTGCTTTCCCCTCAGGTTGACGAAAAGGAGGAGGAAAACCGGCAGGGAGAGCAGCAGCCAGATGCTGACGAACTCAAGCATAGAGGTCTTCCAGGATCTGCCAGTAGAAGGGCGTCCGCTCTTCTACGCGGGTGAGGCGGTAGTAGTGGCAATTCTTTCGCCGGGACGCCAGGGTATTCAGGAAGCGCTCTTCCCGCTCCCTGATCCGCCCGGCGTTGCTGCGGTTGAAAGCGAGTACCAGGCGCTTTTTTTGCTCTTCGTCCAGAATTTCCAGCTCGCCGTAGCCGGGGGAGATTTCCGACAGGGAGGTGAAGAAGTGGATCATAAAGCTGCGCCGGAAGGGAACCTTGAGGGCGGAGCGGTAGCCGCGGTCGAAAAAGTCGGAGAAGAGCAGTACGGTGCTGGGTCCCCAGCGCTGGCGCACCGTTTTGAGGACCGGTACCAGGTCGGTGGGTCCGGTGAAGGTCAAATTTTCGAGAAAAGACAGGACCCGGTGGATGTTCTTGGCCTCCTTGATGTTGCGGCTGACCTCTTCCAGGCGCTGGGAGAATGAGACCAGGTGGATGGTAAAGTGAAGCTTCAAAAAGATATAGGCCAGTGAGGCGATGAAGCGCCGGTAGGTGTCGGTATCGAAGAAGCTTAAGGAAGCGGAGCGGTCGATAAGGAAGAGCATGCCCGCGTTCTCTTCTTCGTAAAATTCCTTGATGTAGTAGCGGTCCGTGCGCCCGTAGAGCTTCCAGTCGATCTGGCGCAGGTCGTCGAAGGGCTGGTATTCCCGTACGTTTTTGAGGTTGAAGCTCTGGCCCTTGCGCCGGAAGATCGGGTTCTCGCTCCTGGTGCGCACCGGCAGCTTCGATTTCACGCTCCGGCGGGCGAACAGGCCGGCGATGGTGTCGCACTCCCGGTCGATATCAATCATGTGGAAACCCGGAATTTCTTTTCCAGAGCGGTGAGGATGGTCTGAATGAGGCTGCGGATATCCGTATTCTCCGCTTCCCCCTCGAAGTTCAGGATGATCCTGTGATTGAGGATGTCGAAGGCCAGCTCCCGGACATCGGCGAAGGAAGCATTGACGCGGTTTTCGATCAGCGCTTTGTACTTGACGGCTCTGAGCAGGGCGATGCCCGCCCGCGGCGAAGCCCCGTAGAGAACCCAGCGCCTGACCTCGTTGATCTCCGAGTAGCGGGGATGGGTGGAGACCACCAGTCGGGTGATGAAATTCCGGATCTCGTCCATCACCACCACCTCTTCCTCCAGGGAGGTGCACTCCGTCAGGGCGGTCAGGACGGACCTGCGGCCGTGTTCGCCGCTTTTTTCGTCGGGGACCTCGTTGCCGATGATGATGCGCTTCAGGGTCATAAAATCCGGGTAGTCCAGGTGCAGCTTCATGAAGAAGCGGTCGACCTGGGCTTCCGGCAGCGGGTAGGTCCCCTCCAGCTCGATGGGATTCTGGGTGGCGATGACCAAAAAGGGATCGGGTAAGGGATACTCTTTACCCAGAAAGGTCACCTTCTTTTCCTCCATGGCCTCCAGGAAGGCGGACTGGGTCTTGGGGGTGGCCCGGTTGATCTCATCCCCCAGCACGATGTTGGCGAACAGGGGGCCCTTGTAGAATTCGAAGCCCCGCCGGCCGCCCTCCTGGCTCTGGAGGATATTGGAGCCGATGATATCCAGGGGCATCAGGTCCGGGGTGAACTGGATGCGGGAGAACTCCAACCCCATGTAGCGGGCGAAGGTCTTGACCAGGCTGGTCTTGCCGATGCCCGGGGGGCCCTCGAGCAGAATGTTTCCCCGCACCATGAGGGCGATGAACAGCTTCTTTACGATTTCCTCGTAACCGATTATGCGCTTGTTCAACACCTGCTCGTAGGCGCTGTAGGTGTGGAGGAATTTTTCCATTTTAGCTTCCAGCATTCATGAGTCTCCTTACGGTCAGTGTATTGCGCCAGCGGCCTGCCAGCAGCATCAGCAGCAGGATATTAACCGCGCCCGCCGCGGCCAGCACCAGGGGCGAGCCGGCGGTCAGCGAGAGGCTGTTCAGGGCTGCGTGATAGGCTGTAGAGGCGGCCAGCAGCAACGGCGTGAAGGCGTAGCTCCCGGCCAGGTCCATGAGGGCGAAGGCGGTGCCGGTCACCAGGTGGATGCTATAGGAGTAGGGGAGGCGCAGGTAGATCGCCGTGGTGGGGAAACGCAGGAAGTAGACGCTGTTTTCCACGATGGCGAAAGTCATCACCGCCAGCAGGGCGTAGAGCCCCGGGGCGGCCGCGCTCCGGGGCGGCTTGTCAGGCCGGGTCAGCCGGCAGAAAAGCCTGAAGAGGGGAAAGAGGCAGAGTTTGCCGCTCTCCTCGGCCAGGGCGTTGAGCACCCCCGCCGGGAAGAGGCTTCCCGGGAAGACGCTACCCGGTCCGGGAAGCACGCTGCTTTCCAGCCAGCGCAGCAGAAAGAACAGCCAGACCCCCGCCCCCAGGCTGAAGCCGGCGGTCGTCCAGGAGCCGGCAGCGGACATTTTTTCAAACCTAAAAGCGTTCATCGTGCAACCTCAGATAATCGGCCTGAATACGGGCCAGCAGGGGGTCGAGAACCGAGAGGGGCAGGCGGCTGCCGCTGTAATCCCTGAACAGGCCGGGGGGCCAGGCCCCGGTTTCCAGAGCCTCCGAGAGCGAGCCGGCGGTCAGCTCGCTGCCC
>Ga0272441_10005472_pt1 | contig 22028 bp, 15 predicted proteins | sample SSMProp6N_FD_193582 | JGI IMG/M metagenome (GOLD analysis project Ga0272441, IMG submission 193582) | Marine sediment archaeal communities from Little Sippewissett salt marsh, Falmouth, MA, United States - SSM-Prop-6N | ecosystem: Environmental > Aquatic > Marine > Wetlands > Sediment ... | reverse complement strand
CCTACTGCACGTGTGTACTGATTGATCACGGAGCTAACTTTTAAGAATACAGGTGGCTCACTATAACGTAACCGAACGAGGTTCATTAACAATTGTTCGTTGGAGGCCTGGCTGATAGAGGTATTAAAATTAAACTGATCTGCCGGAATGTATTTAGGACCGACAGATTTACAGGAGATTAGCAAAAACGTGAATAATGAAAGATATAAATATCGACTAGAAACATTTTTCATGTTTATTTCAAATTTTTGGTTACTGTACTCAATTTATTAAGATTTACAATATTTTTTTGACCTATTAATCCCGGTAAAATATTTTAATTCACGGAGTTATTTAAGGATAATTGTTTTTATCCTTTTCCTGCAAAAATGGTTTTTGGCAGAAGTATTTGCAACTGAAAACGCCACTGCCATTCCGGGCCAAAGTCGGGTTTGACCACGTTATAATAAAGCTGTGTCTGAATATTTATGGGGAGTTTGCCACCAAGAAAAAACAATTTACCCCCTCCGGCTCCAAAAGGAACCACCCACTGATCTCCGGAATTGGCCTCCCAATTGGCTGTGATGATTGGAGCACTATTTATATACCAGCCATTACCTAACTGACGAACAATAAATAAATTTAACAGCATACGATTAACTTTTTCCCGATCTGAAGCCCCTGCAAAAGACCAGACATTATTCACCAAGGCCCCAAAGGTCCAATCTCCGGGTTGTATCAAAGCAACCAGGGAAGGCCCTACACTCCATTTTTCAGTACCTCGTGTGCTACCTCCCGTGGGTATTTCAAGGACCGGACCAATGCCCCAGATAGTCTCGCTTTTTGGAGAATAAAAAGCGGTAAAAACAATATCACTTAAACCGGAAGTAAAAGTACCCGTTTCACTCCCAAAATCAGGGATACTTACAATAGGGAATATTGTTCGTGTAATGATATTCCCGTTTTTTAGGCTAAATGGGATCACCGGTTGAATATTCAACACATTAATATTACGGTTAAAAGGGCCGTTGTTTATATTCAGGTTGTTCTGAAAAGGAAAACTCATTAGATCCGCAACTGGGTTAGCCGCCTGTTGGGAAAGGTCATCTAAATCATTAGCGGCAGGTGCTGGACTTGTTTCCTGAGCGTATTGTAAAAACCCTGTCAGGAAAATCAAAACGAATAAGGCAGGAATAATGCGTGCTGATTTCATATGTTGAAATTTGAAAATGTAATATTTAATAAAAGAGGTAATCGTTGGATCTGATTAATTAACAAAGATCACGCTGGAACTTGATTTATTAAATGATTTATATCAGTTAAGCATATATATACCGATATTTCCTATAATAGGAAAGGCCTATTTCCTTATATTTTTCTAAATAGTTTTTTTACTGAAAATGTTGAATTCAATGGTCAATAAAGCCATTACGAGAATTGAAATCAATTTAACACTTCCTTTAAGGGTGTGCCGGAGGCTCCGGAAGGGACCTTAATACTCAAATAATGAGACAAGGTAGTTGCTACGTCTACCGTTTCCACCCTGCGATAGATTTTAGCAGCTTCCAACCCGCTGCCAACAAAAATTACTGGTACGTGCTGATCGTATTTCCATGGCGAACCATGCGTTGTGGCCACAGTCAGCCCGTCAAAATCATTTATAAACCAATAGGGTTCAAACACCAGATAGATCTCCCCGGACCTCTTGGGGTTATAATTTCGCAAGACAGAAGTATTTAATGGCGTCTGGGACAAATTCCCTTCTAAGAGATCTGCAGAGGCAATGGCATCGGCAATGCCTTTTTCTTTCCTCAATTCTGCGGCCAGAACTCTTGACACGGCATCAATATCCAGATTGTTTTTTGCAATAGCATGTTTATCTAAATAAACATAAGGGTGGAAATAGCCGGAGACCAGTTTATCGGTAACCTGAAATTCCTCCTGCAACACCTTTTTGATGGAAAGGGTGTCTACGGCATCAATATCAAAATACCCGGCATCGATCCCAAATTTTTTCATATACCCCGGGGCATCTACCCCTCCATGGTCTGCAGAAAGTACGATAAGGGTGTTTTTCAACCCTACTTTCTCATCAACAAATGTTAACAGATTTGCAAGAGTCCTGTCTAACCTGAAGAGGTTATCTTCACCCTCAAGACTGGAAGGGCCAAAGACATGACCCACATAGTCCGTTGAAGAAAAACTAATGGACAGATAATCTGTAATGGAATCAGAACCTATATTTTCAGCCTCTATCAGGGTTTTGGCAAAATCGAGCGTCAGTTCATCGCCTACAGGGCTTAAGGTGAGGAAGGTGGTGAAATACTTACTCATCTCTCCGAAAGGATGTGGAAATACCACGCCATAGCCCGGAAATTTTGTTTCCCAGGGCATATCATCTTCTTCACCATAGGTATAGGTAGCCCTATCGTGCATCAGTTCCCAGCTGGTATTAAGATAGGAATTAATTTTCTTCTGGGCATTCCATTTTTTCACCCAGTTGGGATAGTCTTCATAGTAATACGTACTGGTTACAAATTCGCCTTTTGCTTTGCTGAACCAGAATGCTTTTCCTGCATGACCGGCAAGTGTAATAGCTCCACGGTCCTTTATTGACACTCCGAATATTTTAGCCTTTCCGTTGGTAAACATGGCTAGTTCGTCGCTAAAGGTTGTTCCCAGGATAGCCGCCGGCGACCTCCCGTCTGTAGTGGCAGCGGCCTGAGTAGGGTCTATTTCTGTTTTTTTATCAACCCCACTCCCTTCACCCAATAGTGGATGGTTGATGTCCTGAACATTATATACCGTTTGCTTGCTCTCAGTATCGAACCAGATATTGCCGATCATTCCATGGGCAGAAGGATCCGCCCCGGTAGCCAGTGTGGTATGTCCTACGACAGTTTCTGTATTGGCGTGTCGGTGATAGGCATTTTCATATACAATGCCTTGCTCATAAAGGTATTTAAAACCACCTGCCGGCAAGCGGTCATAGACCTTCATTGGCAGATCGGCCCTTAGTTGATCCACTGTTATTTGTAAAATAAGTTTGGGTTTTTGCTGGGCTGACAAAGAGGAACTATGTGCGATAATCAGCAAAGCGAATAGAAGATAAATCTGTTTCATAATATCATTTTAATCTACCAAAGAGGCATAACGGTTATATCTGTTAAATATCTGCATTACATAATCATACGGTTCTGTGCCGCGAACATATCCATACTGAACCGCCTCATGGTTGTAGTGTTGAGGATTACTAAGTGCCAGGATCATTTTATCTACATTATCATCCCAGGTGTACTTGTCGAGGCCATCCAGTTCCGCAAGGTTTTGAGCATCTTTTACATGTTGATATCCGCAATTATAGGAAGCCATTGTAAATTTTATTCTTTGTACCGAATCCGCTATCATCTCAAAATTACCGTAAAGCTGTCCCAGATAGGCCGTCCCCCCGCGTAAACTTTCTCCGGGATCCCCCAGGTTCTTTACCCCAAGCTCCTCAGCCGTGGCCGGCATCATCTGCATTAAGCCTTTAGCACCTGCCCAGGAAGAGTCATTAGGTTGAAACTGGGATTCCTGATATACTAATGAAGCCAACAGCCGCCAATCCCATCCCAGTTCTTTCGCATGTTCCTTTATTAGCGCATCGTATGCGCTGATCTGATTTTTATTTAAACTGTAAAATTCACTTTTCGCCCTGTGTTTAAAGTTCCTTTCATTTTCAAAATACTTGTTGTAAATCACATAATAGTCTGAGCCCTTCTTCTCTTCCTCTATCCAGCTGTTAATTTTCTCCAATAATTTAGGAGAATCTGCCCTCACGGCCCAGGCAATGCGTTGAGAAAAGCTTACCGGCACGCTCACATCTAAAATAGGGTTGTGAGAGGCATTAATCTTTGCCAGATTCCCGTCTGCTACGGTATACTTTATTTTTTTATCTACCACTTGTTTAATGATTTCATCGGTAGAAATTGTGCCCTCTAAGGTATCTATAACTATATCGCCTCCAATTTCCTTTGATAAATTCAAAAGGCGTTTTAAATAGGAGGAATTCTTTCTTACACTAACCGTGTCACCAATTAGCTCAATGGGATCCTGAATCATGGATTCCTTAATTTTATCAAGAGTTAGTTTACGCCAGTTATCCGGTTTTCTTTGCACCAGCACTTGTTTGGTTAGGTACAAATAATCTATAAAAGCAACTTGCTCCTTTCTTTCCTGAGTAACTGCCAGTCCGTGAGCTACAAGGTCTATGTTGCCATGTTGAAGCTCATCCAACATCTCATCGAGATTCCTGGACACTTGTATTTCCAATTCCAGATTTAATTTTTTGGCAAGTCGCTTGAGTAATTCGTATTCATACCCCATGGTCTGACCTCTATACAAAAAGTAACTTGTAGCACTATAGGCAATCAGGACTTTTAGTTTTCCGTCAGCCACAATTTCATCAAAATCCCTGATTACTGAAGCCTCACTTAAGTCGGTTTTTTTCATTTGACAGGCACTCAAATAAAGGCAACAGATAATAAGAATTCCTACTCGTTTGTTCATAACGGTTTTATCTCTGAAACCCCTAAATATATAAAAGAATTTGATTAGTGCACTTTTGAAAATTTTCCATCTCATACAGATTCATACTTTGGAGGAGATTTCTATGCTCGGAAAAGAGCTAATATGCAGAAATAACAACAGTCAAAAAGATAAGACAAAAGAGGTATATTCAGGCTGCACGGAATGCACTATTAAGTTGCCTCCATGTAAATGCATAATTTGTCTGGATAGGCTCAGCCCAATGCCAGTCCCTGATTTTTTGGTAGTAAAGAAAGGAACAAATATTTCATCTATTAATTCAGGAGATATGCCGGGGCCATTATCCCACACTTCTATGTATTTTACTCCTTTTGAATTGGTCCCTGTTGTTATTTTAATAAGTCCGTTTTCTTGTTCCCCAAGAGACTGTGCCGCGTTTTTACCCAAATTAACCAACACTTGTGAAATTTGTTTTTCATCAATAAAGAGTTCTATCTCCTCCGGATTTATAATAGTCTCTATGGTTATGCTGCCATTTTTACTTTCCTGTTCCAGCAAGACTTTCACTTTATTCATTATTTTTTGGGCCGGCACGAGAGCTTTGTCTGGCGGGGGTAAATTGAGAAAACTTCTATAAGATTCCACAAATAGCATTAAGTCACCTCCCTGCTCTTTGATGACTTCAAGTCCCCTGACAGTGTTTTTAATATGATCTTTATTAAAATCTTGCAGACTTACGGGCTCATTTTCAGACTTATAGTATTTCAGGATAGACTCGGATATTGAAGTGATAGGGGTAATGGTATTCATGATCTCATGGGTAAGCACTCTGATTAAGCGTACCCAGGAATCTGTTTCTTTTTCATCCAGTTCCTGATGTATATCCTGCGCCACAACCAAAAGAAGCTCTTCCTTATTTAATGCCAGAGCAGTAGATTTTAAGGCCAGTTGTTTTTTCTCCCTTTCATTACTTAATTGCACCAGTTTACGCTCAAAAGGCATTAATTTGGAAAACAGCTCATAAAGATTGGGATCTACCTGGTTTAATTGTTTAATATGGTTTAGTGGCCTGTAGGATAAAAGTTCCTCGATTTTCTTGTTGGCAAAAAGGATATGTCCTTTTTTATTTATAGTCATAATGCCAATGTCTGACTGCTTGATTATTTCCTGATAATACTGCTCCTGTATTTGCTTTTTAATATGAATATCCTGTATCATGGTATTCAGCATGTTAAGGCTGTGGTTTAGTTCTTCCAGAGACTTTAAACTTAACTTTTCAGGAAACCGCAAAGTAAAATCCTCATTTTTTATGGCATCAAAAAAATAGGCAATTTTGCGATTGGTATGGTTTGTATAATTAATCAGGGAAACTGTCTGAGCTATCAGGAGCAATAGTATTAAAACAGATAATATGATGTTATCCGTAAAGAACAGAAAGGCTACAAGCAAGGCGGTAATGCATAATAAGCAGATCCGTACCACCAACTGCAAATAAATATTCCTGCTTACCATTACGTATTACTTTTTTTTAGTTTGTTATACAGGGTTTGTCGGGAAATTCCCAGTTGTTCTGCTGCCGCACTATAATTTCCATTGTTTTGATTAAGTGCCTTGTTGATCATCAGCCGTTCCATTTCTTCCAAAGTGTCTGGCCCTGTTTCAAGAGATATTACGTTCTTTTCATTCAGAAGAAAATCAGCGGGCTTTAGCACATTTCCATCAGCTAAAATTACCGCTCTTTCTACGGCATGTACCAGCTCACGAATATTGCCAGGCCAGCTGTGTGATAAAAAATTATCATAGGCAGCCTGGTTTATTCGCAATCCCTGTTTGCCATATTTGGCCGCAAATCTTTTAAGGTAAAAATCGGCCAGGATTAAAACATCATTGTCCCTTTCCCTCAACGGAGGGATTTCCATACGGATGGTATTAATTCGGTATAATAAATCTTCTCTAAAGAGACCGTCGGCAACCATTTTATCCAGGTCGCAGTTGGTGGCGCATATCAATCTAATATCTACAGAAACAGGTTTATTGGATCCTACCCGAACAACAATCTTGTTTTGAATAGCCGATAAAAGTTTGGCTTGTGTTTGCAGCGATAAATTTCCAATTTCATCTAAAAAAAGTGTACCTCCATTAGCAGCTTCAAATTTACCTACTCTATCTTCTTTGGCATCTGTAAAAGAACCTTTTATATGGCCAAAGAGTTCACTCTCAAAGAGTGATTCGGAAATAGAACCCATATCCACTGCAATAAAAACCTCATTTTTCCTTGTAGAAATACGATGTAATTCGCGCGCAATTAATTCTTTACCGGTCCCATTTTCCCCGGTGATTAATATGTTTACATCCGTTTTGGCTACTTTGCGGGCCAAATTCAAAACAAAGTTCAGGGCAGTGGAATTGCCAATGATATAATTTTTATTTTGATTGATGACCTGTTTTAAGTTACTCTCCTTCTCTTTGAGCTCTTTGACTTCTTTCTGGGATTTACGTAAAGAATAGGCCGATTTTAAAGTGGTTATTAACCTGTCATTGTTCCAGGGTTTAAGGATAAAATCGACAGCCCCCTCTTTAAGGGCTTTTACGGCTAAATCTACAGCGCCATATGCCGTCATCATAATCACTGAAATAGCAGGTGCCATTTTCTTGACTTCCTTTAGCCAATACAAACCTTCATTGCCACTATTTACCCCTGCAGAGAAGTTCATGTCCAGGAGAATTATATCATAATCCTTTAGCTTGGGATATGTTGAAATTTGGTTTGGGTTGGATATGCTGTCCACAGTTTTGAACTCAAACTGCAATAAGATTTCCAAAGCACTCAAAACGCTTTTATTATCATCTATAACCAAAATTTTTCCGTCCAGCACAGGTTGTAATTTTTTAAATCGATAAGCTAAAGCTACGGCATCGAATTTAAACGAAATAGATAATGTCCAAAAATTTGACAAATACTGTACAAATATTTTACGCCTTATAAATGTGTTTACAAGGGAATAACTTTTAAAATATTGAAGATCAATACAATACATTTATGGCACAACTGTAGCTATAAGTTTGGCATACCAATACTATATGAACTTTAAGTTTAACATACTAGTTTTATTTTTATCTGCTTTTTCATTTTCAGCTTTTGCTCAGGAAGCATGGTCTTTGGATGAATGTGTTTCTTATGCCATTGAGCATAACCTATCCCTTAACGATTTTGAGTATACAGAGCTTTCAGATGAAGAGACCTATAAACAGTCTATCCGTAACTTGTTACCGTCTGTTAATGGCTACACAGATTATTTTCAAAGTTTTGGCCGTGCCGCGGATCCAAATAGCAACATTTTTGTTAATTCTGATTTTTTTGCCAACAACTATTCCCTTACCGCAACTATAGATTTATTTCAGGGTTTTCAGAAAATAAATACCATCAGGGCATCAAAATTGATTTATGGCGCGTCCCTCGAAGATGTAGAACAGCAAAAATTCTTATTGGCATTCAGGGTGATGAAGGCCTATTACGACATCAAGTTCTTTGAGGGCTTATTGGTCATATCACAAGAGCAGCTACAAATCTCACAAAATAATTTTGATCTGGTCAAAAGACAGGTAGAGTTAGGATTAAAGGCGGGCGCAGATTTATACGAGGCAGAATCTCTTTTATTGACCGATGAACTGGCCCTTACACAAAGCCAGAATAATTTTCAAAAAGCACAACTACAACTAATACAAGAAATGAATTTTATTGGGGAATCTTCTATTCTTCTTGAACCATTTATCAGGGACAAGCAATTAACAGAACGGGGAGTGACGGTAGTCCAACAAGATTCTATTTTTAACAATGCCATGAGTTTCATCCCCCTAATTAAGGCACAACAACTAAGGGCTGCAGCTGCAAAAAAACAGTTATCCGCTGCAAGGGGGCTCTATTACCCAAGGTTGTCTTTAGCCGCGGGTTACGGCACAGGCTATTTTGAGACATTTATCAATGATGCCGGAATTGTGATTCCATACAGGGAACAACTTAAAAATAATGCATCAAAATATATTGGATTCTCACTTAATATTCCCATACTCAATGGGTGGTCTGCCCGCTCCAAAGTAAAACAACAAAAAATAGAATTGCTCAGGGCCGACAACAATCTGGACCTTCAGGAACAGCAGTTGTACCTAACAATTCAAGAACTCATACAGGATTATAATTCGCTGCAAGTGGAGATCGCTCAAAGCGCAAAAAAAGTACAGGCACAGGAATTAGCATTTACAATTGCTCAGAAAAGATATGACAGAGGACTGGTTAGCGTTCTTGATCTTACACAGGCAAAGAATCTTTTTGCTACCGCCCAGAATGAAAATTTGCAGGTTTTACTTCGCTTTTATTTAAACAAAAGCACTTTGGATTTCTATAATGGGTTACCTGTATTTAATATCAATCAAAATAATTAGAATAAGATGGACATAAAACTGGAGAAGAAAAAAGGATTGCGGCCCAAACACTACGGCTACATTGCGTTAGGCCTGCTATTGCTTTTTACCGGATGGAAATTGATATTCAGTAATCAGGTATCCACCTTTAGAACCGATAAGGAAAAATTATCCATAGCTGAGGTGACGCAGGGCAAATTTGACGACTATATCACTATTAATGGTAACGTGGCGCCAATTGCAACTATTTATATGGATGCCTATGAGGGAGGTCGTGTGACTGAAAAGCTGATTGAGGAAGGCGCTATGGTAAAAAAGGGAGATATTATTTTAAAGTTGGAAAACAGGGGATTGTATGAACAAATATTAGCAAGCGAAAGTAATCTGGCTTTAAAACAAAATGACCTGCGTTCTACAAAACTGGCTTTCGACTCAAGACAGGTGGAAGGAAAAAAATCTTTGGCCACGGCAGAATATGAGTTACGTCGCTTAAAGAGAAATTTTGAACAGAATGAGGCTTTGTACAAGGATGAATTGATATCAAAGGAAGAATACCTTACCTCTAAGGAAAATTACGAGCTTTCCATAAGGCAGTATGATATTATCAAATTACAAACGCAGCAGGATGATGAATTGCGAATAACTTCTTTATCCGGGCTGGACACTGATTTGGCACGTATGCAAAAAACTTTGTCTATGGTATATGAGCGTATAGACCAATTAAATGTGCGTGCCCCGGCAGATGGTCAATTAGGGTTTCTCGACGCAGAAATAGGTCAAAGCATTGCCCAGGGAGAACGTATTGGGCAGATTAATGTACTAACCGATTATAAAATTGAGGCTACCATAGATGAACACTATATAGACCGGGTCATAAGGGATTTAACAGCACTTCTGGAGCGGAATGGAAATGAATACCCATTGAGATTGCGAAAAGTATATCCCGAAGTACGCAATGGAAAATTTAAGGTGGACCTTGTTTTCAGCGGGGAGAAGCCGGAAACTATAAGAACGGGCCAGAGCTATAACATAAAATTACAACTGGGGGAATCCTCAGAAGCACTTCTCCTGCCCAAGGGCAGCTTTTTTCAAAGCACCGGAGGACAATGGATTTTTGTAGTGAATCCTGATGGGGGAGAAGCTATCAAAAGGGATATACGTATTGGAAAGCAGAACTCAAGGTACTATGAGGTCCTGGAGGGATTGCAAAATGGCGAAAGTGTAATAACCAGTAATTATGACAATTTTGGGGATGCAGAACGTGTAGTACTAAAATAATTTATCAGATTGAGAATAAATGTAACATATGAACTCTGCCGAAGTCTTTTAAAAAAAGACTTCCTGTTCAGAACAATATCAAATGAAATTTTAATTGTTTCAGAATAGTATAGAATTATAATCCAATGTTTATTAGAAAATGAAAAACAATCAAAAAATGATACAGATCCAGAATTTAAAAAAGAGTTTTAGAACCGAAGAAGTAGAAACCCTTGCTTTGAACAATGTAAACATTAATGTAGAAGAAGGTGAATTCGTGGCAATTATGGGACCTTCAGGTTGCGGAAAATCCACCTTGCTGAATATTGTAGGCATGTTAGACAACCCAACGGAAGGCAGGTATCAGTTTGCCGGCCACGAAGTTGCCGGCCTAAAGGAAAGACAACGCACACAATTGCGCAAAGGGAATCTTGGATTCGTATTTCAGAGCTTTAACCTTATTGATGAATTAACGGTTTTTGAGAATGTGGAGTTACCCCTTATTTATCTTAAGATGAGTAAAAGTGAACGGCGCGAAAAGGTTATGGCAGTGTTGGAACGAATGAAAATTGCCCATAGGGCAAAACATTTTCCACAACAATTATCGGGCGGGCAACAACAAAGGGTAGCAATTTCAAGAGCAGTTGTAACTAATCCAAAACTTATTTTGGCCGATGAACCAACAGGTAATCTCGACTCCAAGAATGGCCTGGAAGTAATGAACCTACTTACAGAACTCAATCAGGAAGGTACTACCATTGTTATGGTAACGCATTCAGACCATGATTCCCACTTTGCACATCGCATCGTAAATCTTTTTGATGGTCAGATTGTTACTGAAAGTAAGAACAGGGCCGTTGGCGCCTTGATATAGTTTTATTCCTTTTTGCCCGAGTTTATTCATCAATTAATCACAAATCATGTTAAAGAATTATTTTAAGATTGCCTGGAGAAATCTTCACAAGAATAAAGCTTATTCCGCAATTAATATAGGCGGACTTGCTCTGGGTATGGCGGTAACACTAATTATTGCCCTTTGGGTAGTTGATGAGCTTACTTACAATAACTATTTTAAAAACCATGCCCAGATTGCCCAGGTATTTCAGTCGCAGACTCTTAACGGAAATACCGATACTGGACCATGGATTCCCAGACCACTGGAAATGGCTATCCGAGAAGGCCATAAGGATAATTTCAGGCATATTGTTATGTCATCCTGGAATAATTCTCAATATCTGAAATACAAGGAGACCAGTATTTCCAGAACAGGCAGTTTCATGCAGGAAGCTGCACCCCAAATGCTAAATTTAAAAATCTTAAAAGGAGAAAAGGATGGGTTACGTGAGATTAACTCAATAATGCTCTCGGCTTCAACCGCCAATGCTCTCTTCGGTTCTGAAGATCCAATAGGTAAAGTCGTAGAAGTTAATAGCGAATATGACATGATGGTTTCTGGTGTCTATGAGGATATTCCTTTTAATAATTCGTTTAATGATTTAGAATTTATTGCCCCTTGGAAACATTATATAACTACTTCTGAATGGCTAAAAAATTCATTTGATAATTGGAACAATAACTCATTTCAGCTTTTTGTACAAATCGCGGATAATATCAGCATGGATAGGGTAACTGCAACCATAAAGAATATAAAAAAGGATATTTCATCTGATTCAGAAGAATTCAACCCCCAATTATTTCTTTTCCCGATGAAAGATTGGTATTTGCGTTCCAATTTTGAAAATGGCAAACAGGTGGGTGGCAGAATCCAATATGTATGGTTATTTGGAATAATTGGAGCCTTTGTTTTGCTTTTGGCCTGCATCAACTTTATGAACCTTAGTACTGCAAGATCAGAAAAGCGAGCCAAGGAAGTGGGGATACGTAAATCTATTGGGTCCCAGAGAGTCCAGTTGGTTTATCAATTTTTATCTGAATCTTTCTTAGTGGTTATGTTGGCATTTGTATTCGCCATTATTTTCGTCCTAATAAGTCTGGGAGGATTTAATGACTTGGCGAGAAAGGAAATTGTATTTCCCTGGACGAGCCCTTTGTTTTGGGCTTGCTCTATTTTGTTTATTGTATTTACCGCGCTTTTGGCAGGTAGTTACCCTGCAGTTTACCTGTCCTCTTTTAAACCGGTAGAAGTTTTAAAAGGAACCTTCCGTTCCAGCAGATTTGCAGCTCTACCCAGAAAAATACTGGTGGTGCTCCAGTTTACAGTTTCTGTGGCATTTATTATAGGAACGGTTATAGTTATGCAACAGATACAACATACCAAGAACAGGCCTGTTGGTTATGATAAGAACGGATTGATTCAAATCCCGGCTAGGAGTCAGGATTTTGCAGGTAAATATGAATTAATGAGAAACGAATTTTTGGCTTCAGATGCTATTGTTGAAATGTCATCTTCCAGTAGTCCTACGACCCAAATTTGGTCTAATTATAGTGGTTTTATCTGGGAGGGTAAACCGGAAGGATTTCAGGAAGATTTTGCCTGGACACAGGTTTCCTACGAATATGCCAGATCACTCAATTTAAAAATAGTAGCAGGCAGGGATTTTTCCAAAGAGTTTGCTTCAGATTCAAATGCTGTACTTATTAACCAAACCGCCGTAAAATATATGGGTCTTATCAACCCGGTTGGTTTATACCTGAAGGATAGTAATGAGGAGGATCCGGGAGAACCCAGACAAATTATAGGAGTAGTGGAAGATATGATTGCCCAGTCGCCATATGATCCTGTAAAACAGGGAGTATACGCCTTTGATAATGATGGAGCATCGAGTTATTACATTCTGCGACTTAACCCTAAAAAAAGTGTCAGTGAAAACCTGAAACTAATTGAAAATGTTTTTATAGAGCACTTCCCTGATATTCCTTTTCAATATGATTTTGTTGACGAACAATATGCTGAAAAATTCCAATCTGAAGAACGTATTGCCAGTTTGGCAAGCGTATTTACGGGTTTGGCAATTCTAATTAGTTGTTTAGGACTCTTTGGATTAACCTCGTTTGTAGCAGAACAGCGCACAAAGGAAATTGGGGTGCGCAAGGTCCTGGGGGCTACTGTTTATAATGTCTGGAAAATGCTTTCCAAAGATTTTGTGGTATTGGTTGTTTTATCATGTGTTATTGCGGTTCCTATTACCCATTATTTTATGACAAGTTGGTTGGAAGGCTATGAATACCGAGTAGATCTGTCGTGGTGGGTTTTTGCATTGGCCATTATATGTTCGGTCCTGGTTACTTTATTGACCGTAAGTTTTCAGGCCATAAAAGCTGCAAAAGCAAACCCAATTAGAAGTTTACGTATGGAATAAACCCGATTGCTTCTCCTTCGTAATACTATGGAGAAGGAACTATCGGAAATCAATTTAAAATCGGATAATCATGTTCAAGAATCACATTAAAATAGCCTGGAGAAGTTTGAGAAAACAACCCTTCTTCACATTTCTAAACACCTTTGGACTAGCCATCGGTATTGCCGGGGCACTGCTTATTTCACTATATATCTATGATGAACTAAGTTATGATAAAATGTTTGCCGATGCAGATCGCATACATAGAGTTAATGCGGATATTAAATTCGGTGGGGAGGATCGCAAATTTGCAGTAACTCCTGCACCAATAGCAGAAACAATTGATAATGATTTCTCGGAAGTGGAATTAACCACACGATTTAGAACAAGGGGTAGTGCCTTAGTTAGAAAAGTTGATACAGAAGTAAATATAAAAGAGCAGCAGGCTACTTATGTGGATTCCACTTTTTTCGAAATGTTTGGTATAGATCTTTTGGCAGGAGATGTAAAAACAGCACTTAAATTGCCCAATACGTTGGTCCTGACCAAAACAGCGGCGGAAAAACATTTTGGAATCAATGAGGCCCTGGGTCAGAATCTTTTATTGAACAACGAGGAAACTTATACAGTAACAGGTGTAATTGACGACTTGCCCGGCAATTCTTTCCTTAGAGAGCATACGGTTTTTATGGCAATGGCAGGCTACGAAGATTCACGAATAATTAATTGGGGGAGCAATAATTATCAAACATATATAAAACTTATTCCTGCCGCAAATATTGATGACTTACAGTCGCCGCTAAAAGCTTTCTTAGGGAAATATGTAATTCCGGGAGTGCAACAATACATGCCTGGTATCACAGAAGAACAGTTTAAAGCGGCAGGAAACCATTTAATATACAGCACGATTCCTATGACGGATATTCATCTAAAATCTGATAGAGTGGCCGAAATAAGTGCTAATAATGATATTCAAAGTATATATATCCTTTCTTTTATTGCCGTATTCATCATCGTCCTGGCTTGTGTCAATTTTATGAATTTGTCAACGGCACATTCTCTTAAAAGAGCTAAAGAAGTAGGAATTCGAAAAACATTAGGCTCCAATAAAGGAGAGCTTATCCGTCAGTTCCTGGTAGAATCAGTTTTAGTTTCGTTTGGCTCTCTTTTGTTGGCATTGGTATTTGCAGTAATTGCATTGCCTTTTTTTAATGAGCTGGCAGATAAAGATATTTCCATGCCCTATACCAATCCATTATTTTGGTTGATTCTTTTGGCTTCAGGAAGTGTTTTAGGACTTTTATCAGGCAGTTATCCGGCGTTTTTTATGTCGAAATTTATTCCGGTAAAAGTACTTAAAGGCGATAGTGGCAGTCTGGGAGGAAGCAATGTGCGGAATGCGTTGGTTATATTTCAGTTTGCGATTTCCGTTTTTTTGGTTATCAGCACTTTGGTGGTTTATCAGCAATTGGAATATATTCAAAACAAGGATCTGGGATTCTCAAAGGATCAGGTACTTATCGTCGATGATGTGTATACGATTGGTGGGCAAGTAGCATCATTTAAAGAAGAAGTAAAAAAGCTGGGTTTTGTTATTAACGCAACCCTGAGTAGTTTTTTCCCAACTCCTTCAAGTAGGTCTGACAGTGTTTTTGCCCCACTTGAGGGAGCAACAGATCAGGAAAACGCCGTGAGTATGCAGAGGTGGGGCGTAGATTATGACTATATCTCCACAATGGATTTTAAAATTATTGCCGGGAGGGATTTTGATAAGAAATTTAAAAATGACTCAACTAGCATCATTGTAAATGAATCTGCAGTAGCCGTAATGGGGGTAACACCTGAAAAAGCAATAGGGTTAAGTTACACACCAGATATGGGATCTGAGAACCCTAAGTATTATAAAATCATTGGAGTTGTAAAGGATTTCCATTTCTCTCCCTTTAGGGAAGAGATTGAATCATTGAGTATGCATTTGGGGGATTTTGCGTATTCGCTGGCAATAAAATTAGAAAAAGGAAGCTTTACCCATGCCATAGAAAGTATCGAAGGGATTTGGAATAAGGTCGCTCCGGGACAGCCTTTTGATTATTATTTTATGGAAGATTCTTTTAATAACACCTATAAGTCCGAACAGCGCTTAGGTCATATTTTCATCATTTTCACAATACTTTCCATTTTAATTGCCTGTCTTGGGCTGTTTGGCCTGGCGGCATTTAATGCCCAAAAACGCACCAAGGAAATAGGCATTAGAAAAGTAATGGGAGCCAGTGTGAGTCAGATTACATACAGACTTTCGTCTGACTTCCTTAAGTTGGTCCTGGTGGCCATCCTTATTTCCCTGCCCATCGGATGGTTTGCCATGAATAAATGGTTAGAGGACTTCTCCTATCGGATTGAAATAGGTTGGTGGGTTTTTGCTTTGGCCACTTTATTGGCAGTCGCTATTGCTATTCTTACGGTGAGTTACCAAAGTATTAAGGCCGCCATTGCTAACCCGGTGAGGAGTTTACGAACAGAATAAAACAAAAATCATGTTAAAAAACCATATAAAAATTGCCTGGAGAGCTCTTAAAAAGCAACCTTTTTTTACATTTTTAAACACTTTCGGCCTTGCCATAGGAATGGCTGGCGGTTTATTAATTGCCTTATACATCTATGATGAGCTAACTTTCGATAAGATGTTTGCCGATGCAGACCGAATTTACCGAATTGACTCGGATGTAAAATTTGGGGGTGCGGAAATTAAAGGGACTGAGGTTGCCGCTCCTATGGCGGGGGCTATGCAAAGTGATTTCCCTCAGGTGGAAAAGACTGTTAGGTTTCGGGATAGGGGGAGTATGCTCCTCAAAAAAAGCGACACAGAATTAAATGCCAAGGAACTCAATGTCACTTTTGTGGACTCTACGTTCTTCGATATGTTTGGTATTGAATTACTTGCAGGCGATTCCAGGACCGCATTAACCCAACCCAATACGCTTGTGCTGACCAGGACCGCAGCAGAGAAGCATTTTGGAATACGGGATGCAGTAGGCCAAAACTTGTTGTTGAACAATACTGATATCTATACTGTTACCGGGGTTATTGATGATTTGCCTAAAAACTCTTTTCTCCGGAATCATACTGTTTTTATGGCGATGGCAGGATATGCTGACTCACACGAGAACAATTGGGGTAATTCCAACTACTATACATTTATTAAATTGATACCCGGTGCCAATATCGAGGAGTTTCAAGTACCCTTGCAAGGCATGTTCACAAAATACTTGCTTCCGTGGGCACAGGATTATTTTCCCGGAATAACCGAGGAATCATTCAAAGCGGCAGGGAACTATGTACGCTATCATACTATCGGATTGACCGACATTCATTTAAATTCCACCAATCGTCAATCTGAAATGAGTGCCAACAGCAGTATTCAAAATGTCTATATCCTTTCGTTTATCGGCCTGTTTCTTATGGTACTGGCCAGTGTGAATTTTATGAATCTTTCCACGGCCCAATCGCTGAAAAGAGCAAAAGAAGTGGGTATCCGTAAAACCTTGGGTTCGAATAAACTGGATTTGATTCGGCAATTTTTAACGGAATCAGGGCTGATTTCCTTTATTTCACTCATAGTGGCCCTTATCGTAGCCATAGTTGCACTTCCCTTTTTTAATGAACTTTCAGGAAAGTTGGTTTCCATACCTTATTCAAATCCACTATTCTGGGTTATTTTACTGTCTTCGACAATTGTATTGGGGCTTTTTTCCGGAAGTTACCCGGCATTTTTTATGTCACGTTTTATGCCGGTTACCGTACTCAAAGGAGCTGGAGAAAACAGCGTTGGAGGAAGAAATATTCGGAACTCCCTGGTTGTTTTCCAATTTGCCATTTCCGTTTTTTTGATCATAAGCACTTTGGTCGTTTTTCAACAATTGAAATTCATTCAAAGTAAAGATCTCGGTTATACCAAAGATCAGGTTGTTCTTATTGATGACACTTATGCGGCAGGAAACCAAGTTCAATCCTTTAAAGAAGAAGTACTTAAAATGAGCCAGGTTGAAAGTGCGACCTTAAGTAATTTTTTACCCACACCATCTTCCCGTTCCAACAGTTCTTATTTTAAAGAAGGAGCTATGAATCAGGAAAATGCCATTCAGTTACAGACCTGGGATGTTGATCATGATTATTTAACCACTCTGGAAATGGAGCTTGTTACCGGACGCAATTTCGATCGGCAATTTGCTACAGATTCAACGGCAGTAATAATAAACGAAGCCACTTTGGCTGTATTGGGCGTTGGCGCCGAGGAGGCCCTAGGGATGCGACTTTCACAAGATATCGAGCTGGAAAGACCGGAATTCTATACCATAGTCGGCGTGGTTAAGAACTTTCATTATGAGTCGTTAAGGGAAAATATTGGAGCCCTGGGTCTTTTCCTGAACAATTCTACAGGAAATATGGCGATTCGGCTAAAGGCCGGGGATTTTTCTAATACCATTGCAAATATCGAGCAATTATGGAATAAGATGGCGCCGGGACAACCTTTCAGTTATGGTTTCATGGATGAATCTTTCAACACTACCTATCAGGCCGAACAGAGATTAGGTAAAATATTTATGGTATTTACGATATTATCTATATTAATTGCCTGTTTGGGCCTGTTTGGCCTGGCAGCCTTTAATGCTCAGAAGCGCACCAAAGAAATAGGAATACGTAAGGTGTTGGGAGCCAGTGTTGGTCAAATTACCTTTGGTCTTTCATCGGACTTTCTTAAGTTGGTGGCCGTGGCCATACTTATCTCACTGCCTGTAGGATGGTTTGTCATGAATAAATGGTTAGAAGATTTCTCCTATCGCATTGAAATTGGATGGTGGGTTTTTGTTTTGGCGACTCTTCTTGCGGTAACCATTGCAATTATTACTGTAAGTTACCAAAGTATTAAAGCTGCGATGGCTAACCCTGTAAAGAGTTTGAGAACTGAATAAATCCAGTTCCTGTTTGTATAGGATCAAAAAAATAGAGATTAAGCATGTTATTACAACTGAACAATATTTATAAATGGGTTAATTCGGGAGGTCAGCGTATCTTTTTGTTAAAAGACATCAATCTTGAAGTGGAACAAGGTGAATTTATCTCTGTAATGGGCCCTTCCGGATCCGGTAAATCTACCTTATTGAATGTTATTGGGATGCTCGATAATTTTGATGAAGGAGAATATCATTTTCTGGAGGAATCTGTTCATACCTTAAAGGAAAAACATCGTGCTAAGATGTATAAGGAATATATTGGCTTTGTCTTTCAGTCATATCATCTATTGGATGATTTAACCGTGCGGGAGAACCTGGAAATGCCCCTTTTATACAAGAAATATAAATCTCCGGAAAGGAAGGCGATGGTGGCGGATATGCTGGACCGTTTCAATATTGTGGGGAAAAAAGACCTTTTTCCAGTTCAACTTAGCGGGGGACAGCAACAATTGGTTGGGGTAGCGAGAGCATTAATTTCCAATCCAAAATTAATATTAGCCGATGAACCCACGGGTAACCTGAATTCAAAACAGAGTGAAGAGATTATGGATCTTTTTAAACAACTGAATAATGATGGGGTAACCATCATTCAGGTAACACATTCTGAAAAGAACGCCTCCTATGGCTCCAGAATCATAAATTTACTCGATGGGCGAAGGGTTTAGTTTTTGAGCCATAATTTTGAACGCCATTGATGATGTTCCTTCCGGTTTTAGATCGTATGTTTATTTGTGTTAAAGTGAAAAATATAAAAGAGTAACCCCCAATCCATCATATTGGTTTGGGGGTTTGTTTTTATGAACTGATGCTAATTCAACTTTATTTAGACTCTTTAGGCGGTGGTGGTGGCATCACAAATACTGCTGGTTGAGGGTCCAGAGGCTTTAGCTCTTTCCCCTGTAAAGCAGGATGGTCTTCGGGCACAAAGGTGGCACGAAACTCACTAAAGGCCATAAACATAGGACTATTGGGTTCCCCATTAGGTTTGTGAATATTACCTCTATAGGGATTCAGGTATTCCCAGACAATCTCATTTTCGGGAGTCACTTCAAAGAAACGTCCCCTAGCCCCTTCGTTGATAAATGTATTTCCATTGTGCATTCTATGGGCGCCGGAAATAAACGGACTATAAAAAGAAAGTGTATCCTTGGCCCTGTAAAACCAGGTCGGTTTTTCCGGACCAAATGTCTGATTTGCAGTTAGCATATACTGCCCTTTTTCATTAAAAGGAGGGGTGATCTCGGACACCATAGAATAATTGAGCGTGTCTGTGACACCCATTTTAAAAAAGTCGAAATCTCCCGGAGGATGGTTATTGAATACTGTCAGGTTTCCTGCTCCCGGTTTACCTGGTTCTATCCATCTGACATCGTGTTGTCCAAATAATTGGCGGTTGGTAGAATCACCCCTTTGATAATTTTCGGGGTTGCCCCAGCGGTATAAAAAATCCCCTCCTTTTCCATACTTTCCGCCTTCATGACCAGCGGCATCTTCAGTAGTTGTACTGTGGTCAATTATGAAAACTTCACTTAAATAGGGAGAACTGAACACAATCTGATCCAGTTCCGGATTGTAATTGATTGCATTGAAGTGAAAAATGTCTGAACCCAAGTTATCTGTAGTCTGATTTCTTTCGGCCATACCCATTGCTTTCATTACATCCAGGCTATCCTGTGTTATTGGAGGGGGAATAGGCATTCCTAAATTGAAATCCAACAATTCCGGATGTTCGGCCGGATTGCCGTAATTGGCCTTGCTTTCATCAAAGTCCTGAATCAAGTGATCTTCCAGATACCACTCCCAGATAATTTTACCTCCCCGGGGTTCCTGAGGTTCAATTTCCACAATTTTTTCCAACCAGGGTCCCTGAGGTGGTATCATTTCAGGTTTTCTTCCATTGGCAATTGCCTCATCAAATGATGTAGTTTCATAGACAATTGCAAGAATGTTCCCATTAGGCAAGACTGCAAAATCGTGATGTATTATCTCTTCTTCTGTGGCATGTTCAAAATCCCACAATATTTTACCATCCCAACTAATTTTTTGGATCCGGCCATAGGGTCCGCCAAATCCAAAGACCGGATAATCAGGGTCATCCTCACCCTGAAATATGGTACCATCTTCCATCAGATATGCATTGAAAGCTCCATATGTTCCTTTCCATTCGTGCACCACCTCCCCTTTTCTGTTAACTAAGTAGGTGTAAGGTGAATTAGGTACGGAAAACATAATATAGCCCGGACTAAGGCCCTCAGTTGTTTTGGTCAATCCGCGGGGAATATAGTTCCCAAAAATATCGCGGCCCTTTTTCGCGGCGGGTTCATCAGAGTGTTTGTTATCACTACAATTAAAAAGGAGCACTATTAGGATAATGGTGCTAAAATAAAACAAAATTTTTTTCATATAAAGTTGGTTGATTAATGGATTAAATTAGGGGTAAATATTTTAAGTATAGAACAATTGGAATAGTAAGGCCACTAGTTAACCGGCAATTCCATCTCCGTCAATATCCTGGTTCAGGTGAGACTCCAGGGCTTCCAATGTTTTTCTAAGGAGCGTCTTTGTGTTCTCCAGTTCGGCCTCTAAATTAGCAACCCGGTCTTCAACGCTGTCGGCTTGTGCCTGTTGCTTATCCAGTTCTTCCTGTTGCAGTAAATCCCAAAATATCCCCATGTTAATTGTTTTTATTTAGTTAACTGATTTTTAGGAATCCTCTTTGTTGGAATCCTTTTTATTGTTTTTTTTCATTTTTTGATAACCCATAAGTAATCGCACCCCAAGTCTTGCGAAAAGGATAATGGCAATAACCATCACTACATCAATACCATCCATAGAATTCTTTAAAATTAAACTATTATTTAACTCCAGTGCTGGTAAATTGCAAATAGGCCTTTAGAAAAATGCTACATCATCCTTTCTTTTCCTCTTCAGGTGGAGGTGGCATAACAAATGGCTCGGGTTGAGGATCCAGTGGTCTAAGTTCTTTCCCCTTTAAAGCCGGATGATCTGCCGGGATAAAAGTGGCCCGGAACGTACTATAGGTCATAGGCATCATATTTGTTGGTTCCCCATTAGGTTTATGAATTGTACCTCTATAGGGGACTAAATATTCCCAGACAATTTCTCCGTCAGGAGTCACTTCAAATAAACGGCCTTTGGGCCCTTCATTAATAAACGTATTACCATTTTCCATACGATGCGCCCCGGAAATAAAGCTTCCATAAAATGAGATGGTATCCTTTGCTACGTAGTTCCAAAATTGTTTCTCAGGGCCAAAACCATTGTTAGCCATCATTTGATAGTTGCCATCTTTTGTTAAAGGGGGTTTAATTTCATATATCGCCGAATAATCCAGGCTATCAGGCCCCATGGGAACATCATTATTATAGACCGTAAGATGTCCCGCACCTGGTTTGCCTTTTTCTATCCATCTTACATCATGCTGCCCAAAAAGTTTCCGATTAGTAGAATCGCCATGACCATAATTTTCGGGATTTCCCCAACGGTATAAAAAATCCCCTCCTTTTCCACTTTT
>Ga0272441_10005471_pt1 | contig 22032 bp, 26 predicted proteins | sample SSMProp6N_FD_193582 | JGI IMG/M metagenome (GOLD analysis project Ga0272441, IMG submission 193582) | Marine sediment archaeal communities from Little Sippewissett salt marsh, Falmouth, MA, United States - SSM-Prop-6N | ecosystem: Environmental > Aquatic > Marine > Wetlands > Sediment ... | reverse complement strand
AGTAAGCCACAGGCAAAAGGAAGGCCCCCAGTCATGATCACGCGAGATCTCGTCGTCGAAGCCAAAGCATTCCGAGCCCTCGCCCACTAACCCGGCAGCTATCCGGTGTTGATATGCCCCGAATCTTTGCTCAATCATGGGAACCCCTATGGCCCGGTAATATTTCTCGGCGATCTCCAGTCCTTTCAATGAGTCCCCCCTCATATCTCAAACAGCCCTTTTGCGATCAAAAAACCGCATTCATGTCAGATGAAATCATCAGCGCTACAGGCATCCGGTTTCAAGTAGAATCCGGGGCTAGCTTTTTGTCTGGCGGACAACATCATCCAGGGACTCGTAGCCAAGCCGTAAAAATAGGTTCGTATAGCTTTTTTCGGCCAGATTGTCACCTTGCTCCTTGGCCGCCATCACATCCCGATGATAAAATTCGAGGGTGCGATCCGAATAGGTTTCCAGTTCACTTTTAAGATAGAGGGAAAAGCCCTCACCGCCGCCGCGGGAAATGCCGGGATATTTTTCAGAAAATTCCAGCATCCAGTTTTTCTCAACCTCGGCGATCTCATCAATGATCTCTGTTATCCGGGGATCTTCCTTGATCGCAGGGATAATCCCCTCCATGCGGGCGTATTTTTCCGTCATCAGATTTCGGCTGACTTTGCGGGCCTGCTTCAGGTCATCAAGGTATGAACCCAGGGTCTCATCCGATAAAACCGAGTGCCCCATCCAGCGCATCATCCGAAAGGCCTCGGGCTGTTCCTGGCAGGAGGCATAGCCTCTTGATCTGACATTCTGAAACATCTCCAGTTCGATCTTTAGAATTTTTTCAATCAGGATGTCGCGTAATTCATTCTGTTTGTTCATGATGCCCTCCTTTCTTGGGCATTGATCGTAATGCTACTCGAACCTATCTCGTAAGCATACTTTAGCGCTGATCTCAACCACCAGATATCATGGTATTGATCAGACATGGGCCTATCTGCAAATCCATGAAAAAATATCGTTCGGATTCACCGCCCACAGGCTGAATGTGGTAATGGGATCCATGAATTACTTGACATGTATACGGAGTTGATATTACATCTCAATTATCCTGCCCGGGTGGTGGAATTGGTAGACACAAGGGACTTAAAATCCCTTGGAACATGTTTCCGTGCGGGTTCGATTCCCGCCCCGGGCACCAAATAATATCAATTAGTTAGCAAAAGACCTTTCAGGTTAAATAATTTGGATTGCAGCGATGATATCTAAATATCTGTGATTTATCCCCACACTGTCCCCATATAAATTTTATCTTTTACTGCTCGGACGTCTATCCTGAATAAAAGATTGAATAAAGTCTACATGCTCGCGGAGATCATCCATTATATTGCCTTGTAGGGGATCAATGCCAACCATCATACCTTCGCGTCGAGCGAATTTCAAAACCGGGACAATATCTGCATCACCAGTGATAACGATCAGCACATCAGCAAGCCGCTTCATGGCCACCAAGGCGATATCAAGCCCCATCTTCATATCAACCGCCTTTTGTCTGATAATCGGATGAATATCATTCTCCTGTAAATCATCTATCGTTATGTTTTTGTTCAACAGCTCCTTAAATTTTGTTGGAGTAATAGCCCAGTCTCCTTTGCGCCAGGCAGTACTCCCAAGTCTCAATGCAAAGTTAGGCGTCTCTTTGATTGATTGAAATAATTCTTTCTGTTTGGTGGCAACTGTAGTCTTGCTGTAATCAATAAGTTTTTTCTTTAATGGGTTATGAATTTTCTTATCAAGCGGCTCTGTATCATAGTAAAATATTCGATATATTTGATCATCAGCCCTTAAATGTTTCCTGCAATACTCACGGATCCCTGGTCCAGTATAAAGAAAACTCTTCAACTTATAAATTCGTTTACGCATGAACCAGCCATCGATTACGAATACGACTTTACGCATAAACTACCTCCATAAAATGCAAAGCCCCTTGGTCGATCTCGAATGTATTTTTATTCCGAGATGTTGCAAGGGGCACTTTTTACAATTCTTATTATCTTTTAGTATCGGCAAAATCATTTGTCAACATTAATGTGAAGCTCCGCCATCTTCGAAGATTATCAGGATCCGGAAAAAGCCTCGCGGGTGTATTTATCGAGCACAAAGCTTTTAAAACGGTTGCAGCGCGGGCATTGCTGTACATCAAGAGGGTTAAGTTTGCCGCAGACACAGCACCAGGATTTTTCAAAACTGCTGGCAAAACGCGCCGCGTCTTTTCCCAGGGCTTTCTTGAGTACTATGAGTTCTTCCGGAAGAGGTTCAGGGTTTAACTGATTCAGATCACTAAACGCTTCATAGGTGAAATGCTCTACAACGAATTCCCTGTGACGAGTGCAACGCACACACCGTTCCGCCTGCAAAAAATTGTTGGTACCGCAAATACACAACCAGGCAGTCGGCACTTTTTCTGCAAACCGGACTGCATCGGTATTCGAGGCCTGTTTGAGCTGATCGATTGCTTTGGTCGATGTTTTGAGATCCTTCTCGACTGACAGTGTATCAGATTCAATTCCGGATGAAGGTCTTTCCTGTAATACTCTTAATGCATTTCCAGAATCTATCTTCAGGGCCTTGAGTTCATTTTGATGTTCTGCAGCCTGGGCAATCCTGGCCCAGATGCCAAGCAGACAAGCAAAGGCTACAATTGCAACCCCAAAAGTAGCCTCTGTAACTTTCCAAAAGCCTAATGCGGCAACTATCACTGAAAGCAGAATCAGAAAAATTGACATGATTCCTCCGTTCAAAAACCGGATTGTTTTTCGCTCTCGCGGTTGATCCCAGGTTAATTGTCCGGGCTGATCGATTCCGATGTATTTTCTACCAGGTCACTACCGCAGTGCTTGCACTTGATCGCCTCTTTTTTAATGAGCTCGGCACAATACGGACAGCGCTTCATGGATCCGGTTTCCAGCTCCTTTTGCTCGACTATTTCGTTTTTGGAGCCTACAACCAGGGCGGCAATAATGCCGATTACCGGGCTCAACAATACAGACAGAATGAAAAACCCGAATCCGGAGCGCCCTTTTTTGGCAGCGATGTACCCGGCAAGGATGCTCAATCCCAGCCATATAACGACTATTTCCATGACATTCACCTCCCCGAGAGAATATGCAGGAAGTATAGATAGGGCCTCCTGCAGTCATAACACATTTCATCAGGCAAGCATTCAAATGATGTAAAATTGATTATACTAGCTCATTTGATAAAATTCAATCTCTGTGGTGATCGGCGGGCGATTCAGGTTTGGAGTATTAGTTTTTTAAGGGAATGGCTCATGCTGCTTGTTCAATATGTGAATCCAAGGGGGGGTTATTCTGTTGAGTGCCATTCCCATTGCATTCGCGAGTAACATAATTGCTACATGATGTCAAATATCCACATGATATATTGAATTCAAAGGATACCTTAGCCTTGTCTAGATTAAAATTATCGCGTAGCGACCAAATGGTGTAGATTTATTATTTAATAATATCAATTAGATATCGCCTTATTGAGTTTCCGGCATATCAGCTATATCAGATTGCCTAGGCTTCTGTGACCGGGGTAGAATTCGAAGCAATATTTTTTGTTTCTTCTAATAATTCCCAAAATGTTCTTATGTAGCTTTCTTCTCCTTCAGGTAAACATTCATATACAAGCCACCTGATAAGTTCCTCAATAATCTTGAAGGCCTCATCAGACAAACAGTATTGTGTATGATCAATCGAATCGGGATTTCTGCCCACCGGCTGAAGCTGATCCAAACGAAGTATCGATTCATGCCTTTCTGGGAGACAATCACAAAAATAATTCGGATAAGCACATTGCTTCACTCTTTCAACAAAAAGAGAAGAAAATTTATAACTAGAATAAAACGGGGCAACCAATACAGTCGGATATCTTTGATAATTTGGCTGGTCTTTTACTAATTTTTTCTCTATCTCCGGACCGCCTTCGGATAATATTAATACAAGCCGATTTTTCGACCGATTAACAATATATTCTTCGCCTTCATACAATGGCATACCGGCAACCGGCAATATTCCGGCTGGTCGCGGTTCTCTGATTTTTCTTTTTTCTAGTCTGTATTCGGCCTTTTTATGATCCCTGGGGTTGCTCTCTCTGGTAGGTATCAGAGTCATGGGAGTTTGATCGATGTGATTGACAAAAGCCCAGGCCAATCTTCCTCTTCGATACGGGTTATCTCTGTTGACTGTCCACCACTCAGGAATTAAATTCTGTATTACATTTTCAACTTCTTTCAGGACCTTTCCTCCAGTCAGAATACCAAACATCGTCAGAAAAAATCAATTCACCTTCGATCACCGATATGGGCGGACCGTCAAGGGCATCAAAAACACTTAAAGCCTCCATATAGACATCATCATAAGGTGGTGTGGGAATATTCTGTTTACATCTCTTTTCTTCTTCGAGTTTTTTTTGAGTAATGGCCCAAAATTTTTCTTTTGCCCGCGATAAGGCAACCTTATACTTTTTCTCCTGTTTCGGGGTTAATTTAATCTTATGTGATGGTGCCGGCATAGCTTTTTTGACTGCCGGCAGGAATACTAAATTCTCTCCAGGAGCTGCGTTTAGAATCGGCTCGGTCAGATATACATAATGCAATAAACTCTCTGTATCGTCTGTAAATTTCCTGACCGCCCAACCAACCATAGAGGTAATTTCAATTGGCAATCGCCTATCAAGAGCATCACGCAACTGGTCATCTTCAAGATAATACCGCGTATAGTCATCAAACTTTTTACTTTGAATTGTTTTTATCTCTGCCCCGATCCTCTGGGCGGCAGGTTCTATTCTATTAAATATTTCCGGAGACCAGGGACCAAAATTATAAAAATTCCAGCCGGATCCTGTAAATGTCTGTCCATTGTTTTGTTGAGCAAATGCAAGATCTGCCAGGTAAGCATATTTTAATATATGAATATTACCAAGTTCCCGATCGCCAGGATCTTGCTGCGCTGCTACGGATAAAATAAATGCTATAAGTAAATCGACGTTTTCAGTATTCACTTATACTGTCTTTTCGGAACATTCCTGTTTACAAATAAGCTGATCGAAATTGAATATAAATACAATGAACTATGGCCGTCAGCACACCTTCCAACTTCAAAAAAACTCAATTGCATTTTTTTTTGATAGCATATCGAAAGGTTTACATCCATCATTTTCTCGAAAGGTTTGCCCTTTATCAGCAAATGGTCGTATGCCCTATATTTTCATGAAATGCAAATAATAATTTAATCAATAAATACATAAAATTAAAAATCTTACCTATATAAAAACTGATCAGTTTTTTTAAAATCAGCTAGTTATCAGCTTGCGGGAATTCCTGGCCGGTGATCAGGGATTGATAGCAGAATCTGAGTATTTCGGCCTGTTTCTGAATCACATTTGCCTCGATCGGGCCGCGATAATAGGCCCGGTCATTACGGCCGGGATCGTGCCGGGTGTGTTCGATCTGGACCCGGCAATGCAGATCATATCGAAGCCGGTCGATATGTTCAATGGCCTGCTCGGCTGCATCGCTAATCGGTGATTTGCGGCCGTAGGTGGCCTGCAGCATGGATGAAAGCTGGAGCAGGCGCTCACGGAAATGAAACAGCTCGACGCCGATATGATCGTGCTGTTCAAACGTCAGACCTTTTTGGTTGGAGCTTGCTACTGTCCGTAATGCTTTTATAGATTCATTCATATCAGCCATTTGTTATCACTTCAACGCCCTGCACAGCACCTTTGCGGGCCGCATCTTTCAGCACATCAAGAAATATCTCGCGAAACTTGGCGCGATCGAGCTTGTACAGATCCTGTACATTTTTTATTTCCGGAAAATTCAGCTGGAACGTGGGTCGGTCGATGCGAACAGTATGCTCAATCCTCTCAGTACGCACAGAAGATCGCGGGATATCAGATACATTGAAACCGCTGCCCACAGGCCCGCCGCTGGCACGCGGCAGGAAATCCTCCACCCGGGCGCGGCCGGATAGCACGTCGCGGGTCTGATCGTGCGGGATGACCCAGCCACCCTTCTCGCCCATGACAAGTAACTCATCGCCGCGCTCACCCATGCGGTAGAGCCCGCGCGGCTGGACATCTCCGCCTTTTTCGCGTTTCTCGGCCATGCCGGCGATCGAGGTGGCGGCAATGGCCGCCATCTGCCACAGGCCCATCTTTTCGCGTTTGGTGGCGACGACTTCGCCTAATGGCGGCGGGATCGTGGCCAGGGCCAGTGAGGCCGAGGTCTGGGTATTGATCCAGGTCTGGGCCAGGTCAAAGGCCTTCTGCACGGCAAAAATGGCATTGGACGAGGCACCTGCAGCCGATAACATAGCCGAACCAAACGAGTTGGCGATGCCCAGCTTGTACTGCCATTTCATGCGCTCGTAGTCCAGCTCGGCGTCTATGCGGCTTTTGCGATCTGCCAGAATATTCTCATCGAGCTCGCGGTCTTTTTCATAGTGCTCGGCGCGCATCTCGTCGATCGCATCCCAATAGGCCTGCTCTTCATCAATCATTTGGGCGTGGGCGCTGTACGAGCTCTCAACCATGCCCACATTTATCTGACGTGTCCATTCATCCTCGGCGAGCTTGGTTGCCAGTAACGTCTCCTGATATGTCACCAGGCCCTCGGTCCATCGTTCATATGGGTTGGCGTATTCAATCTTGGGTGCGGCCGCAGGTATGGCAATTTCAGGGGTCTCGACCTTCAGGGTTTCGCCTCCGAGTTCGGCCCAGCCCTGCAGCTCAGCATAGGCACTTTTGGTATATTCCAGTTGAGCATTTAAATTGTCCAGGGCGGCTTTGCCACGAGCTGATATGGTAGCAGCGCTCTGCTTTGCAATGGTATTTGAAAGCCGACTTATTTGTTTTTCATAGCTTTCATACAGATCAGTATGACTAATATCCAACACTACATTGCCGAAACGTGTCAGCATCTCCAGAGATCCCGCTACGGCCGGGGTCAAGCGATCGGCAAACCCGCGCGCCATGGCCTTGGTAGCCTCGGTGGCCTGTTCCATGCGAAACTTGTTGGTATCTGCCTGTTTGTTATAAGCCTCTAATGTGGAGCCATTAGCCTTATGCTGCAACTCAAGATCTTTGGCATAGCCTTGTGCGTCACCCATTGCGGAAACCATTGCCTTGAGCCCGCGCACATTGCCGAAGATCTGGGCCAATTCCTCAGCTGAGGCCCTTTCAAGTTTTTTCATGACCCCGGACAGACCCTCGCTCTTGAGGGTGTTAGTGGTCAGCTCGACACCATACTTGGCGGCCGCATCAATGGCCTTTCCCTGTGGCTTTAAAAATGCGTTGAGGGCCGAATTGATTGCAGTGATGGCCTCCTCGGTACGGATACCCTTACGCGTGACGGTCGAAATCATGGCCAGCAATTCCTCCAGGCTCAGGTTAGCGGCGGATGCGGTCGGGGCCACGTTGCCTATACTGCCGGCCAGCTCCTCAAAGTTAGTTTTGCCGCGTTTGACCGTCATAAAAAGCTTGTCGGAAACCAGTTCGGAATCTTCAGCAGCCAAGTCATAAGCGTTAAGTACATTTGTGACGGCATTGGCTGCAACGCCTACCTCAGTAATTCCGGCCGTGGCGGCCATTGAGCTGGTTTCGAGCACATCCAAGGCCCTGGCCGGATCAACGCTGGCTGAAAGAATATCATAGAGGCCGGAAGAAAGCGTCTCAGTTGCCTGCCCGTACTCAACAGCCAGAGATTTGAGATTCTGCTTATACCGCGGCATATAGTGCATGGTCTGCTCGTCGAGCATGGTGGAAATATTGGCCAGCTGGGCCTCGAATTCCATGGATTCTTTAATGGCCAGGCCCATACCTCCAATAAAGGCAGTTCCTGCCAAGTAAGGCCCCATGGATTTCCCCAGCGTGCTGAACGAGCGCGCCAGGGCGGCGTTGCGTGTCTCGAGCTTCTTGAATTCGCGGTCGGCCGTGCCGCCGAATTTGTTGATCTTGGCGGTGCCTTTGTCATCGACCGTTAAAGTGACTTTTACCTGATTTTTCGCCATATTCATTCCTCAAGCTGTTGCATGTCTAAAGGGAAGGAGGGCGGCGCGAGGCCGATCCCCGCGCCGCTGCTTAGGAAAACTACTGGAACGAAAAAACCCACCCTATATATTGTCGAGATCAGGACGAAGATCCCGGGTTTTTCTGCAATGCGCGCCAGTCAGCGGCCTTGGCAATCGCATCGAGGCGGACTTTGTACTCGACACCGTCAATGCTCCATCCTGTTTTTGACTCGAGGTACGGCTTGTCATTGCCGCCCAGGAAGTAAACACGCACCGCCATACCTTTCGGCCCGGCCAGGTAGTAGGCTGTTTCGCTGTCGTCATCCAGACGCGGATCGTAGACGCGGGTAAAGTAGGGGCCGCTGTATGGGTTGACCTTGTTCGGCTCGGCCTGGGTGCCAATCAATTTTGATAAGAAAAATTCCTCAGCGGTTCCCTCGAGGGCCGCCGGCGCGATGAAGAATTTTGGGCGGATGCTCAGGCGCGCCTGGTTTAACAGACCCTTCTGCTTTTTCATGGCCGCGATCATAATTCCCAGCGCAGCTACACTCAGCGCCGCGGCGGTTTGCAGGTTGCTGTGATCGGCGTGGAATAACACAATGCCGTCACCCATGGCAGCGTTAGTCGTCAGGACTGACGCGACATAATCCCCCACTTTGCGCGAAGCGGCCGCGCCCTGCATTTTGGGAATATCCGTGAATGCGTCCAGATCGTCGTTCACAATCGCATGGCGCGTCAAGGGTATGATCAACCCGGTGGTTTCGAGCTGGGTTGTCTCTTTGCTGTCTGCCAGGTAGCCATGCCTGAATTCACCGTGATCGTTGAGCCCCTCAAGGTTGGGAGCCTCGGAAAGTTGAGTCACGCTTATCTGCTTGAAATCCTTGGCGGAGTGGACCGAACACCAATCGCGCCAGGTTTCCTCAGCTTCTTTATAACCTAACAAAAGCGATTTGTTGGCCACGTTTTCCAGAATGTTCGGAAAATCTGAGGTGGTCAAGGCCCGGCCTACCACTTCGTAGGGATACCCTTTATGGGGCTGCCCTGCCACACGCAAATATTCGCGCGCGATATCGGCCAGGGCAAATCCTACCAACTCATCATAACCATGTGCGGGTTGCTCGATTTCGATCCCGGCCCGCGTCAGGATCGCGTCACTGGCCGCGGCTCGAAATTTTTCCTTTTCATCCAGGCCTAAAGAAACACTCCCCGCCGGCATCGTGTTTCGCGGATCACTCGGGAGACGTTGGCCGTTGGCTTTTTCAGATTCGATAAAATCCATCGCGGCGCGCCAGGTGATTTTCTGTTCGAGAAACGGCGCCGGGTCAATGCCTTTAACCCTGCACATGTCTCGAATTGTCTGGTTGTTGTTGAGGTTAAAGGAACGACAAAGCGCGTCATAGAGTTCATCCTGGCTCATGTTTTTGATATCTGGTGGCATATTAATTTCCTCCTGTTTTTTCTTGATTGTGGAATAATAAGAGCCGCTTGTCACGCGGACCGAAACGGGTTTTTTCTACAAATTTATTGTTTTTTAATAGATTTATTAGCAGTGAAAAAATATTTCGATTGAGTTGAATTTTTTACAACAGCTTCTGCATTTATAGGTTCTGATAATTTCATCGACTTTACTGGTTTTCCTAGGGACGCTGCTTACTGTAATCTGTGAGGATCCGCAATGCGGGCACTCTCCTTTGTTGACCATGGCCTTCGAAAAATTCGTGCGCGGGTGCGCTGTCTGCATAATGTCGAGAAGCTCTTGACCGGATATTAAATCTACTGAGGCCTTATTGCTGTTGAAAACATTGAGCACCTGATCCAATTTTTGAGAAAGTGGGTATAGAATCTCCCGCCTGATAAAAATATTCAGAGACTCCCGGGTGTCGGCAGCTGAAATACCAAGGTCATCCTTCATGTACTCGAACAAAAGCTTCAGGGTTTGCTCGCGTTCTTCATTGGTATATTCCTGTCCCATAGACGTATCCGCCTTACATAGTCCGCAGATCCGGAAGGGCTGCAAGGTGTTCCTGCAGGGCCTGCATTTCAGCGTCGATCTTTTGGGGCCGGATCCTGGTCGAGGCCATATAAAGCATCAGAAATCGAGCTCCTGGAGGGACGGCTGCTGGTATTTGGAATCCATGGGCGTAAAATCTACAGCGCGCAATACCCTTCCAGCCTTATGGCAGAAGCCCAGCAGGATCCGATTTTTGTCGGTTTGCCACTCTGCGAAAATTGACAGCATCCCATCATGGACCAGCTGCCCATAATCACTTGGCCTAGGGTTTGGATTTTTCAAATCAAATAAAATCAGATCATCCCGGATCGGGGTATCATAAATATCCAAAAGAGAGCGGCGAAGCATTTTGTAGTCCCGAAAATAATTGTTCGGGTTTTCGTAAGTATTAAGGATCTGATATCGGCCGCGGCTGAATCGATCGTCTAAGAAAAAAAACATGGTTAATACGCTTCTTTTATTGATGAATTCGAGATAGGAAATTATATTATTCTTATTCTTGGCAGGTACAGCGTCCTCTGAATTGAGCACCTGGGCTTGATTCCATCCCCAGCAGGCCTGCCGAAAATCACACCCGGCGGCGGGCCTCAAAACATCCCAAAATAATTTTATCGCAGGATCCGGATTATTTTCTAGCTCAATCATTTTCGACCTCCTCTTTTTTCGGGTCCACCAACGGGCTGGGCCGGGAGTAGGAACGCAGGATCTCGAGCACTTCCTCCTCCAGGATCCGCTGGACCTCATCCAAGGGCTTATCGGCCAGCTTGAGCGCGGTGCGCCGGGCCAGGCTTAAGAGCGATTTTTTCAGTTCAACCGCGCGGTTTGTCAGCAGCTCTTTGACAGCGTCCAGAGAAATCAAACTACCCGTTTCTCGCTCATATTGCGCTTTAGCGAGCAGCGCGCGGAACTTCCGGAACTCAACGTCCCAGTGCGACTTCTCCGATATAATGCCTGTGTCATCGTCATCGAATATGGCTGAATTCCAGAGAGCAATCCGGACCGGATCATAGCTGCCGTCAGCCTCGATCGGCATGCCCTCTTTTTTCCAATTTGCAATTGTCCGCCTTGTTACACCTAAACACTCAGCCAGGTGCTCCTGGGTTTTTACTGTGCCATCTTCGGAAAGGCCGTACTTTTCACGCAGGGCAGAAAGCAGCTCCTGCTCTTTGGAACCGAGCCGGGAGCCCTTTGAAATTTTTTCCAACAAAGTATTATGTTGATGAAGATCATCCAGAAAATTCATATTTTATGCCTCAATAATGCATGTTGATATCCAGAATGAATAAAACGGCTAAAAAATCGACGATGTGAAGCGATGTGAAATAAAATTTTGACCGCGCGCTCTCCTAAACCTCGTGCCCCATGAAACCGCGCATTTTTAACCCCAAGGGAGGACCCGCGAAATATAACCGTCACGTGACAGGGAATAAAACCTCTCTGTGGTTGCGATAGATTATGCACCAGTTTGGAAAAGTGGTGCATAAATATATTTTTTAATAACAAGATGTTATGTGATAAAATGCCGGTAGGTTGCACCAGTTGCACCACTTTTACATTACTTCCTATATAGAAAATATATAAAATAAAATATTTAAAAGAATGGGCAAAGTGGTGAAAGGGGTGAAAGTGGTGCAGTTGAATCATTAGATGAACCTCTCACTTAGGGTCAGGCCGATATAATATGTGGCGCGCGATTTCTCCCAGTCATAGCGTTTTTTTATTTCCTTGCCGAAGCGCGTTTGGTTAATAGTGCGGTGTCCGCTCTGATCACACCAGGCCTTATAGCTCTCATACAGTTCGCCGGCGCGAATACCTGAGCCGGGTTCGGTGCATTCCTCCAGAAACTGACCGATCACGTCTTCATCGTTGTGATACTCGGCTGTGGCGGCCTTGACCGCGGCCGGCGGATCCAGTCCGCGCTGCTGCCACTCGAGACAGCCGCGCACAAGCCAGGCCAGGATCCCGGGTGCCTCTTCCCTGAGCTTTGCCTGCAACTCTTTGTCTGCTGGGCGCTCATTGGGTGCGGCAGGCTCTGACACAAAGGATATTTCAAAAGGCACCATGTGAACGCGTTGCCAGAACGCATAATCTCCAGCAGACACGTGCGGCTGGAAATTTGTGACAAGGAAAAGGGTGTGTGAGGGTTTGAATTTGACTGACTGCCGGCCGAACAGGGCCCGGCCCTTGAGCGTGTTTCCTCCAGTTAGCCACTTCACCCGGGTTGAGTTCAACCAGCGGCCCTCGCCTGTTTCGGAAGCCCATACAATTTTTTTACCGCGCAGCTCCACTATTTCGGGGGCGGGGGCGCCGGCTGAACGGGAACGTCCCTGCTCGAGTAGCAACTCGCTCTCGACCGGGCTGGCCAGCGGACCTAGCACATAGCTTATTGTTTCGAGCAGCGTGTCCTTGCCATTCCGGCCCTGGCCGTGCAGGATCGGCAGTATATGCTCGGTGACCTGGCCGGATAAGGCATAGCCCAAAAGTCGTTGAACATAGCTCACCAACTCAATATTCCCATCAAAAGTGCTGTGCAAAAATTTCTCCCACAATGGCGCCGGGGCCTCGATATCCTCCCAAGGCGTGGGTGAAACGCTCTTGATGAAATCTGAGGGTAATCCGCCTGCGGCCTGGCCGGTGCGCAGGTCTACCACAGCGTTGATACAAGCCAAAAGCCAGGGGTTTCGATCCCACTCGTCGCCGGCTATGCCCAGGGATCCCGCTCCCGAGCGCGCCAGAATGATGATCTTGTTGGTGCGAGCCAGCGTCTGCAAGTGGCGAATTCGTTTAAGCAAATCACCCGTGTTCTTCTCTGCTGTTTTGGCTGCATCCTTGTTGTTACTGCGCTCGGCCTCGATACGCGCGGATGTCTGGGCGTGTATCTCGCCGGCATACAAGGCAGTGACCTGTTGCACCTGGCTGATCACGTTGTCGATCAAATCTTCTTGCCAGCAGTGAGTATCGTATTCATACCAGGTGTCGGTGTTATGATCGTAGGCCAGCTTGTTGGCAAACAGCCGCACGAACAGCCGCGAGTCGCCGATTTCGTTTTCATGTAAAGCCCGGATGATTTCTGCACTGTCAGGAGGTGGGGGGGCGCCGGGGTCTTTAAGCGCGCCGGCGCTCTTTAGCCCGGCCAGCTCTCCACGGGCTGCGTCCTGCATCTCTTTCTTGATTTCGTTAATCTTTTGGTTGGAATCCATAGGTAACCCGGCAATCAACAAAATATTTTAGATAGTCCGTATTTCAAAAAATTCAATGGTCTCCTGCCGCTAGAACATTTCTTTTCTTTGCTTAATTCCGGCCCGAGGATTTTGCATGTATTCCCATCAAATATGATTTTGTAAAATGGGTACGGAATAACCTCCTTGGTGATCTCGGTGGAAGCAGAGCTCAGCTCCGCCCCCACCACAAGGCCGCTCGGTATGGATGCATCCGATTTTAGGGTCACATCCACAGTGATTAATCCAATCATTTTTTTCGATGATCAAGGCGGCAGCAATAAAGTTTTCTCGATATTGCTTCATTGCTTGAAAGAGTTGTTCTTTCTGTTTGCAATTTAGCATATACGGCTCACATGAGCTGAGCAAGAATTGTAATTCCCTGATTGTTCCCTGCAGATATTCCCGCAGAGAAATCACTGCGATTGGTACGGATATTTTTCCCGATGAGTAAGCTTTTTCCTTCAATCTGGCTCTCATGCTTTTCCCCTTATGCTGATTTTTAATTATTTCCGCGTTTCAACACCCAGCCTGCCTTATTAATCTAAGCCTCTGACACGATTTCGCTGTGCCGGGGTCAATAATTTCTCATTCTTAATTCTCAATTATTAATTGTCCTTTGGCCCTTAGCCTTTCGCCAGATTCAATTTCCTCTCCCGCCGCTTCGCGCCCAGCGCATCGGCCCGCCGCATGCGCTCGACATTGCGCGCCTCGGCCGCCATGTCTGCATCGATCTCGCTTAGCTTGAATTTGGGCCGGTTGGACCCAGGCAGATAGTGACGCCTGAGCCGACCGGTCTGTAGGGCACGCCGGAATGTCTTGCGGTCGACCCCGACATGCTCCAGGACTTCTTTCAAGCTGACAAACGGTTCCCGACGATCACGAGTGGGATGTGCTTCAACAATTCCTTTTTCCCTTGACTCCCTGTATTCATTCCACATTTTACTCCTCCCTTTTTATTTAATTATTGGTTATCTTGGTGATGATCATTATCTGTTTTTATAGTTTTTATTTCAATTCTCCTCTTTTGAATCATCATTTTGTTTCCGGATGAGCTCGATCGGCTTTTTTTTGTAAAACTCGGACGAAACCATAGGTGTATATTTTCCGGGGTTATCTCTTATAATGTGGGTGATCTCATCTTTGTATTTGCAAAAACTTATGTCTCCGACAACGGAAAGAAGCGCATCTAGGGTGTGTAATATTTCGTATTTCAGGGTATCACACAACTTGGCACCGAGCTCAAGTGCCGGATCGTATTCAACGTTGCTAATCGCCATTTTAAAAAAGGTTGAGAAACACTCAGTTTGGTCAGTGAAAAAACCTGATAAAGTGTCCCACTCAACGTCGACGAGGTCTTCACACTCATCCCATGCCGCCGCGTCAAAGCGAAGGCTACCGTCTTTCATCTGATACGCCGTACTCATGATTCTACCTCCTTTATTTTTCCGGGCATCTGCCCATAAATTTATCTTGCCGGGTTGCACCGTGACCCGGCAATGAGTCAAACCATCGAAAAAACACAATCATTTATTTTAAAATATTAAAAATAATTAGAGCCATTGATGATATTTATTCCTGAATTGATGTTGCACGGCGTTCTAGCCAAGAGACTAAAGATTCTACCCTATAGCAGATCTTCCGCCCGATTTTGAATCTATCAGGGATCCCATCCCCACAGCAGTCAAGATTGGCCAAAGTCCGCTCTGATATAGCGCCTCCTGTAAATTTACTGACTTCCTCTCTGGCCACAATCGCCGACGGCCATTTCTTTGCCATAATTGAAAGATCGATCTTGTTCATATACCCCTCCATGCCGACTTGATTTGATGAAAAATTTAAAGTAGTTTGACCAGGCCTTCAGATGTAAGTTGAAGCTTCTCTGCGATCTTTTTTTGAAGCGGCAATGATGGAATTTCCCAACCGTTTAGAATCCTGGATATTTTTGAATTATCAATGCGCAAATCTCGGGAAAAATCCTGAATTGCACGATAGCCTGCCCTATGAATTCGGAATCGAAGATCCCAGCGATATTTTGGTTTAACTGCTTGCATGGCTTCCTCTTTATTGTTAAGTTGTTAAGCTTAGTTAACAACTACCTGTAAAAAATTTTCACTCCTTTTTATTTGCATTGCCCCAAAGAGCTTTTTTCCAATTTTCATCCCATATTTTCATGTCTTCCATAGATAAAACACGGCCGAGAAATTCATGAAGCACCAAATATATTTTTAGAGTTTTTACTTTCATATTATCTGGATCTAAACCCTCCTGTGAGGGCAACTCTTTTCCTGTAACCGGTTCTAACATATATCGTAATATATACCTTTCAATTCCATGCTCATTGTAAAATTCATCATCCACAGTAGCGGGCCACCATATACCAAGAGCCTCATATTTAAAATTCCCGGTTGTGGAGTCTTTCATGATATTCAACTCATATTGAACGTCGAGGTCAACACTCCTTACATTTTTATAATCCTGCTCCGGGTAAAGGCCTTTTTGAAGCATCCACTGATCTAGGTCTAGTAATATTTGCTTGGCATCATTGATAGAAAAATCCATATTAGAAACCAGAAATCCGCCGAGATATAAAATAAAAGCCTCGTTTAGAGAGAACCGCCGTTCATAGCCAGATCTCAGGCCGGCCTTTGGATGGGGTGACAAAAATTCTCTGCTCCACCTTTTGATCTTTGCGAGATTAATTGTAAAGCATTGTGCAATCTCTCGGCTTGTCAATGAATCTATCATAGCTGTTTAGTTCTTAAACGATGTTAACAACTATGTCAACAAAAAAAATTGGACTAAATAATTGAACATTATTTTTTGACACTCGATCCTTCCCTATCTTCCGCCTGGGATTGCTCCAGCCTTTCATCGAGACGCCGGACTGCTTCAACCAGAGTGTTTTCTCCCAGGTGCGAATACCGCTCGGTCATGGCTAATGTAGAATGCCCGAGAAGCTCCTTGACCATGTATAGACTGACGCCGCTTTCCACAAGCCATGAAGCGTATGTATGGCGCAGCGTGTGAAAGACAACCCTCTCGCGCGGATCTGTGATTCCCTCGTTCAGGCCCAGGCTTTTCACCGAAGTTTTGAAGGTATAAGGGATCTGGTTGAATTTTTTTTCTGTTTTACCGGTCTTATCAGTGAAGACATATTCACTGTGTGCTTTGCGTTTCATGCCTGCAAAAAGATCCCGGATCTTGTCGGTCATGAAAGCAGCCCTGCCCTTAATGCCTTTCGGGTCCCGGATATTGATCAGTCCGCGATCGAGATCGACATCGCCCCAGCACAAATTGAAAATTTCAGAGGCCCGCATTCCGGTCTGCAGCGAAAGCAGCGCCATATCATGAACCTGGGTATTACGATTTCTGAGATTCTCAAGCAGCTGCGATGCCTCTTTGAAACTCAAAAAACGGGTTCTTCTGTTATCGGTCTTTTTCACCTTGACTCGTTTGGTTGGTGAATCTCCGGATACGATCCCGTCCCGCATGGCCATATTCCATACCTGCCGGAAGGTTCCCATTACATAGTCGATCGTTCGCGGTGATTTCTTGGCATCTATCAGGTTTTTCTTGACCCGCTCCAGATGGAACGGTTTTATTCTTTTCAAGGCCATATTGCCAAGCGCGGGGTTCAACCACTTTACAAAATGCTGTTCATCTTTCTTGTATGATGTCTGTTTCCTGTGGGCCTGTGAGTTCGGGTAATATGCATCCCGGAAATAATCGCCGAAGGTTATTGATTCCCTGACCTCTCGTTCTTCCTCTTCTTTCTCGGCCTGCCGGCGCTTGTTGGCCAGTTTGCGCTTTTCCTTGAGGGTAATCGGGCCTTCTCCTGTTATATGGGCCTGTTTCAGTTTTGCCAGCTCGATCGCCGCTTTCTGGGCTGTCCAGCCCTCGGAAGCCCAGCCTAGTTTTTCCTCTGTGCGCTTGCCGGCCAGCTGATAGCGGATAGTGAAATATCGATCTTTCTGTATGCCGTGTTTGCGGGTTGCATGCTCTCGATACCGCACACCCGGAAAAGTTGTTTTATGCCATTTGTCCGTCATTTTAATAATCTTTAAAAAAATCCCCTGCAGTTATGGGGACAGCACGGGGACAAAAAATTATTCGAGGACAAAAGAAATGCACATCCCTTGAAGTTTTATCCCCACCATGTCCCCACAAAATTAATGAATTAATAGTAATTGAAGTGATATAAAATAAACCTTCGAACAGCATTACAAACCCCTTAGAATCCCTCTACAGCTATGTTTTCATGATGTCAAGTGATTTGTTGTGATACCTATCGAATGGATACCTTCAAGAACTTAAAATCCCTTGGAACATGTTTCCGTGCGGGTTCGATTCCCGCCCCGGGCACCACTTTGTAGCACATCGCTATTTTCCATTTTGAAATAAGTGCCTCCCAGTACCACCTCTGTATCACTTTTTCAAAAAATAGTTTCCAGAATATCTGTTCTGATGGAAATATTAAGGTTGACAGCACAGGTGTGTTTCTTGAAAAAATTCACCCACCCCATAATTTATCCGAATTTTCATAGCTCTTTCTATAATTGACCATCTATTCTCTTTTGGCAAGCTAGAGAATTCATGTGCCCGTACGGTAACAAATTCTTTTAAGTAGAAATCGAAAAATCCTACTCCCTGGATGCGTATTCGATCTTCCAAGGTTTCATTTGTATACTGGATGTATAGCCACACGCACATTTTCGTAAAATCATTTTTAGGGTGCATGCCATGCAATTCCAAACAATTATGTTAATCAATTCTGTTATCGGACGATGCTTGGAGGCTACGTTTATTTTGAACAGTTATTAACCATTTTTTCAATGCCTATTTAACACTTACAAGTACGTTTTTTGATAGAAAATTGAATGTAAGTAATAATTATTGTCACTTGAAAGCTTCGCCAGATTACTTCTTGACAAGATATCATACTGGAGTTAGTGGGTTAGCATATTCTGTTAAATTTAAACTATATTACGACATGCTTTCCCCGCTGTTTCTGAATTCATGTCAAAAAGAAAGATTGAATTAAACTATATGGTATGGTGAAAGAGAGATGAGATAACGAAGGGAGCCCATAGGGCGACCGGAGTTACCTCATCCTCCGATACAGTGAGAGGAATATCCCATGAGCGAAGAGGAGATAAAACGGCATTCCCCGCATTATAAACCGATATTTATCCATATACGAGGTAAAAATGGCTTTAACTGTAAACCGATTAACGAATAAATTTTATCCTGATCCCGCACGGATCATTGCCAGATTTTACATGAACGGCAGTATTGACAGGACAAAGACTATCATCAGGCGGATATTGGATTTCTCCGACAAGGGGGTAACCCGGGCACTCAATACAGTACTGGCTGATTTTTCAACCCGGCACCGCAACATCACAAAAATATTTGAGAAAAATTTTAATGCCGTAAAAGACGCCCTGGCATCGGACACCGATGTGTTTCCGCACAAACTGTCCCGTGAGAGAAAATTACTAATCGGCGCCTACTTCACCTCTGAATACGCCATCGAGGCTGCCGCCTTCTTTAATCCCTCAATCGTCGAGGACCCGCACCAGGGGAATCTGGAAGAGGGGCAAAAACGCGTCATCGTCAGTTTTCGTGCCGTCGGGGAGGGGCATGTCTCATCCATCGTCTTCAGGAGCGGTATCATTACCCAAAACAATGAGCTGATCTTCAAACCTGCCGGAAGATTCGTTGATCTGCCCGAGGCCCTGAAGCTCCACGTCTATGACAAAGGGCAGTTTCTGGAAAAACTGCACGAGATGGACGTCCAGAAGGATATCATCAGTGCCGTTATGGACAGGCTGGAAGATAAGTTCCTCTATCGCGACCTGCAACATAGCATCGCCGAGGTCACCAGAGACATCACGCTCAGCTACAGCAAAAAAAAGGTAATCGATTCCATAAACTGGCTGGCCAGTTCGCATTATGAAATCACCTTTTCTCTGGATACCGACATATCGGAACGCGTGATCTTTCCGGTCTCCGCCCATGAAAGCAACGGCATCGAAGACGCGCGATTTGTAAGATTTATCGACGATGACGGCAGCGTCACCTACTTCGCCACATACACTGCCTATGACGGATATTCCATCCTGCCTAAATCAATAGAAACGAAAGACTTCTATCATTTCAAGATAAGCCCGATCCATGGCGAATATACCCAGAACAAGGGCCTGGCCCTCTTTCCGAGAAAAATCAGAGGGCGCTACGCCATGATCTCCCGCTACGACGGGGTCAATAATTACCTGATGTTCTCCGATGACATCCATGTCTGGCACGATGCCCGGAAGATACAGGAGCCCCAGTATCCCTGGGAATTTATTCAGCTGGGTAATTGCGGCTCGCCCCTTGAAACGAAGAAGGGGTGGCTGATGATCACCCATGGGGTGGGTCCGATGAGGAGGTACAGCCTGGGGGCCGTCCTGCTCGACCTGGAGGATCCTTCTCACATAATCGGCCAGCTGAGGGAACCGCTGCTGATGGCCAACGAGGAAGAGAGGGAAGGTTACGTGCCGAACGTCGTCTATTCCTGTGGATCCCTCATTAATAACGGCGACCTGATCATACCCTACGGGATGTCCGATTACGCCACGGGCTTCGCCACCGTAAAGGTGGATGAGCTTTTGGACAGATTGTTGAATGATTGAGAAGGTTGGTGTCTGTTTCTAAAACTTACAGGCTTTAACAATGGGTCGGAAACTGGGCGCAAACCTGGCAATTCTATTTTGCAGAAGTATCTCGGTCTTGTTTAAAAATGCCTGCGATAACTGGCAAACACTTATTAGCATTAATATGCACCAGGAGCGCACTAATGTGTTTGATGAAACGGAATGGAACCATGGAAAGACAGGGGTATAGATGGGAAAACAAAACGTCTATGATAACCTGGAGCCCAAAATTCATAAGAGAATCGCTGAGGCAGTTGCCGACGCGGTCCCGGTTCTAGATATTGCCTGTGGTGATGGCAGGTTGATCGGTTTTATTGCATCGGAATCTGGCTGCAACACTTATGGTGTCGATATCTCCGTATCTCATCTGACTTCAGCCCGAGAGAAAGCGGAGACTCGGGGCATCTCGCATCTTGTGCTCCTCGCTGCCGGGGATGCACAGAAACTCTGCTTTCTTGATAAATCTTTTGGTTCTCTTATCATGCTTTACTCTTTGCACGAGATTCAGCATCTGCCGCAGGCACTGGAAGAGGCTCAACGAGTACTGAGACCTGGCGGGAAGTTCATAGTAGTGGATCCTATTAAAGGCGGCAAAGCTGAAAAGCTCTGGAATGAGAGTTATTATGGCCTGGAGGAGATCGAGTCTATGTTGACACATGCAGGATTCAGCGAGCTGACCTCCGACTTCCTGTACGATGATATCGTGTTTGTTTCGGCAAAAAAGGTCCCGATTTAAACTGCTACGCACTCCCTTTTTTCGTAAAGGGAGCCAGGAAAAACGTCCTCGTGTGCCAATAGCCAATGGAATATTGACCACAAAATATATGTTATGGGGTGCCTATGATCATGTAGGGAATGTATAGATAAGGGCTCCTTATCATTTTACGACATCCCCGATCTACGGTAAACACACCCAAAATAAAACTGTGGCCTTGTTTCCGACCTTACAGGATGCCCGGTTACACCTCGGGCTTCGCCACGGTGCCGTTAGATGAACTTCTGGAGAAATTGCTGAATGATTGATGCTGCTGATATCTGTTTCTAAAAATTACAGGCTTTAACAATGGGTCACCATGTGCCATCAGCAGGTATTACCCACTATTTTACGGTAAACTTCAATATAATCGTCGGCCATTTTTTCCTGACTGAAATTCTTTTCGGCCCACGTCCGGCAGTATTTGCGGTCAATCTGCCCTACATCTTTTAAGACAGATACGGCTTCATCCACCGTTTCAACCAAAAATCCGGTCTTCTCCTGGACGATCAACTCCGGCATGGAACCCTTATTGAAGGCAATCACCGGCGTTCCGCAAAGCATCGATTCAGCGACACTTAAGCCAAAGGGCTCGGCGAAATTAATTGGATGTAGCAGGGCGTACGCATTGCCGAGTAATGTATCTCTTTTTTTCGGTCCGGAGTTGCCGACATAAACAATCTCATCATTTAAAAAAGGTTCTACCTTTTTTTCATAATATCTCTGATCCTGTATAAACCCGGAAATAATAAGCCTCATGTTAAACCTTTTAGCAATTTCAATGGCCTCATGGGTCCCTTTATCCGGATGAATCCTGCCGAAATATAATAGATACTCGCCCACGGCTTCCCTCAGCGTAAATTCAGCCACGTTGATGCCGTTGTAAACCGTGGCGATATACTCCAATTCCAGGCAACGGTCCGCATTGCTGATGGATACAAAATAATTATGATCATTGTACTCTTTGAAGACCGGGATAATTTGTGGTGAGGAAAACCCGTGGATAGTGGTCACCATCGGAGTTGTGATCAAACGCGAATAGGTCAGCGGGAGAAAATCATAATTGTTGTGGATGATGTCAAATTGATCGGCACATTCCATCATGTGCGCAATATGCAGGCACTCCCAGACCTTTGGATCAAGGGTTTTATCTTCTTCATAGGGCCGCTCGCAGATGTATTCCAGTTTTGCGCTGGTCAGGGAATCGCCCGTTGCAAAAAGCGTTACATCCAAGCCGCGCTTGACGAGACCCTCGGCGATATTGGATGCCACCTGTTCCCATGGGCCATAA
>Ga0272441_10005470_pt1 | contig 22037 bp, 20 predicted proteins | sample SSMProp6N_FD_193582 | JGI IMG/M metagenome (GOLD analysis project Ga0272441, IMG submission 193582) | Marine sediment archaeal communities from Little Sippewissett salt marsh, Falmouth, MA, United States - SSM-Prop-6N | ecosystem: Environmental > Aquatic > Marine > Wetlands > Sediment ... | reverse complement strand
TATCACATCTGGATATTTGGGATTTTCACCCGTTCCTTTTGAAGCGGAAATACCTTGACCTATGCTTATTCAGGTGATGTTGAAATGTCCCAAACATTGTTTGAACCAACGACTAGTGGAAATACTGTCCACATATCCGTTGTTGCCTGAATTCACTTACATCAATTTCAAAGAAAGGTGAAATACCTGTTTTCGAACATAATTAAACAAGGGGTGATAAATGCTGGTGGTGCCATCTGCTCTCGGGTGGAGTGTTCTTTTCGCGAAATGGTTGAACATTCAACACCTATATAAATCATAATAGATTTTGTTCTAAAAACGCTGTTTTTTTTGAAGGTTCATTTATTTCGTATATTTAAAGCCCTTTTGCATATAGATGCTGGTAAATAGAATTATATACAAAGTGTAAAAACTTAGTTAGAAATTATTTCAAAGGTGTTAAAATGAATTTTAGAAAACCGAACGCGGATGAGGCAACCGGAACATTCAATCGATCAAGAAACGTTGTACCCATGTCTGGAATCTGTTCAAGATGTGTTGATGGATGTAAAGGTGGCTGTGAAATTTGGTTATCGTCATTTAGAGGGCGTGAAGTACTTTACCCTGGACCATTCGGGGGAGTGACTGCTGGCGCAGACAAAAACTACCCAGTGGACTATTCCCACCTGAACATTCAAGGTTATGCGCGGGGAGCAAAAGGTCTTCCCGAAGGAGTAGAAGGAGGCTCAGACACAGCTCTTTTCCCTAAAGTCGACACTGAAACAGAGTACGGATGGGACAAAAAAGTCAAGCTGCGGGTCCCTATTTTTACGGGTGCACTAGGGTCCACGGAGATAGCGAGGAAGAACTGGGAGCACTTTGCCATAGGTGCCGCTATTGCGGGCATTACGCTTGTTTGCGGAGAAAATGTCTGCGGGATTGACCCGGCCCTCGAGTTGGATGGCAACGGCAAGATTACAAAATCGCCCGAGATGGACAGGCGAATAGAAGTTTACAAGAGATTCTACGAAGGCTACGGAGAACTGCTTGTCCAGATGAACGTTGAAGACACCCGATTCGGAGTAGCTGAATACGTGTCATCGAAACATAACTTGGACACAATTGAACTCAAGTGGGGACAAGGCGCCAAATGCATCGGCGGAGAAATCAAAGTTAAAAGCGTAAAGCGAGCTGTCGAACTCAAAAAGAGAGGCTACGTTGTTTCACCTGACCCAACATTGCACGAAAATCAAATGGCGTTTGAAAAAGGAGCAATCAAAGAGTTCGAGCGCCACTCTCGACTAGGTTTCGTAACCAAAGAAGCCTTCTTGGAAGAAGTTGACCGCCTCCGAGGCTTAGGATTCAAGCGAATCACCATGAAGACCGGCGCTTACTCTGCCGTAGAACTAGCTATGGCACTACGTTACGGAGCAGAAGCAAAACTAGACCTCCTCACAATCGACGGAGCTCCAGGCGGCACAGGCATGAGCCCTTGGCCAATGATGAACGAGTGGGGAATACCAACGTTCTACCTTCAAGCGCTCACATACAAGTACTGCGAAAAACTCTCGAAAAGAGGCATCAGAGTCCCCGACATAGCAATTGCAGGCGGTTTCTCAAGCGAAGACGGTGTGTTCAAGGCGCTTGCCATGGGCAGCCCGTACGTTAAAGCTGTTTGTATGGGAAGAGGCTTAATGATACCAGGAATGGTTGGAAAGAACATAGGAAACTGGCTAGCCGAAGGCAATTTGCCCAACTCGGTTTCCAAGTACGGCAAGGACGTTAACGAAATCTTTGTTGCCTACGCAGAACTTGAAGAAAAATTCGGCTCAAAAATGAAAGACATACCTTTGGGCGCCGTCGGCATCTACACTTACTGTCAAAAATTCAAAGTTGGACTGCAACAGTTGATGGCAGGAAGCAGAAACTTTAAACTCACAACAATATCCCGCAAGGACCTAATGGCGCTGACAGAAGAAGCAGCAAAAATCTCAGGCATACCCTACGTGATGGCCGCATACGGCAAAGAAGCAAACGAAATCTTGGACGAATAAAAAAATACAACCACCCTTTCCACAATTTCATTTTTCCTTTTTAAGCAAATTTCAGCACGATTATGTTACGTAACCATTATGAAACGGAAAAGCCAGATTTTTTCCGATGTTATATACGAAAGGGTCTGGTTCTGCATCAAAGTTCAAGCTATAAATAGGGGGTAGTCTTCGCCGAGCCCAACAGTGCCGCAAAGCACACAACCTTTTCACTGTTGGTCGTATTCTTCGACTTCTTCCTTCATTACAACTAGCTCTACGCCAGCTTGCCCAAACAGTTCTATAGTGTCCCCATCAGCATGATAACGCTTTTCACAAACCACACGCTTAATACCCGCGTTTATTATCATCATTGCACAGGTTCTGCACGGCGTCATCTTACAGAAAAGTGTTGCTCCTTCCAGAGGAATGCCAAACCTAGCCGCTTGGATAATCGCGTTTTGCTCGGCGTGAAGCGTGCGCACACAATGCTGAGTGATGTTACCGTTATAATCAATAACTTTACGCATGTCATGACCTGCCTCATCGCAGTGAGGCAAACCCGCAGGAGCTCCAACATAACCAGTTGTCATAATCCGCTTGTCCTTAACGATAACGCAACCGCATCTCCCACGATCGCATGTAGCGCGCCTCGCAATCGCTTCACAGAGATCCAAGAAATACCTGTCCCAATCAGGTCTTTTATCAGTCAACAATTCTCCTATCCTTCACAGCTTAAACATAGTTTACAAAACAAACTAATAAATATAAACAACAGTTGCTTCTCTGCCTTTTTCGCTTCACTTTTGGAAAACGTGAATTTCCCTGCCGATTTTATGCCTCTCTTCAGCATCAACAAGCGAAGCCATAGCCACTAGATTTTCAGGCACAGCGCCATCTTTGGCGAAAAGCTCTCTCTTGAACGGATACACCCGCTCAAAGCCTATATCAACTGCTTTTTCCTCAATTCCCATAGTAACAGGATTCCCTGAACGCGTCTTAATGTAAGGCGACACCAAAACCAACCGTCCACCGCTCTTCAGCACCTTGTAAGCTTCCTCTAACAAACAATAATACAACGGTTCCAGCTTTTCAGCAATTCTCACAGCGTATGATTTTGTAGGCATTTGGCGCAGTGCAGGACCCAAATCAGGTTCGGTTGCGACGCAGTCAACCTGTTCCCACCCAATCTTCTGAGATAGCCTATACACATCTCCCTGAAGAACTCTGTACTCCGCTTTTTCTAGCCCATACTCGTCCTTGAGCCACTCCATGTTCCGCATAGTCGCCTCAACACACCACCTGTTGATGTCAACGCCAATCGCCTTCGCCTTAGCTAACAGCGCCTCTTGAAGAACCGTGCCCACGCCACAAAACGGGTCCAGCAGCACTTTCCCTTCTGTGCAAGCAGTAAGGTTTACCATGATCCTTGCAAGCCTCGGAGGAATGGCGAAAATCTTGCGCTGAACAGGTTTGCCCACGTCACGCTTCTGGAACTCAAACGGGTTATGCACCGCTACAGTAGTAGCAACAAACGTCTGCTCTCTACCTACGCAAAACAGTATCTCCGTCTTGTTTTCAACCATGTTCTTCTTCAAAACTTCAACATGGCTCAGCTGAGGAAGCTTTCTGTCTTTGGCGAAACCCATAAACTTCGATTTCTTACCATAACCCGTCAACTCGCGCTTTATGGAGCTTCCAATGAAGCGCTGAATACCTTTGGAAACTGAGCGCAACTTCTTCTCTGCACAGTACACGCTAACTCCGAAAAGAGTTTTCTCAGACTCAGCCTTAACCATTGCATCAACCAAACCGCTGGCTACAATATTCCCGCCAATTTGCGCCTTAGCCTCTTTGTCTTTCTGAAGAAATGCTCTCTTAACGATCTCCGTTGAAAAGTCAGCCACTGAAACCCCGATTTTTATTGTGCCACCTAAATCATCAATAATTGAAGAGTCAACTTTCTCATCTATGCTTACTACAAAGAACTCTTTTGAGAATGAGCCTACAGAGAATTTGCTTCCTTTTGTCTCCAGTAAAGATACAAGCTCCGCTAGCGACAACCGCCAATTCTTACCTGGAATAAACAGTTGAAACTGCATGCTCACACCTGCTAAAACTGTTACTGAATATATAAGCAAATGACCCCACCCGCTCAAAAAACCTCCACTAACTTCGCACAGAAACCTTGAAGAACATACAAAATTAGGGCGGACCTAGTTACAAATCGTTTAAATATCGCCTAAGCTGTTATGCTAAAAAAGGGATGCTTTATGCACGCAAGAAATTATCGGCCTGTAAGGGGTCAAGCTTACACGCGCAAAAAGTTTGCAAAGGGTTTCCCACCCCCGAAAATCGTCAAGTTCACAATGGGGGATACTAAAGGAACCTTTGAGGTCGAAGCGAAACTCGTAGCTTTAAAAAGAGCTCAGGTCCGCCATTGCGCCTTGGAAGCAGCACGTATAGCGACAAACCGTCTCCTAATAGATAAGCTGGTTGACGATTATCTAATGCAAATCCGTCCATACCCCCACATCATCCTAAGAGAAAACAAAATGATATTTGGAGCTCACGCTGACAGGCTTCAGCAGGGTATGCGCAGGTCTTTTGGAAAACCCATAGGCACAGCAGCCCGAATAGAACCAGGTCAAACAATAATAACAGTTAAAGTTAAAGCCAACGCGGTTGACACCGCTAAAGAATCCCTAAAACGCGGAAGCGCAAAACTTCCCATCCCCTGCAAAATAACCGTTGAAAAAATACAATCTCCCGATGCCACCGACAAGCCGGAGATGGGGAAAGCTTGAGTGCCAAAACCAAATCCGATGTTTTATGGTTTGAAACACTGAGAAACACTGACGTTCCGATTGTTGGAGGCAAGAACGCCAGTCTCGGTGAAATGATTAACGCTGGTATGCCCGTTCCTCCCGGTTTTGCCGTGACAGCCTACGCTTATGAAACGTTCATCAAGCAAACGGGAATAGCTAAGAAAATATATCAAATAATAACCGAAACAGTCACGGACCCAAATGACCCAAAACAGTATGATGTCGCTTCAAAGAAAATACGCGCACTTATCGAAAAAACTCCAATGCCGCCGAAAATCGAGAAATCAATTAAAGCCGCCTATAAAGAACTTAATAAACGGTCCAATTTGAAAGCTACTTTTGTTGCTGTACGTTCAAGCGCCACAGCAGAAGATTTGCCTGACGCTTCTTTTGCGGGTCAACAAGAAACTTACCTGAACGTAAAGGGGCAAGACGAACTTCTCGAAAAAGTTGTGGATTGCTGGTCCAGCCTGTTTACACCCCGCGCTATCTTTTACCGAAACGAAAAGGGCTTCGCACACGACAAAGTTTTCATAAGCGTTGGAGTCCAAAAAATGGTGAACTCCAGAGCCGCTGGAGTAATGTTCACGATAAATCCTGTGACGGGAAAACCGGACGAAATCGTGATTGAAGGCAATTACGGTTTAGGTGAAACCGTGGTGTCAGGCGTAGTGAACCCTGACGACTTTGTTGTCGATAAAAACACCTTGAAAATTGAAGAAAGACGTATTGCTAGGAAAACAGTTCAGTACCTCCGTGACCCGAACACGGGAAAAACAGTCCATTTAGATGTGCCCAAAGAGAAGCAGAAAGAAACTTGCGTAAGCGACGAGGAAATTATCGAACTCGCAAAACTAGCTCAGCTAATTGAGGCACATTATAAAAAAGCCATGGACATCGAATGGGCAATTGATAAAGACTTATCTTTTCCAAAAAACATATTCGTGGTTCAAGCTCGTCCAGAAACAGTTTGGAGTGCTAAAGGAATGGAATCACCAACACAAGTTGAAGAAGGAAAGCCTCACGCAGACTTGAAAGTGGTTGTAAAAGGAATTGCGGCTGGCAAGAGAGGCTACGGCTTCGGCGTAGCAAAGGTTGTTTTTACTCCTGACGAAGCATCCGCGACTATGCAGAAAGGAGACGTTCTCGTAACAGATATGACCAACCCCGATTTTGTTCCGTTCATGAAAATGGCCAGCGCAATTGTAACGGATAAAGGCGGAATTACATCTCATGCGGCAATTGTGAGCCGTGAGCTCGCCATACCCTGTGTTGTAGGAACTGAAACCGCAACCGAAGTCATGAAAACGGGTAAAGAATACACTGTTGATTCAAGAAACGGAATAATCTACGAAGGCATCTTGCGTGAAGCCACCGAGGCAACTAATCAGGGTGCAGTTGCTGTAGACCCTGCGCCTGTAACAGCCACAAAGATTTACATGAACCTCGGTGTTCCAGAAAAAATTGAAGACTTCAAGAACTTGCCCTTCGAAGGCATCGGATTAATGCGCACCGAATTCATTCTGGCTAGCGCCATAGGCGAACACCCCCTGAATTTTGTTGACACTGGAAAAAGCCAACAATTCGTGGATAAAATGGCAGAGGGCGTTGCAACGGTGGCAAGAGCCATTCAACCCCGCCCTGTTGTGGTGCGTTTGAGCGACTTCAAAACCAACGAGTACCGCGAACTGAAAGGTGGCGACAAGTACGAAATAGTTGAAGAGAACCCGATGCTTGGTTGGAGAGGTTGCAGTCGCTACATAAGCAAATGGTACCAGAAAGCTTTCAGGCTTGAATGCCGAGCTATCAAGAAATGCCGCACGGAATGGGGGCTCAAAAACGTGTGGGTTATGCTTCCGATGGTGCGTACCCTTTGGGAAGCTAAACAAGTTCTTGCGATCATGAAGGAAGAGGGTTTGGAGCGGAATCGCGACTTCAAGGTTTGGTTTATGGCGGAAACTCCCTCCATAGCTATAATGGCAGATGAGTTTTCCAAGCTTGTTGACGGGTTCTCCATAGGCTCAAATGACATGACTCAGGGTGTTCTCATGATTGACAGAGACTCTGAACGGTTAGGCCAAATGGGCTACTTCGATGAAAGAGAGCCTGCCGTGAAAAGGATAATCGCTCACCTAATCAAAGTGGCGCATGAGAACGGATGTACAGTCTCAATATGCGGCGAAGGACCATCAAACCTGCCAGACTTCGCAGAGTTCCTTGTCCGCGCTGGAATCGACAGCATATCCGTAAACAACGACGCTATTTTATCCACAAAAAAGCACGTTGCAAGCGTAGAAAAGAAAATAATTCTTGAACGCCTCGCGGAGCAGGCTGCATTAGCCTCTGGGCGTCCACTTAAAAAACAAACCCAAGACTGGGAATGGACACCATAACGCTATAGAACCGCAAACAGTGCAAACCTTGCCTTTTCCTCTTTCTATTCTTGCTTCATGCAGGAGCATTTTGTAGGTGCATCAGTATGGAAGGGTTTGATTTCGAGGAAGAGCGAATAAAACAGGAAATCGCTAAGCTCGGCGCAAAACGTGTTATGTTGCAGATGCCTGAAGGCTTAAAACCGGAAGGTCCACACTTAGCCAAAATTATACAAAAAACAGGTGCGCTTCCCATAATCTCGGCTGACCCCTGCTACGGTGCTTGCGACTTAGCAACTGCTGAAGCAGAAAGCTTAGGAATAGACCTGATAGTGCACTTTGGCCATTCGAAACTGGTGAAGCATGAACAGATTCCAACTGTTTACGTGGAAGCGAGAGCAACAGTAGCAGTTGCTGAGGTTCTCGAGAAAGCCGTTCCGTTGCTGAGCAAGTATGGCAAGATCGGTTTAGCGACCACGGTACAGCATGTGCAGACGCTCGATGAGGCTAGAGAACTTCTTGTGCGCGCTGGAAAGACCGTTGTGGTGGGTGACGCTGGACGAGTGAACTACTCGGGGCAGGTGATCGGTTGCGACTACAGCAACGTCAGGTCAGTAGCTAGCGGTGTTGAGGCTTTCCTCTTCATCGGCGGTGGACGGTTCCACGCGTTAGGCATAGCTCTCAGCACATCCAAACCCACAATAATCGCAGACCCCTACGAAAACAGGGCTTACTCTATAGATGAAGAGGCACAGACCGTGCTTAAACAAAGGTGGGCTTGCATCGAAGAAGCGGGACGTGCCAAAACCTTTGGTGTGTTAATCGGTTTGAAACTAGGGCAAAAACGTCTCGATGAAGCCTTGAAAATCAAGGAAATAGCCGAGAAAAACGGGAAAGCAGCTTTCCTCTTTGCGGTTAGGGAAATCTTGCCAGAGGTGCTGATGGAGTTTCCATCCGTTGACGCGTACGTGAACACCGCTTGCCCACGGATATCTCTTGAAGCCCCCTCAAAATTCCTCAAACCCGTGTTAACCGTTAACGAATTTATGGTGGTCGCTGGCGAAACTTCATGGGAAACACTGCTCAAAAAAGGCTTATTCGAAAACTAGAGTTGGATCTCTTTCTGTCTCAGCTGGAGTCCCAGCCTTCTCCTAAAGCAAGTCTTGAACAGTACACGATCTCAGAGGCTATTGCAGCGGCAATACTTTACTTAGCCGCCTACACAAACGGTGACATCGTTGGCAAAACAGTTTTAGATTTGGGTTGCGGCACTGGCAGGCTCGCTCTAGCCGCTTCTTACTTGGGCGCGCAGTACGTTGTAGGTGTTGACATCGATAAAACCGCCATAAAAACTGCTTTTAAAAACTCGGAAAAAGCGGGGTCCAAAGTTAATGTTCAATGGGTCCTTGGCGACATTGGCGCGGTAACGGGTAGTTTTGACACTGTGCTGCAGAATCCGCCGTTCGGCGTGCAGAAGCGTGCTGCTGACCGAAAGTTTTTGGAAAAGGCTTTGGACGTTGGCAACGTAGTTTACTCGCTTCATAATCACCCGTGCACGGACAAGCAGTTGATACAAAGGCTCAAGGCAAACCAGGGTGGTCTGCTGCAGGTTGAGCCTTCTCCGTTTATCGAAAGGTTTGTTGAGAGTCGCCGCGGAGTGGTCAAAGCGGTTTACGCTATGCTCATGACTATTCCGCGCATGTTTGATTTCCATACTAAAATGAAACACGATTTTGTGGTTGACCTGTACTTCATAAAGAAAAGCGAGTTATGAGTTGGGCGTTTTGCAGCGCTGTTTTTGTAGCGCTTAATCAAAAGGTTTATTGAGAAGCATAGAAACTTAGGATATACCCGTTCAGAGATCCACTCTGTATCGTTTATATTTAACAATAAAGGGAAAGAGCATGAATCAGAAAACATCTGGACATAAAAGCGGTAATTTAGTGTTGCCTGGAGAGCGCTTAGGTGTTATTGAAGAGTTCATTCCGGATTCTGGAACGTACGTGAAAGACGGTGTAATCTACTCAAAGGTTGTTGGTCGCGCGTTAATGGATTTGCTTAGCAAACGAGTTTCTGTTTATCCATTAATCCATGGGTCACCCGTTCCAACAGTCTCAGCTATAGTCGTAGGCCAAGTTGGCAACGCTCAATCTGACAACGTTCTGGTTAGAATTTTCAAGATAGGTTCTAAGAAGGTTTCAGGTGTTTTCACAGGAATTCTCCATATTTCTGATGTGCAGGAAAGGTACGTCAAATCTATGAATGACGTGTGTAAGCCGGGTGACATAATACGGACTAAGGTTATAAGCAACAAAAACAAGGTTTCTCATCTTTCCACTAACGACAAAAGTTTAGGTGTAGTGTACGCTTTTTGTTCTCGTTGCTCAAATTTGCTGGAGCAAAAGCGGTATGAGATGCGGTGTCCGAAATGCGGTAACGTTGAAAAGCGTAAACTCGCTTTGGATTATGGAAAAGAGGAGCTATGAGCAAATTGAAGGTTAAAGTGTTAAAGAAAGAGGATAATGAACTTAAAATAGAAATTGAAGGTGCGGGGCACGGTCTCTGTAACCTGTTGCAGAAGAAACTTTTGGAAGACGAGAAAGTGGACTTGGCTGGCTACGATGTGCCGCATCCTTTAGCGTCAAACCCTGTAATATATGTTCGAATTAAAGGCAAAGCAAAACCTGAAGACGCACTGATTAAAGCTGCGGATAACGCTCGCGAAATGAACAGCGCCTTCAGTAAGGAACTGAAGAAAGCGCTCAAATCTTAATTTTGTCCTCGCTTTTCAAGCAGAGATTTCTCGTAGTTTTCTTATTGTATTCCAGAGCCTCAGCCTCTGAGACTTGAGAGCACACGTTAAACTTATAATGCGCCTACTAAATACTTAGCATCTAAACCGTTAGGAAAAACAGTTTTGAACCGCAAAAGTTTTCGCGTTATAAAACCTGAAATCCGAGTTCTAGGGGTAGATGACGGTGCATTCAAGCCGCATGTGAAAGGTCAGGTTCCCGTTATTGGTGTGGTTTTCAGAGGAGGCTACTGGCTTGACGGTGTCATACACACCAAAATAGCAGTAGATGGCTTCGACGCCACAGACAGGATATCATCCATGATAACCACGTCATCTCACTATAAGCAGTTGCGGGTGATAATGTTGAACGGCATAACGTTCGCTGGCTTCAATATAGTGGATGTTAAAGCGCTCAATGTGGCGACGAAGCTGCCTGTTATAACAGTGTCGCGCAAAAAACCTGACTTCGCGGATATCCACAAAGCGCTCCAAAACCTGCCTAACAGTGAAGAGCGTTGGGAAGCAATTCTCAGCGCGGGAGAACCTGTTGAGGTTTCCACTAGAAGCGTGAACGCGAAAGTGTACATGCAAACCGCTGGTGTTTCAAAAGAGGACGCCCAAAAAATCTTGCGGTTGACCTCAACTAGGAGTAATATTCCTGAAGCTCTGCGTGTTGCGCATCTTGTTGCGTCTGGAATAAGCCGTCTGTAGCCTTGGACTTAGAAAAAGTTTAAAAGAGACCACGCAAAGGGAATCCAAAACGTATAACGGAGTAGCGAATCATGGAATTCTGTCCGAAGTGTGGTTCTCGTCTCGAGTTCCAAAAACCGAAGACTGACAAAGCGGCATCCTTGATGCTTGTCTGTCCGAAATGCGGGTACAAAAAGAAAGAATCAGCCAATAAAGTTGAAGCTAAAATCGGCAAGGTGATTCAGCATAATCCGCAACAGTTTGTAGCCGTAATTGGCAAAGAAGAACAAAAGCTTCGAACACTGCCTACCGTTCGAATCGAGTGCCCGAAATGCGGAAACAACACTGCTTACGTCTGGCAGGTGCAGACGAGAAGCGCTGACGAATCTTCAACCCAGTTCCTGCGTTGCACAAAATGTAACTACACGTTCAGAGAATACAGCTAAGCCAGTTCATTCTTTGAAAACAAATTGGTAACTTTTCGTTACCGATTGTTACGGGATATGTTTTTCTAGCGTATACTGCTTTGTTACACTCTAATGCTTGGAAAAGACTATAGCCCCCTATAAATAGAAAGTTTAAATAGTTCTTGCGGAGACCCTCCCGATTGGCTGTTGGGCAGCAGGGGGCGGTTTTTCAATATGCTAATGGCCGTGAAAAGTGCCAATACGGATAGACCCCCTATAGGTTTCTGCATGCTATTTCTATTAGGCTCCAAATATGCTTTTGGCAAGAAATCTTGGCTAACGCTGAGCCTTGTTTGGTCAAGAAACCTTGACAAAAACCCTTTAATTGTGGATGCAACATGGTATTATGGGGGTAAGCATGAGTAAAAGCGTCGCGCTGTTGCTTGTTCTCATCTTCTTGGTAGCCTCATGCGTAATCGTAGTTAAGCCTGTTTCGGGGACTAAAATGCTAGAGAACTCATGGGTGTCGAAGGCACCGATGCCGACCGCAAGAGCTGATTTTGGTTCTGCTGTGGTAAATGGAAAGATTTACGTCATAACTGAGAATAGCACGGAAGAATACGATCTTGCCACGGGTAAGTGGGCTAGTAAGAAGGCGATGCCAACTTCACGTAGACGTTTTGCCGTAGCTGTTTTCGAAAACAAAATTTACGTGATAGGCGGGTATAATGGGTCTATTGTTGGGCTGCATTGGATGATACCTGTCGTTACGGGAATTAACGAAGCGTACGATCCTGCAACAGACACTTGGGAGAAAAAGTCGCCTATGCTTACACCTAGGGCGTCGTCGCGGGCAAACGTTGTAGGCGAAAAGATTTACCTGTTAGGTGGAGCGGCTCAGGTTCCGCTGGAGAGTTCTTTGCTTCCTTCTACTAACTGGTCTAATCTTAATGAGGTTTATGATCCTTCTAACGATTCTTGGGCTAGGGTGTCGTCTATGCCCACTATGGTTTCGTCTTTCACTTCAGTAGTTGTTGATAATAGCGTATATGTTATGGGTGGCATGGGTGCGCGTGCTCCTTCTTCGTTGAATCAGATATATGATGTTGAAACGGACAGGTGGACTTCAGGAGAACCTGTTCCTATACCAGTATACGGTGCAGCAGGGGGTGCAACAACTGGCGTGAATGCGCCTAAGCGGATATACGTTTTGGGTGGGTGTCCTACTATATCTGGACCTGATTTTAACAATGGAATCAGCGCAAATCAAGTTTATGACATGGAAACTGACAGCTGGACTGTTGGTGCTCAAATGCCGACTCCCAGAAAAAGCCTATCAGTTGCTGTCGTGAATGATATGTTATATGTGATGGGCGGCGTAACCGGAGGCGCCACCATAGCCACAGTGGAGCAGTATACGCCCTTCGGCTACGGAACACCTGACCAGTCCACTCCATCTCCTTCTCCAGAAGCTCAAGACCCTGAGCCTTTTCCGACGGTGCTTATGGCAACCGTTTTCGGAGCCTCAGCAGCTATCATAGGCATAGGTCTGCTCGTGTACTTCAAGAAACGCAAGCGTTAAAAGTTTCATTCTTGTGCAAAGGCTAAATACAACTTGTCGGCTCTGGGCTACTTGTTATTTTCCGCCATGTTGCCTTCTGGTGGGGCGTAAAGGTTTAAGTGTAAATCTTTTATACCCCATAACATATGCATTAAGCGAGGAAAAAGGACGTGTTTAAGCTTAAAGTATCTGACGCTAAACTCTTGAGAGACATGGCTGCTGCCATCTCTATTCTCGTAGATGAAGCCACCTTCAAAATTGAGCTTGAAGGCTTGAAACTGCGGGCAATGGATCCTTCCCGGGTTGCCATGATTGATTTCGAGTGGCCGAAAACAATTTTTGAAGAATACGTGTGCGAAGCGCCTTCCAAAATGTGCATAAACATTAGTGAGTTGTTGAAGCTGCTTAAACGAGCTGGCAAGGATGAGGCAGTAGAGTTGTCTCTTGACGATAAAACTGGGCGTCTTCAAATCAAAATAACAGGAAAGTACAGTCGTAACTTCAACATGCCCACGCTTGAAGCCTCAGAAGAAGAAGTTCCGACGCCAAAAATAGCCTTCAATATAAAAGCTAAAACCACAACGCAAGGGTTGAGCCAAGCAATAGAAGACGCTCAACTTGTAAGTGACCATGTCCGAATAGAGGCAGATGCCGAGAAACTGCTTCTGAACGCTTCAGGAGACTTGATGGGCGCAACAATAACGCTTCAAAAAGGAAGCGACGCCCTGCTGGACTTGGAAGCAAAAGAGAATTCGAAGGCGACTTTCAGCCTGAGCTACTTGTCCGAAATCATAAAGGCCGCGTCAGCCACATCTGACATTGCCACTCTTGAATTTTCAAGCGATATGCCTGTGAGAATAGACTTTCAACAGACAAAAGAGGGCAAACTGACTTTCTTCCTCGCGCCAAGAATCGAAACCGAATAATGAGAATTTAACATGCAAATGGAAACGGTGAGGTTCACCCAGAACGACTTGGCAAAATATCCTTTTCTGAAAGAAACCGCAGAGCATATGAAAAAACTAAACCTGAAAATCGAAGAATTAACAAATCCTGAGATGGAGCAAATTCTCAACCGTGCCGAAGAAAGAGTTGAAAACGCAATTTTATCTGTTTCCGTTGGCAAAAAACGCGAAAACTACGTGGAAATTTCCTCTTTTCCTGTTGCAATTATGTTAGCGATAGCCACCAAGAACTCCTTCATCAAGAAACGGTACGCTCTAGCCGAGGCAAAACAAGCTTTCAGCGACCTGCAATCTGAAACCCGCGAAAGAATAATGGCGATTGCGATAGACTTCGGTTGGACTCTTGAACCCAACAAAAACTCTGAGATACCTTTTGAATTCACACTCAACTTCACTGACTACCTGCGGAACACTGTACATTTGCGAGACGCGAAGTGGAAACTGGTAAACCGCATTTTGGTGAACGGACAGGTTTACCTAAACCAGAAAGATGTTGCAAGACTGTTGCAAGAAGAGGTTCGAAACCGCGTTGAAAAAAGGCTGGAAGCAACCGAACTTCCAAATTTTCCAGAGAAAATAACGGCGATGGCAGAGCGGTTACTAGCATTAGCGAAGGAACGGATTGGTCAGGATGAGATGGAGGGCTTTCCTAAGACTGTGACGCAATCAGCTTTTCCACCCTGCATCGTAGCCCTTCAGGAAGCTGTGGCGAAGGGTCACCATCTTTCCCATGTGGGTCGATTTACCTTAACTTCTTTTCTCGTAAGCATCGGTATGCCTTCGGAAAAGGTGGCTGAATTGTTCAAGAGTTTTTCAGATTACAACGAAAGATTGACGCGCTATCAAATCGAGCACATCGCAGGCGAAAGAGGCTCCAGAACAAGGTATACCCCTCCCAACTGCGAGACTTTGCAAACTCACGGCGTTTGTGTAAAAAGCAATGACAGTTCATGCCGCGGGGCTCGCAACCCTTTAGTTTGTTATAAACGTAAACTGAAGCGGTAAGCAAAAAAGAGATATGGAAGTCACAATGATCTGGTTGACGTTCAGCATGGATACTTTTCAGCGGAATTTCCTTTAATCATTTACACGTTCTGGACGACTGGCAGAGTTTTAGGACTCTAACCGTTCCAATAATCTCGCATATTAGGCGGTTAAGGGTTAAATCTGGGAATGTAGAATCATCTAAGCGATAAAGCAGGGGGCGGAGGCGAGGGTGACTATGTCTTCCCGAGATTTCGTTTATGGAAAGTTTTCTGATTTTTACAGTGACCCTTCCACGATTATTCCTTCTCCCTCTTTGCTTGGTCAGAGGGAACTTGGTTTTCTTCTATTTAAAGAACGAATTATGCTGCGGCACAAGATTTTTGCGCGCATCAGAGACCTCAAGTTGTTTCTCAGCGAGACGGTTCCTTCAGATGTTTACCGTTCTTGTGCCTATTACGAGAATCCTGCGGCTGAGATGGATAAGAAGGGCTGGCTTGGCGCTGACCTTGTCTTTGACATAGACGCTGACCATATTCCAACGTCGTGCAGTAAAATTCATGATGAATGGACCTGCGCCAACAGCGAGTGCGGTTTCAGCGGGAAAGGAATCACTCCTGAGACTTGTCCGATTTGTGGAGGTCGAAAGTTTGACACTAAAACTTGGCCTTGTGACCTCTGCTTGGAATCTGCCAAAGACGAAACCGCCAAGCTAATTGATATGCTGGCTAAGGATTTTGGTTTTTCCGCTAAAGAGATGAGCGTGTTTTTTTCTGGTCATCGCGGCTATCACGTTCACGTTGAGAACGAAGCCGTTAAAACGTTGGATGCTGTGGCTCGCAAGGAAATTGTTGATTACGTTTTTGGGTTGGGTTTAACCATACCCGGCGGCAAGGCAAAAAGCAGATCTAGGCGGAGACGTGCTTCTCGCGATTTCAGTTTACATGATTTCGGTTGGAACAAGCGCCTGAAACTGGGACTTCAAAATTTTATTCTTAGCGCCACAAAGGAAGACTTGAAAAATGCTGGGGTTAAAGGAAAATCCGTTGCCGAAATATTGAAAAATAAAGAGTTGATTCTGAACCGTTGTGTGGAAGAAGGCCGATGGGACAGTGTTAAAGGCGTAGGGGTTAGAACGTGGAAGAAACTGGCTGAGCACGTGAAGGATCTTGAGTCTTCAAAGATTGATACGGTTGTCACCACGGACACGCACCGTTTGATCAGGATGAACGGGACTTTACATGGTAAAACGGGTTTGAAGAAAGTGGAGTTCCCGCTTAGAAGCCTTGAGAGTTTTGACCCGTTTAAGGAGGCAGTAGCTTTTAAAGAGGGCGCCGTGAAAGTGTTTGTCTCTGATGCACCAGAATTTAGGTTGGGTGGAAACGTGTTCGGTCCTTACAAGCGTAAAACGGTTGAGCTTCCAACAGCCGCGGCTATACTGCTTATCTGCAAAGGCAGAGCTGAGGTGGCGACCTAGGCGTGTACGATGAACTTTATGCTGCGTGGCGGTTTGAACTCGAAAACGTTGCGCTGGGCGGTTTGCCTTCTGACTTTTATGCTCGCGCCGCAGATTACCTGAGAAGTATTAAAGAAGAAACTAGGATGATGGATAATAAAACCTTAAAGGCAACACTTCTCGAGCACGAGTTGGAGCGCGTCAAGTGTATGCTTCGCGAATTGATTTGGGCGCGATACAAAAAGCTGGTCTCATTGGTTAGTGAGAGCCAAAAACTGCCTTCGGGTTTGTTGGCGGATGAAGAAGAATCGTTATGCACGGGTTTTCTCTCTTTCGCGGAATCTTATCAAAAGTTCGCGGATAAGCTGTTGCGAGGTCAGGTTTCCAGTCTGGTTCCAAGTAACGTTTCAAAAGTGCCTGCAAAGAACGTTCGCAAAAGGGTTGCCTTACGCTTCGTTAAGGCTGTTCCCGCGGTGATAGGCGCGGACATGAAAACTTACGGACCTTTCATGGTTGAGGATGTTGCGTCTGTGCCTGTGGAAAATGCTAAAATTTTGGTTAAACAGGGTTTGGCTGAAGTGGTTGAGGTTTCCTAAACTGAATCAGACGGGTTTCAGGTAAGCTTCAACATTTTCTTTGTTTCCCTGAGACTTTTTGTTGCCCCTTTTCTCCGCGATTTTGCGCCAAAGCCTTTGGCTACCGAGAATTATCAGAGGATACAATGTAATCCATGCGATCGCATACAATGGACCATAATAAGCATGGAATAGTCGTACCTGTTCTGAGTTTACGCCGTAATCCATGCCTAGGGGGTAAAAAGCGGCTATTCTTAGGATGTTGATGAGGTAGGTTACTGCGGCGCCGACCGCGAAGTAGACTGTCTTGGCTTTCCAGGAAATTGGCATTCTTTTCAGAAATAGTAGCGCTACTACTGTGAAGATGAGTAAACTCTCGATGCCTGCGCAGGGCCATGCTATGTCGAATGTGGCTGTTCGCAGAGGATTAGCTGGGTCGGTTGCGGTCAGGCGAGGCATGGTGCCTGCAGTGCCTAAGCTAGTTTGATAGCCCATGGCGTTTAGTACAGTGGCTGCAAGCGTGGCTGTGGTGGGGACAAGCAGTTGGAACGGTGTGAATTGCCCGTAAGGGAAGACGTTGTCGATTGTGTAAATTGCACCCACTATGCCGAGAAAGAAGGCGGGAACTACAAAGTCCTTCAAACCTTTTTTCCCAAACTGCAGGAAAATCATCAGCCAAAAGAACACCGCGAAAAAAAGGTATTCGGTTGAGAGCGCCATTGAACCCCACCATATGACGCCGCTTTGCCGAGACGCCTCAGCGATAGCCGTATTTAATCCCAAATAGTTGGACAACACCACATACACCGTAGGAAGCAGGAGTGCGGCAATTAATGCGAGCGTTTTAGTCTCCGTCGGCTTGCCTATCCTATTCGGTTGGATGATTTCCCAGCTGAGAATCAACTCTAACGCTATGAGCCATATGAAAAACAGCTGGAAGGTTCTGCCTTTCCACATCAACTCAAACGAGCCTGCGTCCAGCAAATACAGCCACAGAAGCGGCACAGCAAAAGCCAGCAACGGCAACAACTTCAACAGCGAATTTGAGTACCTCTTAAGGAATGACAGAACACGTTGCATTCTACGCTACCAAACCCAAATCGAATGTAATATAACGTTGAACATTCGGTCTAAAAAAGATGCGCCTTCCCCCAGCCTTTTTTCATATTTGGATCCTAATGGCCAATCATTGCAGAAACCAGTAGAGGGGGTCTATCTGCCCAGCCTCAGCTCAGAACTATAGTTTCTATATAAAGGGGGCTATAGTCTGTTCCGAGCATAACAGTGCTCCAACTAGAAACGTCGAAATTTAAGCGAAGACTAATATTTCTCGATTTATGCTTATTTTCTCCAGTGAATCAATAATGCGGTATTGTCCGGAATGCGGTGGCGACATGCAGTACGCGATAGCCACCAAACACTATATCTGCAAAAGCTGCGGCTTATCGGTGACGCAACAAGAACTTTGGGAACTACGCGAGAAACTGAAGCCTAACTTTGAAACAGCTGAAGAAGAGAAGCAAAAAGAGAGAAACGAATACCTGAAATGGTGGCTAAGCAAGAAAAAATAACCGCGCAACTTAATTCTTATGTGCGGTTGGTTAGCAAACAGTATAAAGAGCAAGACGCTCATTGTCATTTTAATAAGCTTGCCTGAACCGTGAGAGTCATGACCAGAGACATGGAGGTAATCTGCGTAGGCAACGAACTTCTGATTGGCAAAACGTTAAACACGAACGCGCAGTGGATAGCCAAACAAGCCACATCTCTGGGAATAACCGTTAAGCGCGTAACAGTTGTAGCTGACGACGTAAACGAAATCGCAAACGCAATCCGTGAAGCATTCGGGCGCAAACCGCACTTTGCCATAACCACTGGAGGATTGGGACCAACCTTTGACGACAAAACGTTAGAAGGCATAGCAGAAGCACTGAACCGCAAACTCGCAGTCAACACTGAAGCGCTGAAAATGGTCAGGGAAAAATACAAAGCATACGCAAGGGAAAAAGGAACGGAGAAAGTTGAATTAACGCAAGCGCGAGTAAAGATGGCAACGTTACCAGAAAAAGCTAAGCCGATTCCCAACTCTGTCGGAACTGCACCTGGATCTCAGCTAAACTCAGAGCAAACAATTTTGATAGCGCTGCCAGGTGTTCCCTCGGAAATGAAAGCAATCTTTAACGACACCATAGCGCCACTACTAAAGCAAGCATCAGGCAAAAGCGTTTTTTACGAAAAAAGCGTGTACGTTGACGGCGTTATGGAGTCGAGTTTGGCGCCGCTTATAGATAAAGTGATGCAGGTTAATCCAAGTATTTACGTGAAATCGCATCCGAAAGGTAGGGAAGACACGTCTAACCTGGAGATTCACTTGTCCATCACGGCGGATGATGGCGAAAGGGCTGAGGAGAAACTGCGGAAAGCGGTGATGCAGCTTTCCCGTTTGGTGGGGGATATTGGTGGTGAGGTTATAGTTTACGGTTGATTGGTGTTTAGGTATTTTCTGTAGTAATCTGTTGTTCATAACAGCTAATAAGAAGTCGTGAATAGTAATATTTGAGAAAGCATGACCTCTAGGCCGACAAAAACAGCAATACTACTCGCAACAACACTAATCTTATTCTCCACAGTCGCACTCAGCAGAGCGCAAGACCAAACACTCTCTTATCAACTCCCAAACCAGCCAGAGGGCAACATAACCTACGAGCTTAACGTAGTGATCCCTGAAAATCTTCAGGAATACTACGCGGAAAAGAGTCACAGATTAACCTCAAGCAGCGAATTTTCAACTTTTGTGACTCCATACGCCTTGCAGCCCATAGCTGACAGGCTCTGGGAAATCTACGATAACGAGGAAGACTTCACCAACGGAGCGCTTATGATTGTACACCAAATAACCTACATGGAAACCACACCAGCTAAATACCCCGTTGAAACAATGGCGGACGGTCAAGGCGACTGCGACCTTTTCTCTTTTATTACTGCCTCGATAATTAAGGCTGGAGGTCTGGATGTGGTGCTCTTTTATTATGAAGAGCAAAGTCACATGAACATCGGAGTCCACCTTTCCAGTGCCCCAGAAGACGCCCGAGACAGCGTTTATTACGTAACACAGGATGGCAGGCGATACTATGTTGCGGAGTGCACGGGCGGGAACTGGAAAGAGGGCTGGCGAGTTGGCGAGTGCCCACCCGATTTGAAACAGGTCTCAGCCGAAGTAATCACTCTTGAAGACGCGGAGCAAGTGGCACCTGGACAGGTCTCCGCGAGCTTCACAGCAATGGAGCCAAGCACTCTGTCTCTGGAAGTTTCACCAATCATCTCTCTCCAAAACAGTGCAATAGTTATCGGCGGTCAACTTGCCCCTCAAACGCCGAACGAAAACGTAACGCTTTACGCGAAAATTAACGGTGCTGTTTGGACAGTGATAGGCACGGTAATAACGGAGTCAAATGGCAGTTTTGAATACGTTTGGATAGCTGAAACTGCAGGCTCACACTCTATCCGTGCTGGCTGGTCTGGTAACACGTTGTACACGGGCGCAATGAGTTCGGAAAAAAATGCAACGGTGCTGCCTCTATTTTTAACTGCCTTGATAGGTGTGGCCGTCATAGCGGCGATTGTAGGCGTAGTCGCAGTTCTCATGGCAAAACATGGGCAGCAGCAATCCCTTGAACCGCCTGAGCCTCAACCTTGGTGAAGTTTCACAAAATAAGCTGCCAAAACTTTACGCTGAAACTGAGGACTATCAAGTGAAAAAAACTTCCCCTCATATGTAAAGGGGGCTATAGTCTTTCCCGAGCACTAGAGTAAAAACAACTTCGTTCTTATGCCCAGAAACTTTTGGAGTACTCACCTAAAACGGCTTTGTATATATGCTTCGTCTGTTGTGCTATTTTTTGCCAGTCGTATTTCTCTTGCACTTTTTTATACGCGTTTTCTCTGATGTATTTCTTGTAGTTTTCATCCAGCAGAATCTTTGTTATGCCCCATGCTAAGGAGTCAGGGTTGTTCGGGTAAGTTTTGAATCCTGTTGTGTCGTGGTCAACGATTTCGGATAAGCCTCCTGTGTCGGATACTACGACTGGGCTTTTCGCCGCCATTGCTTCCAGAGCAACTATGCCAAATGGTTCAAACAAGGATGGCACAACGGAAACGTCAGCGCACTTTTGCAGTCTAAGCAAGGTCTCGTCGTCTACGAAACCTAGGAAGAGCACTTTGTGTTCTAATTTCATGCTTCTGACTATGTTCAGGAGCTGCTCTTTCATGTAGCCGCTGCCTACAATTATGAATTTGGCGTTTGTTCTCTCCAAAACTTTTGGCACAGCGTTGATTAGTACGTGAATGCCTTTTTCGTAAACCAGCCGTCCAACATAGAGCACGATTTTCTCGTCAACCAACGCGAACTTGGCTCGGAATGAATCACAGTTTTCCGTCTTGGAGCTTTCATAAACACGAGTGTTCACGCCGTTAGGAATCATAACCAGCTTGTCTTCAGGAAGTCCAAAAGCCCATTTGACATGGGAAACCATATAGTCGCTGCAGCAGATTACCTTCCAAGCCTCATACGTGAGCCAAGCTTCCGTTTCATGAATCATTTTTTCCGTGTCCGTGTGAAGCCCGTCTCTCCGCCCAATCTCCGTGGAGTGCATAGTTACCAAAAGCGGTTTCCTGAAAACATGCTTCAACCCTATGCCTGCCGTTGCAACCAGCCAATCGTGCGCATGGAAAACATCAATTTTGCCCCCCAAATTATTCACTATGGCGGCAGCTTCCCTTTGCATGTTCAAGTTCATCAGGTAAACCCACGTGGCAAAATCTGGCGCAGGGTTTTTGTATGAGTCTATACGGTAAACTTCCACGCCGTCTATGACTTCATGAGCAGGCGCACCGGGAAAATCGCAGGTCACCACATGAACTTTCACGCCGTTTTCCGCTAAACTCTTGGATAAGAAGAAGACGTGAGGCGATATTCCTCCTATGACTCTTGGCGGATATTCCCAAGTGAACATCATGACGCTTAACTTTTCTTTCATGTGCTGTTTACGCCTCCAGCCGCAGTTTTGTATAGCTTCAAAACATCCTTTATCCAAGAGTTCTCGCTGGGTGAAACAATTTTCACTTTGTTTTCAGGAACACTGTGTATTCTGACGATTTCGTCTCGCATCCACTCTGTCTTAACGCTAACTTTTTCGGATTCGTAAAAGCCCAACCACTCGATACTTTTAATGGACATGTTATGAGGCGTATTCGAGTCTGGAGAACGATGGTCCTCCAAGCTCTCCACAGAATAAACAAACGGTATGTTAAGCGCGTTCTTTAGAGTAACCGCAGCCGGTATGAAATGCCAGTCATAAACGTCTATGAGGTCAATCTGCTCATCTGCTTGGTAGTAA
>Ga0272441_10005469_pt1 | contig 22038 bp, 13 predicted proteins | sample SSMProp6N_FD_193582 | JGI IMG/M metagenome (GOLD analysis project Ga0272441, IMG submission 193582) | Marine sediment archaeal communities from Little Sippewissett salt marsh, Falmouth, MA, United States - SSM-Prop-6N | ecosystem: Environmental > Aquatic > Marine > Wetlands > Sediment ... | reverse complement strand
ACGAGCCGTCGACGCGCACAAGGATCCGACGCCCGGTCAGCAAGTTGCGCGGCTGGGTACTTTGATGCTGCGGAGATACCCCCTGCCCGTGCAGGCCGTTGCCGTCGCGCTGATTGCGATCCTCCTCACGGCGACGTTCTGGATCGCCCAGGCCCGCTGGCTCGTCCCAAGTGCCGGCTCAGTTCCAACGAGCCTCATCGCCATCACACCCAGCACAATCGACGCCATCCGTTCGGGACAAATCGCCACTGACCTTCCGGGTGTCGACTGGCGTAACCGCAAGAGCTTCCGCGTGCTCTACGGCCACCTGATGGAGAAGCTTGCCGCGGTCGAGCCACGCGCCGTGATCTGGGACTATTACTTCCCGGATGCCCAACCACAGTTTGACCCAGCCTTCGTCCGCGGGGCCAAGGCCTTGGCGGTCCCCGTGATCGTTGGCACGAACGATATGGACGTGAATGGCGAGCCTGTCATCTCGCCGGCGATTCGCGATACCGTTCGCGGCTGGGGCCTGCTGCGCTCCAGACCTCCGAAATACCTCAAAGAGGAAATCGACGTTCCGCTCGCCGCCCAACGCAGCTTCAACCCGCCGATGCCCTCGCTGGCGTTGGCTGGCTTTGCCGCCGCCGGCTACCCGGATTGCGACGCAGACATCCGCATCAGCCCGCAGAATCTGACCCTGCGTTATCGGCGACGAGAGGTTGCCCCAGAAGAGCCCCGGTGGGAATCGCACGTGGACGAAGTTCCGGTGTTCGAGATCACCACGGGCGGGCCCAACCACCCCGTCCTTGGCTCCGACGACCGATCCGTGCGGGGGCGTTTTCGGCTGGATCGCGTCGGCGAGTGGGCAAGTCGCTCGATCCCGCTCGAAAAGGTTCTCTCGGCTGACACGCAGCAGCTTCGGAAGTGGTTTGCCGGCCGCGCCATTCTTGTGGGACAGATGCTCCCCGGCTCGGACCCGCACACGCTGGGGTCGGGTGACGTCGTGTTCGGGTGCCAGATTCAGGCCACGATGCTGGAATCGCTTCTGTCGGGTCGACAACTCCAGCGTCTGGGGCGCTCCGGGCTGGCGCTGCGGGTCTGCCTGTGGAGCTTCCTGGCCGCGGCGCTCGTCCACCTGGTTCCAGTGCGCGGCACGTGGCCCCTGCGGCTGGTGACGATCACGACGGTGATCTTGATGGGGACAGCGGTGATGATCGCCGTCCGCGTCTCGCTGCAGTTCACGTCACTGTGGGCTGTAGAGGCGACCGTGCTGGTCTGCGCCGTGTTGGCCGCGGGCGGTCCCGTGCTGCTGCTCAGGCTGCTGCATGAACGGCAGTTGCGGCTGACACCGGGTCCAGCCTGGTCAGCGGAAGGGAAGACGGCATCGACTACCGTACTGGCCGACGCTGATGCCGACGAAACCGCCGCCTGAACCGGGCAGGCCGCGGTCCGCGTTGCAAACCACGGGCTGCTCGCCAGCCACGATTGGAGTGGCCGCAGCCTCGGTCATCTCGGACAGGACGTTGACTGCACCTGGTCCCTCAGGGGCCAGACGCCTTCCGACCTGTCCCGGTTGCTACGCCGCCAACAGCGGCTCGACCGACCAGGCTGCCAGCGAAGCGAGCAACACGGCCGAAATGAGCCACAAGGCGGCCGCAAGATGGCCGGCAGCGGCCACTTCGCGGGGCGTGAATGGTTCTTGCACTGGTTGACTGGCCACAATCAGCCCTCGACACCCAATGTCACCCACTCGCAGCAATCGAAGATGATTCTGAAGAACTCGAGAAACCACGAAAGCATTTCACACCACCTTTCGCTTCGTGCTTCTTTCGTTCCGGATCCGCGAAATGAACGTGCTGCCCTGTCCTGGCGCACGCACGTGTGTTCGAGGCATCGGCCTTACGACAGGGCCGACTTCAGCGAAACCGCTCGCGTAGCCCCTGGAAATCCCGTTTTGCGCAACACGTGCGCGGTAAACGCCCACCCGCTGGCCCCGGCCGCCACCCCTCGAATATTCCCACCGGTGGGGCGAATACACCTATGCTGGACCGTTTGTCCGGCGGGAAATGAGGCCGCCATCGGCGCCTGGCGCCGGCCTGGGACGTGGTAGAATCGTGTCGCCGGCCATCCGGCGACGCACCACGAGGACCGAGAATGTTCGCTCGCTGGCTGTTTGTCCGACTCAACGCTGTGGAAAGAGCGATTCGCCAGGGACGCATCGACCAAGCTTGTGCCGCCCTTCGCGACGATGACCTCCGCGCCCACCCCCGTGGCCAGAAGCTCCTCGACAAGCTCGTGAAGCCGCTGACCGCGCGGGCCCGGCTCCATCGCCAGGCCGGCCGCTACCAGGAAGCCCTGGCCGATCTCGACACCCTGGCAGTTTTCGGACGCACCCGCCCCGAGATCAAAACGCTCCGCCAACAGATCGAGGACGAGTTCCGCCAGCATTCCGAACAGAACGCCGACGCGAAGCAAGCCTACGCTCGCGCCGCCGATCACGTCCGCGCCGGACGGCTCGAAACCGGGCGACTCGACCTTCAGCGGATCGATGACACCCGCCAGCGCGCCGACGTTGCCGAGCAACTCGACCTGCACGTCCAGCGCAGTACGGAACTGCTCCATCAGGCGACCGATGCGCTCGATCGCGGCGATGTGCTCGGCGCCTTGCGCTTCTGGCATGATGCACGCCAACGGCACGGCCGGACCGACCAAGTCGAGGCCTTCGCATCGCGGCTGGCCGCTGCGGTGCGGCAGGAGCTCGAGCTCTGGCTTCGTGAAGGCCGCATCGAGCGCATGATGGCCATCCGGAGCAGCCTGGACACACTGCTGCCGCTCGACCCGACTTTGCGGGAATGCGAGCGCGCGCTGTCGCTCTGCTCCCAGGCTGTCAGCCAGCTTTCATCCAACGACCACACGGAGCTGCGTCAGACGCTGCTGCGTCTGAAGGCCGCGGGCGGCGATGCCGCCTGGGTCAACGACGCCTTGGACGCCCTGGCCAAGGTCGCCGAGGGGCAGGAGCTGCTCCTGGCCTCGCCGCTCGGTCTGTTCACCTCAACCAGCGAGTTGGGTGGCGACCCCGTCGCGGCGACTGGTGGCCCGCGAACGGTTCGGATCGAGGCTGCCACGCGCCAGGCGCCGGCGGAGGCTGCCAACGCGCTGCACCTGGACCGCTCGCTGCTCGTCCTCGTCGACGGTGGCAGTAGCTGCCTGCTCGTGCCCAATGAACGTGTGCGGCTCGGCCGTGGACCCGCCATGGATCACGTGGATGTGCCCTTGCCGGGGGATATCCACGCGCACCATGCGGATATCATCCGTCGCGGGGAGGATTACTTCCTCACGGCCTATGGCCCTGCGACCGTGAATCGTCGCCCCATCGAACAAGCACTGCTGCATGACGGCGAGCGTATTGTCCTGGGGTCGAAGGTGAAGATGACCTTCAGCAAGCCGAGTTCGAAGAGCGAGTCGGCGGTGTTGCGGCTGTCACACCGCTGCCGCCTGCCACAGGATGTCAGCGAGGTGATCCTGTTCTCGCAAACGTGTCTGATCGGCCCCGACGCCCGTTGCCACGTGCGAATGCGCGAGGGAGACACACAAGTCGTGCTCTTCGAGCGCGGCGGAGCGCTCCATGCTCGACAAAGCTCGGGGAAGGGCTGGGAGGACGCGCCGGCGCGGATGGTCACCGCAGGGAAGCCCATGGAATTCGGTGATCTGCGACTGACCATCAAGCCGTACGAAGTGGACAGCCGCGGCGCCGGGGTCTGAGCGGTGCCGAACCTGCTCCGGACGATGACCGGCCCACGTGGCCGGCGGAGGATCGATCGTGGCCTACACATTTAAGCATGGTGATCGCCCGCTCGAAGGGATCACGGTTCAGCGCGCCGTTGGCCGCGGTGGATTCGGAGAGGTGTACTACGCAGTCACCGACTCCGGGAAGCAAATCGCTCTCAAGTATCTGCGCGAGAACCCGGAGATCGAGCTGCGCGGCATCGCCCACGTGATCAACCTGAAGAGCCCCTACCTGATCACGATCTATGACGTGAAGCGGAATCCGGCTGACGAACCCTTTGTCGTCATGGAGTACGTCAGCGGGCCCTCGCTGCGCGAGATGCTGATCGCCGAGCCGGAGGGCATGAGCCCGCAGAAAGTCGCCTTCATCTTCCAGGGCATCGCCAAGGGCCTCAGCTACCTGCACGAGCGGGGCATCGTCCATCGCGATCTCAAGCCCGGCAACATCTTCTACGACGATGGGTACGTCAAAATCGGCGACTATGGCCTGAGCAAGCACATGACGGTTTCCAAGCACAGCGGGCAGACCGTCAGTGTCGGGACCGTCCACTACATGGCACCCGAGATCGGGTCCGGCCGTTACACCAAGGCCATCGACATCTACGCGCTGGGTGTGATCCTCTACGAAATGCTCACCGGCCGGTTGCCCTTCAGCGGCAGCAGCATGGCCGAAATCCTCATGCGTCATCTTCGCGACAACCCCGATCTGAGCGGCATCCCGACCCCCTTCGCGCCGATCATCGCCAAGGCCCTCGCCAAGGACCCCAACGATCGCTACCAGGACGCCGACGAGATGCTCGCGGCCGTGACGGAATCTGGCGAGCTCGGCGCCGGCATCGACTCCTTTGATGCCAGTTCGATCACCCAGGTCCCGCGGCAGGTGTTGGCCAGTGACGCCGATCAGACGATTACGTCCCCGGCACCGCCGCTGCCGCCGGTTCCGCCGCTCGATGTTCGCGACCTGCCACCTCGACAGGAGCTTCCCGAGCGCATGCAACGCAGGCTTAACCAACTGGGCCGCAAGCTGGAGCACAAGGCCGCCCGTTTGGAACGGAAGCTCGGAGCGCGGCGCGGCCACCGCCCGCAGCCCGACCGACACCGTGACGCAGCGGCGCATCCCGCCCGCAGGGCTCAGCTTTTCGTCCTGATCGCCGTCGCGGTGGCAATCGCAACGATGCTCGCTTTGCTGCACGGTGGTGATGTCGCGGAGAAGACGTTTGTGTTCTCACTCCTCATCGCAGGCAGCGTGTTCGCCCCCCTGCTGGTGCATCTGAAGTTCCTGCAGCGGATGGTGACGCGCCACACGTTCATCGATCGGCTCGCGTACGCCAGCGCCGCCGGCCTGTGCATGTTGCCCGCCTATGGCTTCGCAGTGGAGGAACTGCACGCCAGCAGTCTGGCTACGATCATCATCGCGCCGATGGCGGCCATGGTCATGTGCAACTGGAGCCAGCGAATCGAAACGGGGCGATCGGGCAAGGTGGATGGATGGTCCGCGTTCTGGCCGGCCGTCGTGGGCTTCATCGCCGCGAGTATCGCTGATGCAGAAGAATACGCCTTTGCCGCGGCCGGCGTGTGCGCAGCGGTGTCACTGCTCACGCAAGCGACGGCGAGCATGTGGCCGCTGTACCGTCGTGTCGCCGTCGGCCAGGGGCTCAAGAATCGTGCTGTGCCGATTGCACCCACGGCAGAACCGCAGCCGAAACCCGGAATCCTCGTGACGCCGGCCGACGACGAGCCTGGCGTCCCAGTCGGCGAGCCCATCACGCCGGCGCCGACGCCGGAGCCGCAACCAGCACCGCCCTGGCGTACCATGGAACCCACGGAATCCGCTCGCCCGTCGTTTGCCGGTCGAACGGCCAACGCCGGCGTGGCCTTCCTGGGCAAGATTCTCCTGCTGGTCGGTCTCGTGCTCGCGCTTGGGCAAGGTGCCCTGCTCGACCAGATGCACAGCGCCCAGAATCTCATGACAGAACTCCCGCCGGAACTGCGACCGCTCGTCGAACACGGCATTCCCGCCGGGGTGGTCCTCGTCGTGCTCGCCCTCGGCAGCTTCCTGCTGGTCGCGGCCCGCCGACGAGACGGCGGGTGGCACTTCTTCCGTGGCTGCATCGGCTGTGCCCTGACCTTGCTCGCGGCGTTTGTGGCAGTCTGCCGCGGTGGGCCGGCGCTCAAGCTGCTGTTCGAGAACCCGGATCTAAGCGTGATGAATGATGGTGATATGTGGGCCGATCTAATCGTCATCGGGATCACGCTAGCATTGGGTCTTCTGTTCCTGCTGTGGCCCAAGGCCGAGCTTCGGAGAACTGACAAAACGATTGTCATCTGACGGCATGATCACCGCCAACGGGACCAACCTGTAAACCGAAGGTGCATTACGTATGACCGTGTCTCTGTTGCCAATCTTGTTGATCCTGGCGATTGTGGGAGTGTTGGTGGCTATCGCTGGTCGCCGACATGGGCTGCGCATTGCCCTGGTTGGCTTGGCCTTGCTCGTCATCGTGGGTGGTGTGCTGCTACTCAGGGTGCAGGCGCCGCTCCACACACCGCGCAGGGTGGTCATCTCCCCGGTCGTGTGGCAAGATCCGCAATCGGTGGCCCGCGTCAAACTCGCGAACGGGAACGTGGCTGTTGTCACGACGAAGTCGACCCTCGCCGATCTCGAACCGGAGCTCAGGGCCATCGCCGAGTCCCCGGTGCGATGCGAGCAGCGCGAGCTGCTGATCGGCGCACACGCCACGCTGGAGCAGAGGTGTGGTGACACCCCGATCCCGCCGGAGATCGACCTGCCGGACGTACCCCAGATCGACAGCCCCGACGGTCAACCACTGAATGCACACGCGGCACAATCTCATCTGAGTCAGCTTGTCCGTGTGGCAGCCGAGCGCGAGGTGGCCGACAAACTCGCGCTATACTTCAACCGTTTGCTCGCCGCCCCGCCGCCCGCGGATGCCGGCCTGCACCGCTTGCGCACCACGCTCCGGGCCATGCGGGCTGCCGACCGTCAATCCCTCGCACGCGAGGCCTCACGGAATCCAAACATCGTCGCCCGTACCAACGCCATCACGGTCGGCGATCTGGACGCCCAGGGTCGCGAGCATCACGTGATCGAGATCGCCGTCGCACTCGACGGTTTGCAACAACTCGGCGAAGCCAAGCTGACGACACAACGCCGCCGTCACGTCGGCACGCGGGCCATGATCCTGGGGATCGTCGGCACGCTGGTCGTCGCCGCCATCATCCTCAAGGCGTCCACACGGCACACCACGCGGACAGTCCGATCGTCGTCCTGAACCTGTCTGCTCCGGGGTGACAAACCTCACGTCCGACGTCGTGTCTGCCCCGGCAGACGGGATCAGATCCCACCCATCGGGGTCGGATCGCAGTTGCGACAGGCCCATCTCGCGGTATCTTGAAGAGGGCTTTGACGGACGCATGACGCTCACAACACTTGGGACATCGCTAATGGCCGCTGACCAGGCGGAAGCATTTCTAATCGAGGCCGTTCGGCGAGGCGACCAGCGCGCCTGGCACGAAGTGATCGAGCGCTATCACGGCCGGCTCGTCAGCTTTGCCCGCCGGATGCTCGCCGAGAAAAGCGAGGCCGAAGACATCGTCCAGGAGACGTTCCTCGGCCTGCTGCGAAGCCTGCCCAACTACGATCAGAGCCGCTCGCTTGAAACCTACCTGTTCGCGATTCTGCGCAACAAGCTGCACGATTACCTGCGTCGCCGGCGTCCCGGCCAACGCCAGAGCCTGGACCAGTTGGAGATGGACAACACGCCGGAAGCCTGGGTCGATGCCGAAACGCCGAGCCGCTACGTCGCCGGACAAGAGAAAGTCACGGCGCAGCGGGCCGCATTGACCAGCGCGCTGCGGCAGTGGGTCTCTCAGTGCACGAGCCAGCGGCGTTTTCAGGACCTGATCGTAATCGAGATGCTCGTGGTGCTCGGGCTCCGAAACAAGGAGGTCGCCGCCGACCTCGGTCTCACCGAACCCGCGGTGGCCGGGATCAAGTTCCGCGTGCTAGAACAGTGGCGGAAGCTGACAAGTGCCATACCCACCGACTACGAGTGGACCGACGCCGACCTGGCACAGGACAGCACCGTGGGCCGGATCTGGCGTGAAGAGGGCATCTCGTGCCTGAAGCGATCGACGCTGGGCCGCTACTTACTCGGTGTGCTTGACGACGACTGGAACACGTACATCGAGTTTCACGCGCGGCACGCGGACTGTGATCGCTGCAACGCAAACCTGGAAGACCTGCGCAGCGAGGACCAGCGTAACGCCGAAGGGCAAGAGCGCTTCCGCGAGCAGTGCTTCGCGTCCAGTGTTGGCTTTCTCTCCAGCCCTCAGTCCTGAATCGCATCCCCCCTAATCACGGCCGACCAACCCGCAGCCCAGGCGTTACCCACCACTGGGTTGCGACGCCGGCGCTGTGCTCACCGGCTGCGAGGCCGGCGTTTTGGTGACTGGCTGTGACGCTGGCGCTGTGCTGACCGGCTGCGACTCGGGTGGCGGGGCCTTGATGCGCACGGCCTGCGCGCGCAGTTGCTTGATCTGCTCGGGAACACCGGCCGGCCACGCACCCGGGGGATGACGCTCCACGGCTTCCAGAATGGAGAGCGCCGCATCCACGCCTTCTTTGGTCAGCCGCTTCTCAACTTCCGTCTTGATGGCTGCCCACAGTGTCGCTGCATCCGGCGCCGGCGGTCCGACACCCAGAGCAGCCGCCACCTGCTCGTCATACCGCCCCTCGGCCAGCGCGCAGCCCAGAAGCTCCCTCGCCACGCGCGGCGTCGCACCCGCCTTCGTCGAGTGCAAATCCGCCAGCGCACGACAGTACTCGGCGACGGCCTCGGCGGACTGGCCAAGCCGCAGATGTTGAGTTGCCACGCGGGCCCGGATGATCCCAAGCCGACCGCGGTCCGGAGGTTTGCCCTCACCGACGATCTGAGCCAGGCGCTGAAGCAACCCCAGGGTGCGTTCCCCGTCGCCGGGCAACTTCGTCAGCCAGCTTTCGGCGTTCTCGGACGTCGCCCTGGAGAGCATGTCGAGTGTACCTCGCCACGCCGCCTGCTGTGTCGCTTCGTCACTCTCCTGGGCCGACGCGAGGCACCCCCACAGCGCGTTGAAGTGCTTCTCGTTCGACCCGAGGATGGCGAGCGTTTCGAGTGCCGTCCGGCGCACGCCCGGATCCGGATCACTCGCCGCCCCCACGAGTGCATCCGCCAGCGCCGGGTCCCGGAGTGCCGCGATGCCGCGGGCTGCCGCCTGGCGCACCGCCACGGCCTCGCGCTGGTCCAGCGCCGCCGCGAAAGCAGGGCCGAAGCGAGGATCGGCGACCGTGCTCATGGCCCACAGCACGCGCTCGCGCAACGCGACCTGGCTCGCGCCGGCCGCGGCGAATACTTTTGCCAGGGCGGTGGCCACCGCATCACGCGGACCATCGCCCAAGACCCCTCGCTCGGCCAGACGCCCAAGCGCCGTGACTGCTTCCGTAGCCGACGCCTCATCCGTGACGTCGACGACCTTCAGCAACGCCTCGATCGCCTTCGCGTCACCGACGTACCCCAAGCCATTCAGCAGAGACAGTCGGACGTCGAGATTGGACGCCGTGGAGAGCATCTCCAGGAAGCGCGCCCCATCCGCCGGATCCCGGAAGCTCGCCACCGTGCGCACGGCCGCGGCTTGTTCGCGCGGGTCGGGGCTGCTGAGCAGTTCGCGAACACGATCCCCCTGCTCCGCGGGCAGCGACTTCCCGTCGGCCAGATGCATCTGGCTCAGCTTCAAGCCCAACATGCGGATGGCGCGCGAGTTATCGGACAAACAGGCCCCCACAATCGACACACGCTCCGCTTCCGATGCCCGACGGTAATTGCCCTCAAACACCTGCGCCAGCCGCGCTTCGACGGCTTCGGCCTGGGTGCGGGCCTCGCGGTACTTGTGCACCAGACGCTGAATTTGCCGCTGCTGCCACGCCTCGAGGGATAGCCCCCGATTGGCTTCCCACCATTGCAGCGCCGCGGCCTTCTCCCCGTGGAAATCCATCGCGGTCGCCTGCTCCACCGCCGCCAAGGCCGCTTGCACGAGGCCGGGATCCGGGTCGGCCAGCACCTCCACAAGAGCGTCAACGGAGGCTCGGCTGGTCATCAGGCCCAGAGCGGCCACCGCCGCCGCCCGCTTCTGTGTGGCCTGGCTGCTATCGAGTGCGAGCTGCCGCAGACGGGGCGCCACGCCGCTGTTGTGGTACGCCGCCAACGCCCCCGCGGCGGCCTGCCGTACCGCGGCGTCATCTCCAACCAACATGCCCATCAGCGGCTCGACATAGGCGGCGTCGAGAAACTGCGGCAAGTCCACCAGCGCACCCGCCACGGCTACCTTGGCCGCGGCATTCGTCCCGCCGAGCACTGTGACGAGTCGAGCCGGGGTCTCCGACCACCCCTGCAACAGAAGTTCTCTGGCAATTGTGCGGCGTGCTTCCGGTGGATTGGGCCCCTCGATGACGGCCAGAAGGTCGTTCAGTCGTTGCTGATTGGTGGGTGCAGCCCGGCTGGTGGGTTGTGAGGCCGCCTCCTGCCCCGCGCAGACGGCCGCCCACGACACGACGGTGAGCACGATGACCAACCTGTTCCACATGCCGCTCAACACCCGCCTGGAGGCATTTCGCCGCCCCGATAGACCTCTCCAACCCACGATCGTTAGGTCACTTGCGGTCCGTCAATTGCTGACCCCGCCCGCAAATCCTGCACGCCGGGCCGGCATTATACCAACTTCTCCTCAGGCTTCTGCGCGCCTCATGGAGCCCTGCCCGATTCTCTCCGATAAGATACTCACCGCGTCACGTCGGATTGAGCAACCCGGCGTCGTATTCTTGTGGTATGCTCTGTAATTGCAACCGGGTGACTCGCTACTGTTAAGTGAGATCGTGTGGTTCAGCCGGCAAGGATAAGGGCAATGAGACGAAACTTCCTCGGCGCACTCGTGATGTTCGTGGCGCTTGGCGTCGTTACCGCCCAGGGTGACCTGTTCCAGGACATCTACCGCGGGCTCGAAATCGCCGCCACGCCCACCGGGTACCCGGTCTTTTCCAGCGGTGATGGCACGCGCGTCAATGGCGCTCGAACCGGCCGGGTTCGAATCGTCCCAAACGGGATCGGCCCCGGCTACGAGCTGCAGTTCGACCGCACGTTCGGCGTCGACTCTACGGGGCGGACGGAGACGCTGCACCTGGGCGGACTGGCCGATCTTACGCTCCAGGGCAACACCCAGATGACCCTGGGCTACAACGGCAAGAAGTTCCGCACGGTGCACGGCGAACTTGGCGCCAACAACCTCGGCTACGATATCCGCACCAAAGTCTGCGCGCAAGACGCCGAGCTCTTCGGCGTGATGAACATGGTCGGTGCCTTCGAGCTGAACCCGTTCGGCTGCTACCGGGTCACGTACGAGCTTACCAACTCCGATTCAAAGCTCCTGCTCGACGGCGTAGTCGTCCGGGACGAGCAGGACATGAACTTCGACGTGGGGCCCATCGTCGTCGAGGGCAATATCTTCCTCGACGCCACCGCGGCCCTGCTGACGAGCTTCGGTGTGGATACGTCCGGCCTGGAGGCCCTGACGCCGAAATCCCCCATGGACGAGATCAACGAGGCGATCGAAAACCAAATCCAACAGGCCACGGTCGTCGCCGGCGAGACGGTCGAGTCTGATCTCGCCCAGTTGTTGCTCCAGACCGTTCTAGAGGGGAACGGCGAGGCCAGCCAAGCCCTGATCGAGGGGCTGGTGGCCGACGTCGGTGAAGATGACAACCAGAGCGCCCGCGTCGGGTCGATGATGGTCCCCGAGCCGGGCACGCTCGCTCTTCTGGCCCTCGGGACCGTGGCCGTCTGGATCAGCCGGCACCGCCGCTAAAGCGCGTTTTTCGGCGGCGTCCCGTACGACCAGCAACCGTACTCTTTGACCGGACTACAGTTTCCCCACGCGATGTTCGTCCTGCGCCGATGGACCGGTCGGTGCGTTCGACTCTTCGTCCTGCTCCGCTGTCTCGCGAGGGTACTGGAGCGGCTCGTCGTAGTCCTCATACGCCCGGCACAGCCCCGCGTGGACAAGCCCGACAAACAACGGATGCGGCGACAGCGGTCGGCTCGTCAGCTCCGGGTGGGCCTGCGTCCCCACGTAGTACGGGTGCAGGGCCGAATCCAGCTCCAGCACGTTCATAATCTCGGCCCGCGGGGATCTGCCGGAAAACACCATCCCGGCGGCCTCCAACTGCGGGATGTAGCGAGGATCCACCTCGTACCGATGCCGGAATCGCATGCGCGTCCGCTCTCCGAACATCCGGGCGGCCAACGTCCCCGGCTTCACGTCGATGTCCTGCCCACCCAGCCGCATCGTACCCCCGAGTCCCTCGATCTCCTTCTGCTCGGGCAGGAGGTTGATCACGGGAAATCGACACTCGTTGTCGATCTCTGTCGAGTCGGCATCCTCCATCCCGCACACGTTGCGGGCGAACTCGATCACGCCCATCTGAAACCCGTAGCAGATGCCCAGGCACGGCAGCCGGTTCACCCGGGCGTACTTCAAGCAAGCGATCTTGCCAGCCGCCCCGCGCGTCCCGAAGGCACCGGGGACGATGATCCCGTGAATCCCCCGCAGCGCTTCCGCGGCCGACATGTCCGTCAGTTCGGACGTGTCCACCCAGCGGACCTGCACGTTGCAGCCCAGGTAGACGCCGGCGTGCTCGAGTGCCTTCAGAATGCTCGCGTACGCGTCGCGCACAGCCGTATACTTGCCCGTGATCCCGATCGACACCTCGCGCGTCGCGCTGCGCGAACCTGTCAGGTACTGCCCCCATTCCTCGCGTGCCGTCCGCTCCCGCTCCTCACCCACCAGCGGCTTGAGCTCAAGCCAGTCCATGACGGCCTTGTCGTAGCCGGCGCCCCGCAACAGCTCGGGGATCAGATACACGCTCTCACAATCGTGCATGCTGAAGACGCGCTCTGGTGGCACGTTCGAGAAGAGCGCGATCTTCTCGCGGACCTTCCGCGTCACCGGGCTGCTGGCTCGGCAGGCGATGATGTGGGGCTGAATCCCGCATTCCAACAGCCGCCGAATTCCCAGTTGGGCCGCCTTGCTCTTCTGTTCCCCCAGGATCGCGGGCTCCAGCACATACGTCAGGGCCACGAAGCAAACGCTGCGCTGTCCCTCCTCAAAGGCAAGCTGGCGCATCGCCTCGATGTAGTGCGCGTTCTCGACGTCGCCCACCGTGCCCCCGATCTCGACAAAGACGACGTCGGCCTTCGCCGCCAACGCCAGCTCGCGCAGCCGGTTCTTCACCTCACCGGTCACGTGCGGGATCATCTGCACGTCACGCCCGAGGTAGGCTCCGGTGCGCTCGCGTTCCAGAACCCGGCGGTAGATCTGGCCACTCGTGGCGAAGTTCAGCCGGCTCAGATCCTGGTCGAGGGCACGCTCGTACGTGCCGAGATCCATATCACACTCGGTTCCGTCATCCAGCACGAAGACCTCACCGTGCCGGAAGGGGTTGAGCGTTCCGGAATCGATGTTCAGGTAGCCCTCCAGCTTGACGGGAGCGACAGTGAGCCCTTTGTCCTGGACACAACGGGCCAGCGACGAGCTGAAGATGCCCTTCCCCAACCCGCTCATCACCGTTCCGAGCACGACGACGAATTTTGTCGAGCCTGGTTTGTAGCCAGCCGGGGTCGGCAGGTAAAACTCCGTATCGTCGGATTGACCGCTGATCGAGTTGAGTAGATCGTCGCCAGCCATCACTTTGCCCGTTCACTCATACAGCACCCGTGCGGGGTCGTTCAACGCCCCGTGTTGTTTCTGGGCCGGCGCTCTGCGGCCGGCAGCCTTTTCGCCAATCACACCTGCTGAACGCGCCGCGCTACGAACTGGTCGTAGTCCCGCGGCGTATCGATTCCGGCAAACGCGCGCTCGACAACTTCGACCGCCAGCGGCATCCCGCGCTCCAGCACGCGGAGCTGCTCGAGCTTCTCTACCGCCTCCAGCGTCCCGGTCTGCCAGTCGGTCAACTGAAGCAGGAACCAACGCCGGTAGGCGTAGACACCCAAGTGCAGCAGCCAGTGGTCGCAAGGCGCGCGTTCGGCTCCATCTCGGGGATATGGAATAAGCGAACGCGAGAAATACAGCGCGAGTCCCGTACACGCTGTCACGACTTTGACGCAATCCGGGTCCTTTGGATCGGAATCCTCCGGAAACGGACAGGCCAGCGTAGCCACTGGAACGTCCGACGATTCGCCGTTGAGCCGTTCGATCAGCCGATCCAGATAGGCCGGTTCGATCTCCGGCTCATCCCCTTGGACATTGAGGATTATGTCGTCGTCGTCGCCGGCCATTCCGCGAACGACTTCCGCGATCCGATCCGTGCCGGAGGCATGGTCAGGCCGCGTCAGGACGACCTCACCCCCGAACCCGCGCACCGCGTCGGCGATGCGATCATCATCCGTCGCCACGATACAGCGCTGGACTCGATTCGCCGCAACCACACGTTCATAGACGTGCTGGACGAGATACTTGCCAGTCTGACAGGCGAGAGCTTTCCCGGGAAATCGTGTCGAGGCGTAGCGGGCTGGAATGAGAGCGACTATTTGCATGCGTCGCGTGTCCGCTCCTGCCGTTCCAAGGTGCCCGCATCATAGCGGCTCATCCGCGAACTGCAAACCAGTTTCTTCGAGGCCTGGGCCACGCTCACGCAGCCGCTGACCGACCAACACCGCCGACCCACCCATCGCCGCCAACTGTCCTCAAGTCTCGGCTTCACCGAAGCGTGTTTTGGCGTATAATGCTGGATTCTTGCGAGCTCGAGCGCGGCGTGTCGGCGTCGGCCGGTAAGCACGCGGTGGAACCATGCGGTGCCAGAATGGACAACCTACGCAAAATCCGGAATATCGGCATCGCCGCGCACATCGACGCCGGCAAGACCACCACGACCGAGCGGGTCCTGTACTACAGCGGCACGATTCACAAGATGGGCGAGGTCGACGACGGCACGACCATCACGGACTTTGACGCCGAAGAGCAGGAACGCGGGATCACAATCTACAGCGCCGCAGTGTCGCTGGACTGGCGAGACTGCCAGATCAACCTGATCGACACCCCGGGCCACGTCGATTTCACCGCCGAGGTCGAGCGCAGCCTGCGTGTCCTGGACGGAGCCGTGATCGTTTTCGATGCCAAGGAAGGCGTCGAGGCACAGTCAGAGACCGTTTGGCGGCAGGCCGACAAGTACGGCGTCCCCCGCGTCTGTTTCCTCAACAAGATGGACAAGACCGGCGCCGATTTCCGCCGCGCGCTGGACACGATCCACGACCGGCTCGAAGCCAACCCGATCGCGATTCAGATCCCGCTGGGGCACGAATCGGGGCTACGCGGCTACGTCGATCTCGTGACGATGCGGGCCTGCGATTACGGCAGTTCCAACGACGGACGCAAGTACATCGTGACCGACATCCCCGAGGAATTCCGCGCACAGGCCGAGGAATACCGCCGTCTGCTTGAGGAAAGGGTCGCCGAACTGGACGACGACCTGATGCTCAAGTACATCGAGAATGAGCCCCTTTCCGAGTCGGAGATCCGCGCCGCCCTGCGGAAGGGCACGCTCTCGCAGGCCTGTCAGCCCGTCCTGTGCGGATCGGCTCTGCGGTTCATCGGGGTGCAGGCCGTGCTGGACGCGGTCTGCGATTACCTTCCGTCGCCGCTCGATATTCCGCCGGTTCCTGCCCATGACGCCGAGGATCCGGACAAGATCGTGTATCGGAAGTGCGATCCGGGGGGGCCGCTGACGGCGCTCGTGTTCAAGATCGTCGCCGACGCCCACAGTGACCTGCATTTTGTCCGCGTGTATTCCGGGGTGCTGAAGGCTGGATCTCGCGTGCTTAACGTCGGGCGCAAGAAGAAAGAGAACGTGCCGCAGCTCTTCCGCATCTTCGCGAAACGTCGCCAGAAGGTAGACAAGGCCCGTGCCGGCGACATCGTCACCGCGATCGGCCTCAAAGACACCCACACGGGCGACACGCTGTGTGACACGCGCAGGGCCCACGTCCTGCTCGAGCATATCGAGTTCCCCGAGACCGTCATCAGCATGGCGATCGAGCCAAAATCCACCGCGGATCGCGACAAACTCGTCGCCGCGCTGGAGATGATGTCGCGCAGCGACCCCACGTTTGAGTTTCGCATGAACCCGGAAACGGGGCAGACCCTCATCTCCGGCATGGGTGAACTGCACCTCGAGGTCATCTGCCATCGCCTGATGCGCGATTTCGGTGTCGAGACGCGCGTCGGGAAACCACGCGTCGCCTATCGCGAAACCGTCACCCACGTGGCCGACGCCGAAGGGAAACTCATCCGGCAGACCGGCGGCCGCGGCCAATACGCCATCGTCAAGCTGCGCGTCGAGCCGTTCAAGCCGCAGCCCGGCGAGGAGAATTTCCGCTTTGAAAGCCAACTCCGCGCCGGCACCTTGCGCCCGGAATTCCTCCCGCCGATCGAACAGGGTATCCGTGATGCCAGTCGGAGCGGCAATCTCGGGGGCTACCCGATGATCAACATCAAGGTCACGCTGCTTGACGGGCAGGAACATCCGGAAGATTCATCCGAGATCGCCTTCGAAAGCGCCGCAGCCATGGCCTTTCAGAAGGCCGTCGACGAAGCGGGGCCCGCCCTTCTGGAACCGATTATGCGTGTCGAAGCCAGCACCCCGGAGGATTACTACGGCTCGATCAATGGCGACCTCCTCGCGCGGCGAGCCACGATCACCGCAACCGCGATGCGCGGCAACAACCACGTCATCACGGCCGAGGTGCCGCTTTCAACGATGTTCGGCTATGCCACGCAGGTTCGATCCCTCTCGCAGGGCCGCGCCACGTACGCCATGGAACCCGCCCGCTACGAGCGCATGCCCGACAACCTGGCCCGGCAGGTACTCGGCGTGATGTGAGAACCCGGGCCCCCCCTTACATAACTGCTGCAATCGGACCCCCGGAAAGAAGTCAGTCATCGCTCGGCGGCGCCGTCGTGTCAGCCGGGGGAGGGACCAGTACATCCAGGACGTTGCCACCGACGATGCTCGCCCTTCGTCCCCGGATGCGGACGACGGCACAAGCATCTCGCGTGATCCAGCGCGGCCACTTATCGCCGATCGACACGTGGTAAATGATGGCCAGATCGCCTGGCAGCATCCACGTCGCCACCGCCGGGAACTTGTCACGCAGCTCGTCGCGTTTGAGCACATCCAGGCACGAACTGGGTACGCGTGTGGTCTCGATCAGTTGCCGGTCGGCAATCCGCGCTTTAAGCGCCGCCCGTTGCAGCGGCTTGGCCGGCCGCTCGGGAAGATCACCGGCCAACGGCAACTCCTGGTAGCCGACCGGCACAACGAGCGCGGCCACCGCCGACCCGTCCGCCCGCCCGATCTCGATGGCGAAACTCAATCCCGCCAGCCGCGCATGATCGGTCCGCGTACGTTTGGAGACGGGGATGCGTGCCAGCCGCTCGCGCGCCTCCTGGAAGCTCTCCGTGGCCACGTTGCGCGTCGTCGGGCATGTATGGGACTGTCCAAAGACGAAGCTCGCGCACAAAAACGCGGCGACCAGCCAGGCTGAACGCCGCGTGCTTACTGCCACAATTGCCCGATCAGGCATTGATCTCGCCGATCTGCACCTTCAGCATCTTCTGCCGGTGTCCCCAATGCTTGATGTAGCCCTTGCGACGCCGAAACTTCACGCCGTGAATCTTCGGCATCTTGATCTGCTCAACAAGGGCGGCATTGACGGTCGCACCCTCAACCCACGGCGTGCCGATCCGGGCCTCTTCGTCGCCACCCACCATCAGCACCTTGTCGAAGGTGATCTCGGTCTGATCTTCAGGCAACTCGCGTTTCTCGATCAGCAACATGTCTCCAGTGCTGACCTTGTACTGCTTGCCGCCATCCTCGAATATCGCGTACACGGCTGCTCCTTTGCGCCTGGTATCTGCCATACTCTACATCAGAACCTGGTAGCTTACGCGATCCTGGCCCATGATGCAAATCTGACGGGCAGACAACACAAACCCCTACCCCACAGAGGTTTATGAAACAACTCGCCCCGCGATCTCGCGCGGCGGATTCCTGCACACCGCCGGACGCTTTGTTGACGGCCACCTCCGGTCGGCTACGCTAATCCATGTGAGCCCGGTAGATCCACAAAAGCAACCAGGCGACGGTGCCCACGACCTCGACCCGATCGAGACGGCCGAGTGGTTGGCCTCCATCGAAGCCGTCCACCATCACGGGGGCGCGCGCCGCTCTCAGTTCCTCCTCGACCAACTGCATCGCTGGGCGCTGAAGCGCCAGGTGCCGCTGCCGTTCGTCGCCAACACGCCGTATGTCAACACCATCCCCAAGGCCGAGCAGCCGCCGTACCCGGGCGACCGGGAGATCGAACGGCGGATCAAGAGTTTCATGCGCTGGAACGCGATGGCGATGGTCGTGCGCGCCAACCGGCAATCGGACGGCATTGGCGGGCACATCTCCAGCTTCGCGTCTTCCGCAACGCTCCTGGAGGTTGGGTTCAACCACTTCTTCCGGGCCAAGACCGAGAACTCCTCGGGCGACCAGATCTTCTTCCAGGGACACGCGGCGCCGGGGATCTATGCGCGTGCTTTCCTTGAAGGCCGGATCGATGCCAACCGGCTGTGCAACTTCCGGCGCGAGCTTGCACGCGGCGGTGGCCTGTCGTCGTATCCGCACCCATGGCTGATGCCTGATTTCTGGGAATTCCCCACCGTCTCCATGGGCCTCGCCGCCATCAACTCCATCTACCAGGCCCGCTTCAATCGCTACCTCGATGATCGCGGGTTGATGCGCACCGGTGGCTCACGCGTCTGGGCGTTCCTCGGCGACGGTGAAATGGACGAGCCCGAAAGCCTCGGGGCCATCACGCTGGCCGCCCGTGAGCAACTCGACAACCTCACGTGGGTCATCAACTGCAATCTGCAACGCCTCGATGGCCCGGTGCGCGGCAACGGCAGCATCATCCAGGAACTCGAGGCCGCCTTCCGCGGTGCCGGCTGGAACGTCATCAAGGCGATCTGGGGCAGCGATTGGGATCCACTTTTCACCGCGGACACCGAAGGGCTTCTGATCGAGCACATGGCGCAGGTCGTGGACGGTGAGTGGCAACGGTTCGCCGCGGAATCGGGCGCGTACGCCCGCGAGAAGTTTTTCGCCCGTGACCCGAACCTGCTGCGCCTTGTCGACCACCTGTCTGACGAACAGATCCGCACACTACGGCTCGGTGGCCACGACCCGGAGAAGGTCCACGCGGCGTACGCCGGCGCCGTCTCCCACAGCGGCCAACCGACCGTGATTCTCGTTCGGACGATCAAGGGTTACGGGCTCGGCGAGGCTGGCGAGGGGCGCAACATCACCCACCAGCAGAAGAAGCTCAACGAGCAGGAGTTGCGTGCCTTTCGCGACCGGTTCGATATTCCCATCAGCGACAAGGAAATCAACGAGGCGCCCTTCTGCCGGTTTCCCGAGGGCAGCCCCGAGTACGAATACCTGCACGAGCAGCGACGGGCGCTAGGAGGCTTCGTCCCCCGGCGGGCGGTGCGCGCTGAGCCGTTGCCGGCGCCCGGCATCGACATCTTCGACGAGTTCCTCAAGGGCAGCGGCGACCGCAAAGTGGCCACGACGATGGCCATCGTGCGCATGCTCAATCGTCTCATGTCCGACAAACGCATCGGCAAGCTCATCGTGCCGATCGTTCCGGACGAGGCCCGGACGTTCGGGATGGAGGCATTGTTCCGCTCGTACGGCATCTACGCCCACAGCGGGCAGCTTTACGAACCCGTCGACGCACACCTGCTCATGCGCTACGAGGAGCGTGAAAACGGGCAGATCCTCGAGGAGGGCATCACCGAGGCCGGCTCGATGGCGTCCTTCATCGCTACCGGCAGCGCCTACGCGACCCACGGGCTCAATACGATCCCGTTCTTCCTCTTCTACTCGATGTTCGGCTTCCAGCGGATTGGCGACAGTGTGTGGCTGGCTGGCGACATGCGCTGCATAGGCTTCCTGGTGGGGGCCACGGCCGGGCGTACGACGCTGGCCGGCGAAGGCCTTCAGCATCAGGATGGCCACAGCCACCTGCTCGCCAGCACGGTGCCCAACTGCGTGTCCTACGATCCGGCCTTCGCGTACGAGATCGCCGTGATCGTGCAGGACGGCATTCGCCGGATGTACGAGGAGCAGGAAGACGTCTTCTACTACCTCACGGTTTACAACGAGACGTACCCGATGCCGGCGATGCCGAAGGGCGTCGAGCAGGGCATCCTCAGCGGACTGTACAAGTACAGGGCGGCCGCGCGACCCGGCAAACTGCCGCGTGTGCACCTGTTCGGCAGCGGGCCGTTGATCAACGAAGCCTTGCGGGCACAGGAAATCCTGCGCGGGAAGTACAAGGTCGCCGCCGATGTCTGGAGCGTGACGAGCTACAACCAACTGTACCGCGACGCGCTCGCCTGCCAGCGGTGGAACCGCCTGCATCCGGGGCAAAAGGTGCGCGTCCCGCACATCGCCGATGCACTCGACGGCGAGCCGTGGCCCATCGTAGCCACCTCGGATTTCGTCAGCTCGGTTGCCGAACGTTTGTGCCCGTGGACGCCGGCCGGCATGTGCATCCTCAGCACCGACGGGTTCGGCCGTAGCGACGCACGAGCGGATCTGCGCCGCTTCTTTGAAACCGATGCGGAACACATCGTGCTCGGGGCGCTGCGCGAGCTCGCACGGCTGAAGCAATTTGACGCGAAAAAACTGCCCAACGTGATCAAGGATCTTGGCATCGACGCAGACACGCCCGACCCCGCCCGCAGGTAACACTCGCTTCGGACCGCTCGATGAGGACGCGGGCCGCCGCCGCCGCCCGATAAACAGCGTCTCTACGGTAGGAACGCGCCTCATTGACCCCCGGCATTCCCAACGCCAAGCGGATTGCCCGATACGAGCGCTATGAGCCTTCTCATCGACAGTCCACTACCGGCCGAGGTACTCGAAGCCAAGCCGGTTGCCCAGGCTGATCCGGACATGCCGCTGACCGAGGAGCACTTCGCGCTCCTGCGGCGAGCGGTCAGGGCCCGCCGTCCTGTCCAGAAGGCCGCGCGGAACGCGCGGATCTCGGCCATCACCATCCTCGTCGTCGCGTTGGGTAGCGTGCCGCTGGTCCTGCTATCGCCCGATTGGCTCAGTCTGCTCATGATCGCCGGCATCGGCACAATCGGCATCATCGAGTACGTTGGTGCCAACCGGGTGCGTCGCGGGCTGCCCTCGGCCGCGAGATTCCTCGCCAGGAACCAGCTCGCGTTCCTCTGCCTGATCGCAGGGTACTGCGGCTACCAGATGGTTACCTTCTCATCCAGTCCTCCGGGCGAAGCCTTTATCTCCGAAGATGTGCGCACTCAGTTGGCCCAGGTGCCGGACGTTCAGCGTCTTCTGGATGAGAAACTCGAGACGTGGGCCCCACTGGCAACCTACGGCTTCTACTCGCTGGTCATCGTGGTAACGATCGCCGTGCAAGGCGGGATGGCGGTGTACTACTTCACGCGCCGGCGACACCTGGACACGCTGCAATGGAACACGCCGCCCTGGGTGCAACGCGTTTTCTACGAGATCGGCGCCTAGGTCGTGCGCATCTCGGGCGGGACCGTCGTCAGCGATCCGCACCCTGGCTGTAATGCAGCAGGAAAGTCCCCTCCCGATCGACGGTGATCGACGCTTCGCCCCCTGCGGGAACGTGCTCCAACATGTCCGTCAGCCGCGGAAATGCGGGGCCCGCATCGCCCAGATGTGGCCAGCGCTGCACGAGCCGCACGAGACCCGCCGCGATCCAGCCGTGGGCTTCACGAACCAGCGTGTCGCTGTCCGTCTCGGTCAGTTCATCGGCGATCACACGCAAGGCATCGATCGGGCCCGTTCCTTCCAGCCCCGCTAACACCGGGTCCAACTCACCATGCAACTCATAGCTGGTGTTGGCCTTGAAGCCGGACTCACGCTCAAGGTGGGACGCGTGCAGCTTGCCGTAGATGCGTCGATCCGTTGTCAGCAGGACGACGACCGCGTCCGTCCGCCCGAGCAAGTCCTGCTCCAGGTAGCAGATGCCCGACGGTGTGCGGCGGACCTTCGCCTCGGGGAATGCCCGCTTAAACTCCCCGTGCTCCTGACCCAGTTTGAGTTGGTCGTAGCTG
>Ga0272441_10005468_pt1 | contig 22040 bp, 20 predicted proteins | sample SSMProp6N_FD_193582 | JGI IMG/M metagenome (GOLD analysis project Ga0272441, IMG submission 193582) | Marine sediment archaeal communities from Little Sippewissett salt marsh, Falmouth, MA, United States - SSM-Prop-6N | ecosystem: Environmental > Aquatic > Marine > Wetlands > Sediment ... | reverse complement strand
GGTTCAAGACGCCAAAGATCCCAACCAATGCAGTCCCCATTTTTAACTCTTTGTACATGTACTTTTTCCCAAAATGCCTCTGTTTCTAAATAAGCAGTGCCCTGGCCTTCATCTACATGCATAAACTCGAATAGCAAGAATAGAGGTTCTTCCTCCTGTCCGATAGCGACGGTAGTGAACAAAGCCATTACCATAATCATAATTAATTTTTTCATCTTCTTGAATATTATTGGTTTAATACAAGTAATGAAAAGATTATAGCAATAGGAAGTATTCGAGGACGAATACTACTTATTAATGTCCCAGGCAAGGGTTCTTTTTACCCAAAGAAATTACAATAGTAATCAACTAATGATTTTTTCCTCCCTTAGAAACGTATCAAGGCTATCTGCAATGTTAAAACATCTGCTTACGTTGGTTACACTACTGCAGAACCTTGAATCTAATTGATGCGCCTCGCATTCAAAGCCGGATAAATTTACTTTTTCAAAATTCCTGTTCAAAGCTTTACACTGTTCATATAACTTATCAACAGATGCGCTTGCGTCCGGCTCTATATCATTTTCTATTAAAAACCCCTTTAGGTAATTATCGATGGCAATATGAGAATTCTGGCATACCATAAAAGCAACAACGTCTTCCGCAGGCCTGCATAATTCATCATTGGCTTCTTTCAGTTTTTGAATGGCAGTCTCGTAGAGCCTTTTTGCTTTGTCTTCCATAAACTGTGTTAATTTAGAATTGACTTTAAATACTACATTGTTATTTATCTCTTTATCTGAATGTCAGAATTACATATCCCTAAAAAGTTCCAGGCGTTCCCATTTGGTTTCTACCTCTTCCTGAGCCTGCTTCAAGAGATCTGCACCTAATTCAGCATTTTCTTTTACTACCCTTGTAAAACGGGTTTCATTATACATAAAATCACTAAGCGGAGCGGTGGGTGCCTTCGAATCTAATCTGAACTTCTTCCCTTTAGGTTTAGAAGGATCAAACCTGAATAATGGCCAATACCCGGTCTCAACTGCCTTTTGCTGTTGCAATGCCCCATCTTTTAGGTCATATCCGTGTTCGCCGCAATGTGAATAGGCAACAATTAGTGATGGCCCGGGATAGGCTGCAGCCTCTTCAATTGCTTTGAGCGTATGAAGGTCCTTCGCGCCCATTGCTACCTGAGCCACATATACATTCCCATAAGAAACGGCCTGAAGAGCCAGACTTTTTTTACCTGTTCGTTTTCCGGATACTGAAAACTTAGCACTTGCCCCTAAAGGAGTAGCTTTAGATGTCTGACCTCCTGTATTGGAATATACCTCGGTATCAAGAACCATAATATTCACATCTTCACCTGAAGCCAGGACATGATCAACACCTCCAAATCCTATATCATAAGCCCAACCATCGCCACCAAGTATCCAGACTCCTTTTTTACGGAGATATTCTGTAAGCTGACCTAGTTTTACTGCGGCGGGATTATCTTTTTTCTTTGATAATACTTCTTTAAGTTTATCAATATCAGCAAATTTCTGGCTTCTTTCCGCTTCCGTTTTTTCCGGATTGTTTAGAATCGTTTCTGTCAATTCAGCGCCAACCACATTTTTAAGCTGCTTTAATAGATTCACCGCAATTTCCTGCTTCTTGGTTAGAGCCAGTTTCATTCCAAAACCAAACTCGGCATTGTCTTCAAATAAGGAATTTGCCCAGGCAGGACCTCTTCCCTCCTTGTTGGTTTTGTAAGGAGTTGTTGGAAGATTCCCTCCATATATTGAGGAACAACCTGTTGCATTGGCAATGAGAATACTATCACCGTATAATTGGGTTAGCATTTTAATATAAGGAGTCTCACCACATCCAGAGCAGGCACCTGAAAATTCAAATAACGGCTCTAAAAACTGAGAACCTTTAACATTGGTGATTTGCAAGGCAGCTCTGTCATAGTCTGGCATATTGATAAAATAATCCCAGTTTACATTTTCCACTTCATCAAAATCGAGTTTCTTCCTCATATTGATGGCTTTAAAATCCTCAATTTCCTTACTTTCAGCAGGACAAACGGCTACACAAAGGTCACATCCAGTACAATCCTCAGGAGATACCTGTAATACATAAGATTCTGTTTCTGCGGTAAATGGCCTTCCCTTGGCAGGAACTGATTTCAAACTACCCGGAGCATTTGCCATAACCTCGTTAGGGACGACTTTAGCCCTAATTGCAGCATGCGGACATATGGCCACACACTTATTACACTGTGTACAAAGTACTTCATCATCCCATATGGGAATATAATTAGCTATCCCGCTCTTCTCGTATTGGGTAGTGCCGGTTGGGAAGGTTCCATCTACCGGAAATGCACTGACTGGCAATTCGTCTCCATGCCCTCCTAATATTTTTTCCAGTACGTCCTTAACAAAACCATCCGGAGCGTTGGTCATTGCGGAAAGTAAACCTTTCTCACTGCTCGCTTCTTTTGGGTATTCAACCTGATATAAATTCTCTAGTGATTTATCTACAGCATTAAAGTTCATCTGAACTACAGCATCACCTTTGTGAGCATATGATTTAACAATGGCATCCTTTATTTTCTGAATGGCCTCATCCTTTGGCAGGATGCCGGATATTGCAAAGAAACAAGTTTGCAATACCGTATTTGTTCTTTTCCCAAGATCGGCTTCATGGGCCACTTTTGTAGCATCCACTACATAAAATTTTGCCTCTTTTTCAATGATTCCCTCTTGCATCTTTTTGGGAAGTTTGTCCCAAATATCCTCTTTGGAAAAAGGAGAATTTAACAGGAATGTACCTCCCGGTTTTAAATCGGCAAGCATATCATATCTTTCAATAAAATTAAATTGATGACTTGCTATAAAATCGGCTTTGTCTATTAGATACGAAGAGTAAATTGGTTCCGGACCAAAGCGCAAATGCGAAATAGTCTGTGCACCCGCTTTTTTGGAATCATAGACAAAATAGCCCTGAACATAATTGTCGGTGGTATCACCAATTATCTTAATGGAGTTTTTGTTCGCTCCAACGGTACCATCAGATCCAAGTCCATAGAACATACAATTGATAGTTGTACTTCTCACTTTAAAATTATCATCGGATTCCAGACTGGTATGAGATACATCGTCGTTTATGCCAACAGTAAAATGATTTTTGGGTTTATCCTTCGTTAGTTCATCAAATACACCTTTCACCATTTGTGGTGTAAATTCTTTAGACGACAAACCATATCTGCCTCCTATAACTGATATATTTCTATCGCTCTCTACCAGGGCAGTAATCACATCCTGATACAATGGTTCGCCGATGCTTCCCGGTTCTTTAGTTCTGTCAAGAACTGCAATTTTCTTTACAGATACAGGTAGGCTTTCTATAAAATGAGATACAGAAAATGGCCTGTATAATCGAACAAACACTACACCAACCTTCTCATCTTTATTTGCCATTGCCTCAACAGCTTCTCTTACAGCTCCCTGGCCAGATCCCATAATTACAACAACACGCTCGGCCTCAGGATGACCTAAATAATAAAATATGCTGTACTTCCTCCCGGTATGCTCGTAAAATTCATCCATGACTTCCTGTACAATTCCAGGTACTTTTTCATAGAAAGGATTAGATGCCTCCCTGGCCTGAAAGAAAACATCGGGATTTTGAGATGTTCCTCTGATTACAGGATGATCCGGATCCAATGATCTTTTTTTATGTTCCATGATTTTATCCTCAGGCATCATTGCTTCAATGATATCATCCGGTATTGCATCAATCTTGGAGATTTCGTGTGAGGTCCTGAACCCATCAAAGATGTTTAAAAAAGGAACTCTTGAACGCAAAGCAGCTACTTGGGAAATAAGCGCAAAGTCCATGGCTTCCTGAACAGACCCGCCAAACAGCATAGAAAAACCGGTTTGTCTTGTTGCCATTACATCAGAGTGATCCCCAAAAATAGAAAGTGCATGAGTTGCCACTGTTCTTGCTGCCACATGAATTACAGTTGGTAACAATTCGCCTGCAATTTTATACATATTAGGTATCATTAAAAGCAACCCCTGGGATGCAGTAAACGTCGTAGTTAATGCCCCTGCCTGCAAAGAACCGTGTACCGCACCGGCAGCTCCACCTTCACTTTGCATTTCAACTATGCGGGGGATATTACCCCAAATATTATTTTGCCCTTTGGAACTATAAACATCTACATGTTCGCCCATTGGCGAAGCCGGGGTTATAGGATAGATTGCACATACTTCATTTGTTTTATGAGCAACTCGTGCAACAGCCTCGTTAGCATCGCAAATTAACTTTGGAAATTTTTTCTTCATGGTGATTTTATTATAATAGAAACAAGCAGTTTAGTAAAAATAAGGACCATTGTAAGATGTTCTTATTCCAAGAACTGCAAGTGATAAAAGTTTTAAATTCCCGATAAAATTAGGGCGATTACCAAAGGCATACTATGACAAATGTCAGGTATTTAGGTGCGATAAAAAGTAGGTAACAGCTTGTAAATTCTGAAAAGAAAAGGACCAGAGCTATCTCAGATGATTTGATTAATCTATTAAATAACAAGGCCCGATTGAAATTCAATCGGGCGTTTATTTGTATTTATGTCAGGAACTAAAGGCTATTCGCCGTGCATCCAGACTTTTTTTGCTAATAATTCTTCCTCAGTTTCCACGTGGTCCTCATCAGGCACACAGCAATCCACCGGGCAGACAGAAGCACACTGAGGTTCGTCGTGAAAACCTTTGCACTCTGTACATTTATCGGTAACAATAAAATAAAACTCGTCCGAAACAGGATCATTTTCAGCATCAGCATCAACTTCTTTTCCTGCTGGAGTTGTTACTATCCCACTCAAAGCGGTTTCGTCTGAATACGACCACTCCTGATCCGGTTCATATATTGCGTTATTCGGGCATTCTGAAACGCAAGCATCACAGTTGATGCATTCATCTGTTATGATAATAGCCATAATTATATGTTTTTGAAATAATTGTCCGTAAATTTAATGTACCACAAATATCCATCTAATGATAAAAGTCATATTTCTTTATAAATGTCCAATTTATATTTGGCACCAATATTTTTGATTAGATGGCATTTAAGATAAAAATAAGCAAAAAATAAATATGTATAGATGATTGCTTCAAAAACAAAACGAAAACAGGAGGTTCTGGAAGCCGTAGTAGTAAGATTCGTTGGCGATTCCGGTGATGGTATGCAATTGACAGGAACACAGTTTTCTGACACATCTGCTATGTTCGGAAATGATATTGCTACTTTCCCGAACTACCCTGCGGAAATTAGAGCCCCTCAAGGGAGCCTTTATGGCGTATCGGGTTTTCAGGTCCATATTGGCAGTGTTGAAATAAGTGCCCCGGGAGAAAATGTAGACCTTTTGGTTGCCATGAATCCTGCCGGGCTCAAAACTAACTTACATGCCGTAAAGCCTGGCCATACGGTAATTGTAGACACAGATGCCTTTTCCAAAAAGAATTTAGAAAAAGCGCAGTATGAATCCAATCCCCTCGAAGACGGAAGTTTGGATAACTATCATGTGATAGAAGTTGCGATGACATCACTCACAAAAGAAGCACTAAAAGAGGTTGAGGGACTAGACAATAAAAGTATCACCAGGAGTAAAAATATGTTTGCCCTTGGAATGGTCTATTGGATGTACAACAGGTCTACAGAGCATACTATAGAATTTTTCAATAAAAAATTTAAGTCTAAACCAGAATTAATAGAAGCCAATACAAAGGTGTTAAATGCAGGTTTCTATTTTTCGGAAACCCTGGAATTAATTCCCAATTCGTATACAGTTGCTCCCGCTAAAATGGCAGCAGGCACTTACAGAATAGTTATGGGAAATACAGCCACTGCCTGGGGATTTTTAGCAGCTGCAGAAAAATCTGGTCTGGAACTATTTTTGGGTTCATATCCCATTACCCCTGCTTCTGATATTCTTCATGAACTGGTAAAGCATAAACACTTCGGAGTTAAAGCCTTACAGGCTGAAGATGAAATTGCAGGCATCACATCTGCTATTGGCGCGGCTTTTGCCGGCGATTTAGCCATTACTACCACTTCAGGTCCTGGTTTGGCTTTAAAAGGCGAAGCCCTGGGTCTTGCAATGATACTGGAATTACCATTAGTTGTTGTTGATGTTCAAAGGGGAGGCCCGTCTACAGGGCTGCCTACTAAAACTGAACAGTCAGATTTGCTCCAGGCTTTGTATGGAAGAAATGGTGAAAGTCCGGTCATTATTATAGCAGCCAGTACTCCTGCTAATTGTTTTAATTATGCCTATGAAGCATCAAAACTGGCTATTGAACATATGACTCCGGTTATTCTGTTGACAGATGGTTATATTGCCAATGGTTCTGCACCCTGGAAAATAAAATCTGTATCTGAAATGCCCGAAATAAAAACCAGGCTAATTAAAGAGGCAAAAGAAACATGGAATCCTTATGACCGGGATGAAAAAACTCTGGCACGTGACTGGGCAATTCCCGGAACCTTTGGATTAGAACACAGAGTAGGTGGCCTGGAAAAAGATAAAGTGACGGGTCAGGTATCTTATGTTCCTGAAAATCATGAATATATGACCAGAATCAGAGCTGAAAAGGTGAAAAGAGTAGAAAATTATATCCCATTACTGAAAACAGAATTTACAGATGAAGGTGATTTACTGGTTATTGGATGGGGCGGCACCTTTGGCACGTTATACTCTTCGTTAAAAGAGTTAAGACAGGAAGGATATTCCTCTGTTGGCCTTGCACATTTTAACTATATAAATCCATTACCTAAAAATACGGAGGAGGTCTTAAAAAGATTTAAAAAAATAGTAGTCTGCGAATTAAATACAGGCCAGTTTGCTTCGGTTTTAAGGATGAATTTTCATGGTATTGAGTTTTTACAATATAATAAGATACAAGGATTACCTTTTGGTAATAGTGAACTTATAGAGGAATTTAAAAAAATAATGAAATAGAAATGGAGACAACAGCAACACCGAAATATACGTTTAAAGATTTTGCCAGTGATCAGGAAGTAAGGTGGTGTCCGGGTTGTGACGATTACGTCATCCTCCGCTCCATGCAAAAGGCACTTCCCGAAATGGGACTTAAAAAAGAAGATGTCGTGTTCATTTCCGGAATAGGATGTTCTTCCCGTTTTCCATATTACATGAACACGTATGGAATGCACAGTATTCACGGCAGAGCACCTGCAATAGCTTCAGGGGTTAAACTTGCCAATCCTGACCTCAGCGTTTGGATTATAACCGGGGATGGGGATTCCATGGCTATAGGTGGTAACCACTTTATTCATTTACTCAGGCGAAATCTGGATTTGAATATTATATTGTTTAATAATGAAATTTACGGATTAACCAAGGGACAGTTCTCCCCTACTTCCCTTGTTGGTCAAAAAACAAAATCTTCTCCTTATGGCAATACACAACCTCCATTTTTACCAGGGGAGTTGGCTATTGGTGCGCAAGCTCGATTTTTTGCCAGAATTGGCGGAAATACTCCAAAAGAAATGACAGACTTGTTCATTAAAGCCGAAAAATTTAAAGGCACTTCTTTAATCGAGGTCCTTCAAAATTGCCCAATTTTCAATGACGGTTGTTTTTCAAAATATACGGATAAGGCCGTGAGAGAAGACAAACAATTATTTGTAGAACATGGAAAACCTATGATATTTGGCAAAGAACGAAACAAAGGGCTGGTCTTAAACGGATTAAAATTAGAAGTGGTGACTATAGGAGAAAATGGAGTTACCGAAGCTGATCTGCTTGTTCATGATGCTCAAGACCAAGACCCCACCTTACATCAGATGCTGGTAAGGTCTGAATATCCATTAGTAACCGGTATAATTAGAGCTTTTCCAGATGTTACTTTCGAAGAAAGGGTTAATGAATTAACGGCCGCTGTAAAAGCTGGTTCCAGCTTTGCAAAGACTGATGATTTATTCTTCTCCGGAGAAACTTATGAAGTTAAATAACATAAATTAGTTTATGGGTTCTGAAGCCATTATTGTATTTTTTCTTGCTGGAATTGTCCTGGTCGCAGGAGCAAATTTTTTATCAAATTTAATTTCACACAAGTCAGATAATCCTCAGAAGCGGGAACCCTATGAGAGTGGCATGACCACTATCGGGCCAACATGGGTTCAGTTTAAGGTGGGTTATTATTTATTTGCTATACTATTTTTGATTTTTGATGTTGAAGTGGCCTTTTTGGTTCCATGGGCTGTGGTATTTAAAGATATTGGAGCAATTGCATTTTTTGAAATATTAATCTTTCTTGTCATTTTAGGTTTGGGCTTATTATATGCATGGAAAAAAGGAGCATTAAAATGGGAATAGACAAGACAAATGACCCAATGAGTCAGCCGGGGAAAGTACCTGAGGACTTTCCGGGAAAAGTAATCCCGGCAGGCAACGGTGCTAATGTTATCGTGACATCTTTAGACAAAATAATTAACTGGGGTAGATCTAATTCTCTTTGGTCATTATACTTTGGAACAAGTTGTTGTGCCATTGAAATGATGCAGACCGGTGCAGCGCGCCATGATTACTCCAGGTTTGGTTTTGAAGTTGCCAGACCTTCACCCAGACAAGCCGATTTGATAATAATAGCAGGGACAATAGTTAACAAAATGGCTCCTGTACTCAGACGCCTGTATGACCAGATGGCTGAACCAAAATATGTTATTGCCATGGGTGCGTGTGCCATTTCCGGAGGTCCTTTTTTCTACAATACTTATTCAGTGGTAAAGGGTGCAGACCATGTTATCCCTGTTGATGTATATGTGCCTGGTTGTCCTCCCAGACCTGAAGCATTGTTAGAAGGTATGCTGATGCTGCAGGATAAGATAAGGACAGAAAATATGAAACATAAAATAAATCCAATTGACGGGTTTGATGAAGGCTTATAGAAAATAGATGAAAAACGAAGAATTACAGAAATTAATAGGCAGCTGGAGCCCCAATCTGGAATTTACTGAAGAAGGGTCCCAATACCTTAATGTAACGGTTCCCAAAGAAGAATTGCATGCTATCATGTTCAAATTGAAACATGATGATCAAACAAGTCTTGATTATTTGTTTTGCTTAAGTGGTGTAGATTGGGGAGAAGAACTGGGAGTTGTTTACCATTTAGAATCCACAAATTTCAGGCACAGCCTTGTAGTAAAAACGCAAATAGCAGAAAAAGAAAACCCTGTTATAGATTCAGTATACGATATTTGGGCAACTGCTGAGTTTCACGAACGTGAAGTATTTGATTTTTTTGGAATAAAATTTACCAATCATCCTAACCTTAAACGCCTTTTCTTAACGGATGATTGGGTTGGTTTCCCATTGCGAAAAGATTATGAAGACAACATTAATATGATTATCAAATAATCAGTTATGGAAACAGTCACCCTGAATAGCAACTTTAAATCTGAAGAATATTTTATAAACATGGGGCCACAACACCCTGCTACCCATGGTGTCCTCAGACTTTTGCTTACAATAGATGGTGAGATTATAAAAAAAGTTGAACCAGATCTGGGTTATATTCATCGTTCTATTGAAAAAATGTGCGAACGTGATAGTTATCAGCAAATAGTTCACTTAACAGATAGGATGGATTATTTATCGTCCAACATTAATAATGAAGCTGTTTGCCTTACCATTGAAAATGCCTTGCAACTCGAAATTCCTGAACGGGTTAAAGTAATAAGAACAATTATTGGTGAACTTACCAGAATATCCTCACACTGTTTATGGTGGGGAGTTATGGGCATGGATGTTGGTGCGTTAACCACCTATTTTTACGGCTTTAGAGATCGTGAACTTCTTAATGATATATTTGAGGAAACCTGTGGTGCCCGCCTAACCATGAATTATAATGTCCCAGGAGGACTAATGTTCGATATTCATCCCAATTTTGTAAAAAGGGTTAAAGATTTTATTACCCATTTCAAGACTAAACTTCCGGAATACGACCGTCTATTAACAGATAATATCATTTTTCAAAAAAGAGCCATGGGTGTAGGTATCCTAAGCAAGGAAGACGCTATATCCTATGGTGCTTCCGGACCTGTAGGCAGGGCTTCCGGGTATTCCTGTGATGTAAGAAAACACCATCCATACAGTGCTTTGGATAAAGTAACATTTAATGAAGCATTGAGAACAGAGGGCGATACTTATGCACGCTATCTGGTAAGGATTCAGGAAATGTGGGAATCTATGTCAATTGTGGAGCAATTAATTGACAACATCCCGGAAGGAGAACACAGAGTTGCAACAAATGCGGTAATAAAGCTACCAAAAGGAGAATATTACCAAAAAGTAGAAACAGCAAGAGGCGAATTAGGTGTATATATAATAAGTACAGGATTGAAAAGTCCGTATCGTTTGAAATTCAGGTCCCCTGGCTTTTCAAATCTTTCATTGCTTAACCATATTGCAGTTGGTGGTAAAATAGGCGACCTGGTAGCTACTATGGCAACCTTGGACCTTGTTATACCGGATATAGATAGATAAAAGAATACTATGAATAGTGCTTTAAGTATCACAAAAAATATTCACGATTGGCTCTTTAGCATTATGCCTGAAGCGGCAGCCAATATTGCTGAAATGGTATTGATAGCCCTTGTTTATCTGGGAATTTTTGCAATTGCCGGTTTGTTCCTTGTATTACTGGAAAGACGGGTTGCTGCCTGGTTTCAATTAAGGATAGGTCCAAATCGTGTTGGTTTCCAGGGTTTGTTACAAACAATGGCCGATGCCATAAAGCTTCTTTCCAAGGAGTTAACCGGTACTACCAAGGCAGATAAATTCCTGTATAATTTAGCTCCGTATTTTGTGATAATTTCTTCGCTAATGGCATTGAGTGTCTTTCCTTTTACCAAGGAATTTCAGGCATTCGATATCAATATTGGAATCTTTTTTTTAATTGCCGTTTCATCCATAGGAGTTATTGGTATTTTATTAGGCGGATGGGGTAGTAATAACAAATTTGCTATGATCGGTGCAATGCGAAGTGGCGTACAAACCATTAGCTATGAACTCTCCATTGGCTTATCACTCCTAACCATGGTTCTTATAACAGGAAGCCTTCAACTTTCTGAAATTGTAGAAGTTCAAAAGTCGGGTTGGTTAATTGTTCAAGGGCATATCCCTGCGATTATTGCCTTTATGATATATATGATTGCGGGTACTGCTGAAACCAACAGGGCCCCTTTTGATATGGTTGAAGCCGAATCGGAATTGGGGGCCGGATTCCATACTGAATACTCAGGAATGAAGTTTGCCTATTTCTTTTTAGCCGAATTCATTAATATGTTTATTATTGCAGCCATTGCCACAACTATATTTTTTGGTGCCTGGTTGTCTCCTTTTGGAATTACGGAATCTATTCCTTTGTTGGGAGTATTTTGGTTTTTACTTAAAGCTCTTATCCTTGTTTTCTTAATGATGTGGTTTCGGTGGACGTTCCCCAGGTTGAGAATAGATCAACTTCTTACCTTGGAATGGAAGTATTTATTGCCTTTAAACCTGGCAAATATTATGTTAATGGCCTTACTCGTTTGGCTTAATTTAACTATAAGTTTTTAAAATTATGAGTTACTTTTCAGATATCTATAGAGGCATAAAAACCTTGCTCACCGGTATGAGTGTTACCGGAAAGTATTTTGTGACATCCAGAAAAGGTGCCATTACTCAGCAATATCCCGATAATAGAGAAACTCTTAAGATGTTCGATCGTTTTCGCGGTGAGGTCATTATGCCACACAATGAAAATAATGAACATCGGTGTACAGGCTGTCAAAAATGTGAAATAGCCTGCCCAAATGGAACCATTGAAATCATATGGGACAGGGGTATTGATGAAAATACCGGTAAAAAGAAGAAAAAAATAGATCAGTTTGTATATCATTTAAGCATGTGTACCATGTGCGGACTCTGCATAGATGTCTGCCCTACAGATGCAATTAAATGGGGGCAAAATTTTGAGAATTCTGTATATGACCGAACTGCCCTTACAAGAGTTTTAAACGAACCGGGTTCCACGTTACAAGCCGGTGTAGAAGATTAAGTATGGAAAGAATTATTTTTTATTGCCTGGCCGCAGTTATTATTGCTTTTGGAATAGCTTCAGTAACAAGCAGAAAAATGCTTCGCTCTGTGATTTACCTTTCTTTTGTTCTAATAAGTATCGCTGGGATTTTCTTTTTAGTGGATTATAATTTTCTTGCTGCAATTCAACTCACGGTCTATGCCGGTGGAATTGTTGTACTTATAATATTTTCAGTATTACTGGTACACCATATTGAAATGGAATTGGAAATGGCTAAAGCATCTAAAAAGATAGTGACGGCTATTGCTTGTTTAATAGGTCTGGGCGTTTTTTTAACTGCTATTTACTCCTATGATTTTAATGCGATCAATAACTCTTTAACCACAACCACTGCCGATATTGGTACCGGCCTGTTAAGCTATAAGGCCGGCGGATTTATATTGCCATTTGAGGTAATTAGTGTACTCTTACTGGCATCAATGATAGGTGCTATAGTAATTGCCAAAGGGAAAAAATTAACTGAGAAAAATAATCAACCAGAATGATACACGGAATAAGTATATATGAAATTCTTACTGTGACCTCAATCCTATTTTTTATAGGGGTATATGGCTTTATCACAAGAACAAATCTCATTTCCATTTTAATTTCTGTAGAATTAATTCTAAATGCCTCAGTTGTAAACTTCGTGATCATTAACAAGTATTTGTTTCCCGAAGTCCTGCAAGGCGTTTATTTTTCAATTTTTATAATTGCCGTAGCAGCTGCAGAAACAGCTCTTGCCGTGTCTATTATTATTAATCTGTACAGGCAAATAAGCTCGGTGGAAGTCAAGGACATTGAAACTATGAAATACTAATAAGACCGGGCATGAATCTAAACCACATCATCTTAATTCCATTAATACCTCTGGCGGTATTTTTGATCCTCGGGATTTTTTATAACAAAATTAAACCCGCAGTTTCGGGATATGTAGGAGTTTTGGGTTTACTTACTGCCACCGGCTTAGCATTTTATTCTGCCTATAATTACTTTATTGTAATCGGAAAAACAGAAGGAGTTTATCAAACTATCGTAGAAAAAACAGTTTGGATGAACTTTACAGATAGCCTGCGAATTGATATGGGAATCCTGATAGATCCTATTTCTGTTATGATGCTGATAGTAGTTTCTGTTATATCCTTAATGGTTCATATTTATAGCAGGGGATATATGAAGGGCGATCCGGGTTACACCAAATATTTTGCCTTTCTATCCTTGTTCACATTTTCCATGTATGGTTTGGTTTTGGCAACCAATCTATTCCAAATTTACATCTTCTGGGAATTGGTGGGGGTCTCCTCCTACTTATTAATTGGCTATTATTATACAAAGGAATCTGCTGTTGCGGCAGCTAAAAAAGCCTTTGTTGTTACCCGTTTTGCCGACCTGGGTTTTCTAATTGGTATCCTGATAATTGGATACTATACCGGCACATATGATTTTGAAACTTTGAATAACCCTGAAGGAACAAGTATTTTAAACTGGGCGTCCACCTCGTTCATGGGACTTTCAGTTCTCACCTGGGCGCTTCTTCTGATCTTTATTGGAGGAGCCGGAAAATCGGCTATGTTTCCGTTGCATATTTGGTTACCCGATGCTATGGAAGGGCCCACTCCGGTTTCGGCATTAATCCATGCAGCCACCATGGTAGTTGCGGGTGTGTACCTCGTAGCTCGTTTATTCCCAATGTACTATTTTATTGAGGATGGCTTTGCATTAAATATTGTGGCTTTCGTCGGGGCCTTTACAGCTCTTTTCGCGGCTATAATAGCGATTACGCAAACAGATATCAAAAGAGTATTGGCTTTTTCAACCATGTCCCAATTGGGCTATATGATGCTTGCACTCGGTGTTTCAGGATATGAAGGTCATGAAGGTCTGGGCTATATGGCATCTATGTTTCACTTGTTTACTCATGCCATGTTTAAGGCCCTGTTGTTTTTATGTGCAGGTTCTGTAATTCATGCAATTCACAGTAATTTCCTTAAAGACATGGGAGGATTACGAAAATACATGCCCATTACCAATATTACATTCTTAATAGCCGCGCTGGCAATTGCCGGTGTACCCCCATTAGCCGGATTTTGGAGTAAGGATGAAATTCTAGTCGCCGCCTTTGAGCACAATACTTTCTTATATGTAATTGGGCTATTCGTTGCTGGACTTACGGCATTCTATATTTTTAGAATTTACTTTGGGATATTTTGGGGTAAAGAAGGCAATTATAAGGATAAACCCAATGAATCTCCTGGATCTATGACCGCACCTCTTTTGATATTGGCATTTTTTAGTATCGTTGGCGGATTTATCCCTGTTAGTGAATTTATAAGTGCAGATAAAGCCGGGTTTGAAACTCATGTGAATTATCCATTGGCTGCTATTGCCGTTTTTGCAGGATTAATTGGAATTGCTCTTTCCTGGATGTTTTATAAAAAAGAAAATGAACTCGCAGACAAATTTGCAAACGGTTTCGGAGCATTCTACACATGGGCATATCATAAATTTTACTTTGATGAATTATATCTGTTTGTAACCAAAAGAATTTTGTTCAATGGTATTGCAAAGACTGCCGCAAGATTTGATAAAAAGTACGTTGATGGGACAATGGTTGGAATAGGAAATCAAACTCTTAATACTTCTGAGAAAATTAAAGGTATACAGTCTGGTAAAGTTCAGGATTATGCTTTCGCATTTATTGCCGGAGCGGTTGTACTTGCTATTATTTGTATCTATTTATGGATGAATTAAATATATAATATGGATATTTTATCCCTTTTTATTGTGGTGCCGGCCTTAGCCGTCCTGGTTTTGATTTTTACCAAAAATCTAAAACAGGCCAGAATGGTTGCATTGGCGGGAAGTCTTGTACAGCTGGGAATGGCAATTAATCTGATTTTTTCTTACCTCAAGGAAATAGAGACCAATGATGCTATTATGGTCTTTACAAAAGATGTGGTCTGGTTTAAAAATTTTAATATTCATTATAACATTGGGGTAGATGGCATTTCCGTTGCCTTGCTATTATTAACCGCCATTGTAGTGCTAGCGGGCGTCTTTATTTCTTGGAAAATGGAAGATTTGCCAAAGGAGTTTTTCATCTCGCTGATAGTACTTTCTATTGGTGTGTATGGCTTCTTTATTTCTATTGACCTCTTTACAATGTTTGTATTCTTTGAGATTGCGGTTATCCCGATGTATTTATTAATAGGTATTTGGGGTACTGGGCCAAAGGAATTTTCTGCAATGAAACTAACCCTCATGCTTATGGGTGCATCTGCTGTTCTGCTGGTTGGGATATTGGGGATTTACTTTAACTCTAATGCAGACGGGGGTGCATTAACATTTAACATTCTGGAAATAGCCAAAGTGAATATTCCTTTTGAAGTGCAAAGATTGTTCTTCCCAATTACCTTTATTGGCTTTGCAGTCATTGGAGCTTTGTTCCCTTTTCATACCTGGTCTCCCGATGGTCATGCTTCAGCCCCTACAGCAGTTTCAATGTTACATGCCGGAGTATTAATGAAACTAGGCGGATATGGTGTGTTTAGGGTAGCTATATTCTTATTACCCGAGGGAGCGTTACATTGGTCCTGGTTTTTTATTATTCTGTCTGCCTTTGGTGTCATCTATGGAGCGTTCGCGGCTATAAAACAAACAGATTTAAAGTACATCAATGCCTATTCTTCCGTAAGCCATTTGGGACTAGTTCTCTTTGCTTTGCTTATGTTGAATAAAACGGCCTGGAATGGTGCCATATTACAATCGCTCTCACATGGTTTTATGACAGCACTTTTCTTTGCCTTAATAGGTATGATCTACGGTAGAACACATACCCGTGATGTCACCAAACTGGGGGGGTTGTTAAAGGTAATACCTTTTATATCGGCAGTTTATGTTATTGCCGGTCTGGCTTCATTAGGATTACCTGGCTTTAGCGGTTTTGTTGCTGAAATGAACATCTTCGTGGGGGCCTTTGAAAATGATAATGCCCTTTATAGAATTGCAACCGTAATCGCCGTCTCTGCTATTGTAGTGACCGCTGTATATATATTACGTGTTGTGGGTATCATGTTAATGGGCCCTGTAAAAAATGAAGCCTACTTAAATCTTGAAAGAGTACAATGGTATGAAAAACTTGGTGTTTTATTACTCCTTTTACCAATAATAGCTATTGGTATTGCACCCTTGTGGTTAAGTGAAATGATACTGAAAAGTCTGGATCCGTTTTTAAAAGGAGTGTTATAAACTGAATATTAAATAACCAAAAATGAATTTTAGCAGCTTTTTATTAATGAGACAAGAAATTGCCTTACTGGCAATTATCCTGATTCTGGTTATAGCCGAGATTTTTATCCCTAAAAACAGAAAAGCCAGCATTGTACACCTTACTGTGTTTTTGTTTGGCATACACACAATTATTGGATTTTTTGAGATTGATGAAAGTTATTTATTTGGAGGAATGTTTCGCACCAACCACCTGATTCATTTTTTCAAAAACGTATTAAACATTGGTGTGCTTATCTTATTACTGCAGTCTGCAGACTGGATACAGGAAAAAATAATGAATCAGAATAAGGGTTCTGAATTCTTTATCTTGTTGTTCTCATCCTTGTTGGGTATGTATTTTATGATATCGGCAGGTGATTTTTTAATGTTTTATCTGGGACTAGAGTTATCCACACTTCCGGTAGCCGCTCTTGCTGCTTTTGAAACTATGAAAAGGATTTCAAGTGAATCCGGGATTAAACTAATACTTTCATCCGCGCTTGCATCCGGAGTTTCATTATTCGGTATTTCTATGCTTTATGCCACTACTGGCTCTATATATTTCAGTGAAATTGTTCAAACGCTCTCTTCCACCAACCTAACGCTGCTGGCTATGGTATTACTGTTTGCCGGCATAAGTTTCAAGATTTCTCTTGTACCATTTCATTTTTGGACTGCGGATGTTTATGAGGGGGCCCCTATTAGTGTTGCCTCTTATTTATCAGTTATATCTAAAGGCTCAGCTGTTTTTATTTTAATGATCTTATTATTTACAGTTTTACAGCCATTGGTTCATATTTGGGAAAACATGATTTATGTTATTGCCATCGCTACAATGTTTATTGGCAATTTGTTTGCTTTAAGACAGCAGAATATGAAGCGCTTTTTGGCATTTTCATCTATAGCTCAGGCTGGATTTATTTTACTGGGCTTAATTGAAGGTTCTCAATTAGGCACAGCCACAGTAGTATACTTTGTACTTATATACATATTCTCCAATTTAGCAGCTTTTGGCGTAGTACAAGCAATTTCCTTACAAACTGGCAAGGAGCAAATAAAAGATTATGAAGGATTATACAGAACTAATCCAAACCTGAGTCTGGTGCTAATGCTTGCACTTTTTTCTTTAGCCGGCATTCCCCCTGTGGCAGGATTTTTTGGAAAATTCTTCCTATTTACAGCTGCAGCCAGTAAAGGGCTCTACTTACTTGTATTTTTAGCGGTAGTGAATGTAACTATTTCTTTGTATTACTATTTATTGGTGGTAAGGGCAATGTTTTTGCGTAAAGGTGATAATCCAATTCCTTTTTTCAGAAATAAATTTTATATGAGAATTGGTCTGGCAATTACGGTCCTTGGTATTTTACTACTTGGTATATACAGTCCCTTATACGATTATATTTATGAATTAAGTAGTGCTTTTAATTAATGGTTATGAGTTTAGGAGGCAAACATTTATTTGGTAGTATTGACGAAACGAGGGTAACTTTTGTAGAAAAAAAAGTAACTAAAGAACGTGTTGAATTTTTAAAAAAACTTCTGGAGCACAACGGATTTGAGGTTCTTATTCAGGAAGAAAAGCGAGCTTCAGAAGAAGAACCGCAATTATACACTTTAGGAGTCACAGATATGGTATTCAATCCTACTATTTGGGTATATCAGCGAAAGCTTAAAACTTTTGACGGGCACAAGGTTACGCCCGATTATTGGGAACAGCGTTCAGAAAATACCCCTCCACAATATTGGAAAACCCCGAAAGACAATTAGCTTGTCTAGTCTAATAATTGATGTTTTTTCCTCAACAAAATCTTAATTTCATCGATTTTAACAGCAAATTAAGCCCCTATGGCAAGGTATTTGCTAAATTTACCCTGTAGAATTAAGGTTATGAAACACCAATATATACTAGCATTATTTCTTTTATCAGTTATTTATGTGAACGCACAAACTGATTTTCCAAAAAACCAGCCTTTAAAAATAGAGGCTGATAAAGATTTGGATTTAAAGAGTAATCCCAATAGTGGAACAGCCTTGAAAATGCCATCACTGCTGGATTATAGCCCCAATGCAAGTATTAAAGAAACCAAAAATTCAAGAAATGTAAAAATGCTTCCCGAAAAGGAGTTGAAGCAAGCAGGTTTTGATTTAAAATTGGATACTAAAGTTGGTGAGCGCCAAAATGCCAATTCCAAAAAGCACTTTGGAAATATGTATTTGGGTGATGTGAAAACTGGTGGTAATTTCGTGGGGATAGTCTGTCGCGATCACGAATATGTTGATGGTGATCGTGTTCGAGTATACGTAAATGGCGAAGTGGCTGAGTATAATATCCTGCTTACAGGAAGTTTTAAAGGCATAAATATAGACCTGCAAAAAGGCTTTAACCGATTAGATTTCGAAGCTTTAAACCAGGGTTCATCGGGGCCGAATACAGCTCAGGTAGATGTTTATGATGATAAAGGAGAATTGATTCATTCTAATCAATGGTTGCTTTCAACAGGCTCAAAAGCGTCTTTAATTGTTGTCAAGCAATAAAACAACTACTCCTTATTCCATCCCCGGCTTATATGAAATCTTTGCTCTTTTAAGTACATCTTCTTTGTAGTATGCTGCTTCTTTAAATTTTACCTTGGCGTAAGGAATTGTCTGATCATCAAAATGAGGTGATTTTGGATTACCACTTTGTCCCCCTGCCAAAATTGTTTTAGCCCTTACTTTTGGGCCAAATTCTACTACTGCCACAAAACTATTCCCCCTCGTACCATATAACTTTTTTGTGTTATTGTTATATCTGGCCCCATAGGCTGCAAGTGCGCCCCAGCGACCAGATGCGAATCCAATTGGAATACTTGGTTTATTATCATCAAAAGCTTGCCGTATATCACCATTTAAACGCTGATACCTGTTAACCTCGCCCCAGGGAATATTCCAATTCCCAAAATCCCTTTCCAATTGTAACACTACTTCTTTAAAAATTGACAATCGCTCTTCCAACGGAGATTCCGAACCGAAATAGGACATTAATTCCATATCGCTCATAGGAGCTGGTCGTATTCCTTTTTTACCATACAATGTCCCGTAGAAATGTGCCAGGGTCATGGCTACAGATTCTTCAGAAGTTCTGTAATCCCAATTTCGAAGTATATGAATTGCTCCAGCCAACTCTGGCATTTTAGTTTCTGATTGGTCATAAGCAGATACCAAACCGGGGATTAATTCTGCAAAAGATGGAAGGTATGAATCATAAGCAACGGAAATAAGGCTATCTATGGTATACCCACTTCTGTCCCTAAGTAATTCAATAGCATGGACCCCTCGAAAATTTTCACGGTCTACAGACATGTACTTCGGGTAATTTTCTCGTTTTGGACTATTTTCCAAAGCGGCTGTAAAAGGAGTAGAGTTACAATTTTGAATCCATCCATTTTTAGGGTTTAACACAAGTATATTTTCATCTACGGTATGTAATCCCTTCCAATCAGTCTTAGGATTACTCCCATCAACAGGTTGGCTAAAATCAAAAATAGTATCCCTGACGGGCACAAAATTCCCATGAAAATAGGCAATATTGCCATCGGCGTCTGCATATACCGTATTATTAGAGGAGTTGGTGCGGATATCCATCATCTTACGAAAACCACTATAGTCCTTTTGTTTGGTTCTTATATAGGATTGTTCCAATGCCTTTACTGGTTCCCACATCATTGCAGAAGCCACAGGCGACTCATTAATTTTATGTGTTATAGGTCCGTGGTGTGTGCGGTAGACGGCAAATGTTTTTTCTTTTATTCCTTTTTCATCCTTATATTTTAAAACGATCTCCTTTTCAATCACGGGGCGTAATTCCTCTCCATATACATAAAAAAGTTTCTTGTCTATTTCTTCAATTACCTCAACAAATTCGTCCATAACATCTGTATAAGTAGAGGTGTGCATCCATCCAGTTTTCTCATTAAACCCCTGATAGACAAAAAACTGTCCCCAGGTAACTGCACCATAAGCATTAAGACCTTCTTCACTTACCACATGCACTTCTCCCCTGAAATAAAAAGAAGTATGTGGATTTATGAGTAACATGGCGTTGCCACTTTGTGTTAGTTTTCCGGAGATAGCAATACCATTGGAACCCTGAGGTTCTAATTCTTCATTACTTTTTTTTATTTCGGCCTCTTCAGCTTTTCCAAAAACTACTCCTTCTTCATAAAAAGCGCGTATTTTATCTGTACTTATCCGTTCAATATCTCCCCCAATGGAGCCTTCGCTAAAATACATCGGCATCCAGGGTTCAAATCGGGTTATTAGCTTAGGCTTCACCTCGGGATGCGTATACAAATAGTAATTTATCCCATCAGCAAATGCATCGCAAAGTTTCTTCAACCAATCCGGACTCTTTTCATAATTGGCAATTGCCTCTTCCTTACTCATGAACATATTGGCCCGTAAATCGCTATACAATGCCTCTTTTCCCTCAACTTCCGCCAATCTGCCAATTGCCCATATATAATTCTGTTCCACCCGGTTAAAATCGTCTTCACATTGGGCATACAATAGACCAAATACGGCATCTGCATCGGTCTTACCATAAATATGGGGGACGCCAAAATCATCTCTGATAATTGTAACATTCTCTGCTCGTTCCTTCCATTGATCTATTTCGGAATGTCCATTTATGGTTTTACATGAAGTGATAAGTGCAAGGGATAGAATTAAAATATAGTTAATCAAAGGAAATTTCATAGGTGATTTCTGTATTTATATTAGGGAAAACATTAGTGCATTTAGGCTTTTTTTAAAAACTGGGTTTTGAGAACAATCTGACTTTTGCCTATTCTACATTCCACTTCCTGAGGATTGTTAGTTAACCTTATATTCTTTATGATATTACCTCGTTTTAAGGTTTTAGACATCCCTTTTATCTTCAAGTCCTTGATAACATGTACATTATCTCCGTCTTCAAGAATATTTCCGTTGCTGTCTTTTGATTCCATAATTTATTTTAAGTATTTGTGAAATTAAAAGTATTAAAACTTATATGCTAATTCTTCCTTAAAATATGACCAGGTCATATGGATTTGGCCAATGGACGGCAATTTTACTGTAAATTGCAGCCTTTCTTAATAAAATATAGCTAAATCTCCAATGTCCGATAAAAGAGTAAGTATCCTAAAAGCATTCAAAACCATCATTTGGCCCAGAAGGAATCTGGTTTTTATAGGTTTGGCATTGATAATAGTGAGTAAAGCTGCCAGTTTTGTTGCCCCATTGTCCCTTAAATATTTAATGGATGACATTATTCCCAATAAAGACCTGGAATTCCTTAAAATTCTCTTAGGAGTAGTCATCATTGCGATTTTAGTACAGGCTGTAACTTCTTTTCTTTTAACTAAAATACTTAGTGTTCAGGCCCAATATATGATCTCGGAATTGCGGGCTCAGGTACAAAAGAAAATTTTGTCTTTACCAATTCGATTTTTTGATAATACAAAGTCGGGTGAATTAGTTTCCAGAATAATGACTGATGTAGAAGGCGTACGAAATCTAATTGGTACAGGGTTGGTGCAATTGGTGGGGGGAACGATTACTGCGGTTGTTTCTTTGATTCTTCTACTGAACATAAGTCCTAGCATGACTCTTTTCGCATTAATCCCT
>Ga0272441_10005467_pt1 | contig 22050 bp, 19 predicted proteins | sample SSMProp6N_FD_193582 | JGI IMG/M metagenome (GOLD analysis project Ga0272441, IMG submission 193582) | Marine sediment archaeal communities from Little Sippewissett salt marsh, Falmouth, MA, United States - SSM-Prop-6N | ecosystem: Environmental > Aquatic > Marine > Wetlands > Sediment ... | reverse complement strand
GGTTTCGGCGGCACGCCCGGAGGAACTCGAATCCCCAACCTCCTGATCCGTAGTCAGGCGCTCTGTCCAATTGAGCTACGGGCGCGAGCGAGGGATAAGGTAGTCGTCGATACGCTCTACGGAAAGCCGTGCCACGAAAGGACCCCCGTGGGAACTTCTGAAATCCGCACCCTTGCAGACGAGTACTTCGAATACCTGTCGGAGACCGGACCGACCGAAGCGCACCTGCGCGGCGACTATCGCTACGCAGACCGATTCGAGGACATGAGCCGCGCCGCTGAAGACGCCGACGTGGCCGCCCTGCGTGGTTTTGTGGCCCGTGCCCAGTTGATCGATCCCAGCGACCTGTCGCACGACGATGCCCTCACGCGTGAGGTGTTGATCTTCGAGGCAGAGACGAAGGCCGCTCTCGGTGAGATGCACATGGCTGAGTTTGCCGTGGACCCGATCTTCGGCATCCAGGTGGAGGCCACAATCCTCCCCCCGATGTTCTCGGTCCCAACAGCCGAAGTGGCAGACGCAATGGTCGGCAAGTACCGCGGCTACGGCAGGGCTATGAACCAGGTGACCGACCGATATCTCGAAGGGGTTGCGTCCGGTCGCGTCCCTCCGGCGTTCGCTGTCGATGACGTCATCACACAACTCGACGAATGGCTCGACCTTCCGATAGATCAAGACCCGCTCCTCAACACACAGGTGCCGGACGACTTCACCGAAGATCAGATCGCTGCGTACCGGGCGTCACTGGCCGAGGTTGTGCGGGACGTTGTCCGCCCCGCCATTGAGCGCCAGCGAGACGTGCTGCGCGACGAAGTGCGGCCGGTTGCCCGCCCTGAAGGCCAGGAGGGCCTGCGGTGGCTCGCCGACGGAGACCTGGTGTACGACCGGTCGATCCACCGCTACACGACCTTGCCGATGCAGGCAGGCGAGATCCACGAGATCGGGCTGCAGCAGATTGCCCGCCTTGCCGACGAGTACCGGGCGATCGGCGCCGAGGCCCTCGGCACCACTGATCTCCAAGAGATCTTCTCACGGCTGCGGGACGATCCGGCTCTCCACCACACCAGCGGGGAACGTGTCCGCGCTGCCGCCGAGACTGCGTTCGAGAAGGCGCGAGCAGCGATGGGTGACTGGTTCGGCCGCCTTCCCGAGGCCGACTGCGTGGTCGAGGAGACACCCTCCGGGGCACAGGCGTTCTACTTCCCGGCGGCCGAGGACGGGTCCAGGCCGGGCATGTTCTTCATGAACACGGCGGACCCCACGTCGTGGGGAACATTCGAGGTCGAGGCAACGGCGTATCACGAGGGCATCCCGGGTCATCACTTGCAGCTGGCTATCGCCCAGGAACTCGGCGACGCCGTTCCCGCATTCCAGCGCAACGCGTTCATCGTCGCCTACGGCGAAGGCTGGGGCCTCTACACCGAACGCCTCTCCGACGAGATGGGGCTCTATGGGTCACCCCTTGACCGGATGGGGATGTTGTGTGCCGACTCGATGCGCGCAGGCCGCCTGGTCGTCGACACCGGCATCCATGCCCTCGGCTGGTCGCGCCAGCGAGCGATCGACTTCCTCGTCGAGAACTCGCCCATGACCCTGCACTCGATCACTGAAGAGATCGACCGCTACATCAACTCGATGCCGGGCCAAGCACTTTCCTACATGATCGGTCGTCTCGAAATCCAGCGAATGCGCGCCGATGCCGAGGCTCAACTCGGGGACCGCTTCGACATCAAGGGTTTCCACGATGCCGTCCTCACGTCGGGAGCCGTGCCGCTCGAAACACTCGACCGCCTGGTCGCTGAGTGGGCCGCGTCGGTGTGAACGAGAACGGCTCCCGGATGGTCCGGGAGCCGTTCGCTGTCATCGTCGGATGTTGCGTCGTCAGGAAACCTCGGCTTCGATCGCCTGACGTTGGTGTGACGTCACGGAGATCTTCTGCGGAAGTGCTTCTTCACGCACCGGCAAGGTGACGGTGAGGACACCTTCCGAGTAGTCGGCGTCGACGTTGCCAACATCGAGGCTGTCGCCGAGACGCACCTGCCGGCTGTGGATGCCGGTGGGGCGCTCGCGGAGAATCCAGTTCGCACCAACGGTGTCCTCGATGCGGCGCTCGGCTTTTACCGTGAGAACGCGATCCTCGACGGTGACGTCGATCTTGTCGGAATCGATGCCGGGCAGGTCGAACCTGAGGACGTACTCGCCGTCCTTCTCGTATGCGTCGAGGGGCATAACACCACCGCGCCAGCGGTTGCCCGCACCCCCAAGCATGCGTTCCATCTCTTCGAACGGATCGATGAACCGTGCCATCGTTCTCCTCCTTTCCCGCCGATGTCGGCAGGTTATTAGTTGCTACTACCTATATAACTTGATACCACATTGCTCATATTCCGTCAATATCGGATTTCTTGGGGACAATCTCGCGATCGGTCCGTGGAACGAGAAGAGGGGCCCCGGCATTACACCAGAGCCCCTCTTCCAAGCGGCGGAGAGGGAGGGATTTGAACCCTCGAGGGAGCTTGTAACCCCCTACTCGCTTAGCAGGCGAGCGCCTTCGGCCGCTCGGCCACCTCTCCAGGTTGCGCCAAGGTTATCAGGACCGGCACCATTGGAAGCCTCGGCCGGCTAGAGATCAGCGCGGAACCACTGCTCGACGTTCCAGGTGTAGTCGGCCTGGGTCGGAGTTTGCACGAATCCTGCGATCTCGTCCTCCCAGATCGCGCCGAATACCGGGTAGGAGAAGAGCGGCAGGATGACCATCCGGCTCGCCAGAAGCTCTTCCGCCTCGGCAATGAGGGCAACGAGTTCCACATCGTCGACCGTTGAATTCATGAGGTCTCGAATCTCAGCGAACCGCTCCGTGTACAGATTGCGGACAGAGGAGTCTTCGGTACCCCATCGGTAGTAGTTCGACCCTTCCGGCGGAGCGCCCTCGGGATCGAACGCGTCGTGGATCGTGACCAGGCCATCGAATCCCGACGACCCGGTCCAGGACCACATGCCGACATCCCACGCTCCGGTCTCGAAGGTCTCGCCAAAGAAAACCTTTGGGTCCTGGAGTTGGGTCTGGTACTCGATCCCGACAGCTTCGAACATGGGTCGAAGCGCTTCCGAAACGAGAACGCGGGTGTCACCGACGTTGGTCGTCGAGAACACAGCAACGATCGAGTCGACTCCCTCGTCCGTGTTCACCGTGGAGAGGAGCTGCTTGGCCCGTGCCGGGTTATGGGTGTATCGATCCCACGCGTGCTCGGAGAGGGTTGGGGAGAACGCGTCGACGTAGGATGTCATCGCTTCCGTGTAGGGACTCGCCACGGTCGCGATCGCCTCACGGTCGACCAGGTGGGCAACGGATCGTCGGTAGGCGTGGCTGGAATTGACGGTCTCTTCGTTCACCGCCTCTTGACCGGGACCGAACTGGAAGTTCAGGTGTTCCCACGTCCGGCCCGGTACCGCCTCCACTTTGACGCCGCTTGGCTCGAGAGCGGCGAGTCCTTCGATTGTGGTTGCGTCCGGGGGTGGTTGGATCACCTGCACCTCTCGGCGTTTGAAGGCGTTGATCAGGTCTTCTTCTTCGGGGATGAATCGGAATTCGATCGTGTCCAGGTATGGGAGTTGCTGGCCGGTCTCAGGATCCTTCTTCCAGTAGTTCTCGTTCCGCTCGACAACAATCCGATCCCCGCTCGCCCACGAAGAGAACCGGAACGGGCCACCCGATGGCCACATTCGATCGTTCCAGTCTTCGACGAAGTTGGAGCCCTCAACCGCGTGTTTCGGCAGAACAACGCGGAACAACTGCTGATAGAGGACTGTCGGCTCGGTGAGCGTCACTTCAAAGGTCTTCGGACCGGCTTCGTAGGAAGTGATCCATTCGTAGATCTCGTCGATGCGGAAGCCGGCGTCGGCTTCCGGGGTCTGAAGGAGATCGACCGTGAACGCGAAGTCGTCACCGGAGATCGGAGTGCCGTCCTCCCACACTGCTTCGTCGAGGATGGTGTACTTCACCGTCATCGTGCCGTTCTCGTTCACCACAACACCACCGTTGCTCGTGGTCGGCAGCTGGGTGACGATTTCCGGAATCAGCTCCAGGGTTTCACCATCGATCTCGTAGACACCGGCAAAGTAGGTCCGGCCGATGATTGAGACGATGAGGTCCTCGCCTCGACGCACGTAGGGATTGAGCGTCGCCGGTTCCTGGTCTTCTGCGACCACAACTGTGCCTCCGCGGGGGTTGCCGTCCTCGGGTTCGGTGGTCGTAGTTGTGGGAGGGATGGTCGTGGTGGTGGTCGTCGTAGTTCCGAGTGTCGTCGTTGGAGCGGTCACTTCCGGGGCGGGTGTGCACGCCGCAGCGACGAAGGCCGCAGCACACAAGGCTGCGGAGACCCTGACGAATGCGACGCGCCGTCTCACCGATCCGCGCTCGGGTTGAGACCGCGCCCGGCCGCGAGATCGAGGGCGAACACGCACAGGAGAATGGGTGAACACCAGACGATGAGATTGATGAAGGTTTGCCAAAACGCGCTCGGGGCAAAGATCATTCACGCCTCCTGAATGACTGTCGGGAAGCCTAACGGCCTCTGTCGAGCGTTCTAGGTACCCGGGGGAGGAAGCCGCTCGTCCTTGCCTCCACCACGAAATGGGGGAGGCGCGAGCATCCGGCCGTTGAGGCCGGAGCGGAACGGAGGCGGCACTCTGGGAGTCTGGAGGTTCAAGATGAGACCACAAGACCAGCCCCCTGCGGATTCGCAGTAGCGAATCCGCATCCCCCACTCCGTGAGGGGACAGGAGTTGAGTACGGACTACGGAAATCGGACTACGTCCGAACGCGAAGCGTTCGGATGCGCGGAGGGAGTGGGATTCGAACCCACGGGACCGGTTACCCGGCCCAACGGTTTTCAAGACCGTCGCCTTCGTCCGCTCGACCATCCCTCCAACGACCCGTGTCCCGCACTCCCTCTTCCGTATCGGTTTCCCAGGGTCTCCGGGGTCGTACGGACTACGGACTACGGACTACGGACTACGTCCGAACGCTTTGCGTTCGGATTGGCGGAGGGGGTGGGATTTGAACCCACGGGACCGGAAACCCGGTCCAACGGTTTTCGAGACCGTCACATTCGTCCGCTCTGTCACCCCTCCAGAGCCGGCCAAGCCGGCGATACTCGGTACGGAATACTGAGTAGATCCGAATCGAAGGCGTTCGGATCGAGTGGAGTGTACCGATGTCGGGCCGCTCTCAACCTATCGCCGAGCGGCAAAGAACTCCCCGAGCAGGGCCGCGCTCGCCGCACTTCCGACACCGCCGACAACTTCGCAGCGGTGGTTCAGCCGCTCGTCCTGGGGAACGTTGTACAGGCTCAGCACTGCCCCAGCTTTGGGATCTGCCGCTCCGAAGACGATGGCTTCGATACGCGCCCACACGGCGGCCATCGCACACATCGCGCATGGCTCGAGCGTGACAACCAGCGTGTGCCCTTGGAGGCGCCAATCACCGGTCTCGCGGGACCGGGCTGAGAGCACAAGCATCTCAGCGTGGGCGGTGACGTCACTCAATTCCTCGCGTCGATTGTGGTCGGCGGCAACGACCGATCCATTCGGATCGAGAAGTACCGCACCGATCGGAACGTCATCGTGTTCGATCGCCCGTGCAGCTTCGACGAGTGCCAGTTCCATGGCTTTGGTCTGATCCACTACTCAGGGGCCTCCCTCTACACTTCCCCATCCTACGGAGGGATCGCATAGTCTGGCCTAGTGCGCACGCCTGGAAAGCGTGTAAGCGGTAACCCGCTTCGTGGGTTCGAATCCCACTCCCTCCGCGCAAGGTGCTTCCCACTTCAGTCGAGCCCTACTCGGTCTTGACCTCGTGCCGTGAATCACCGCCCCCAGAACCATGCGGCTCGCATCCGCGGTACCATCCATGTCGGGCAAGCAAGGTCTTCGAATCGCGGAGAAGGTTCGAATCCCACTCCCTCCGCGGATCCGAACGATTCGCGTTCGGACGTAGTCAGTACTCAGTAGTCAGTACCCCGTAGTCCGTAGTCAAACGTCGGGAACGTGCGCTCATGCAGATCGATCCAGCGCTCTTTGACCCTTCTGTAGCCGATCCTGAGACGGTGGCACTCAATGTGCAACTCGAGCGGCTCTCGAACAAGCTCCCGAATCCCATCGAGGTTGGCATCGAGCCGCTGCGCGAGGCCCGCCTCAAGGGACGCGGCCTGTTCGGACCGATCGTCCGGTCGCCAAACGGGATCGACCGACACATCCCCAGCCCCGCCGGATCCTTGAAGCTTCGAGTCTTCTCACCCGGAGACGTCGACGGTGTGTTCCTGCACTTCCACGGCGGTGGCTGGGCCATGGGTTCAGCCGACTATCAGGACAGTCGTCTCGAACAGATAGCAAATGCGGCAGGTGTCGCTGCCGTGTCGGTCGATTATCGTCTCGCTCCCGAGCATCCCTATCCCGCCCCGGCGGACGACGCGGAGGCAGCGGCCCAGTGGATCGTTGAGAACGCCGCTTCCGAATTCGGCACCGACCGGATCGTGGTCGGCGGTTCCTCGGCAGGAGCCCATCTCGCCGTCTCGGCCATGCTGCGCATGAGAGACCGCCATGACTACACCGGTTTCGCCGGCGCAACACTGACGTACGGCTTCTTCGACCTCTCCTTGACGCCGAGCGCTCGGAACTGGGGTGACCGGATGCTGGTCATGAACACCGACCTCTGCCGCTGGTTCGCCGACGCCTACGCGTCGAGAGCCAACCTGACCGATCCAGACGTGTCACCGATGTACGCCGACCTCGCGGGGTTGCCACGGGCGCTGTTCATCGTTGGGACTCTGGACCCGCTGCTCGACGACAGCGTGATGCTCGCTTCGCGTTGGGCCGCTGCGGGAAACGCCACCGACTTGATGGTGGTGCCGGGGGCCGCTCACGGATTCGCCGGGGCTCCGACGGCCGTGGGGTCCGAAGCGCGTGAGCGAACCGACAGCTTCATTGCCGAGCAGGTCGCCTGACGGTCATCGTCGATCGGGGGCTACCATTGCCGGACCGTGCTAGGCGGGGCGCTAGGGGTGCCCTGTACTCGAAACCCTCTTCATGCGGGGCTGAATTCCCGCCCGAGGGCGGTTGATATTCGGGACTAGCGCCGAGCTCAGTTGGTGTTGAAGATCGGGTCCTGCAACGGCGGGAAATCGTGAAGCGGGTCAGGTCCGGAAGGAAGCAGCCCTAAGCGGCCCTTCCCGGGTGTTACGGGATCGCCCGGTTGGAGCCAACGTCTCGGAACGCGCCGGATATCGCCGTTCGACGGCGGGTGCACGGTGTACCGGATGCTCCGCATCCGGCAGTAGCCCGTACTCCGTACTCCGTATTCCGTAGTCGACGAATCGGTCGGGCGCGATACGGACTACTGACTACTGACTACCGCCCGGTGAAGCCGGGCTCGCTCACTCCTTCTTCAGGATTGCGGCCCATACGAAACCCATCGGACCGAGGCGCCACGTGTCGACAAGGTTAAGGAGAGATGATCCGAGCAGGGTCTCCGGCGGCGGGTGTTTGTCGAGCGTTCGGTGAAGATACGCGTATTCCTGACGAGCCCCGACCGTCATCCCAGCAAGGGGGAGGACCACCGACGTACCGGCCCGATGGATCGACCGCTGACCCGACCCTTCGGGGCGCCCGAGATCGACGATGCCCGCCATGCCCCCCGGACGCAACACACGATGAATCTCGGCGAGGGTCTCATCCACCGAGTCGAGGTTCCGGAACACGTATGCCGAGAAGACGGCGTCGAACGACTCATCTGCCAGTGGGAGCACCTCACCTGTGGCCACCAGCCGGAACGGCGCGTCGTTGAGAGCGAGCATCTCCGGCGACGGATCGAGCGCAACCACCTCGCGGTCACCAAACACCTCGTTGGCGGCACCGGTTCCCGCACCGAGGTCGAGGATCCGGCCACCGGGAAGACGATCGATCGCCGTCCTCCGCCACGCCTGATCCCGCCCAAGTGACAGGATCCAGTTCAACCGGTCGTACCGCCCGGCGATATCAGCGAAGACGTCCCCATTAGACATGGTCGGACCGGCGGTACGGATTGCCGGCTACGGAATACCAACTACTGACTACTGAGTGCTGAGCACTGCCCGGCACGTTGCGCCCAGGTCTACTCAATGACATCGAAGCCGGTGTAGGGACGGAGGGCCTCGGGGATTCTGATCGAGCCGTCCGCCTGCTGGTGGTTCTCAACCAGCGCAATCAGCGCCCTACCGGTGACGGCCGTGCCGTTCAGGGTGTGCACGAGGCGATTCTTGCCGTCTGAATCCTTGAACCGCACCTTCAGCCGACGGGACTGATAGTCGGTTGTGTTCGATGTTGAGGTGATCTCCCGGTACCGCTCCTGGCCCGGGAACCAGGCTTCGATGTCGTACTTCTTCGCCGCCGATGCTCCGAGGTCGCCTGCTGCGACGTTCACCACTCGATACGGGATCTCGAGCGCTTGCACGAGATCTTCCTCGCGAGCCAGCAGGAAGTCGTGTTCCTCGCGGGAGAAGTCTGGATCAACGAACGAGAACATCTCCACTTTGTTGAACTGGTGGACACGAAAGATCCCCCGAGTGTCCTTGCCGTAGGTGCCGGCCTCCACGCGGAAACAGGTCGAAGACCCGGCGTAGCGCAGCGGCAGTTCGTCAGCTGAGAGGATCTCATCGCCGTGCATCGCGGCGAGCGGCACCTCAGAGGTTCCGACGAGGTAGAGATCGTCTTCCTTGACCGAATAGACCTGGTCACGTTCTGCGGGAAAGAAGCCGGTGCCGAAGAGCGCCTGCTCCCGGACAAGCACCGGAGGTATGACGGGTGTGAAGCCGTCCGCGGACAACACATCCATGGACCATCGCGCCATCGCCATCTCGAGGAGCGCAAGCTTGCCGGTGATCATCCCGAAACGGCTACCAGAGATCTTCGTGGCTCGTTCGATGTCGATGATTCCGAGCGCGAGACCAAGATCGACGTGGTCCTTCGTTTCGAAGTCGAACACGGGCGGCTCGCCCCAGCGGGTGGTCTCGATGCTGTCCTCTTCTTTGAACCCATCTGCTGCGGTCTCGTCGGCAAGGTTGGGCACCGTGACCCATTGCTCCATGAACTGCGCATCGAGGTCGTCGGCCTCGGCGACCTTGGCCTTGTACCGCTCGGACAGGTCGCCCGCCTCGGCGATCGCCACCGCTTTCTCGTCGCCGCTGAGGCCGGCGATCGACTTCCCGACTTCCCGCTGCTGGGAACGCATCTCCTCGGCATCGGCGCGTGCGATTCGCCGCTCTTCATCGATCTGGGCAAGAGCCGCGACGTCGAGGTCAACGCCACGGCGGCCAAGGGCTGCGGCAAGGTCTTGCGGGTGTTCGCGGAGGATGCCGACGTCGATCATGGTGGAATGCTACCGGCCCATCGCGCGGCCAACGGCGCTGTCCTCTTCGGGAGAGAGCGGCTCGCTCCCTAACCCGGCTCGGATCTCCTTGGTGAAGAACAGGGTTTCTTCGCGAGAGACGAGGATCGAGAGGACGACACCGTCCCCCGTCTCACTCAACAGGGCGATTGAGCGGGAGAGCTGCCCTGCGATGTTCCCGAACGCATCGTATGCGACCACCGCCGTGCGGGTAACGGCATAGGGAAACTTCGCCTCCACCTCCTGAAGTCGCTGGTCCACCACCGCGAGGCCGGCTTCAACTCGGCCGAGGCGGCCCGACGTTGAGTCGATGAGTGTGAAGACGTTGCCGTCCTTCGGGACGGCGTCAACCTGCTTGCGGATCTGTTGGAGCTGATACGCCTGCCACACGGCAAGCACCACAACGAGGAAGACGATCGCGACAACCAGCCAGTCGCTCACGCGTTTTCATTTCGGAAGAAGACCATGCGCCACGAATCGTTCCCCGCGTCGTCGTCCTTGTCAACTCCTGTTGTGACGACCAACTCGTAGAGCCCGCCGGGCTCAAGCTCCAGCGTGTCGAACACCAGCGTCTTCGCTTGGCCGGGAGCGAGGTTCGCGACCGTCTGTTTCACCATGACCGAGGACCCACCAGAGCCGGTCGGGATGAGTTCTAGGTCGACCGTTACCTGCTGTTCGGGTTCATTGCCCTGATTTGCCACGACCGCCTGAACAATGAACTCCTCGCTGTGTGGAACCACCGGAATGTTGTCGCGCTCACCGAGCGGCCCGGGTTCGGTGATCGCCGTCACCGACACATCGTGGAGCTCGCCCAGCTTGTACACCGATGTGAGCCGGAGAGTGACAAGCTGAGCGTCGTACGCAACGGACCGGTCATCGCTCGCGAAGGCCACAACCTCGATATCGCCGACAGGGATCGAATCGTCCAGCCCCTCGACCGCTCCGAGGAACTGGTCGTACGCCAGGTCCCCGATCCTCAAGTAGTCGAACGAAACCTCCAGTTGGTCGGTCCCGCCGGCCTCGGCAGGTTCGTCGAGAACAAGGATGATCGCGTCGTCAAGGAGGTCGAGGGCGCTGCTCCATGATCCGAGTGCTGCCACGAGATAGCCGTTGGCTTCGCCTGCCGCAGCCGGGACCTGCGCAGCCGCAAGTGTCTCTGCTGAGGCCTCCGAAGACATTCGAAGCTCCTCCAGGCTTCTCATCACTTCCTGGCGCTGGATATCGGTGATCGTCAGGAGCATTGTCTCCAGAGCGTCTGCCGTCTCCGCCTGTTCGGCGGCCACCACTTGGGCCACAGCCAGGTAGTCCGCGACGCCTCGCGCCTCCGTGCGGCGGCGAACGGCAAGGACAACGATGCCCACGATGATGAACGCGATCAGAATCGCCAGCAACCAGCGTCTGCGCCGCTGCCGGCGGACCGGCGCGTAGGAGGGATACGCCATAGGTGTGGGCGAGGGGGGACTTGAACCCCCACGAGTATTACCTCACAGATTCCTGAAACCTGCGCGTCTGCCAATTCCGCCACTCGCCCGCGGGAGCAAAAGGCTACCACGGGCGCTGAATACCCATCGAGGAGTCGGACACGTTCGCGGCTTCGCCGCCCCGATCTCCCTTGAACCCATACAATCCACACATGCAACTCGCTCGAGAGATAGAACGGCGGCTGGAACGCCTGGTCGACGGGGCGGCCGCTGCCGTGTTTCGAGGCAAGATGCATCCGGTCGACATGGCCGACCGGCTGGTCCGACAGGCAGACTTCGTGGCCGCTCCAGGAGACGCCGGTCTCGAAATCCCAAACCGTTGGTCGATCGGGGTCAACCCGTCAGATCTCCCGCCATCATTGGACACCACCGAGTTGCAGGTTGAACTCGCCCGCGCCATTGATGCATACGCAACTGAACAGGCCTGGCGAATCAACGGGCCGATCACCGTGCAGGTTGTCGCCGATCCCGCCGTGCCCAGAGGCCTCGCTGATTGCGCGGGTTCGTCCGAACCGGGAGCCATCGAACCGTGGGCCCAACTCATTTCCGCCTCTCCTCCCCTCGTTCTCGAAGTGTCCGACAACCGCTCGATCATCGGCCGTGCGATTGAAGGGGATATCGTGATCTCCGTGCCGGAGTTGTCACGGAGGCAAGCCATCATCATCAGGACCGGCCAGGAAGCGACGATTGCGGATCTGTCCTCCGCGAACGGAACGTATGTCAACACCGAGCGGATCGGGACCGACCCACATCCTCTCGTTCCCGGCGATACGGTGACTATGGGCGATATCGATTTCGTCTTCCGACGCTTGTGAGACATCGATGCCTGCTCTGATACTCAACGCCTTGAAGATCCTCTTCTTGATCCTGATCTTCCTCTTCCTCTGGCAGGTCGCTCTGGCGATCCGGAGCCACATTGGCACCGGACCTTCGCTCAGGAAGTCCAAGGGAGGGCGTGAACTCGTCGTCCTGCGCGGAGATGCGAAGAAGGGAACAACAGTCCGCCTCCGGCCTTCGGGGCACACGATCGGGCGCAGCCCGGACGCGGACGTAGTCATTGACGACCCCTACGCTTCCGAATTCCATGCGAGAGTCGAGAGCAACGAAGGCGGCACGCTTGTTCACGATCTCGGGAGCACAAACGGGACCTATGTCAACGGGCGGCGCATTACCGCACCCACGCCCGCCGGTCAGGGCGATACCGTGCAGATCGGCAAGACCATCCTCGAGGTGAGATGAGATACGTCTGGGCGACCGGCACGCACCAAGGCCGGATCCGCGAACGCAACGAAGACTCGGTGTTCCCCGAGACTTCCGGAGCAGGCGATGGACCGCTCCTCGCAGGCGTTGCAGACGGCATGGGTGGCCACGTAGCGGGGAACATCGCCAGCGGGTTGGCCCTCACCGTGGCGACCGAAGATCCGGCGGATGCCGATATCGACGTCGCCGACCGCGTTCTCGCCGCAAACCAGGCGATCCGGGACCGCGTGAGCGACGAGCCCAACCTCGCAGGGATGGGCACAACGATGACCCTCGGTCTCTTCTCCGAGGACGGATCTGCAACCGTCGGACACGTTGGCGACAGCCGGTGCTACCTCCTGCGAGACGGCGATCTCAAGCGGATCACCTCCGACCACACGGTTGTCGCGGAGCTTGTCGAACTCGGCCACATCAAGGACGAGGACGTCGAGACTCATCCGCAGCGCCACCTCCTCACACGGTCACTCGGACTCGGCCCTGTCAAGGTCGACACCGAACAGCTGGATCTCGAAGCCGGCGATCGGCTGCTCTTCTGTTCCGACGGCCTCACCTCCATGCTCAACGAACGCGAGATCACGGCAATCCTCGACTCCGGGAGTGACCTCGAAGCCACGGTGTGGATGCTCATCGAGGCCGCGAACGCCGCCGGCGGAATCGACAACATCACGGTGGCCATCGTCGACGCGGGGCCATGACACGCAACACCGAAGCGGCGTTCGTGCTCGCCGGAACGGTGCTGGCGTCGGTCGGAGTGGCGATGGTCCAATTCGCCGCCGGTATCTGGCTCGATTCAGCTGTCGCCCTCACATTCGTCTCATTCGCTCTCGCCTTCGGTTCGCTCCACGTTGCATTCCGGTTGTGGGCCCCCAATGCGAACACAATGATCCTCCCGATCGCGACGTTCCTCACGGCACTCGGGACTATCGAAGTCTTCCGCCTCGATCCGGAACTCGCCGCCCTCCAACGATGGTGGCTGGTGTTCGCGGGAGTTGCAGGAGCAGCCGTCGTGTGGCTGCTCAGAAACTCGGGTGTCGCCGTGCTTCGCCGCTATCGCTATCTGTTTCTTGCCGCGGCAATGGTGCTCCTGCTCCTCCCACTGCTCCCCTCTTCATGGCCCATTCACGGAGCCGTCGTCAACGGTTCGCGCCTCTGGGTACGCATCGACCTTCCCTTGGGCGCTCGCGCCCTGTCTTTTCAACCCGGTGAAGTCGCCAAAGTCCTCCTCACGATCTTCCTGGCGTCGTATCTCGCTGACCGATCGGAGGCGATGTCAACGGTCTCTCGCACTGTCGGTCCATTCAGGATTCCCGAACCAAGGCACCTCGGACCGGTCATCGTCGCCGCCGGTGTGGCGTTCGTCGTTCTCGTCTACCAACGAGATCTCGGGGCGTCACTCCTGCTGTTCGGGCTGTTCATCGGAATGCTCTACGTCGCAACCGGTCGTGGCTTTTACCTCGGCCTTGGTCTCGTTCTCGTCACGATCGCCGGCGGGGCGGCGTACACGATGTTCTCCCATGTCCAGGTTCGCATCGAGGCATGGATCGACCCGTTTGGCGACTACGCCGGCGCCGGGTACCAGACCGCCCAAGGCCTTTTCGCGATGGGGAGCGGCAGCCTCACGGGCTCCGGCCTTGGGCTGGGGCGACCGGACCTGATCCCTGCCGCCGCCACCGATTTCGTGTTCGCTGCCATCGGGGAGGAACTGGGCCTGGCGGGATCAATCGCTGTCATCATCGGGTATGCGTTCCTCGTGGCGATCGGCTTCGGCATCGCCCTTCGGTCCCGGGACCGCTTCCGCAAGTACTTGGCAGCCGGCCTGACGATCCTGCTCGGCCTGCAGACCTTCCTGATCATCGCCGGCATCGTCCGGCTCTTCCCGATCACCGGGATCACGCTGCCCTTCATGTCCTACGGAGGTTCCTCCCTACTCGCCTCTGCACTGATCGCTGCACTCCTCGGCCGAATCTCGCATGAGGAACGCACATGAACGCCCCCCTCCGCAGGGCAGCGTGGGCGATTCTCATCGGCTTCGGCATCCTCGTGCTTGCGACGGTTTGGATCCAGGCCGTCGCGGGACCCGGGTATCGCGACGACCCGCGAAATCCACGACTCGTCACATGGCGCGTCGGACGAGAACGAGGCGCGATCATCTCAGCCGACGCCGTGGTCACTGCACGCTCCGACCCGAACCCGCAGGATCCCCAGACCTTTGCCCGGGTGTATCCGACAATCGACGGCTACGCCCACACGGTGGGGTACGTATCGGTACTCTTCGGTTCGCGCGGGCTCGAACGTGTCTACGAGGGCGACCTGGTCTCCCACCGCGACTCGACGCTCTCCGGCATTCTGAACGCACTCCTCGGCGGCGATCCCCGCCCTCGCGGCCTCCGGCTCACGATCGACGATGAACTCCAGCAGGCCGCCGCTGAAGCCCTCAGCGGACAACGGGGGTCGGTCTTCGCGATCGATCCGGCCACCGGTGAGGTCCTCGCGTCCGTGTCCACGCCAGGATTCGATCCGAATTCCTTGGTGGGACCCGATGCGGCACCGGCGGGCAGGGCGCTCGAGGACGATCCTGATCAGCCGCTCCTCCATCGGACGATCAATGCGACGTACCCGCCCGGTTCGAGCTTCAAGATAATCACCACGGCGGCAGCCCTCGAGACCGGTGTGGCCGGTCCCGCCACCGAATTCCCCGACCCTGTGGAACTCGACCTCCCCGGAACCACCGCCACGATCCACAACTACGACGATGATGTCTGCCTTGACGGCAACACCGTGACGCTTGCTGAGGCGTTCGTACGATCGTGCAACACGACCTTCGCTGCGCTCGGAATGGCGGTTGGAGGCGACGCACTCGCCACAACGGCCGAGGCCTTCGGGTTCAATCAAGAGATTCCGTACGATCTTCCGGTCCTCGCCTCTGCCTTCCCCGAACCACTCGACTTCGCAGAAGACCCGCCGGCCACCGCCCAGAACGCCCTCGGGCAACGAGACGTACGCGCAACCCCCATCCAGATGGCGCTTGTAGCGGCCGCGGTCGCCAATGAGGGGAACATCATGGTCCCGTTCGCCGTCGGTGACGTGTTCACACACGACGGCAAGATCGAATCCACCAACCAACCTGAGCTGTGGCGTCGCGCGCTCAGTCCGGCGAGCGCCGCGGTTCTCACGGACCTCATGGAACAGGCTGTCATCTCCGGCACTGGACGCAACGCCGCCGTGCCTGGGATACGCGTCGCGGGCAAGACCGGCACGGCCCAGGTAACGGGCGCAGCTCCGGATGTCTGGTTCGTGGGCTTCGCACCGGTTGATCCGGAGCCCGGCGAACGGCAGATCGCGCTCGCCGTTGTGCTCGAGGATGGCGGACCAGCCGGTGAAACCGCCTCCGGTGGCTCAATCGCCGCCCCGATCGCCGCCAACCTGTTCGAGGAGTATCTGAAGTAGACGAAAGAACAAAGAACAAAGACTCCGCACGTCGCCTGCCCTTCGGCGCTTCCCATTGTCCCTTCTTCTTTGCTCTTTGCTCTTTGCTCTTCTTCTCATGTGGCAGGCCGCTCCCCAACACGGTGATCGCCAATCGCGACACCCCATATCCCACCCTGTCAGTACCATCGTTGATCGACATGCAAGATCGCGTTCTCTCAGATCGGTATCGCATCATCTCCCACCTCGCACGAGGCGGGATGGCCGACGTCTATGAAGCCGAAGACACCCTCCTCAACCGACGGGTCGCGGTCAAGCTCCTGCATGCGAACTTCGCCTCAGACCAGGCGTTCGTCACCCGGTTCAAGCGAGAGGCGCAGGCCGCCGCAAACCTGAGCCACCCGAACATCGTGGCGATCTACGACTGGGGGCAGGACGCATCGACCTACTACATGGTCATGGAACTCATCGAGGGTCGAACGCTGCGAGAGATCCTCAAGTCCGAGGGCTCTCTCCTTCCGCGCCGGGCCGCAGAGATCGCAGCCGAGACGGCCGCTGCGCTGACCGTTGCCCACGAGGCCGGAGTGATCCACCGGGATATCAAACCCGGCAACATCATGATCACAGACGACGGCGCTGTGAAGGTCACGGACTTCGGCATCGCCCGAGCCCTTGATGATTCGGAGGAGCTGACGCGCACAGGCGCTGTGATCGGCACCGCTACCTACTTCAGCCCCGAACAGGCCCAAGGTCTCCCAGCCGACGGCCGCTCCGACGTCTACTCACTCGGCGTGGTCCTCTACGAGATGCTCACGGCCCAACCTCCGTTCACCGGAGAAAGCCCCGTGGCCGTCGCCTATCAGCATGTGTCGGAGTACGCTGTGCCGGCCAACCAGATCAACGCGGACGTACCCGCCGATCTGGCCATGATCGATGAGACCGCAATCGCGAAGAACCCGGACGACCGCTACGTCACGGCGGCGGACATGCGTTCCGACCTCCTGCTCTTCCTTTCGGGCCGGCAGCCGGTTGTTGCCGGCGCAGCCGCAGCCGCGGCCGCCACCGCCCTTGTGCCGCCGCCGGCGACTGTGCCCCCCGACGAGACTGCCCGCGTCGTCGCCTATCAAACCGAAGATCGGACGACCGGCCAGGGCACATACGTTGCGGCCGTCATCGCTCTCCTTGCTCTCCTCGCCGTTGGCGTGTTCATCCTGTTCCGCCTGTTCACCGGCGGCGGGGGAGATGGCGATCTCGTCGTCGTGCCGGACCTCACCCTCGTCCCCGCCGAAACCGCGTTCCAGACCCTCCAAGACCTCGACCTCAAGGTCACGAGTCGCCTCGAGAACAGTGAAACCGTTCCCCAGGGTGTTGTCATCCGCACCGACCCGGCGGCGGGAACCTCCGTAGAGAGGGGCTCGTTCGTCTCGGTCTTCGAATCGGCAGGCGTCGAGCAATTCACCGTTCCTCAGGTCGAGGGGGAGACGGAGGAGGTTGCGCGTGCGCTCATCGAAGCCCAAGGGTTCGAGGTGGGGCGCACGGAGTACACACTCACGGAAGACATACCCGAGCAGACCGTCATCTCGCAGAGCCCATCTGCCGGTACGCCGGCGGCAGCGGGGTCGCTCGTCGACCTTGTGGTGTCAAGGGGCCCGTTCTCCATCGAAGTCCCCGACGTGTCCGGCAAGTCCGCGGAAGGAGCCCAACTCGAACTCGCCCAGGTTGGATTCACCAATGTCGTCACCGACGTCGAGTACTCATCTGACATCGCCGCCGGATTCGCCATCAGAACCGACCCGGAGGCCGGCAGGATCGTCGGCCGCGACGACACCATCACCGTGTGGGTGTCGGATGGCCCGGAGCCGGCGACCGTTCCGAGCCTGGTCGGCAATTCGCTGAACGAGGCGACAACGCTGGCAACCGAGGCGAACCTCGTGTTGGTCAACGACGGGAAGGTCGACGTGAGCGCGGTGAGCGGCCTCGCAGGCGTCGTCGCGGAGCAGAACCCGAGCGCCGGGTCGACTGTCGAGGCGGGGACCGAAGTCCTCGTAAAGGTCGGCGTCCTGCGGCAGGTGACCGTGCCCGACTTCAGCGGAGACGACCAAGCTCAGGCCGAGGCGCGGGCTTCTGACGTCGGCCTGATCGCCGTGTTCCTCGGTGAGATCGAAGTCGCCGATCCGAACCTTGTCGGGCGTGTCGTCGACCAGGATCCTGCGTTCGGAACCGCGGTCGATGACGGTTCGTCCGTCGGGCTGTTCTCGGGCAAGGCCCAGCCGACAACCACGACCTCGTCCACAACAACCACGACCTCGTCCACAACAACCACCACCGCTGCACCGTGACCGTGGCCCCACTCGAGGAAGTGCGCAACGCCGCGCTGCTCGCCTGGTATGCCCGCCAGCGGCGCACCCTGCCATGGCGAGACGAGACCGACCCCTACCTGATCCTCGTCTCGGAAGTCATGCTCCAGCAGACCCAGGCATCGCGTGTGATCCCTTTCTACGATCGGTTTGTTACGCGATTCCCCACCGTCGAGTCGCTTGCATGCGCCGTGCTGCAAGACGTGCTCGACGCTTGGACCGGACTCGGCTACAACACACGTGCCCTCCGGCTGCGAGAGGCCGCTCGCATCATCCGTACCGATGGCTGGCCTACTACACCTGAGACACTCTCGGACCTGCCGGGTGTTGGTCCGTACACCGCTGCGGCGGTCGCCTCTTTCGCTTTCGGAGCGCAGGTGCCGGCCGTTGACACAAACCTCCGCCGCGTTCTGAGTCGCTGGCACGGCGAGTCGCTCACCGGTGCGGTGCTCTCCGCGACCGCGAAGACGGCGCTCGGTCAGCCGGCAGGCGTGTGGAACCAAGCAATGATGGATCTCGGGGCCACGGTCTGCGTACCGAGGAACCCTCTTTGCGCGATCTGCCCCGTCAAGGATTGGTGTTCCGGTCCGGCCGCGTACAGCCCACCAACCGCCCAGGGCCGGTTCGAAGGTTCCGCGCGACAACTGCGAGGGGCCATCGTTCGCACACTCGTCCGACATACCGCGACGATCGACGACCTCGTTCAGGAGACCGGCTTCTCTCCCGGCCAAGTTGAATCAGCGATCGACAACCTCGCGGCAGAGGGGCTCATTCAACGAGACGTCGGCGGGGCCTACCAGATCGCGGAGTAGGGGCTTGAGGCTGGCCCCACCTTCGCGAGGTCTTCGCCTCCCCCACGGCGTGGGGGAGGCGAATTATCTGCGGTGGGGAGCGAGGCTTTGGTAACCGTTGCCGGCTGGGATTGCTGCGTCGGCGTAGCCCTGGGTGTTGTTGAGCTTCACATAGAGGAGCCCATTCGAAGGTCGATACACCGCGACGGTGTCATCGCCGTCACCATCCCAATCACCGGCGACGAGAACGTCTCCTGGATCGCCGTAGACGAACTGTGAGTGGGCGATGCCGGTCGTGAGGGTGTTCCTGAAGTACACGAGGCCCGTCGACTCGCGGTGGAGACCCACCGTGTCGATGCCGTCGCCGTCGAAGTCTCCAACGAACGGTTTATCCCCCGGATCGCCGAATGCGAAGTCGAATTCAGCAGCGCCCAGGCCGCCGTTGTTCGATCCGAGTTTGTTGATGACGAAGATCCGGGACTCGGAGGGGCGATAGACCGACAGCGAGTCACAACCGTCACCGTCGAGGTCCCCCGCGAGGGGGAAGTCGCCGGGATTGCCGAAGAAGAAGCGGACATCCGCAACTCCTTGAGTGTTCGAATTCCGGAGATACACCGCGCCGTCGCTCCGTCGATACAGACCGGGAGTGTCGATGCCGTCACAGTTCCAGTCTCCAGCAAATGCCACGTCGCCCGGATCCCCAAAGTAGAAGACATTCTCGGAGCGCTGTGACGCCACGGCACTCCAGGCGTGCCACCGTCCGGCTGCATCGTGGAAGATGACCGAGTCGCAGTTCGCACCATCCGGGCAGACGTCAGGAACCTCCGGATAGTCACCGATGATGGAGTTCTCGACCTGTGGCGGTCCGTTCGCCAGCACGAAGATGCCCGGGTATCCCCTCGTCTCGAAACCGTCACTCGGATTGGAGACCAGGACCGAGTCTCTGATGATGAGGGAGCCGGAGCGGTCATTGCTGACGAAGAAGATGGCTCCACCCCCTTCGTTGGCATGGTTGTACTCGACGCGTGTGTCGAGGAGCGTGAGCGTGAAGGTGTTGCCGTCGTTGTAGATCGCTCCACCACTGCCACCGCCCGGTGCGCTGCCCTGAGCAGGGTTTGCACCGTTGCCAATCGCGTCGTTGTGGCTGAACAGGCTGTTGATGAGCGTCCAGGAAACCCCGATGCTGCTAATCCCGCCGCCGTTCGAGCAGACGTTTCCGTACCCGGGTGCCCCGCCGAAGGTGCTGTTGACAACGTAAACCGGCAATCCGTTGTGTTGGCTCAGCACTCGGATACCGGCGCCGCCGACGTCGGGCCCAACATCGTCACAGACGTTCCTGAAGAAGCGCGAATTGACGACCTTGAATCGCCCTCCTCTCACGAAGATGGCACCACCGCCGTCGGGGTCGTCGCCCTTCGCGTTTCCGTCGACGAAGGTCAGGTTCTGGACGGTCAGCCGTGGATGGTCCTGGTTCTGACAGTGCGACGTCGTCCACACCTGCGCAGCGTCGCAGGTGTTCATGTAGAGAATCCGTCGCTGGCCCATGCCACTGAGGGTCACGAGTCCACCGCCGTCGATCACGATCTCGGGTCCGGTGTCGTTGACGACCTTTGCCGTGGCTGTCATCTGGATCGTCACCGGGTTCGGGCCACAATCGAAGGTAATGATCCCTCCTTGGGCAACCGCCGCCACAACCGCCGCCGATGTGCAACTCTGCGCTGTGCCGTTGCCAATGACGTGATTGGGATGTGACGTGTCCACCGCCCGTGCTTCGATGGGCACCGGTGCGGTCCCATCGGGGTTGCCTGTGGGAGGTTCGGCATGTGCGGGAGCGGACAGCACAATCCACACGGTCACAAACGTGACAGCGGCGGCAACAACCGCAGGACGCGAGAAGACCCGTCCAACCATGCTCATAGTCTTCGGCCGACAGGAAGCAACCCCTTAGCGATGAACCCACTCTTTCCCTCCCTCACGCAGTGGGGGAGGGTGCCCGAGCCCAGCGAGGGCGGGAGGGGGCTCTGGGAGCCCGAATCGCGAAGATGAGGCCCACCGCGGCCTCGACCCACAATGCGCTCAGCCCCCTCCGCTGCGCTCCGGCCTACCCGTGCGGATACTCGCGCCCCCACTCCGTGGGAGAGGCGAGGATCTCCGTCGGCCCCGCTAGGAAGTTTGCGAGCAGGTCACGACCGACCTCTGTCATGATCGACTCGGGGTGGAATTGCACACCTTCGATCGGAAGGGTGCGATGGCGAACAGCCTGCACAACACCATCTTCCGACCGCGCCGTAACTTCGAGGATGGCGGGAACCGACGTTGCCGCCAGCGAGTGATACCGCGTCGCTTCGAACGGATCGGGGAGGCCGGCGAAGACCCCTCTTCCGTCGTGATCAATGACCGAGACCTTCCCATGTCGCGGTTCTGGGGCCCGCCCCACCTCACCGCCGAACGCGGCGACAATCGTCTGGTGCCCGAGACAGACACCGAGAATCGGCACCTCTCCTCTCATAGTCTGGATGTAGTCCATGCAGTAGCCGGTGTCGTCGGGTGTCCCCGGCCCGGGAGAGATGACGAGCCGATCGGGCTTCAATTCCGCACCTTCCGCCGGCGACAGCTCGTCGTTCCTGACCACGATGGGTTCGGCGCCGAGGTCGCCGAAGTACTGGACGAGGTTGTAGGTGAACGAGTCGTAGTTGTCCAGGACGAGGACCCTCATTCGATTGTTCCCCCGGTGTCCAACAGATTGCTTCCAATCCAGTCGTATACGAAGAAGAGCGCGACCAGAGCGACCAGCGCGAGGATGACGGCGATCACGATCTTGACGGCCATCGGTCCTGGGAGGTCGAGAAACCACTGTTTCATGTGTAGATCGATTCGTAGTTGGGACCGTCAACCAGTTCTGCGAAGACGATCAATCGTTGGCGGGATGAGAACTTCGGGTGGCAGGTTGTGAGCGTAAGCCACGCACCATCGCGCGGTTCGGTCACCCACACGTCCGTCGGTTTGACGATCTTCAGCTCCCGAACCGCGTATGTGTGTATTCCGAGCGCTGTTTCGACTTCGATGATGTCCCCCCAGCTGAGCACATCCACGTCGTGGAACGGGGCACCATACGTTGTGCGGTGACCCGAGATGACGGCATTGCCCGGAGATCCCGGAAGTGGAGTGTTCGGCATATGTCCCGCCCCGTTCTTGAGTTCGCGGACCCCCACCCCCTCGACGACTGCCCAACCTTCTTCGAGGGCTTCGATCTTCGGGATTCGGATGACCGCGAAGGCAGCTCCCTTTTCCGGCTCCGACTCTACGAGGATCAT
>Ga0272441_10005466_pt1 | contig 22051 bp, 37 predicted proteins | sample SSMProp6N_FD_193582 | JGI IMG/M metagenome (GOLD analysis project Ga0272441, IMG submission 193582) | Marine sediment archaeal communities from Little Sippewissett salt marsh, Falmouth, MA, United States - SSM-Prop-6N | ecosystem: Environmental > Aquatic > Marine > Wetlands > Sediment ... | reverse complement strand
CAAATGTCCTTCTTGAGAACGCAAGGCAGAATGAGGCGGCCCAAACCTTGGCAAATACCGCAATGTTTGAGCGCGCTAATGCGCTTGAGCAACTTACTTCAAGCCAGGAGATTGCTCGTCTTCAGGCTGAGGCAAATAAAGGTAATCAGGAAGCGGCCCTTGAGCTTGAAAGAAGGATAAGCGAAGCAAACTTTTACAGCCAGGAGATTGCTTCCCAGAGGAACATTGATCTTCAACTTCAATCCATGAGAGCGCAACAGATTCTTGGTGAAAAAGGGCTTGCGATGACGGCTGAGAATATCCGTATGGCCGAAGAAATGGCGCGTCGTGAATCAAGGGATTCTCTTGTTGGGAACCTTATTTCCACATTCGGCCCTGGGCTATTGTTTGGATCAAAAGCGATGCCTTTCGCTGGAGCGACTGGTGGTGCTGGCGGCGGTGGACTCATGGGCGGATTCGGTGGAATTATGTCTCCCGTGACGGGCGCTCTTCAATCTGGCATCGGCGGATTGGCTGGTATGTTTGGCGGAGCTGGCGGAACCATGACGGGTGTCGCCACAGGACAATTCGTTCCAGGAGTTGGCATGGTTGGAACTGGCGCTCCCGCAACAGCGATGGGCGGTGGTATTACAGGCATGAGCCTTCTTGGTGGAGCCGCCCTTGGACTTGGCGCTGGGCTGGCTGGAACGCGTGCCGCCAAGCACGTCTGGGGTTCGAGCAAGGGACAGGCCACGGGATCTGGAATCGGCGGTGTTGCTGGGGGAGCGATTGGAATGGCCTTCGGTGGGCCGCTTGGGGCTGGCCTTGGAGCTGGAATTGGAAGTTTTGTCGGAGGCGGAATCGGCAAAGCCGTATCGAGTGTTTCAAAATCAATCAAAAAGGTGTTCCCGTTTTGAGCTACGGGAGCTTTTTGATCATTAAGAAAAAGTTTCAAGAAGGGCATCCCCTGTCTGACAGGGAGATCCAATTCTTGATTAACCACGCAGAGCTGATGCACAGAGCCGCGGATCAATACGTAAAGGCTATGGAAAAAGTCTGGCTCTTGGCTGGCGAGATGTGTGGATTTGAAAAGGAGGAAAGGACATGATTAAAGTAAAAGTCCCATCCAAATTGTCTCCTTATACATTAGAAGCCCGTCACATAAAGGGTTATTTGTTCAGGAGAGTCAACGGGATTCCCGTTGAATTGATGCCACAAATCAGAGACTTGATGGCGAAGTTTATTCAAAAAGCAAAAGAAGACGTGACGATTGAATTCCTTATTCGAAAGCTGGACAGGCTGTATTTTCAAAAAGGGGAATTCGTTTCAATCTGGACGATTGAAAAAAACGATAAGCTCGTTGGTTATTTTTATGGCGAGATAGCCAGGGATTCTTACGAGAAAGTCATCGTCAAGATCCACAATGTTTATATCAGCCCAAAGGCAATGAAAGATGAATTGCTGAAAGAGGTTGAATCTATTCTTGCTTCTTGGGGCAGGAAGATCGGCGCGGTTGCAATGGAGTTTGATACAGAAAGGAATCCTGTTGCGATGGCAAAGAGGTTGTCTGGTGGATGGGACGTTGAGTCCTGGAGGATGCGCCGATGTGTATGATATCCGCTGGATTAACAAAAGATTTTGGTGTGCTTGGAGCGGATAGCGCCATGCACAATATATCGAATGGAGAAACAACATTTGAAACGGGAAAGCTGTCATTTGTTCGAGGAAAGTATTTGATGGCATTCATCGGGACGAATCTTTATTTCTCTCGGATTGACTTCAATCGATTTGACCTTGAATTCAAACAAGTATCACTTTATTTAAGCGATTACTTGAAAGGGATAAAAGAGGATGTCGAGAAAGAGCTGGCCCTTGAAATAAAGGACAAGGATGACAGGAAGCCTCACTTCTGCCTTTATCTTCTTGGGACGCATAACAATAAGCCCATGTTGGCCCAGTTCAACAGCTTCAGGGATTTTGAAGCGCGTTATCTCTGGTCTGAGAATGGCGTGAAGTTCTCGAATATCGTTTATGGCGACAACACAGAAAAGAACGATGTCTTCAAGGCTTCCGTGTCGCACATGGAGGAGTTGTCGAAGAAGTACGAGAATCCTTCTCCTGGTATTGTTGGAGAGATTCTAACGCGAGGCATTTACAAAAAAGCTGATCTTGAAGAAAAGATTGGCGACAAGAAAAAATACGCAGGGGGCGTTGTGAATTGCGGTGTTGTTTTCAACAACGGAGCCATTCGACCGCTCTCAGGACTGGAGGTTATTTATGGCCGTTAGCAATCCACAATTGCCAAGTTTAACTCCCGCTTATGGGAACATACAGGAATCTCTTATGCAGAGGGCGCAGATGGCGCGAGAAGCTCCGTCTTCCATGTCAACAATGGCCGCGGCCACGGGTGCGGTTGCTGACATTGCTGAGGAAGAGCGTAAGAGGGCGCATGATATCAATATGGTTCATTTGAGATCGCAATTGGATGAAGAGGCCCGTGAGCGACAGCGTGATTTTGAAGGCCGCTTCGATTATGCCATGCGTGACGAAGAAGATCTTGATGAGGTATCCAATGAGCTTCAGGTGCCAAAAGAAGTTTTAAGGCCGCTTATGAATGTTGCGTTTAAAGATGAAGAAGACGCGACCAATACGTATGTGAAGCGTGCCATTCTCGCAAAGAAAAGAGCTATTGCCGAACTCCAAGGGCGAGATCCAAATGCACGGGAAGCTGTCGTTGTGATGGACGGCCAAGAAGTCATTGTTCCTGTTGGAGCGGCTGAAGAAGCGCTTCGTATTGGCGATGAGGCTGAAGCAAACGCTGTTTCCATTATTGGGAAAGAAGGCGGCCAGAAAGTAAATGCTGAAAAGATTCAGAATCTTCAAGAAGAGATTGACGCCTTAAATTCCATGACAGCAACTTCAAGTGGTACCAGCAACTTTCAGGCTAAGAAATACTATGACCAAACAAACAAAGTATGGCGTTGGGGATCTTATAACCCAAGCACAGGCCAAACCTTAATGGATCCAGACTCGGATCCAATTGCACATGTTCGAGAACAAACTTTTACAGTTGCTTCTACGGGTGAAAGAGCCAAGGTGACGCCAACTGGCGCACAAGCATTAACTGGCCCAACAATGGAAACGCCAAAAGGACAAAAGGCAACGCAATGGGAACAGCTTAACGCTAAAGAAAAGCAATACATTATTAAGGGTGAGGAGAATTTAAACAAAAACCAGTTGTTTAAATCTTCTCGAAATCTTGAGGAAACCGTTGGCCAGTTCAAGACCATGATGGATCAGGATCTTGAGTCTATCCGCGGCGCTTTGAAATCTCAGGCCGCTCGTGCTATCGCTGGCGAAAAAGGTGTTTTGACGGAACGTGACGTTGAACGCGTCAGCGGATCTTCTGTGATTACAGAACGATGGAAGAGAGGAATTCGGTCTGCTGTTGATGGAACAATGACAGAGCAAGAATGGAAAGACTTTCAGGACGTGTCGAGGACTATTCTCATGCGGGCTGAACTCATGAGGAATGCGGCTGTACGAGATGCAGTTGAAGACGCAACGGGGCCTCTTGGTCAGCTTAAGCGTGTTGATCCTCAGCTTCTCTATGAACGATATCAAGCTCCCAGTGCGGCGGCGCTTGTTTCAAAAGAAGCGGCTCAGTATCGTCTTGATGATTTCAAAGCGGCTGTGTCAAATCTTGGAGAACTCAATCAAGAACCAACGATGGAGAATATTGAGAATATGTTGAAGTTTATGGAATCTAAGGGTAAAGCCCAAAGGAAGAAGCAATAATGGGACTTTCAAAAAAAGAGCAAGAAGAGTTTTTAAAGTTCTCAAACACAGCTCCTGGCCCAGGCGGAGGGAATCTTTCCGACGAGGAGAAGAATGAATTCTCAAAGCTCAAGACATCGTTGACGCCTAGTACAGCGGGACAGGCGCCTGTTCCAACTGGCGATGCTGGCCCGCGGCGTGGCCCCGTGACAATGCAGGACGTTGTTAATGTGGGTAAGTCTGTTGGCCGCGGGGTTGCAACTCTTGGCAAAACTCTTGCTGAACCAGAAGTTGCTCTTCCGACAGCTGGTGCCGTTATCCCAGCCGCACTTGGACAGCCACAATTTTCTCCGTTAGGGGCTGGAATTGGTTCTGTTGCCGCCACGACGATTAATGTTGTTCCTGACATTCTTAAGCATGGCGAGCCAGATGATCCTCGAATTAAGATGGCTGAAGATATGGCAATGAATGTTCCTGTTGTTGGAAAAATTATATTGGCAAATAGGCTTGGCCGAGGTGTTCAATCAGATCCATCATTTTTCCCACCATTAACAGAAGAAGAAAAAAACCTCGTTAAAGAAGGGATGCCGTCTCTTGCGCGCATGAGTCAAATGTTTCGCGGGAAAGGCGGTGACATACTTAAAGAATATGGAAAGAACACCATTGTTGATGTAGGTCTTGAATGGGGAGCTTTAAAGATTGCTCAAGGCGTGTCACGTGCAAAACGTGGAGGATTTTTCAAGATTGCTGAAGAGGCCGCGGAAGCGCAGGATATCTTGAGGCCGCTTGGTGGATCTCTCAATATGGCCCAGCTCACAGAAAGCTCTATTCTTGATACGGCCGATAGATTTGCCAGGGCTGGTGCAAAGTCTGGTCAGATCATGCGTAATTTTGATGTTGGAACTCAAACCACCATTGCCAAGGGAATGGAAGATTTGGCGGATCTAATGGCCGTCAAGGTTGGAAGAAAACTCAGCCGCGAGGAGTTGGCTGGTATTCTTCAAGGTGGTTTTGATATTGGTCAGACAGCCAGGAAAGCTATTGAGCGAAATCTTTACGATGAAGTTTTTGATTTGGCGGCTAAAGAGAATGCTCGTATTCCAACCCAAGCTATTAAGCGAGCCAGAGCGGACATTCTTCTTGAGCTTCAGCAAAAAAGAGGAATCATCCCAGAAGGATCCGAGCAGGTTGTCAGCTACATCAAAAAGAACCTGGAAGGTTTACCGCCAACGCTTGACTTTGAATCGGCTCATGGTATTCGATCCGCATTTAAGACGATAGCGTCCGAGGCTGAAAAGCCGTCAGCCAAACGATTCGCTATGAAGATGGTCAATGCCATGAACAATGGATTTGATTCAACTTTAACAGCGGGAGGCATTTCTGAAGAGCTGACCAGAAGCCTTAAGCGCGCTGATAAATTCTTCAAAAGCGATATGCGTGTGTTCCAAGATGATTTTGTCGCTCGATTGTTTATTGAAAACAAGAAGGCCCCTGAAATGGTTGGTCAGGCAATCTATAAGAATGGGAATGTTCAGCAAGTCAAAAAGACAATGTTGGCTCTTCGCCGTGCTGAAAGAATGGCGAAATACGCAACGAAGAAAGGGTATCTCGATGAACAGGCTGTTACGGCGGCCAAGAATTTCAAAGCGAAAGATGCGGTTCAGGCTATGCGTGAGGGCTACAACAACGCCATGATGAATAAGCATTTTATCGCCAGTCAAGAATCAGCTATCAGGGGTGTTCGTCAAGAGCTTCGTGGATTTATGAATTGGGATACGATGCTTCAAGATCTGTCGAAAGATACGACCCGTGAAACAATTGAAACGCTTTATAGCAAAGAGCATTATCGGCGGCTTGTTGATCTTGCCAAGACAGGGCAATTCGCCGCCGCCAAGTCACCTGGGTCTGCCAACGCTCTTGGATTTCTTCAGACGCACGCATTCGCTCAAGTGCCGCGGGCCGCGGGTGGAGCAGTTACTGGAGAAGGAATGGGCAAAATTGGACAGGCTATTGTCGGAGTTACATCTGTTTTGCAGATCCCGCAAACAATGGCAAAAGTCATGACAAATGAGGCGGCCATTAAGTGGGCAACAAAGGGTTTAGCTGACATGGCAAAAGGAACAAAAATTGCCATCCAGTCTGGCTTATCGAGCATGGCTCGCGCCGCAAGAGAAATCACCGTTAATGTTGGTGATAGGATCAATCCATTTACGCAACCGATTGTATATCCAACGGAGGAACAACAATGAAAAGATTAAGCGCTTTACTGGTCATTCTATTTTTGACGGGGGTATGTCATGCCGAGCTATTTACCCGTGAACGGTCAAATAAGTTCCTGTCATATTCAAGTGTCGATAATGTCGCTTCTACTCACACTATTGCTGTTGACCTATCTGATACTAGCGGATACCCACACGACAGAACGGGATCCCTTACGATATCGTCAGTCGAAATCGACGTTGAAAAATCTACGGGAGCGACTGGCACTATTCGCCTTGGCGTTATTACTCGCGTTGATAATACGAATGGCGACATTTCTTATCTGCTAGATTACCCATTTGAAAAGACGACGGAAACATCACTCGATTTTGGGAGCAACGTCTCGCCATCCTTGATAAACCTGAAACGAAGCTACGTTACGAACGTCTCCTCGCTGAGTGCCACAGCGTTCCAGGCGGACGTTTTACTCCCGACCTCGATTGGCGGAAATAAAGCTCCGTCAGTCGGGGATCTTATCTTGTCAGTGATTCGGACTAATTCAGAAGCCATCAACTTTGTTCTGAAAATCTTCTACCAATCGGAGTGACCTATGCCTATACCAGATGAAAGACGGATTCGAAAGACACAGCTCTGGGAGAGGGATGACAGACTAAACGAACTCATTCAGAGGAAGGCGGATGAAATCGGAAGACTTTCCGACGCTGTTGCAATGGATCTTAACCGCCAGATGGAGGATTTCAAAGGATACGTTTATAACCTGAAAAAAGATTATCAGTTGAAATTCGAAGACAATCTCTTAAAAGGAATGCAACATCTTGAGGAGTCCGTCAAGACGCAAACAGGCGATTTAGTGAATTCTGTTGAAGAGCAAAACGAATTCATTAATAATCTATTCACTAAGTTCAGGAGCGAATCTGATAACAAGATCGAGTCTGATATCCGTAATCGTCTGGATAGCTTTAACGACCAGGCAAAAGAACTTCGGAAATGGTGGGAAGATTACAAACGGATTTTTGCAGAGCAGATGTCCAAGTATCAGGCTGACACGTTTGCTCGTTATGATGAGCTAAACAAAAAGGTTCTTGAACTTGAGCGGAAGGTTACAAAGCTGGAGCAAAAATGAGATGGCTTGCCCTTGCGGTATTTTTAATTTGTGGCGTTGCGTATGCTGGGAGACCGCGTATCCCACAGCCAAAGACGCCAGACGAGGTTCATCAAAACGATCAGGACTTGATCGACAAGATCGAAGACTTAAAAAGAAGAACAGCATCAGACCCAGAAGATCTTGTCATTAGCTCTGGCGAGATAAGAATTAAAAGGCATTTCCATAGGGTTGATACAGAAGGCGGGGCCGCGACAGATGACTTGGACACGATAAGCGGCGGAAGCGTTGGAGACACAATCGTTTTGCAGACGTTGGTTGATAGTAGAGATGTTACTGTAAAGGATAGCGCGACCCTTAATTTGGCTGGCGATTTTACGCTTGGGGATACGAAAGACAAAATTATGCTGATAAAGATTTCGACAACAACGTGGGACGAAATATCGAGGAGCGATAATTAATGGCATCGGAATACCCGAATTTAAATACGAGTCCTTATTTTTACGGCCCTGTCGTGATTGGGACATCTCCCGTTCGCCTTGTCGCCAAGTACCCTGACAGACGGGCGCTCATTGTTGCAAACAATAGTAGCTCAGAGATTTTCCTTGGGTTTGATAATGGCGTTGAAGCGGGTCATGGGATCCCCATAAAAGCGAATTCCGTATGGACAGACGCTGGTTTTCGGGATAACTTTACTGGTGAGATCTGGGCTGTTGCTTCTTCCGCGGGACTTGATATCCGCATCGCATGGTGGGTGAGATGAGTGTCCAAATAACAAATCAGGGCGCAGGAGCGGGGCCAGGTGGAGGGCAAGTCGTTGTTCAAAAAGATATCGACATTCTTCACTTTACTCGCACTAATAGTGTTCCTTCCAATACCCTTTCTACTATTGCTAACTACACGGCTCCGCAAAATGTACGAATCGTTAAAGTCGTAATCTCTGGCCAAGAATCCGCCCGCCACGGCCTTTATGTCAATACAGTTGAAAAAGGAATCAAGCGTGCCACGCCAGGGCTTGATACAGAATTTGAGTTTGCTGGGTATCCGCTCCCCCTTTCGAGCGGACAGGTTCTCCAGGTGAGATCTGAACATTTCTATTCAGGAGAGACCCCGACGTTTGAAACAACGGTTTATGGGTATGTGGTTTAATGGGTGACATAGCACTTTACGATAACAAAGACGAAGCAAAAGACACAAAAGAGATTCAGATGCTGGATGCCAATATCCAGATAAATGAATGCGAATCAAAAATAAAAAGGTTCCGCCTGGACATCGAAGATGTTCATAAGGTTCGGATCTTGGATTTAGAGGCAAAAATCAAGCGCGAAGAAGAAAAGAAGAAAATGTATCAAGCCAAATTGATGCGCCTCCAATCGATCCCCGCAGAGGGGAAATAAGTGATAGGAGGAATACATCATGGCTGATGGAACATTCCCCTCGCTGGTCTCAAAAGACCGCAACGTAAACGCGCAAACCAATGCGCTTTGGGTTGCGATTTCTGATCAGACTAATGCGGCAGGGGTTGATGGAAGTGGAAACTTACAAATTGTTGTGAACGCGGCTTTGCCCGCGGGGACAAACAATATCGGAGACGTTGACGTTCTCTCTGTAATTCCAGGGACGGGCGCGACGAATCTTGGGAAAGCCGTTGACGATGCGGCTGGAGCGACTGACACAGGCGTTGCTCCTCTTGCTGTTCGAGACGATGCGTTATCAACGCTGACACCAGCAGAAGGAGATTACGCCCCGTTGAGGGTTGGATCTACTGGCGCTCTCTGGGTCGAATTGGCGACTTCTGGCGCGTCCAACATTATTCAGGATGACTCGGCGTTTACGCCTGGGACATCTTATGTTGGTGCGGCTGGGTTCTTGGCTGATGAGACGACTCCCGATAGCGTTGACGAAGGCGATATCGGCGCGGCCCGCATGACTCTTGATCGTAAACAGCTGATCGTTGTGGCGGATGCCACCACGGATTCTCAGCGGTTGGCGATTGGGTCGAGCGGTGAAGCATCGGTAGCGGTTGTAACAGCTCTGCCAGCAGGATCCAATATCATCGGATCTGTGGCGATTGACCAGACGACACCAGGCACGACCAATGGAGTTGAAGTCGTTGCGGCATTACCCGCTGGGACGAACAACATTGGTGACGTTGATGTGTTGAGCGTTGTTCCTGGAACTGGGGCGACAAACCTCGGTAAAGCGGTGGATGACGCCGCGGGTGCAACGGATACGGGCGTGGCTCCTCTCTTTGTGAGGGATGACGCGCTGACGGCGCTTACTCCTGTTGATGGGGATTACGTCCAAGGCCGAACCGACAATGTTGGGGCGATCTGGACTCATCCTCGTAACATTGAGACGGCTCCGCTGTACGTCAAAATGGTTGATACGGTTGTGTCGGGTAGCGAAATCCATTCCTACAATGAAGGCGTGGATGTGGCTGGCGACGGAACCTCGAACCATGATTACGCAACAGCCAACACGACATTCCTAGTGAAGAGCATTATTTTTGCGGCTTCAGGTGGAATGAAGGTTGAACTCCAGACTGGCCCAGTGGCGAGTTTAGCCACAAAAGCCGTTGGGTTTATACCGAGGCAAGGAGGGGTCGAGCAATTGTTCTTTGATCCTCCGATTGAAGTCCCAGCGACTTCGACTGGTACGACCCGTATCATTCGGACGAACAGGCAGGGACAGGCGCAGAGTCTCTATACCACAATCATTGGAAACGATGTAACATAATCAAAACTTCATGAGGGGAGGCGGGGTTCACTCGGCCTCGCTTCCCCTCAATTTAAAGGAGAATAAAATGGCAGACATCCCACAAGAAGGCAGAAAACCAGAAGAGGTAAAAGCCGCTACCCCAGACACCAATCATGAACAAAAGGTGAAAGCAACCAGCCGTCCTCTTACACCAGAGGAATTGAAAAAAATCCAAGAGCAACAGCAGAAAAAAGGATTTCAACTTCAAATTGTCCCATCGAAACAAGGAAATGAGCTTGAGGTGATATGCCGATTGCTCTCAGCCTTGAATGGAAATGTGGCGGCTCTGGCTGTCGCAGTCCAACAATTTTTGGAGGCGTATAAAGATGGGCGACCTAAGCAATAAAGATAAGGGCGAATTCACCATAGTCGATCCTGACAACGATGACTATGAGATGCACGTTGACCAGTATGGAGTTTCATATACGAAACTGTATGACAATGCTGGAGCTGTTCTCATTGGGCAGAAAACGATGGCCTTGTCTCTTCCCGTCACATTGGCTTCTAACCAATCAATTATTGACGTTCAAACAAGGGCGGAGGCCGCTGGAGCGAATGATAGATTGTTTGTGATGAACGCAGAGATTACGCTTGGTTCAGCAGAAGAAGAATATATCCTGATAACAAACCCAAGTGGGAGTGGTTACAAATTATTATTTCAGGACATAGAAATCTCATGTATTGATGTTGGTAACGGGGAATCGACCCTTCGCATTTATAAGGGGCCAACGATAACGGATAACGGGGACACGCAGACGGCAGTAGCGACAAGAGTTGGAGCTGGTTTGCCAACTTCTGCCATGAACTCCTATACGGAGCCGAGTGCTTCTTCATTTGGAACAAGACTCTACACGTTTTATGTTACAGGTGGCCCTGCAAGCGGAGGAACTTACACCTACTCATTTAATTCTACATTCATCCTCGACCCAGGATATTCAATCCTCCTAACGGGAGATGCCGATGGTAATGGACGGCTTCTTGCGGCTAACATCATTTGGGCAGAGGAGGCCATCTAATGTATGTGAATTTTGATGACAAAGACTACGTGTTCAAGGGTGACGGTGTTAAAGCTACCGCCACCAAGAACACCACAACCAATGTTGATCTGAAGGTCACAGAAGACTTTATCTATGTGAACGGCGCAGAATTCATCCAGGCCAATTCGGTTATGGGCGATTACGTTGAGTGTCAGGTTGTTGACATTGACAATGTTCTTGGGTATGGGGCAAACACTGTCCTTACGCAATACATTACAAAGTGGTACTTAGATCCTAGTACGTCGCGCTTTTGTTTGGAGTCCCCTTATGCTGGTGGTGTTCCCAATGGATGTTACATGAGGGTCAAATACCATAGTGTTGGGACAACAAATGACGTGGACATCTGCATAAACTACTTTTTTCACAAAGGCGAAGCGTGAAGATAATTGGGACCAAAAAATGGACAGGATTAATCCTCATAATTGTTACGATTGCCCTGATTATATGGGATGTCTTCATGGTTGGCACCCCCACCCAGGGAGACACAATATCGGAGTTTCTTCTGAATTTGGCATGGGAGAACCCGTCAGTCCCGTTTGCGTTTGGATGTTTAATGGGCCACTTGTTTTGGCCGCAGAGGGTTAAATAATGGGCTGGTTCAGTAAAGACAAAAAATGGAGTTGGTTCACAGAAGATGAGGTTAAAGGGCTGGATCCAAAGTTTGTTACTCGATTGGATAATGCGCGATCAATCAGTATGGTGCCATACAAAATCACATCGGGTTATCGTAGTCCTGAAGGCAACGAAGAAGTCGGCGGAGTCAAAGCCTCTGCTCACACTAAAGGTCTCGGAGTTGATCTCGCGTGTGCAGATTCTCATCAAAGATTTCGAATCTTAAAAGGTCTGTTTGCAATCGGTTTAACGCGGATTGGGATTTACGACAGACATATCCACGTTGACGACGACTCGGTTAAGCCCCAGGAGGTGGCATGGTGGGGGACGAGCAAGTGACACCAGAGAAAGAACATCGGGAGGAGATGATCGCCCTCCAGCTTTATTCCGACCAGGAGAAGAAAATTGAAAGAATCAGAGAAGAAGCATCCGAGGTTCTTCGCACGCTTATTCAGCATGGTCAAAAGATTGACACTCTTTCGGAACGTCTCAATGAAGGTGTGGCTAAAACAGGCATCAAGACCTGGGAAAAAGTCAACGAAATTTCCAACCAATTTGTCCACTTTAAAAACGAGCATGAAAAGCTGGATATACGGACTCAAAATAACGAAAAGATTTTAAATAGGTTTACAACTGGAGTATTCTGGGTCACATTTATTGGTGTACTCGGTGGCTTGGTGTCATTCACCTATTGGATCGCTCAAAATTTAAGGTAGGAGTATGAATGACACAAAAGAATTCTTTAATGGAATGGCTGGAGCAGACAAGGAGAGTAAACAAAGCCGTTGATATTATCTGCATGGAAACAATTGACTCTATTATTAACGCATTGCCTTACTTGCGTCCGAAATTTCTAAACAAGAACAAGCGATTTTTTAACAAATACTGCGACTATTATCATAAAGACAATCCCGTTGATTTGATTAAGCGGAAAAAAACGATACGGGACATGAAGTGTGATCATTGTGAACCAATGGAAGAGTATGTGCAGGACTCGATCGACCGATGTTGGAAGGGAATTGACATGGTTAAAGTCCAGTGGATGGAAGTCATTGACCTTTTCTGGGAGCGCCCAGAGCTGGTGAATCCAGCTTTCATTGACGATTACATCCGATGCAAGATATCTGAAATTTGCAAAGAGAAAAACAAAAAGAATCCGCTAATCAATGGCATGTGGAAACATTTTGGTAAACATTGGAAAGATAAAAACGGTGAATGGCGTGATGAGCGTCGAAAGAGATCGTAAAGGGAGGAGTTATGAAGTTCTTTAAAATCCTGTTGAATCCGAAAAAGTGGTTTCAGGGTGTTCTCGTAAGGAAGGTCATTCAGAAGATCGCCAAACACGGAGCGGGAGCGCTTGTTGCTCTTTTATCGAGTGGCTGGTTTGCTTCTAGTATTCAACCTTACCTAGATCAGCTTGGAATCACGATTGACAAAAATTCAATGGAAGCGGGGCTGATTATTATTATCGCTGGCGTCTTGGGTGGGTTGCAGAACTGGCTGAAGCACCGAATGGCCGCCGAAGATGCAGACCCCGTGCAACCAGAGAAGTAGCTAATTTTTGCGAGCGGATGGCTTTGGCCCAGTAAGAGATGAATTCCGCATAATCTTTGAGCGCTTTCGTTTTCTGCCGACGTGTCGAGGCTCGCAATAGACCGACACGCACCGTAGAGGCGTCGCGTCTTTTCTTTTTGTCCCTTCCAGAATCCATTGTGTTCCAAGACGTAAGATTGTGACAACGCGAACAGGCAAGATGTTTTGCCCGTCCCAAATAGAGATATCTAACTCCGCGACCACATCGGCACCTTGCAACAAAGAGCCGCGGCATTTTCTCTTGAATCTTGAAATCCTGATCGTGCCGTTCTCGTAAACCGCTGACTGGGACGCTGTACGAGAATCGTACAATTCCCTTATCTTTCTCCATCCAGAAGCTGAATTTGATTTTGATTTCCTGGCCATAATGTTTGGTTGAGATTTCACCACTTGCAAAGCCAGGTCGCGGAACTGGCTTCACAAGTAGCTTGATCGGAATGTTCCCGCACTCTTCTTTCTTGAGCTTGTTTTTACTTGGCTCGTGCTGAAACAATGATAGATATGAGGTCTTCTGCGCCGACGATAACCTTTTCTCCGCCGTCTAAAAGCAGGATGATTTCGGTCTGGGCGACATCCTCAATGATCTTTTTGACTTCGCCGCGAACTTCTTTTCCTTTGTACTTGGCGAGAACCCGATGTCCTTCTTCTAGCGTTTGCCCTTCTTCATTTTTCCTTTCTTGCTTTTGCTCTTGCTCTTGCACGACTTCGCCATTTTGTTTCTCCTTTTTCGGTGGTATAACTTCAGGCTCTTCTGGCGGGAGTTCCGCTTCGCCTTCTTCTGGGATTTCTTCTTCTTCATTCCCAGAGCTTGCTTCAATAGTGTTACTTCTTTCTGGATTTTCTTTTTTTCCGTTTTTGTTATTGGTCGAAGTTTCCTGGGGAATACTTTCCACAGGATCTTCAGCCTGTTTTTTACCTTTGCTCTTGATTTCAGTATGTCCTCCAGGTCTGATTTCTTTGATCGTAACATGGTTTACCTCTCCGTTGTAGATGTTGATAAACACCAACGCGTTGGCATTTTCCAGTTTGGCATGTAGATCTTTCCACATAACCGATTGAAAATAGTTTGGCATCGTCACGAATTTATTCTTTTCGTTTATCCCTTCGATTTTCTTTCTCCTCATCCGAGGCTTGTATGTTTTGGTTGGCATGTTCTCTCCTTTCATTTGAAGTCTTCATCCCATCGGGAAGGGATGAGATCAACCATCCCTTCGTCAATCGGTTCCGTGTTATTGCGTCTGACGTAATAGAAATTGTCGTTGGCATCTCGTCGAAATACAATGGCATCTTCTTTCCTGATGGGTTGCCCCGTTAAACAATCCTTGACCCATTGCTCTTCCCGTGGATAGATCATGATCTTCACGCCGAAGCGGTTGTACTCAAATTGCTCCTCTTCCTGCGCTTTTTCTTCTTGCTCGTTTGAAACGGGGAGTTTGATCATTTGCAATCGCATCCATGCGGATAGTCTCGCTTATGAATTGTCAGCACGCGGTTCAGGTCATCCATCGTGATCCAATCGGATTCATTGGGGCGAACAGTTGGTTCGGGGATGGCCTGGGCTTGTTTCTGGGCTTCCATTTCTTTTGCGATTTCGTCTTTGAGATCTTTAAGCTGGCCGCGGGTAGCACAACCGACGGACAGAAAAAGAGGAATGGCGATTAAGATAAATAACGATTTCATTTCACAGCTCCTTGTGTTGTTTGTGTTCTTTGATGGCTATATTAACGAGCCTCTTAAGCCGTTTAAGCGCGTCGATGTACCCGATCCATTGGCGCCTTTTATAATCACGGCTATACAGCTCAAAAGCGCCAAGGGGAGACATACGTATTTCAAGATCCAGTTCAGAGTCGAACCAGATTGTTTCTTTCTGGCGGTAAACATTACCGCGTTCCTTCGGCACCTGGGATCTCCGCAACAGGCTCGACTCCTTCCTGTGTCTCTGGTTTCGGGAAGAGGCGGTCGTTGATGATATCGATGAATTTGCCTTTTTGTTCGTCTGTATCCATAAGGCGTTGAGCGCATTCGTCAATGGTGAGAATGGCTTCCAGGAGCCAAGAAACATGCTCGGCTGAGTCCGCGAGGAAAGATCCAATTGCGCGGTCTGGGATTTTAGTCTTGATGACATTATCGCCGCCGAGATCGAGGACGAGTTGGAGCGTGGTATCATCGTATCGCCAGTTACCTTTCTTAGCGAGTTTCAGATGCTGGTAGATTTCCTCCACCTTGGATGCTGTCGGGTACTTGTTTTCGAGCATGTTCGAGTTCTCCTTTGAGTTTCAGAATTTCTTCTTCCAAATTTGCGATCCAGCCGAAGCAGTCTTGGTCATTCCAGGATATAATCGCCAAGGCCGCTTCGTTGGCCCTGTAACCGTGGCCGCATTCCTCGCAACCGACGAACACATCCTCGAAGCCCTTGCGGATAATTATTTCCTCGTTTCCACAGGTAGGACAATACTGGGTCGGTTTGATTTCTGGTCTGGGCGTGGGATCCATACGAATTGGTCTCCTTTCTCTGGCTTCGGGCAACTCTGTTTGTGAGGCCAAATAAATTCTCTCCACCTGTCTCCATGTAATTTCGATTCCTTCCCGCAACTTCGGCATACGATAATATCATTTGGCTCTGTCCTGATCAGGGAACTGGCCCCTTTGTTATTTTGTTTGGCCTTCAAATTTCGCCTCTGAGCGCCTTAAGTAGGCTGGGGTATGCAGATCCCTTGGAATCCCCCAATCGCTTGCTGAGGCCGAAATCCAGGGTGTCTGAAGGCGCTTCCATCGGTACTTGTAAGCCGACTCGACCTTCCGCGCGATCCAAAGCCACCGAAAGGCTACACTAATCATTGCGAGAAAGCAACAATAAGCTATGAACAAACAAACAACATTGCGGGTGAGCAACATCGAAGACCCGATCAGTCCGAGCGCAAGACAAAGAACCGCATATCGACGAATTGTCTTGGTGTAGTGTTCCACATGGAACATCTCAGTTTCAATCAGTCCTGTTTTCACTTGGATTGTTTTTGACACGTTTATCCCTCCCCTTAAAGTTCAGAGTTTTACACATTCCTGAAATTCGAGAGGCGATTCGATCATCAATTTGGTCGGCCAGTTTTTCGAGGGAGTAATTGCTTGTGATGATGGTTGAGCGCTCATACATTTCTCGCTCGTTTATCAAAAAGTAGGTGCATTGACGAACAAAATCAGTCAATTTTTCCGCGCCAAGGTCATCAATGACGAGAAGATCCGACTTGGATATCTCCTCCAAGTAATCAAAAACGCTTTGCTCGTTTTTGTCTTTTCGGTACATGTCTTGCAACGACATGATGAATCGTGGGTAATTTATAAAGTTGATTTCGGATCCCCACCGATAGCATTCGATGTAAATCCACCTCAAAATCTCTTCGAGTGTTCGACAGGCCATCGTTGTTTTTCCGACACCCGCATTGCCAGACAGAAACAAACCACAGGGCAACCCATTGAGGAACTCTGTCTTGAAATCCTCAAACTTTTCCGAGAGGAGATACCCTTTCCCAATGAATTTTGACGGAACGCCAGCCAACCGCATCTGTCTGTCTATAAAAGATGGCGCCTCTAAAATTCTTTTTTCTCTTTTTTCTCTTTTTTCGCGCTCTATCTCCTCTTCAGATTTCGATGGTTTCACCAACGCCCTCATATTTTCCTTTTTCTCTCTCAATTCCGCCGCTTTGATGGCTCGTGCCGCCACGTCGCTGAATATGTTCTTTGCTTCCATTTTTGTTCCTCCAGATGTCGAATCTTTTAACGCAAGTCGAAAGTGCGCACGACAGCCCTTTCTCGGTTAAATAGTCGTGAATGTATCGGATTGCGTTTTTCGTTTCATCAATGTCTTGGTGTGTCAAAAGGAGTAATCGGTGGGCATGGCTGATGTGTTGCTTATAATAAACTTTGTTCCAGGTTTCAGGGTCTTTGTCTTTTTCGATTTGATCTCGCCAATAAGCCACAACTTGTTTTGTCGGATTAGAACCATTGCCATTTCCGTTTGGATGAAACTGGGCTGGCATAGGTACTACGTTAGTAGTACCTAATGTCTTTAAGTCTTTAAGGTCTTCTTTTGTTGCCCTTTGCTTGCCCTCTGCTTGCCCTTTTGCTTGCCCTTTGTAGCTTGGAAGATGTCCATAATGCACGTATTTTAGCATCGTTATTACTGAATACTTGCTTGCCCTTTCTCGTCGGATTACTTGACAGTTTTCGAGAACGTCGAGGGAGTTTCTGATTTGCTTAACGGTGAGCTTGGTTTGTTCTGCCAAACTGTGTATTCCCGTAATCAGTTGCCCTTTTTTTATGGTCATTGGCTTTTTGTTCCAGATTACTTGGTTGTCTTTCCAGTTGGCTTTTAAGGCGAGGTGGTAGAAGAGGAAGATGGCGTTGTGAGATTTGTAGAAAGGCGATTCTTGTATGCTTTCATGTAGCCAAATAAAGCCACCCATTTTTGAATCAATTTCTGTCATAGCGTCTCCAAAAAAAATTAGCCCGTCCTGGCCCTCTCCCTCCAGGAACGGGCAAGCCGACGCGATCCCAGCGCTGGCAAAAAAAAGACCCGCAATTCCAAAACAGCTTGCTTTGGGATGGCGAGCCTGGAAAAGGGGTCTAAAATTGTAAAAAAACCCGAAGCGCATATTTGCTCTTCGGGCGATATAGGTTTAAGCAATGCTTTGGCTATACCATCCCAAGAGCAAATAATTTACCTCTGCGCGCTCAAGGTGTCAACAACTTTATGGCCGAAAAAATGTTTGGCTGGCAAGAACGGTGCTACTCTCAGTTTCAATTAATTTCACGTGATACGTATCTTGCACACGGCGGCCTTGCAAGCCGCGGTTGACCCGTGCAATAACCACGTGAGTTGCCCCCAGCATGTTCCCTACTTGAAGCATGGAGATATCCCCGATGGCCATTGACCGATGAATTTCCGCGAACAAATGCGGAACGTCTTGCGGGTCAATTACCCTGATGTTTTTCCATTTGTAATCGTAATTGACAAGAACATCCTGGATCTCACCAGAGACCGCAAACCGCTGGGCCTCCACCCACTTGTCAAAGTCGTATCCAGAGTTTTCGAATGTGGATTCTTGAACGCTGGAATCAACTAGGACAAGCGGGGCGACGGTGACTTCATCCCAATCTTCGCTTGTGGCGTCGAGCGCCGCGGGAATGGGTATCAGGTCGGTTTTAATGTTGAGTGAGTAGTGGGTAACGGCACAGCCGATAAACATCATGGTTGAGAGGAGACACATGATTTTTTTCATTTTCGCACCTCGCGTATTGATTTTTTTTAACTTCTTTTGTATTGAGCGCAAAACTCCTTTGCGGCGCAGTAGTTTTCACATCGTTGGAAGATTCCCTTCCGTTCATTCCACCAGCGTTCCGTTTTACTGCATGGCGGTAAGTCTTCGTCAGCCAACTCTTCTGCTTTTTGATGTAATTTCACTCTGTCTTTGATAAACTCTTCGGCCTTATCAAGAGTCCACAAAGGCACTTCCAACTGGACAACTTTGTTGGCGGGATAATTCTTGCTCCCCACCTTGCTTTCCACAAAATCACGGAACATCAAAACCAAAATTAAACGATTGATTTCTGTTCCGTTCTTATGTAAAAGCCAGCGATTCACATTGGCTTGCTCGGCCCATTCGGGTTTCCCGAACACGTAACTCCAGACCGTTGTATATTTGTAGTCATAGAGCGTATCGCCTTCGATCAGGTCATATTTCCCTGTTACCTTCCATCCATTGACTTCGACTCCGATACGATTCTCGACTTGCGTTCCCTTCGGGGCCGCGAGTTCAAGTACCATGTGCATAATCTGTCCCTGCAAGGCCCAGAGTCGGTCAATGACATCTTCGGATAGTTCTTTGTCGTGTCGTTTTTTAAGTGCAACCACTTGTGGCGGATCCAAGAGCGTAGTTGTTGTAATGTCTCCACGGTCATCCTCCTTGTAACGACGTTCCATCTCCTCTACCGCGTGAAAAAACGGAGAGGGAAGTTGTTGCTTATTCGTTAGGTTCATCTTCCACCTCCTGGGCATCCAAAACGCCCGTGTGCTTGGCGTCCAAGATCTTGGCTCCGTAGCTGGTCATCTCGATTTCGACTTCGACGACCGCGCCCGTTCCCTTGGCTTCTTTCAGGATGTCATTGGCGGTTGAGGAATAGCAGAAGTATTTCGCGCCTTCGGTATCATGCACCCAGCAGAATTTCTTCGGGGCCACTTTCTTGGCGGCATTTCCCTTGCTCATCCGCTCCTCGACTTCCTCAATGACAATGTTGAGCTTATCTTTCTCCCCTACGACCATTTGTGGAGTCTTCGGTTCACTTGCTTCAGCCGTTTTTTCTTCTGGGGATTTCACTTCATCCTTGGTTTCGGTTTGTGGTATGCTTACTATTTTGGTGTCGCCGTCGTCATTCACTTCCACGTTAGCCCCCAGCTCCTCAGGCGTATAGATCCCGTGCAACACGTCACCAAAAACAAACCTTAACGCATTGGAAACCGCCCGCCATTTATACATTGTGGATTTTTGTTTTTTGTAGTTATCCTTTCCGATCAATTGCATGGCCGCGGCTTCCTTGTCGCCAAACTCCTCCGTGTGCCACTCCTGGCCCTTGCGCTTCACCTTGTAGATCACGCGGTCGGGTTTTATTTCGAGGGCTTGATTCTCGAATTCGCCCGTTTTCTGCGCGAGTGCTAACATGAGATTTGCGCTTAGGGTCGGCTTGCCTTGGATCACGTTGATAGAGCGAAACGACTGCATCATGCCCAGGCCCAATTCCTTGCCCGTCATGGCGATCGCTACGGCTTGCTCAGGCGTTCGGATGGCCTGGGGAAGAAACCCCGACTTCAGCATCACGCGCGCTTGATCTACCATTGTTTGCCAGCTTGCTCCGCTCACTTGCCCAACCGCTCCCGCTTCTCTTTTTGTTATTTCATTGCTCATTTTTGTCTCCTTTAATGATTCTGATTTGTTGCTTTAAATTGTATCCGCCGCAAAAATCGCATTGATAAAAATCGTGTTTTTTCTTTGTTATTTCGGGCGGCTTGTTTTTCTTTTGTTCATAAATTCCGTATTCATTTCCGACAACGCCGCGCCGCGTCCAGCACCCAAAGAGGCCATGATCCAACCTCTTAAGATGATAAACTAAGCGCATGATCAAGTTATTGATTCCGTGTCGCTTGCCTGGTTTAAACGATATCATAGGGGCCTCCAATCATCATTATCACGCCCTCAATTCTCTCAAAAAGAAATGGCAGAAAATCATATCCCAGTATATTCTTGTGTGCCAAATTCCCGTTTTCACTGAACCGCTAAGCCTCCATTTTTATTGGTACGAGGAAAACCGCCGCCGCGACTTGGATAATGTTTCTTCAGGCGGTCGGAAGTTTATCCTCGACGCCCTCCGCGATATGGGAAAGATCCCCGATGATTCGCGGAAGTATATTGAAAACTTCGTTGATCACTTTCCGCCGCCCGACAAGAAAAACCCGCGCGTCGAGGTCATATTCCGCCCATCTCGCGTTTTGTTGCCAACCGAATCTCCCGCGGCGGGATCTCGCGCGCGTCCAATTGTCTTGCGCGCATTGCGCGAATGATAGTGATCCGCCGCCGCCCGTTTTCCAACTCTGAGATTCGACTTTTCGCGCCATTGGCGGGGTACCCCATCAGCTCGCCGAATTCTTGCTGATTGAGATCAAGCCGCCGCCTGATGGCGCGCAACTGGTGGGGCCTCATAAGCTCCAATTCCGTCATAACCGCCCCCCGCCGAACACGTCAGCCGCCCAGAGGATAAGGCCCGCGACGGATATCAAGGCAATGATCCAACCGCCTATTTTTTGAGGGAGTGAGACGTTGCGCGCTTCTTCCTCTTCCTCAAGGGTTCGATAGTATTCATTAAGCCATTCTTGCTTTTTCATTTTAACTCACCTCGCTTTTGATATATGGGCTTTAATGCTTCCAGGCAGTCATCGCACACGGGGAAGGGTTTGATCCGTTCCTCGTCGTCGTCGAGGCCGAGAGGGTAAGGCAAACGGCACCCGCGACAAATGCGCTCATTCATCATTTGATCAACCGCGCGGAGTGTTTTAATATGCGCCTCCGCCATTAATTTCATCGAATCGAATAATTCACTCATTTTCCGCCTCCTTCAATATGTCTCTTAAATCCTTCGCGCATAATTCGCATATATGTTTGTATCCTAACGCGAAAATTTTTTTTATTGTTTGGTTTGATTCGTCCCGCCCGCATAAATCGCAAACGGAGAAGGTTTCATCTCCGAAGTTTTTAATTGTCATTTTCAAGTTCCTCCTCGTCTTCGGTTTCCCGCTCCTCGTAACCTGGTGGCGGGTCGTTGCTCTCGTCGGTCGTGATGCTGGCCTTCCCGCCGCATTTGGGACACTTGCGCGACGCCTTAAAATACTCCGCCGTGTTCATCCCTGGGTAGTTATGCCAATGCGCATCAAACCAATGGCCGCACGTCCTACAATGGCCTTCCACTTCCATAAATCACCCCCTTATAAGTTTCTGAAATAGTGGCCGCCGCTCTCGGCGTAGTCATACATCAATTCCTTGGCCGCCCATTCCCAGTCAATGCAATTGTGGGGCCATCCCATGTTAGGATTGAAGTCGCCCACCTGTTCCGCCATTTCCTGGGCAAAATCCGCGTCGCTCTTATACTCGCCCGCGTAGGCCTCCGCTATGTCGGAGGGATTCACTCCGCATTCAATCCCCGCCTCGAGAACGTCCTCGCCGTGGTCTTCCAATACCTTCTCGATTGTGTCCCTGTCGGTGTCTTTTATGGCCTGTTTCAATTGTGATAGTGTTAGCATGGTTTTATTTTCCTTTTGAGGCCCCCAGAGATTCCCGCGAGGGCCTCAAATTGGCCCCCAGAGGGCGGGAAACCCCCTGGGGGATACCATGCGAGGGGGTATTAAACCCCCAGAATTTGGGCGACGCGC
>Ga0272441_10005465_pt1 | contig 22052 bp, 33 predicted proteins | sample SSMProp6N_FD_193582 | JGI IMG/M metagenome (GOLD analysis project Ga0272441, IMG submission 193582) | Marine sediment archaeal communities from Little Sippewissett salt marsh, Falmouth, MA, United States - SSM-Prop-6N | ecosystem: Environmental > Aquatic > Marine > Wetlands > Sediment ... | reverse complement strand
GATCAAACGACCAATCGCCAGCGGAATGCAGCGCCATATTCGCATCGTTTGCGATCTGGTCATACACCCTCTGTGCCCGGTCTGAACCATCTTCGTGGTCCATGTCGCGCAGGTGCTGCCTTATCTCCGCAAGCGTCAAGGCCATCTTCGCCCCCTATCATTCACTTAGCGGCTGCATCCAGCACACATTACAGTAGTCCACCGAACGCAGAACGAGAATTCCAGCCACCTTCCATCGCCTCCCTACCTGCACCCACACTGGACCGCCCGACATGCCAAGATGCGTACAAGCCTCCATGGTCTCCACCCCAGGATAATGCGCCTCTATCCATGCATCCGGTTCGCCAGCGGAGCTTCCCCGAACGGCCATGATCCCGTGTAACAATGGCGCTCCGGTAATCACTATCTCCTGTCCAAAATCCAAGTCCCCTTTGTATGTGTCCGCCACCACTCCGATGTCAGCCTCGAGCTTAAGCCAAGCCATATCCGCGCTTTCGTGAAATCGCTCTAACCCCGCTCTGACGCTGTACTCCTGGCCGTCAATTACTTGGCGCACCCTAAGTTCTGCACTCGGCTCATTTTCCACTACATGCGCCGCAGTCAACACCAACCGTTTTCCAATTACAACACCGCTTCCAGCAGCGTTCCCATCGACTATAATTTGTACCGTACTCGCCTTCAAAGACTCCAGCTCTTTCGTGCGCGGCCCACCGTCAACGCCAATTCCCGCCGCGCCGAGCAAGGCCCAGACCAATATCACGGTCAACCCGACTGCCCTCACGCGCCCCATTTCCACACCTCCGGATTCTGGGTCAACCGGATACACTCACGCTCCGTCAATGCGCGATCGAAGCATAGGATAACAAAGTTTTTACCACCTACCCTTCCGTCGGTTGAAATGCGCCCCCCTATTTCCAATCGGTCTAACGCTGTAGAAGGCACAAGCGAGGTATCCTGCCCCTCGCTCACTCCGTTCGCGTAGTAGCGAAGGTCATTCCCGCTCCACGCAGCGCATAGGGCAATCGGCGTCCCCGCTGCTACATCACCCAGCGTCGCGCCATTCACCGCACCATCATTGCCGCCAGAGGATTCGTATTCCACGTCAATCTGATTCCCGGTTGCGTCTACATTGAACGACAGGCAATCAGTAGTGACATCCCCATCATTCAGTCCCAAAAGATACGCATCAGACGCAATTTCGCTCGGCTTATATGGCAACTCACCAACCCACAAAATGCTGCCCTTTTCTGACATCCGTCCAAACACGTCCGCGTTTATAAGTCGCATTGCATCTGCTGTACGTGTGACCGCTGTTCCTGCGGTTGCGATTGGAGATGTCGGATACGCGCCTTCCTCAAGCTGAATCAGGTCGAAATAGAAACCCAGGCTCGTCGGCCCACTTGACTTGTACCAATACACCCCCGAATCATTATCGCCCACGCCACCACCTGCAAACGGCGTACTCACCGTCACCGCAGGATGGTTTTGGTTAATCCACTCCCACCCATCACCAATCGCCGCAAAGTCCAGAGTCCAAACGCCGGTCATGCTCGGCGTTGCGACAACCATCACTCCACTTGCCGAAATTTTCTTCATCCACCACGACAACGCGATCTTTGCGGACGGCGTAAACTTATTGTAAAACCCCTGATATATGTCATCTACACCTGCGCCACTTATACCCGTCACTTTTGTTGCCAAACCGCTGCCGTCTGGACGCTGCTGTGTGTCAGTAGCCAACGCCACCCCGCCACGTGTCGTGGCGCCAGACCACGTCCGCCCATTCGTGAATTCGTTCTTCCGCGCTGGTTCTATTTGGCACCCGAAACCGTTTCGATTCTGCTTCACGTTTGAAACCTGCTTCAGCCTCTCGTCGTATACATTCTTTCCCCCCGCATCACTAGATTGAGTGAACGCTACCTGCCGCGCGCCTTTATTTATCCATGCGTGCATACTAGCTGCAGGCGGGGAACTCATATCCATGTGATGCCAAAACAATACATTGTCACACCACAAATGAGGCACGTTGTGCCTTATCAAACTCCGCATAAGAGGATGGTTATTGCTTATCATCGCACATCACCCTTAAAAGGCATTGAATGTCAGAAACGCCGTCATTGTGATCTTGTTGCTGCCGTCCAAAGTCGCTACCGTTGCCCCAAACCGCAATGCCAGCGCAGGCCCCAATCCATCCGGCAACCGCACCACATCATGCACCGCGTCGTCATCAATTGTGATTCCCAAATACGCTAAAACCTCGTCGCTGGTTCCTTTGTATCGCGCTTTAAGGGTGTCAAGAGTGAAATCAGGACTACCGCTTTTCCCCGATGCGATTACATGTAACTGCACATTGCTCGCCTTTGCCAGCAAATGCTTGTTGAATGTGTGTCCCAAAATCTCCGCCGTCAGGTCCACCAACGCTTCCACATCCGCTTCCGCGTCTACTTCGACTTCATTCAGAATTGGAAGCTGGAACACTCCGTTCGCAATCTTGCACGCCGTTAATGCTGCCATGATCGCCTCCGTTCACCAATCGCACCGTTGCCACGTCCACCGTAATGCGTTCCCCTGACATGCCATGATCCGCATCCAGACGCACTTCGGCCCGATCCCCCGTCACCCTTTCCACTACCCCGCACCCGTAAAGCGTCGAAACCGTATCCCCCCGCTGCATACTCGCCTCCCGCCTATCCGTTCCGCACCGCATTCTCCACATCCGGGTGATTCGCATTGCTCACCCGCTTTTTGATTTCCCCTTGATCGGCGCCGGCCTCGATGGCGCTCGTCAGCACCTGTATTCCCGTCCGTGCCCGCACCCACCTACTGCCCGCAAAAGCGGTCAGTCCCGCTAAGCCCGTGTTTAGCGCGATCTGCCACCACGGCACGCCATGTTCCGTTTGCAGCGCCTTCACCTTTTCCTGTGCCACGCGTATGTCGGCCTGCGCCTGCTGAAACCCCTGGTAAAGCGCAGATCCTTCAGCAACCAGCGTCTGCATCTGCATTGTGGCCTGCGCTGCATCAATGGCGCCTTCCTGAATTTTCGTCTTCAATTCGCTGATCTGCGTTGCTATGGCCTCGCCTTTTTCTGCCGATGCCACCGCCTTGTCGGCCATCGTTTTGATATGCTGATTCAGCTTGTCGATCTCCTGCCGCGCCTCCGGATTCGCGACCAAAGACCCGCATCCGCTGCACATCACCATCAGGATGAACAACACCCCGCCCAGCGCGTAATCCCTGCCCTTCATGGCTCGCGTTCTCATGGCCCTCTCCCTTTCGCCCGATTTTCGAACAGCCGATCCAGCTTCTCTTCGATTCGATCCAGCTTCCGGTCCTGTCGGTCCATCCGCTGCCGAAGGTACTGTGCATCCTTCTCCTGCCGGCCCTGCGTTACTTCCAGACCGTGCACCGAAAACAACGCCCAGGCAGCCAACGCCAGCGCTGCCGTAATCGCGGTTGACACCACCCTCGCCGCCCAGTCTCCGTCCTGTTTTCGCTGTGCGGTTCTCGGCGCCATTCGCGCGACTCCCTTTTGGTGGCGGGGGTGGGATTCGAACCCACGACCTCCGGCGTATGAGACCGGTTGAGCTATCCGCTGCTCCACCCCGCTTTGTTTGCCCTGGTCTACCCTTCCACGGCCCATGCGTGCCGCTTGTCCCTCGTCCGCCAAACGCCAGATTCCCGACAATACAGCCGAATGAACCCGCCAATCTCGCTACACGAAATGTATTTCCCCGCCGCCTGCAGGGATCCATTCACGTGGATCTGCTCACTCCCGTTCGGGTCAATCCGCAGCGCCTGCGCTTCCAGCACGTGAAAGTCGGCGTAATACTCCGCGTTCGCCACCGCCGCCGGCAGCGTCAGCGTAATCGTCCCCGACGCCCCGCTGTTCGTGTGCCGCATCGGAAAATCCGCCGCCAACAGCGTGTCGTTCGCCGTATGGTCTTCGTACGTTTTAAAAAAACCTTTTTTCGGTTCGCTGTGTTTGCGCCTCAACATCCGCCCGGCCTCCCTTCTCCCCTCGAAAATTGAAGTGCCGCCGCGCATTGGGGGGGGATGACACGCGGCGGCAGACGACCGTTCACGGTCGCCGGGAGTGGCCTAGCAAATCACCGGACAATCAAACAAACATTCAACCTCAACGTCCGTCGTGCTCGTACTCGCCTGCGCAATCACGCGCTGGCCAGCCGCGTGCATGCTTTGCAACGACGCTTCGATGTTGTCGTGGTCAAGAGACGTAGCGATGTCGAGATCAACCCCGCCGCACTTGCCCTTGTCCCCATCGTCGTCCGCTACCACGGCTTCGCCCGCCACGATCGCCTTCGCACTCGCTCCATATACGACTTTTCCCGTGCCCTTAATCAAAATGTAACCGCACTCGTCTTCTTCCAACGATTCGGCTCCATCCGGCCGCACGCCCGCGATCAGATCATTCAGCGCGTCGCAGATTTCCACGTCAAAGGAACTCGCGTCATTCACTTTACACACGCGGTTTTCCGCCAAATCGTCCGATCCTTCATTTTGCACGAACTGGTACACGTTCCCTTCGCCGTCGTCGTAGATGTAGCCCAAGGGCGGCGCTTTGCCGTCGCTCACCTCCGTCGCCGTGTAAGCGGCAGTCAAACTGCCGATCAGTTCATTAGGCATTCGTCAGCCCTCCTTATTACCCTGCTGTTTTCGTTTATCCCCGGCCCAACCCATGCCGGGCCGGGGTCAATGTCGCCGACTGCCTTAATCCGTGTTGCTGAGGAAGCCCAAAAGACTCGGCCGCGTTGCAAAGTGCTGAAGCTGCGACACCAGCCCCACCACGTTTAGGCGGGCGGTTCCACTGCCACCGCTCGGACCGTCAAAGTCCACGTAGATAAGATCCGGACCTACCACGCGAGCCATCAGCGCCTTGCTGTTCAGCACGTCAATCCGGTCGCTCTGTGCATACGGGTCCCACCGGTACGGCACCCCAAAGAACGCCACTTCGCGCCCCGGGTCGTCCTTGCCGCCGGTGTACTGCTGCTGTGGCTGCAGCGCCGTGCAGAAGTTGGTAAAGCTGGTCAACCCCGAATACACCAGATCCGGCTTGCTCTTCGCGCCGCCCACGTGCCGACTGATGCTTTTACCTTTCTGCATCGCGCCCTGGCACGTCTCCAGGAACAGCTTCCGCATGTAGTAAAGCAAATTCACCACGCCGTCGCCGTCGTCATCGTCCAGCGCATTGTTGGTAACGGCCTCCGTCTGCGCCTGCCACCACTCGTTACCGCTTGTGCTCCGGTTGATCCCCAGATACGTGTTGTCCGTATCCACGATGTTTTTCAAACCATCCAGCGGCGTAGCTTCGTCCCCCGTGTCCACGGCGCCGTCATCGGTCAAATCGCCGCAAAGGTAATCCTCGAACTCCTGAAACAGAATGTTCAATTGCTCTTCCGCGAATTTGTAATCAAACCCGCTTTTCTTGGCGTATCTGTTGCGCCGATCCTGCAACCGACTGAACGCCAACTCTGCGCCATAGGCCCGATAATCCACGGTCAGGCGCTGCGATGTTGCCATGGTCTTCGCTTTGCTTACGGTGTTGTCACCGATCGCCCGGACCAGCCCGCCTTCCTGATACCGCACCGGGAACGAAAACCCGTCCCCACCACAGTTCATCACGAAGCGGCCTTTTTCCTTGAGCCAACTCATGTATTCGCTTTTTTCCACCAACTGATCGGCGAACACATCTAGGCGCTCGGGTAGGGTCGATACCCAAAAGTCGGAACTCATGCCCTCCTCCTTTCTTTCGGGGTCTTCCTACCCCGATACTCCCCACCCCGGAAATTTCGCGCAGCGCTCCCGAACCACGCCTACTTGTTTGCCCGTCGCTTACGTCAACAGCGTGCCGCTCTCAACGGCTCTAATGAAGTTTTCCAGCCCCTCAGGATACCGCCCGGTCCTGGCCCGATATCGTTCCGCCGCCACGCGTACCGCATCGGTGTGCGTATTCGGTTTGGCCGTCGGCTGCGCCGGCGCCCCAACGCTGGTCCGCGCAACGCCTGCGCTGTTACGCGTCTCCTGCATGCGGCCTTTCATGGCCTTCATCTCGCTGTGCAGCCGATCATAGTCGCCGGCGCGCGCCAAAATCCCCGCAATGTCCACCTCGGGATGCTTGTGCAGAATTTCCTGCGCAACCCCCTGATGACTCGCCATGAATTGATTCACGGCCCGGCTCACGTTCGGGTCCTGGAACTGCTCGTACCTTTGCTCAATCGCCTTGAGGCTGTTGTTCCACCGCTGAACGTTGTCCCGCTCTTCCATGCTCTTCAGCTTCTGCAGGGCTTCCTGCCCGGCATCGGTCGCCTGCCCGGCCTTCGCTGCAATCTGTTCCTGCATCCAATCCGCGCGCATGGCCTCCACGGCATTCAAATCGCCATGCAGTGCCGCCAAATACGCCTCCTTGGTGCTGAATACTCCGCCTTCACCAATCCACGGCCGCGCCGCTTTCTGCTGTGTCGCTTGCTGCGGTTGCGTCCCGGCCTGGCCATCCTGGCCGAACTCCTGCCGCGCCGCTACCAGATCCGCAATAAGCTGCTGCTGCGCATCCGCCAACTGTGCCCGGCTGTTCAACTCCGCCACCTGATCGCGCACCGCGCCCAGGTTGTCCGCCTTAATCCCCAGTTCATTCACCCAGTCCGGCGCAGGCGCCGCCCACGGGTCCACCTGCTGTTGGCCGGGTTGCTGCCCATCGGCCTGCCCGGCCTCTCCATCCTGTAACCCATCCTGCCCGTCCATTCCGGGCACTCCGGGCACATTCCCATGGCCGACTTCCGCCCCAGTCTGCGCTGCGAACTGCCCCGCATTTGCCGCGTCGTCAGCCGCGCTCTGAAAGTTTCCCCCTACAAAGGCACTGCCGCCCAAATTGCCGGCATCCCCGCCCTGATTTTGAATCGCTTCTGGTGGCATCTTTTCACCGCCCCCCGTTTATGGCTCTTCCTTCTGCCGTGCCCGCCTATCGGGCCTCGCGCAGTCCCAATTCCTGCATTGCCTGCCTGCGATCGCTGCGTCCTTCGATGTGGCGTCCCAAGCCCCAGTCAAAGCCGCGATACATCCGCCGGCCGGCGCCCTTATTGTCTCCGTGTACTGCGGCAGATTTCGCTGTCTGCGCCTGCCCCTCTGCCTTTTTCCGGTCCTGTTCTTCCTTCGCCTTCCGAAACACTTCCGGTGTCCACTTCCCAAAGCATTTTTCCCATCGCTCATTCGACACATTTTTAAATGTGAATGTGCTCGATCGCTGTCTTTTCCGTTCCGTTTCCGCGCTCGGTAAAGTGTCCATCCTGGCGCGCTCCGCGCGCCTGCGCTTCCGTTTTCGTCTCGCGTTCAAATCCACGTCGTACGCCATCACTACATCCCTCCCATCATCGCCGATTGCAACCCCGCAACCGCGCCCATGCCAGGCAACCCCTCGGCCGCCATGCCGGGTTCCGGCTGCATTTCTGCCGCCGGCTCTGGCATCGGCTGCGGTTCTGGCTCAAGTTCCGGCAGCAGATATTTGTCCGGATTCCGAACCTGTCTCGCCTCTTGCAGTTCCCGCACAGCCACATCCAGGTCGTATTTTGGGCGCCCGTTCACATTCAAGTGGTATTCGTTCGCCTGCATAATCAGTTGCAAATTCGATTCCGCTTCCTGCACCCGCCGGTGTCGATGCATTTCCCCCGTCGATCCGGTTCGAATGCTGATCGAATATTCCTTCACCAAGTCTTCCGCGTCCCCCGCGTACATGGCAAAAGCCATCGCAGCTTCCGGCGATACCGCCCGCCCGATTTCTGCCGGATCAACCAGTTGCCGCGCAATCTGCGCTCGATGCGTAATGCTTCTCGCCTGGTGTCGATCAATCGCGCCTACCTTCAGCCCGCTTCGAAGTTGCTGCATCTGCTCCCGCACCGCCGCCTCCGTCGCGGTCATTTTGCGGCTGTCGGCACTCCGCAGTAATTCATCCATCCCCAGCACTTCGTCATGGAGTTGTTTTGCGCGTTCATAAACAGCTTTCACATCCTGCCGCTCGTCCCTAAATCGCTTCACCACCAGGGCGTCTTCCAAGCTCTTGCCCTGCGCTCGCGCCTTCACGATCTCGAATTGCCGATTACTCCGAATTTTCTCTTCCAGCGTGTCCTCATCGAGCATATCCAGATCCGCCAGAATCACAGACCCCATGCCCTTCCGCGTATTTCTACGATCCGCCTCCGCCAGTTCATTCACTTCACGTTGCAGTCCAGCCGCGATTTCGATTTCACTGAACCCATCAACGCTGGTGTGATCCGTCGCAAACCGCAATTCGCTATACGGCCAATCGTTCGAGTTCAGCCTGAAAGGCCATTCACCCCGCGCCAACCAGCGTTTGTCCTGGTCGTGCAGCCGGTAAGACAACTTCCGTTCTTTGCCTTTTTTCTCCCAAATCTCATAAAACCGAAGCAGGCTCTTGTCTGCGTTTTCGTTTTCTGTGTGCTTCCTGTTGTCCGCCGCCAAACTGTTTTCCCGCGTATCCGCCAACCTGAAATTCGGCTCAATGCTTCCCGTGTTGAAAAATTGACGCGCTTCGTCAATTGGCTTAACAACTTCCTGAATCACATACCGCGCTTCTTTCATCGAATAGCGCGCCAGCGGATCGATATGCAACTCGTTGCACGTCACAACATCCGCCACGTCCATTCCTGCGCCTGGATCAAAACTCTCTTTGGTGAAACAAATCCCCTGAAGAATCGCCGCAAAGATCAACACCCGATTCACTTCGTCGCCATCGGTTTGTTCCACGCTGTACTGTAGCCACCCTTCCAAAGACTCCGCAAATTCCTTATCGGCCTCGCAGCGCCTGGGAGAAATCTCGATCACGGGCGCGCTCGCCCCTAAAAGCGCCGTAACAATCTGCACATACGGAAAACACAGATTGACATTCACCCCCACGTTTTCGTCGTCGGCCTCGCCAATTTCCGAAAAGCGCCCGTACCGATACAGCCTTACAAACTGCTCCCGCCAGTCCTGCTCCTTGGCCCATTTGTTGCGCGCGTCAACAATTCGGTTGTCCCAGTGCACCCCATCTTTGTCGTCCTCCGGATTTTTCCGGATCTGCACTTGTGGCGTTTCCCATTGCTTCACGGCTCCAGGAATTCCCCCCACACCCCCGCCCATTCCGCCAAAAAGCGGCACGCCACTCAGCCCGGAAAGCCCGGCTATCAGTGACAAATTTTGGGGCTGAAGATTGAGCACGCTGCGCACTCCGAACCGTTGACAAATATTAACTTTGGGTGGCCCCGTTGGGCCGTTCACACATATAAACGGCTATTTATCGCCCGAAATCAATCGTATGCCGCACCCTGCCGCAGCTTGGCGTACTATGTCGCATATATTTAAATTCGACTCGAATTCTTCCGCGCCGCTGCGCGCCGCTTCTCATACAAGCGCCGCCCTAATGTCCCCGCCTTCGGCTTCTTCGCCTTCGGCAACACATAGCGCAGTCCCGCCACCACGCTGTAACGCCACGGATCCATGAGATGATCGTGCCGCTTTATCACGCGTTCCTTGAAATCCCGTCCGTCTTTCCCTGCGTCGTCGGCCCGGCGATATAATCGCCGCTCCTCCAGCATTTCGCAGCAGTCACGAAACACCCGATGTATCGGCCGCTCCCCGTTGATACCGCCCCTGGCCTTCAGTAACCGCTGCACTTCTTCAATCCCCGTACGCACCGCGTTATCCGGCGCCACCGTCACCTGTACCCCTTCGTCATTCCAAAGATCAATTTCCCGCCGTCCGGATTCACTCTTCCGCCCCATCGCTGCCGGGTCTATCCAGCTTCGGTGATACACCTCGTCCCCGCTTAATTCCGCTATCGCCGCGCAGTTCTCCCCGATGGTCCGCTGTTCGCCTTTGTAATCCCGGTACACATAGCTGTCTTCGTCCGGGCTCACGGCCAGCCACAGGCACCCGCAAAAATTAAAGCCTGGGTCAATGCTTCTGTATCGCGTCCAGTCTCCCGGTATATCGAACGGGTCCACAATGTGTTTCGGCGTGAAAATCCGGTCCCCGTAAATCAGCCCCACCCGACTCCGAGGATACCCACTCATGCGCAACGCTAACTCGTCCGGGTCGTCCCCAAACTCTTCCTGCAAATTTCTGATTTCTTCCTCGCCAACCGTCGGGTTATCCCGCAGGTCAAGCCGGCAATGGAATACATTCCGCCCTTCTTCCGCCCGCGTCCGTAGCTTGTCCAGCCAGTCCACACCCTTAACCGCCGTTGCAGACACGATCATATTCCCCGCGCGCGCCATCAGGCGCATCACGGCTTCCTTGTAAATGCTGTTGTTACATTCCTCGTCCAGCGCCAGGCAATCAACCTCGGCGCTTTGAAATTCCCCATCCCCCTGTTCATACGACTTGATATTGATTTCGGCGATTCCGCCATCTACCCGCCGCAATTTCAAATACGTGACTCGCTCCGGGTTCTTTTTATCGTACCCAATCGCAATCACCCGCCGGCTTCCGTCCTGTGCTTCTTCGTCTGGATAGAACAATAAATGTTTGAAGTGATGCCAGCCCTGTTCCGCGAATCGCTGATACGTGGTGGTCGAATACCAGCCCTTCCATTTGTCATCCGCCTTATTTCGCACCCACTTCCGCGTCGGGTGCATCCCCAGCGCCTGCAATAGAAAGTCTACACATATCAAATACGTTTTGCCGGACTGGTTCCCGCCTTCCGCCACACGGTGCCAATCAGCCGCGTGCACAAAATCCCACTGGTTCCCTGCCCCATAATTCGATTGTCGGGTCAGGTTTTTAAGCGCCTCGCTCAACGGGTCCTGCTTTTCGCGGATTTCTATCTCCCGCGCCAGTGCTACGCGCCGCGCCAACTCTAACCGGTCTATACGTGTCGCACGCGTGGCGGTTTTTTTCTCTACCGCGACAGCGCCCATGCACCTTTCGCCTCCTCCAGCGACTCCAGAATTTCCCCCATACTCATGGCCTGCGCAATCCCATGCACTGCGATCTGGCTATCTTCCGGCCACGCATACAATTCTACCTTGTAATCCCTTGCCATTTTCGCCCACCCGCACCGCGCCGCGTACTGTGCCTCCGCTCCCGTCCAAATATCGCCATCATCCTCAACATCCACATTTATTTTGTGATGTTTTCCGTACCCCTCGCAGCCAAAAACCAAAATGTTTTTGCACTCCCGCCTTTGTTTTAGAATCTTACAGCCCCACTCCCCCGAATTTGTCCACGGCCTATATTCGGGTACCGTGTACTTCTCCAAAGGCCAACTCCGGTCCCCGAAAAACATTTCCCCCTCCCAGCCGTCCGCCAACCACCTTTTCAACCCAGCCACAAACGCCTCACTCAACGCCCCGCCCCGCCGATACGGATCAAATGCCGCGTATTTATCCGGTTTCCACCCGCACGCCTGAAATCTTGAACACACCGGCGCCCGATTCGTCCCACACGTCCACACTCCCGTTTCCTTCCATCCCGCCAGCTCGAACACCCTATCCGGTAACCGGTCAATGCTTTCCCCATTCCCGAACACAATCCCATCAATCCGTTTCCTTCCACACGTTTTCCGCTTTTCGTCGTTTCCTTCAATATGCACGAACACCGGCTTTCCGCACTCCTGGCAAGCCACCGCCACTTGCACCGTCTTTTCGTCGTTCAGCAACCCTCGCCCATACAGCCCATGTTTGCACATCGCATCAATAATGACCCGCCGCGCGTACAGTTTTTTCATTTTCCCCTCCCCATTTGCACGCCCAATCGTTGCGCCTCCGCCTCCAATTCAGCATCGCTCAGCTTCCTAAGATCCCGCACCCGGTGATCGTGTTCGTGCTTTTCAGCCGCCAACCATCCCTCATACCGCGCTAACTGGTCAAGGGCCTTGCTCTTGCTACTCCATTTCACCCGCACCTTTCGCCCGCCTCCGTTGCCTTCCGCGTCGCTTGCCGTTTCATCTATCGTCACTTCGGCCAATACCCCCGTGCTCCCGTCCCGCGCCATCTCCTGCAAATCAATACTTTCCAGTTCCCCCACTGCATTAAATTTCATATATTTCCCCGGATCAAAACGCAGTTGCTGCGTCAGCGTATGTAGCGCCTCTTCCCGACTCGCTATCGCATCCGTTTCCGTCTTCTCCCCAAGTCGTGTCAATTCGTCTTTCACGTCCTGCCGCCTTAAAAGCCTGCTAGCTACACTTCGCAGCGTCGCCCGTTTACCTTTGTATCCGGCCGCTTTAGCTGCGTCCGCGCCATTCGGGTTCGCATGGTACGCCCTTGCGAATTTCATTCTCTGTGCGTCGTCTTTTTTTTTGCGTGCCATGCCTCCTCCTTGTCACCCTTTCCCCTGTAATATCGCCATAGGTGAAACCCCGTCCATTTATCACCCTGTTGGAATTCGTGATCGGATCAAATCTATTGCGTCTTGATACGAACGTGCTGCGATTTCGTGATTTACAGAAGCCATCACGCAACCATTCGCCCATGCAGCATTTCCGCTATCCTTGGACTTGTCCCGCATCTTCTCAAGGTCGCCGATCACGCTTTCCAACAAGCGCAATTCAGCGGAGTCGCGATCCTTCTGGGTTCGCTCGCGCTCTTTCCATTCACAATGCACGCATACGTCACCACCGTCGCTTCTGTAGTAAATATCACCGCACGATTCACACTTTGGCACACCGCACCCCTTTCTGCGCTCGACCGCGCTGATTACTGTCGTTATCTGTTTCCTCTACACCTTCGCATCAGCACCGTAAACGCCACTGCCGCGCAAAGCGGCACTTGGCCGTTGCCGAGACACTTCAACCGGTTGACCCTATCGGCCACCCCATTAGCCACTCGACCCACCTCGGGTTCAGTTGCCCACCAACTTGCGTCGTTAATTTCCGCCCCGTTTTCCCTTCCGGTTCCGGACCGCCCGTCGATGCTGTTGGCGTCGCCCAATGGACCACCGTTCCCAAATTTGGGCTTTTTCTCTTTCCCTGCGTCGGTCCAGTATCCTTCCAGTCGCGCCGGTTTGGCGTTGGAAACATCTTCACCGCCTGATCGCGTCCTAACTGAGCTTTTTTGCCGCTTGGGCGCACAAAATGATTTCCCTTTGGAATCAAGATATGCGGCGGATTCCCCCCTCCGCATACATTCGGTGTGCGCCAGACACCACCATCGTTTTCTTTGGTGTGGAGCTCCGACATCGCCCGCCGATAACACCGTCCAGTCCGCATCGTACCCGAGCGCGGCCAAGTCTCGCAGAACTCTGTCCAGCCCCCGAGAAGCGATAACTGGGGAGTTTTCCAGGAATGCGAAGTCTGGTCGTAGATCGCAAAGGAATCTCTCGACCTCAGACCATAATCCGCTTTTTTTTCCGTGCTCAATTCCCGCACCGCCTCCAGCCGCGCTAATATCCTGACATGGGAATCCCGCATGCAGGCAATCCACTCGGCCTTCCCAGTGCCTGGGATCGCACTCTCGGATGTCCCGCTCGACAACCTCCAATCCCGGCCACCATCCGGCGTCTCGTTGCTCGCGCAGTCGTTCGCATGCATAGTGGTCATATTCAATCGCCCCAACTGGTTCGTGCCCCATAATCAAATCGGCGTATAACCCACCGCCGGCACCCGCAAACATATGCAGCGTTCTCATTCGTCTCTACTCCCAGATAACCAGCAAATTAACCGGAGAAGCGATCATTACCCCGTGGTACGTTTTCTGTGTTCAATGTATGTCCTCCCCTGCTCGCGCTTCCCGGTTATCATTTCGTTAGCCTTCACGACGTGTAGTGTACACAGTTCGTGCATGGGCACATCGGGCTATCCAATTCCTCGTATTTATGTACGCAGGTATTGCACGGCTCTGCAAACCGGCTCCGTTCTTTTTGATAGTAGTCGCGCTTTTGGCTAACAGCCTGTGAACTAAAGGCGCAATCGCCCGTTCGTTCAACGTTTTCCTTGTCCATCAGTAATTTCCCCAGATCAAAACGCAGTTGCTGCGTCAGCGTGCGCACCGCCTCTTCACGACTCGCTATCCCATCCGTTTCCGTCTTCTCCCACAATCGTGTCAATTCGTCTTTCACGTCCTGCCGCCTTAAAAGCCTGCTGGCTACACTGCGCAGCGTAGCCCATGTGCCTTTGTATCCGGCCGCTTTAGCTGCGTCCACGCCGTTCGCGTTCGCGTGGTACGCCCTTACGAATTTGATTCTCCGTGCGTCGTCTTTTTTTTTGCGTGCCATGCTTCCCCCTTGTCACCCTTTCCCCTATAATATCGTACTAAATGGAACCCCGTCCATTTATCACCCTGTTAAATGGCCTTATGCCTACATCCTACGCCTACCACAGCCAGCCTTGCATGTACTCTACACGCAATAGTATCAAAACATCGCCTTCCACACTCACAACACACCCAACCCATTGTTTCGTGACGACGAAAATCAGGCCACTTAACAAGCCGCTGAACCGGAGTGACCTCGCTGTCTCCGCACCTGGCAACCTCCTGTACTTCAGCATCTAAATCATCTTCGGTTGGCATCTTGTATTCCATCGGTCACCTCGGTTAGCTCTGGTCCGTTCAGCTTCACTCGATGTAGTCTTCAAGTTCTCGGCAAAACTCGTGTGCTTCCTCACCAACAAGTCGCACACTATGCATGTGCGAGTCTTTGTTAAAGGCAACAGTATTGATATCTATAACCATTTTCCTAGCCAACTCCGTGTATTCCTTCATGTTCTCCAGTCGATCTTTGTCGGTATGACTTTCACCCACAGGTTGTATTGGTCCAATCAGACGCTTAACTACCTCGTAAACGTCTACCAGCCGAACAGCCTGTAAACTGGATAGCAGCCGCTGATTAGTTTGCTCGTTTTCTGGCATCGCCGTTTCTCTCCTTTTAGTTCGCCACCAGTTACTTGGTCGTTAGCCTTTCAGTGCCTTTTCCAAAATATCCACACATGCCAAAGTAAAATCGTCTTCCGCTGGGCCCAGGGATTTGACAGCCCGCTCAATTAACCCCCGCAGCCTTTTAATCTCCCCAAGGCAGGAACGCACTACCTCTCCTTCGAGCTCGCCCAGTAATGGGCTGCCCTTTTCCATACTCTCAATAACCTCCGGTGTGAATATCTTTCGGCTAACAGCCGTTGCAGTCGGAGCCTCGACGCTATCGTTCTCGCTCGTATTCTTGCTCACTGCGCACATCCTTTCTCGGGCGCTCGCCCCGGTTAGCTCTGGTCCGTTACGTGGACATTCAGGCGACTTCCTCCCGACACATCTCCAATGGCTAAGCAAAAACCCGTTCCTCAGTTTGCAGCACTTATATTTACGAGTGCCTCTGAGGCGCAACAAATAAAAGTAAGCGCACTCGCACCCGTCTTTTGTCTTCGTCCTGCGGCACTTAAGCCGCTCAACCGGAGAAGCGGTCTCCTCTTCGTGGTTCGTTTCTTCTGCCATGCGAATGTTTCCCCTTATTCGCGCTTCCCGGTTATCTCGTCGTTAGCCCTTCCGCCTGATTTCGTATTCCTCTCCGCGTATATTCACGGTAATCATTGCACCTGACGGAGTTCTTGCCCAGCCGTTCGCCCGTTCAATAAACCGTATCCAATGCGGATCAGCTTCGGCATAGGCCACGTTTGCCATGCAGTGCAACTCGTTGCCTATGCTGCGCAACCGATTTGCCGTAATGTCATCGCCACCATGCCGTTCAAACGCAGCCTTTGCCGCCGTCATTACGTACTCTGCGGCGTTTCTCAGGCCATCTGCAGCAACCCCCTGGCTAACAGCCGTTGCAGTCGGAGCCTCGACGCTATCGTTCTCGCTCGTATTCTTGCTCACTGCGCACATCCTTTCTCGGGCGCTCGGCCCAGCATCACACGTCAGGAATTGCCGAAATTTCACAGCCTCCCCCGTACCCGGTCCTGCCCCAGTTGTTCCCTGATTTCTTTCACGCTATACCTCACCCAACAACGCCCACGCCCCGGCGCCCGATATATCCCTCGCCGAAAACGGCCGGCCTTCCGCCAACGCTCCACGGTCCGCCGACTCACCCCCAACAACCGGCAAAGCTCCGTGATGTCCACCAGCCGCTCATACACAATCGGATCTCGCATCAAAACACCCCAGCCTTTTTGCTTTCCATTCCTTTTCAGCGTACCACATGGGATCCCAAGTATCCCTTAGCTCTCTAAACCGCTCTCCGCAATGCTCACACCACTCCCACTCGATGCTTTGCCTTATGAAAGTCCTGCCACAAATTTCACATACAATATACTTTTTGTACCTTAATCGCAGCTTATTATCCTCCGCCACATCAGCCACCCTTCCGCCGGTTGCCACCATCGCCCAGCTCTCGCTATTTAATCACCCGCCGCCCCAGGTTCCGCCCCTTCGCGGCCTTCCCCGTGGTAATTTCTTCCCCAGCGCTCGCCGGGTCCTCGCTCCCGTCGTCCTGACTCACCCCGCTTAATTCACTCGGCCCCTGCTGCCAGTAGGCAACATCAACCTCCCCGTTTTCCGCGCCATGTTCCCCCTGCTCCGCCGGCGCTTCTGCCTCTTCCACAATCACCGCCGCCCCATTTTCCGCTGCCTTCCCCATTGCCTCCGCCTTTGCTTTCCCCTGCGGGTCCCATACCCGCATCTTGCTCCCTTCGCGCCTCCTAAGCTCTGTTCGCTCGCTGTCTGTATCCTCCCCACCAGCTCGCCCCAGTTCCGGCGATGCATCCCGGCCCGCCTCGGCCGGCGCTTGCCCTGACAAATTCGGTACCGGCGGCGGCTGCACCCCAAGCGCAATCAAATGCGTTCTGATACGCGCGCCCGTTGCAATCCGAGGAAATCGTTTCTGCATAGCAATTCCCACCGCCTCATAAAGCGCCCGCCCCGTATCGCGTCTCTCGTCGTCGCCTTTTAGCTCCGGCAAAATCGGCACAAAGCGCGGTAGCCGGTCCACCCCGATCTCATACGTGCTGCCGTCCTGCTCCAAAAGCCCCGGCAAACTTTCCAGCTTCCCTTCCAGCCACTCGTCAACCTTGCCCTTCGCCGTCTCCAGCTTCTTTCCCCGCAACATTGCCAATTCTTCCAAAACACCAAACACCAGCGCCTTCAATGCTTCCGCGCGCGCCTCCTGGTTGTCGTCACCAGGTCCCCCACTCCCGGGCGCAAATCCGCCAACGTCAATCAGCGCGCGCGTAGCAATCTCCGCATACGCTGGATTCGGGTGTTCACGGTCCAAAATAAAAAACTGTCCCATGTATTTTCGATCGTTAATCTCTCCCGCTATCGTCAGCGGCCTGCTTTGCAGCGCCATGTCTTTCCCTCCACCGTTTAACGTCTTCGTCTTTTTCTGGCTACACCATGCAGCCGATGCGTCCCTGTTGCTTTTCCTCGGCGCCAGGCACCACAACCGCCCGGCCGATCCCGCTTAAAAGCCCCTCAAGCCACTTCGCGCGTTTTCCAGCAGCATTCGGCCCGCGCGCAGGCATCGAGTTTTCCTGCATCACCCACCCCGCCTTCGCTTCCCGTTCGCAGCTTTCCGGTGGCGCTCCCGATTTCGTGCAGCAGTGAATCCACACCGCCACGCGATCCCGTATCGCATTACCCCGCCCATCCGTCTTTGCCCCGGCCACATGAAACGCCCAGGCCAGCAACCGCCATAGGTGATCCGCCGGCGCCTCGCGCCACGCTCCGCCCCGGTAATCCTTCGCCGCCCACCGAATCATCCGCCGTGTATGGTCATCCCCCCAGCCTTCCGCCCGCAACACCTCCGCGAACAACTGCCACCGCTGCCATACATCCCCGCTTTTCGCTTGCGTTCCGTTTTTGCCGTTCAAGTCCGGGGCCTTATCCGGCAACGGGGGCGAAGCCCCGGCCGTTTCCTTCGCATAGTCAGATTCCCGTACTACTACCGCTACGCCGTTTTCGGATACGTTTCCGTTTCGGTTTCCGTATACGTTTCCGTCGCGCGCGCGCGTAAGCGCAGACGCGTCCGCCGCACTTTGCGGACGCGTCTGCGTCCCCTCCATGGTTCCCTCCCTGGTCCGTTCCTCGGCACTATCCATGGTCGCGTCCACGGACATTTCCACGGACGCTTCCGCTTTTCTTTTCTCCCGTTTCCGCTCCCGATCTTTCAAAAGCCCCCTGTGGTAATACCTGAAATTATGTACGCTGTAACGGGTTACGTGATTCTCACCCTCTTTTTTCTCATCCAAAAATCCGGCCTTTACCAGCGCCTGCACAAACGCTTTTGCCTTCCTCCTGAGCGGCCAGCCGCATATGTTTGCAATCTTCTCTTCCGACCTTGGCAACTCTCCGCTTTCGTTTTTCCTAAGGCACCACAAGTTAAGCGCAGGTATGAATGCACCGCACAGTCCACTCCACCTCTGCGGCATCCCCAGCGACTCCAGCGCGAGCGCCAGGTCTTCCACCTGCGGCCCGTCTATAAGCCCTTCGAAAAACGGTGTGTGTAATTCGTGTGTGGGCACGCCTTCCTCCCCTCCCCCATTTACCCCTCAAAAACCAATCCTTTGCCCCTCAATCCATCAAGCCCCGCTCTGTAATGCGCACCACCACCGCCGGGTTTGTCTTCCTGTCTACGATCTGGCTATACGCAAATTTCACGCGCGGGTCCTTGTCGTCCACGCCAAGCCACCCAGCCACGGCGTCACGAATACTCTTTAAGCTCCCCCGCAAATTGTCGTCGTCCAGCTCCCGCTGGCCCCACCGCGTAAGCTCCACCAACCACGGCCCCCGCGGCGACCGGTGTACGTTCAACATCCCCACCGTCACCAACCGCTCCGTCCTCGCCCGCCGCTGTCGCTTGCTCCAGTGCTCCCGGCGATTATTCAGGCTCACCGTCTTAATCGGCAATATCACCTGAATCCGCTTTTGTCTCTTTGCTGTCGTCGCCATACGTCCGATTTCCCTCCCCTTTCGAATCGTCGATAATCCGCTGAAGCCGGCACAACTCCCGCGCTTGTAAATCCGCAATGGTCCGGTAATGCTCCGCCAGATCGCGGGCACGCTTCGCCGCCGCCTCCGCTACAATGCAACTGTCTACAAGTATCGGCACGCGATTCATCGGGTCCGCCAGTATCTGCACCACCAACCCCCCAGGCGTCTCCCGCTTGATCTCGCTCATTTCCTCAGCCGCTCCTCTCGCCGCTCTCGCCGCTCCTTCATCGCCTGCCGATATTCGGTTTCCGCAAAGACCTCCGCAATCGCCTCTACTTGCACATCCACTTCCAATATGCGAAAACCCCGACAACTCTTCCGCTTCATCCCTGCGCGCCCGCTTCGGTCCGCGTCATCCTGCGTCCAATAAATCTCCCCGCCCCGCCTCCATCCACGCGACAGCAAAGTTTCCAGTAAGTACGCTTTCATTTCTTCAACCGCTCCTCTCGCCGCTCCAGGTACGCTTCCACGTCAGCCCGTCGAAACCCAGCCGTCGCCCTGGATCGCTTACGCAGGGTGCCCCGCCACATCAGCCCGCGCACCCCCGATTTCCTGCCGCCCTGTATCTCCACTTCCTGCGCTTGCCTGGCATCCACGTCCGTCATGCGCAGCCGCAACACGCCCCCGCTTGCCATGTTCCGTTACCTCCGGCGTCAGAGTAAAACTTCGATCCACTTCCCCCACTTCCTCTTCCGTCACTTCCCTTTCAAAAATCTGGCTGAAATGATCCGCCGCCTGTTTGTGTATGTTCGCCCCTTCCGGGCTGCTCATACATAGGTGATAGAGGTGGTGTTTCAGGCGGCGGATATCGCCTTTTTTCCATGTCGTAATTTTCGCGGCCGGCACCGCTTTGTGCCCCGACTCTTCGAGCCAGGTAGGTTTCCACCTGATTAACTGCCCCCGCGTAACCCGCCCATGCGTTTCATAAAAAAACTTGGCCATTTCCTTTTGGTCCTTGAACCCGTCAGCCATGGCCATTTCTTCCACGCCTTTAGCCGGCATAAAAAACGGCGGATTCATACCCACGAACTCCACCCCAACCCTGTATTGCCCTTTCTGGCAATCCACCCTTACCTCAATAGGCAGCGCCTCCGTGCAGTCCGTCTCCCCCAATTTCATGCACAGCCGCGTCCGCATGCCTGTGTACAAAAACAGTTTATCCCCCAACTTAATGGGGTGTTTCCGCATTGCCCTGATCGTCTGCCGTTTTCGTCCGTCCGCTACCATTTCCGCAAACTGCGCTTTGAAATTAAGTGCTGGCATTTTCCTCACCCCCTTCGTTTTCTTCGCGTCCCGGTTTCTCCGCGCCGATGTGCCACTCGCACCCCTCGCCACAATTACACGGCCTCTTGAACCCCGGCTTACAATCCCCCTGAATTTGCCCACACGGCGCCAGGTCGTTTCCTAAACAAGCGCACACACCCGGCTGATACAGCCCGTCAAACCCATTGCGCTCCAACCACGCCTCCACAATCTCCAATACATCTCCCGGCCTACTCTTCTTTGCTCTCTCCATTCTCCCCGCCCCTTTCATCACCTCCCCGCATTCGCCACCCCACCCAGTAGCACGCAATCCCCACAAGCGCCCCCGCCGCGCAACACCCAGCTACCATCACCCAGCCTTGGCGCTCCGTATGGGCAAAAAACTTCGGGGATATCAGGCTTAATGCGCGCGCTACCGCGCAGATCGCTACAGCAAGGCCGAGTAACAGTGCTACGCAGATCGCCAGGGCTGAATGCATCGTTTCTTTTCCCGTCCTGCCTTGTCCGCCTTTTATTAAATCCCTCGACATACCGCCGCCCCCTCCCTGCACGCCGCCGCGTGCTCGTTAATCTCGGCCATTTTCCGGCCCTTGTACCCTTCCGGCGCCCGACTTGCTTCCAACGCCTCTTTGTATTCCTCTAAAAACACCGCAGCCTTCTCCAGCCTCCTCGCCGTTTCCCCCGGTTTGTCTGTCCGAAGCCCTTCTGTCTCTCGCGTGCTCGTAGCCACCTTTTTCTCCGCACGCTCCTCCCTGCCTGCCGGCCTTTTTCCCTGCTGCTTTTTTCCTTGGCGCTGCTGTTTATGGTACAGCCCCGGCTGATGTAGTCGAATCGCGTCATTCATCACTCTTACCGCCCTCGCCTCTCCATCAACACTTCATCCAGTTCCTTGCTCACGGCCGGGTCCCGCAAATAACAAACCATCGCTTTGTAGGTGCGGGTGTTCGCCTGTTTCCCTTCCTCCATTTTCCCCACGAGCCAGTCCATATAATCAAGCGGCACCTGATAAAGCGGCTTGCCTTTGTGCTTCCCAAACGGCATCGCAAATAAACTCGCCTCTTTAAAAGTCACCTTTTTGCCCCCCCTCACTTGTCGCACACACTCCTCCACTACCTCCTCACTACGCAACAACACTTGCATATAGGGGCTTAACTCCACCTCTCGAAAGTGCGGATTCACCGTTTGTTGCCAGATTTGCGCACCGCGCACCTTCAGAGCCAATGCCGCAATGCCGTCCGGCATCCTCCGCATCGGCGCGTTAAAATACTCCCGTAGCCCGGCCACGTCTTTTTTCGTCAGTTTCATTGCATCACCCCGCAACCCCGACAAACCCTATAAACCCCACGCCCCTTACAATCCGGGCATATCAGCATCGACCCCGGCGGCTTCCTGGGGTCTTCGTCGTGTTCATCTACCCACCCCGAAGCCCCGCACGTATCGCAGTCCTCTTCCGTCGTAACCGGGTGTCTGCATGCCGGCTCCCTGCACGCCGCAAGCCGCTTCTTCTGCCATGCATCGTTTGCCTGCGTCAATGCCGGTGTCAGCATTTCCCATTCCCTAAAGCCACCTCTTCTTTTTTGTCCGTCACCTGCACCTCCGGGTCCTTCACCACGGCCTGTGCCATCCACATACAGTTTTCCTGCGGATACAACACCGGCCCGAAATACAAATCCCATCCATCGCCTAAATGTTTTTCCACCGATCCATTGAGTACCGCCGCCGTCTGCTCGCGTAATAGCTTGTATTTCAAGGCCATGCCGCACCCAAGTCCCGCTCGCCGTTTTACCATCTGCCCATCCAAGCAGCCCCCTATACACAGCACGTGCCACTTAAAATACTCCCGGCATTCCGTATCCCATTCCTTCAAAT
>Ga0272441_10005464_pt1 | contig 22054 bp, 19 predicted proteins | sample SSMProp6N_FD_193582 | JGI IMG/M metagenome (GOLD analysis project Ga0272441, IMG submission 193582) | Marine sediment archaeal communities from Little Sippewissett salt marsh, Falmouth, MA, United States - SSM-Prop-6N | ecosystem: Environmental > Aquatic > Marine > Wetlands > Sediment ... | reverse complement strand
CCTGACGTGTTTCACGCGGCGGGTCTCCGCACCCGCCGCGCGAAACGACCGTGGGTGCCCGCTTCGTCGGCCTATCTGCGCTGGAAATGCTTGTCCTGGCAGCACTTGCGGCACCGATGCTGCTCGTAGCCCGGTCGGTGGGACAGACGTTGCACGTCTGGCCGGCCGCGGCGACGGGGGTCGGACTCGCCCTCTTCGGCATCGGATTGCGGACGGCGGCCGCGAGCCTCGGCAGCAGGGCGGCGCGGCGGTTGATGGTCGGCGCGCTGCTCGTGTCCGGCGGGCCGCCCGCCGTCTATTACGCCGCGAGCGAGACGATCGGGGCCGTCCTGCCTTGGCTGCCCGCGGCGTCGCCCGTGGTGGCCCTGGTGCAGGCCGGGACGGTCGGCTGGCCCGAGGCGGCCTGGCCGCAGATCGCCCGGCTGTACCTGTGGCCGATGGTCGGCGTGGGGTTGGGCGCGGTCGGGAGACTTTCCGCGCGGCGCGCTCGCGCCGCGCACGTTTAGCCGTCGACGGCCGGGCTCTCTACCACGCAAACGGCGTCGAGTGCTGCGGCGGGGTGTGGTAGCCGGAGCCGCTCGTCGCCACGTACGTCCGGTAGTGGCGGTCCTGCATGAGGCAGGTGCGGCGGGTGGTGGTGGGAATCGTGGTGGTGTAGATGCGAATCTCACCCGGGTGCGAGGTGACGATCTCCTCGCGCCAGTCGCCGAGGACGTCGGCCACGAAGGCCTCGCGCGAGTCGCCCAGGTCGATGACGGCCTCGCCCTTGCCGAGGCCGTCGCCCTCGAGCACCTTGTGCCGGACGAGCAGTTCCTTCTGCGGGTCGGCGTCCCACCAGACGGTCCAGGGGGTCAGGCTGCCGCAGATCGGTTGGTCGCCGAGGCGCCGGCCGCCGGCGGCGTAGAGCCAGTACTGGCTCTTGTTCTTCTCGCCGCAGTAACATTCCTGGCCGGGGTGGTCGGCCAGGATATCGCCGCACATCCCCTGGCTGTGGACGTGGTAGGTGGGCCCGCCCGTGTAGGCCCAGAGTTTCTTGCCGGTGCGGGCGTCGAGCAGGCACACGCCGTCGGTTTTCTGCCGGGTTTCGTAGCCGAGGAAGACCTCCATCCCCGCGTGGTTGGGGTCGATGTCGCCGACGAAGCAGATGTCCGGGTGGCCCATGCGCGTGCACCAGAGGGCCTTGCCGGCCTCGTCGATGCACCCGGAGCCCATGACGAGTTCCTGCCGGCCGTCGGCGTCGACGTCGGCGGCGAGCAGCGTGTGGGCGCCCTGGTGGCGGAACTCGGGGGCCGTCTCGGCGGAGAACCATTTCCAGACGGGCTCCAGGTCCGGGCCGTACGCTTCCATCCGAATGTGCTGATACGTACCGCGCTCCACGACGACGTGCGGCCGCTTGCCGTCCAGGTATGCGACGGCCAGGAAGTTCCGGCAGTAGTAGTTGTATTTCCCGAGGCCTTCCCGGCTGGGCCAGGGGACGCGCCCCGCGACCTTGCCGGTCCGGCCGTCGATCTTCAGGAGCCACTCGGGCCCGGAGCGGACGTGGCCGGTCGGCTCGCGCGGGTCGCCCTCGCCGCCCTTGCAGTAGAGTTCGGCCCGGCCGTCGCCGTCGGCGTCGAAGACCACGAACGGCGAGTACCAGATGCCCGTTTCGATGGACCACCCCATGTCGTGCCGCCACAGGAACTCGCCGTCGGCCGAGTAGGCGTCGAGCCGGTACGGCTCGGGGCTCTTCTTCCAGTAGCCGGGGTGCTGGTACGGGTCGGTGTTGAAGTTCGGCCACTTGACGACGTAATCGTACCGCCCGTCGCCGTCGAGGTCGCCGACGCCGACCTTCTGGAACCGCTTGGCGTCCTTCAGGGGGATGCGGATGTAGGAGGCGCCGGGTTCGGCCTCGCGCGGGGCGACGGCGTCGCACCGGTCCTGCTCCTTGCCGCCCGCGACGAGGGCGACGGCGTAGGCGAGGTTCCCCTTCTTCGGGGCCTTGGCGTCCACGAGGTTCGTGCTCTTGGCGACGGGTTCGGACGTGAGGCGCTCGGCCTTTCCGTCGCCCGCGCGGCGGTAGACGTGGAACGCGGCGCCGGCGGGGTCGGACGCCAGCAGCCGCCAGCCCACGTAGACGGAGCCGTCCGCCCGCCTCATCGCCACCAGGCCGCGGTCCAGCCGCTCGGCGGCCGCGGTGGCGGCGGTCAGGGTGAGCAAAACGGCGAGGGCACCGGTGGCGAGGCGGAGTCCCCGGTCGATGGACCTCAAGGTGTGGCGCGGCGGGTCTCCGTACCCGCCGCGCCGGAAGCAGGATGCCGCTCGCGCAGCGCGGCGCATGCGGAGACCCGCCGCGCTGGAGGATTCGCGGTTCGCGAGGTGCTGCGTGCGTTCGTGCAGGCTCATGAGTTCAGTCCTTGTCCTTTTCGGGTAGGCCCATGGCGCGGCGGCGCTTGCGTTCCTCCGGCGGGCGCGTCTTCCACCGTCGATGGACCCATAGATACTGGTCCGGCGCCAGGCGCACGAGCCGTTCGATGGCCGACGTGTACGCCTGCGTGATCGCCATGGCCCCGTCCACGCCGTCCGGATAGTCCTCGGGATGGACGGCCCCGGTCATGACGAGCCGGTAGCGGAACCGGTCGCCGACGCGGCAGGCCCCGCCGACGAGGATGGGCAGGTTCTGCTCCATCGCCAGGTACGCGATGCTCTTGTAGGCGGAGGCCTTTCGGCCGAAGAAGTCGACGAAGAAGCCGCGCCGGCCGGCGTCCTGGTCGGCGATGAAGCCGAGGTTCCGGCCGGCCTCCAGTTCCGCGAGCGCCTCGTGGGTGACGCCGAACTTCATGAGGATCTTCTGGCCCGTCCGCGCCCGCAGCGCCTGGATGTATTTATTCAGATACGGGTTATCCAGCGGCCGGGCGACCGACGTGGGCGGCAGGCCCAGGGCCGCCAAGGCGTAGCCCACCATTTCCCAGTTGCCGAAGTGCCCAGAGATGAGCAGGCACGGCCGCTCGCCGGCGATGTACGGCAGGGACTGGAGGCACCCGCGGATGTCGGCGTACCGGAAGAACGAATTGAAATGCATGAGCCGCGGCATGCAGAGGACCTCGACGCCCACCATGATGAGGTGCCGGCACGAGCGGCGCGCCAGGCGCCGGGCCGCGGCGTCGGAGAGGTTCGGGAAACTCGCCTTCAGGTTCTTGATCGCCCGCCGACGGTGACGGGCGTCCAGCCAGTACAGCAGGTCGCCGGCGAGGCGGGCGGTGGCCAGGTTCGCGTCGATCGGGAAACACTGGACCGCCGTCTCCACCACGCGGAGGGCGGCGTATTGGAGGTACCAGGTTGCGCGCTTGCGCCAGTGGGCCATGCGGTCTCCGTCCGGGCGTCGGTCGGGCGTGCGGCCGCGATTGTAGATGGCCGGCGGCGGCGGGTCAAGCGGCGTGCGGGCGCGACCGTGTTGGATACGCGGGTGCCACTGGCTGCTTGTCAGCCAGTGTCCCCAGCGTGCCCGGCGCACTGGCGGGCAAGCCGCCAGTGGCACGCGGCGTGTTTTGACCTGACACGCGCCCGCCCTCGGCCTACAATCCCCCGCATGGCCGAGCACGAACCAACCGGCGCACCGGACCGGCCGGCGGGCCGTGGCGACGCGGACGCGGGTCCGCCCGTGGCGGATTTCGATTACGAGCTGCCGCCGGACCGGATCGCCCAGGCCCCCGCCCGCCCGCGGGACGCGTCCCGTCTCATGGTCCTCCAGCGCGCCACCGGCGCGGTGTCGCACCACCGGTTCCGCGACCTGCCGGACCTCCTCCGTCCGGACGACCTGCTCGTCCTGAACGATACGCGGGTGATTCCGGCGGCGCTGACGGCCCGCCGCGCGACCGGCGGGCGGATCGACGGCTGTTTCCTTCGCGTCCGCGACGACGGGGCGTGGGAGGTGCTGCTCGCCGGCCGCGGCCGGCTCCGCGAGGGCGAGACGCTCGCCGTCGTCGACGCCGACGACCGTCCGCGGACGCGTGTGCGGCTGGAGTCGCGCGGCGAGGGCGGCGTGTGGACGGTCCGGCCGACGGAACCCGTCGAGGCGCTGGCGCTGCTGGAGGCGGTGGGGCGGCCGCCCTTGCCGCCGTATATCCGCCGCGAGCGGTCCGACCCGCGGACCGCCGACGACCGGGCGGACTATCAGACGGTCTACGCCCTCCGGGCAGGGGCCGTCGCCGCCCCGACCGCCGGCCTGCACTTCACGGACCGCGTGTTCCGCGACCTCGAGGAGCGGGGCATCGAGCGGACGACCGTCACGCTGCACGTCGGGCTTGGCACGTTCCAGCCCGTGCGGGTGGAACGGGCGGCCGATCACCGTATGCACGCGGAATGGCGGGACGTGTCGGCGGAGGCGGCCGCCGCCGTCAGCGCGGCCCGCGAGGCGGGTCGGCGGATCGTCGCGGTCGGCACGACCTCCGTCCGGACGCTCGAATCCGCCGCCGCCGAGGACGGGACCGTCCGGCCGGGCCGGGCCTGGACGGACCTTTTCATCTACCCGCCGCACGCGTTCCGCGCGGTCGGGGCGATGGTCACGAACTTCCATTTGCCGCGGACGACCCTGCTGATGATGGTGTCGGCCTTCGCCGGGCGGGAGCGCGTCCTGGCGGCCTACCGCGAGGCGGTCCGCGAGGGGTATCGGTTTTACAGTTATGGGGATGCGATGCTGATTGAGTGAGGCCGAAAAAGGGTCCGTGCGTGTTGCGCGGACGGCACGCGCCGGGCAAGCCCGGCGGCTGAATATGGCGAGCGCGGTGGGGACGGAGACCCACCGCGCTCGTACTTTGGCCTACGCTTCCGGGCCGAGGTAGGTGTCCGCGGCGATCTCGGTGATGCCGCGGTCGCCGCAGATTTCCCTGAGTTCCTCGGCTGTCCGGGCCGCCAGGGGGCTGACCTCGACCTGGACGGCCGGTTCGCCATCCTCGCCCCGGGGCACGCGGATGCCGGCGCCCTCAAGCCTCTCGGCGGCGAGGCGGACCATGTCGCGGCGGGCGGTGGCGGCGCTGTCCTCGCCGTCGGCGTTCTTGACGGGGCTGAACTCGCGCGACCGGTCGATCTCCAGGACGGTCGGGTTCTCAGCCATCGGGAGGGCGTCGAAGACGAACATCTCGAACTTCACGCCGTTCGGCTCTTCGGGCGTCACCGTGTTGCCGTCGTCGTCGCAATAAGGGATCTTCTTCTCGGCCCGGTGGAAGGGCAGGCCGAAGGTGGCGCCGGCGGCGAGGCCCTCGACGAACGTGCGGGCGAGGGCGTGGATGGCGATGCTGCCGGCCTCGTAGCGGAGGCGCCCGTCCTCGCCGCGCGCTTCGGCCAGGTGGTCCGGCAGGTCGCTGTACTCGATGACGCGGAGGCGGCCGGCGGTGCGGCAGAAGACGCCGAGTTTCTCGCCGGGGTCGCGTTTGCGGGCCATCTTGTTCGACATCTCGCTGCCCCGCGCCACGTGGTAGCCGAGGAACACCGGGTCCACGGGCGGCACGAGAGGGTTGTCCACCTGGAAATAACTGATATGCTCGATGCCGCGGTCGGCCATGTCGTCGAGCATGCCGCTGCGCGCCAGCGCCAGGAGCGATCCCCCGTGTCCGTCCGGGCTGCGGGCGATGCGGTCCGGGGCCTGGAGGATGAGCCGGCCGTCGAAGTCCACCGCCGGCATCATGCCCTGGCGGAAGAAGCGGACGTCCTCCTCCGGCAGGCCGAAGCGGTTGTGGTCGGCGAAGAACGCGCGGGTGGCCTCGTCGTTCGCCTCGCTCGTCATGACGTACCACGGGATGGCGGCGCCGGCGGCCTGGCGGGCGGCCCGGATGCCCTCGGCGAAGACCTGGAACAGCGGCCGGCCCGACACGGGCCCCACCGGGAAGGCGCCCTTCGGCCCGTCGTAGCCGAGGCGGGTGCCCTGGCCCCCGGCGACGGTGAAGGCGGCCACCTTGCCGGCGGCCAGCAGCGCCCGGCCGCGGTCTCGCATCCGGTCGCGCTCGGCGCGCTCGGCGTCCGTGGAGGGCAGGGCGATGAACGGGGCGGGCTTCAGATCGGCCGGCACGCCGAGCGGCGTCGCGTGACGGACGTGCGTCTCCACCAGGCCCTGTAACTGCTGGAAGTCGACCTCGGCCAGTTGCGAGAGCAGCCGCCGCCGGCCGTCGTCGGAGAGGTCGTCCCAGAAACGGAAGACGTGGTCCTGGCCGGCGTCGGCCACGCGTCGGCGGACGGCGTCGGTGTCGGAGAGGGGGTCGGGCACGGGGGCTCCTTTCGTCTGGCGGAGGACTCAGGGACGGGGCGCCGTTCCGCGGGGCGGGACCGCCTTCCCGCAGGGGGAGGGTAGCAGGCCCCGGCGGGTGTCGGCAAGGATTTTGGCAGTGTCGGGGACTTGGAGAATCCGTTGCCTTTTGTTTGACAACCCCCCGGCGTGGGGCGATAATAACAGTGGTGGGTCTGCCACCACGCAGCAGAAAAGGCGTTTTCGCGGTTCCTGCGGGGGTGAAAGGAGGCGGACCGACACAAAACGATCCGAAGGTGCCGTACACACGACGTACACGGCGTTATCATTTACCTTATTCCCGTTTTGGCGCCGCAAGGCGCCGCCAGTCGGAGGATGAGCCATGAAACGGCAAGGCTTTACTCTCGTGGAGCTGCTGGTGGTCATTACGATCATCGGCCTCCTGGCCGGGCTGTTGCTGCCGGCCATTTACGGCGCGTTGGAGCAGGCCAACAAAGCCGCCTGCCAGAACAACCTGAAGCAGATCGGGACGGCGTGCCAGAACTGGGCGTCGTCGCATCGTCAGCAGTGGCCCGACGTGATGGGCGCCAGCGACAGTTGGGACAAGGTCGGCGTCAGCCGGACCGATTACTACGAGCACGACAGCCCCGGCGACAAGGAATCGGCCGACGACACCGCCCCGGACGACACCGGCGACGACGTGAACTCGAACACGGCCAACCTCTGGAAACTCATCACGAGCGCCGGCGCCGAGGCGGGCATGTTCGCCTGCCCGTCGGCCGACGGCCACAACCTGATTGACGACCGGGTCGCCGACCCGGACGACGTCGAGGACTTCCGCAACGAGTTGTATTGCAGTTATTCGTATCAGAACGTCCTCGGGGCCTACACCCTGACGCAGACCGGCGCCGACCAGCCGAGCCGGCTCGCGGTCGCCGCCGACTGCAACCCGCAGCGGGGCGACTACTATGCCGACAGCGGCTCGTCCCGGTCGCGGGACAGCGACGGCCCGACCGACCGCGAACTGGACTCCGAGCCCGACTTCGAGGAATCCGAGATCACCGAGAAGTGGAACGACGAACTGGGCGAGAGCGGCCTCACGGACGCCTGGATGCTCAACAGCCCCAACCACAACTTCGCCGGCCAGAACGTCCTTTACCTGGACGGCCACGTGGAATGGACCCTGCACCCGTACTGTGGCGTCGGGTACGACAACATCTGGTCGAAACTGCCCGAGGGCCTGGACACCAGCGACTCCATCAACCCGAGCCGGTGGAGCGACATCCAGGAACTCGATTCGGACTCTTACGACGGGACGGAGGAACTGCCCGCCGGCGAGATCCGCGATTCCTTCCTGGTGCCGTAACTCGGCGTGAACCGGCAGACCCACGCGGGCGGTCCCGGCCAGACGGTCGGGGCCGCCCGACTTTTGTGCGCCGGCGCCGTTACGCGAAAACGGGTCCAGGAGTCTTTTCCCGTCGCCCGTTACCGGCGTGCGGAACGCGCATCAACGGGGAGAGACTCCTGGACCCTTTTTCGCGGCGGCCGGCTCGAAGCCCCCTACCGCCACATCCCCTGGAGCAGCCGCATCCGGCGCGACAGGTCCATCGCACCGTATCGACACATCTCGTGACAGCAGAAACACGAGATGCACTTGGCGTAATCGATGACGGGGCCCTCGTCGGTCATCGCGATCGCCTCCACCGGGCACGCCTGCACGCACGAGCCGCACTTCACGCACTTGTCGTGGCGAACCTGAGGCTGCGTGACGAAGAGGTACGTGGCGAGGCGGCTGATCCACGTGCCGAAGCCCTGCCCCACGCCGGGGGCCTTGAAGTCCGGCACCACCTCAAACGGGCCGTCGATCTCGATCGCCTCCAGGTCGGCCGTCCCCAGGCCGCGGTCCTCCGCCTCTTTCAGCATCGGGACGGTGCGGGGCTCCAGGCCCATCATGGCGGCCATGACGGTGTCGAGGGCGACGGCGTCGGTCGAGGCGAGGAGGCGGCCGACGTCCCTCGGCCGGCCGCCGGAGGGGCCCTGGCCCTCCATGGCGGTCACGGCGTCCATGAGGATGAGGTCGGGCGGGCGGATCTGAAACACGTCGACCACCGCCCGGGCGAAGGCCAGCGGCCCCTGGGCCTCCCGGTGCAGGCGGGTCTTTTCGCCGCCCACCAGGTGCCCGTAGGTGTTCTTGATCGCCCCCGTGATGCCCGTGGCGACGTGGGTCTTCATCTTCGGCAGGCTCACCAGGACGTCGCACTCGAGGACCTCGCGCGAGACCGCCAGCCGCTCCGCGAATGCCGAGTCCACCGCCGTTTTCACCGGCGAGGCGCCCAGGTTGACGTACCGGTCGCCGGCCACCTGGCGGATGCCGGCCACCTCGGCGGTCTTCTCGTTGGAGCCGTAGGCCCGCATGCCGGAGTTGTCGCCGACCATGACGCGGGCCGGCCTGCGGCGCTCGACCGCCTTGATCGCCGCCCGCACGACCGCCGGGTGCGTGTTGACGTGCTTCTCGGGCGGCATCGCGCCCAGGATGTTCGGCTTCAGGAGGACGGTCTTGCCCTCGAGCGGCGGGGCGCAGGCCTCGACGGCCCGCTCGACGGCCTCGGCGGCGCCGTCGTAGTCGGTGGCGTAGATGCGGACGCGGGGGGTAGGCACGGTCACCTCGGGGTGAACCTCATCAATTCCTGCGCGGTGGTCCTCCCGGGCCACCGCGTCAACGGCAAAACAACAATATCCAATAACCAACACCCAACACTCAACACCCAAATGATGCGGTGGAGGGCCGACACTTGGTTATTGGGTGTTGGGTGTTCCTTGTTGGGTATTGTTGTTTGCCTTACCGCAGCACAAAGTACCCGTGGCCGACGATGTCGAAGACCTTCTCGTCCAGGATCTCCAGGCCCGCCTGGGCGGCGATGCGGCGCCACCCGGGGGCGTCCGTGATGACCTGGTTCGTCAGGTCGTGGTCCAGGTGATGTTCGAGGAACGCCGTGGGCCGGCGCCGGAGTTTCTCGTGCGGCTGCTTGCAGAACTCGCCCACGTAAAGCAGGGCCTCGGGGAACGTCTCCCGCAGGCTGCGCAGCAGGCCGACGACCTTCGCGTCCCCCTCGGCGAGGTACTCGTGGTACGTATCGACGGCCGTGATGGCGTCGACGTCCGGATGGGCCTCGGCGACGGCGGCCAGGTCGAACATGTCGGCCTCGGCCAGGGCGATGCGGTCGGCGTAGGGCGAGGCGGCCAGCACCTCCCGGGCGTACGCCACCGTGGGCGGGTCCACGTCGATGCCCACGCACTGAAGGGCCGGCAGGGCCTCGCACGCGAAGAACAGCAGCGCCAGGTCCCCGCACCCGAGGTCCAGCACCTTGGTGGCCCCGTGGCGGCGGAGCATGTCCGCCAGGACGGGGTAGGGCAGGGTCCGGCACAGTTGGCCGCTGCCCCGGCCCACGTACTTGCCGAGGCGGCCCACGTCGTCCGGGTACCGCGCCTCGCCGCGGAGCATGTCGGTCAGGCGGTGATAGATCGGCTCGTAGGCATAGGTGAGTTCGAAGAACCCGCGCGGCTCGGCCATCAGGCGGCGCAGTTTCGGCAGGGCGCGGACGCGGCCGGCCTCCATCCGCACCTGGCCGGTCCCGTCGAGGTACGTGAAGATGCTCTCCAGCACGTGCCGGTCGAGGCCGCCGTCGGCGACCAGGTCGTCGAAGGCGACCGTCTCGGCCTCCAGCACCCGGTCCAGCACGCCCGTTTCCAGCAGCGCCCAGAGGCAGCAGCACGTCGTGTAGCCGCGCACGTACCCGAGGGCCTCGTCGTAGCGGCGTTTCACGCGGAGGGCCTTCGGCAGGCCGATCAGGCGGATGATGTTGAGGACCTGGCTCATCGGTCGGCCTCCGGTTCGGCGGCGAGAATCGTCTCATCGAAACTGGCGCGGACGGCCCGGCCGGGCGGCAGCGTCAGGAACCGGGCCTCGTCCCAGCCGTCGTCGGGGGCGCTGAGGCCCGCCTCCAGCAGCGAGAGACGGCCGTCCACTTCCACGTAGTCCCAGCCCTTTTCCGTGCAGATGGCCCGGACGCGGGCCGGCAGGTCCAGGTCCCGGTCGAACGGAAACCGGATGAGGGCCCCGCGGGTGTATTCGGCCTCCCACCCGCCCATGAACTCCGACAGGTACCGCGCGTTGTCCTCGCCGTACTTGGCGACGAGGGTGTCCCAGTCGGCCCGGTAATCGGGCCCGAGGCCGCTGTTCGGCAGCGGCGAGATGAGCTGGCCGGTGCGGTCGCGCTGCTCCACCCATCCGCTGGAAAACCAGTACGTGCCGGGCGCCTCCTCGAACAGCCGCCGGTACCGCTCGCGCGAGCCGAGCAGCAGGGTGATGCAGTCGTGGGCCCGCGGGATGACGACCGGCACCGCCCCCGCCCGCACGCCGACCAGGCTGTTGTTGCACAGGCCGTAACCGAGGACGACGGCGTCGCAGTCCTCGGGGCCGACGGCGTCGAGGCGGTCCTGGAGGCACCCGCGGCAGGTGTCGCTGTTGTCGTGGAGGCCCTGGGGCAGGAGGGTGACCTCGACCGTGTGCCGCGCGCGGGCGGCCGCGTGGTACAGTTCCCGCCTCAGGACGTCGCAGGCAATGACGCAAAGTCGCATGGGGGTCTCGATTGCACACCGGGGGGGTGCCGTGCACCCTTTTCAGAGCCCGGAGGGCTCCGACGGTCGTCAGCCCAAGGCATCGCCCCGGGTCTGGATTCGGCCTTCGTGGATTCTGAGCCCGGAAAGGGCGACACGGCCCTTACGCCCTTTCAGGGCTACGTTATTACACTTGAACATGCTTACCCAAGGCGTTGCCCTGGGCCGGCACCCGTTTCAGCCCTTCGGGCTGAATGCGGGCCCTACACATACTCCGCCAGGACCTCGAACCGCTGCTCGAAGTCGATCTCGGGTTCCAGGAACTTGTGCTTGTACTGTTCGACGCGGCCGTTGCGGCGGGCGATCATGTCGCGGTCGTAGGCTTCCCACGTGCCGGAGGGCAGCGTCTTGACGCGAATCGGCCGCAGCCGGCCGGAATCGCGCTTCGTCTCGTATTCCATGTTAAGGTGCGCCAGCGCCGCGTCAACCGCCGTCGCCACCCGCGGGGCCGTCTCGGCCGGCACGTCGTCCGTCTCGACGAGGAGGGTGTAGTACGGCACCAGGTCCCAGGTGGGGCAGAGACAGTAGCCCGCCAGCGACAGACCGAACGCCGCCGCCACCTGGTTGACGGCCGTCGTCACGTGGTGCTCGGTGACCTTCTCGCCGGTCAGGTTGGCGATGTGCTCGCCCTTGTTGAGGAACTCGATGAGGGGGGCCTCGGCCGCTCTGGCCGTGACGTGGACGACGTCGCCCATGTTGTAGCGAAACAGGCCGCCCGCCGTCGTGACGACCAGGACGTATCGCTCGCCGGGCTCCACCTCGTGGGCGAGCAGGGCGGACGGGTGCTCGTTGTGGATCTCGGACGCCGGGACGAACTCGTAAAACGTGCTGGTCGCCTCCAGGACGCCCGCGCTGCCGTCGGAGGAAACGGGGATGGAGAACCGGCCCTCGGAGGCGACGAGGCCGATGTCGCGAATGGGCCCGTCGCCCCAGTAGTGCGGCATGTCGCGCAGATACAGGCTGAGCGTGCCGCCCTTCCACGTGCCGATGAGGGGGACCTCCCACGCGTCCTTCGGATAGAGGTGCCCGCGCTGCTCGGCCAGATGCGCCAGGCGCCGGGCCCGGCAGGGGGCGGCGCGGAGGCACCGCTGGATGGCCCGCCGGGCGTTGCCTTCGAGCCCCACGTCGTCGGTCAGCGTGCCGTCGGCCAGGTCGCGAAGCAGGTCGTCTTTCCGCCGGTCCAGGGTCCGGGCCAGGCCGAGCAGGGTGCTCGGGTTGGCCGTAATCGGCATCACGCGGTTGCACTGGAGTCCGAGTCGGCAGACGAGGTAGTACTTCGAGGCGGTGTCGCAGGCGTAGGCGCATTCGGGCGGCGAGACGTACAGCCGACGGATGAGCCGACGCTGGCTCCGGGCGGTCAGGCCCGACAGGGCGCCGGCCGGCAGACCGCACGGGGCCACCTCCTCGTCGACGCGGCTGGAGACCTGGAGAATCTTCGCCCCGAAGGCGTCGAGGTGATCGTTCAGGGCCTGGGCGCCCCAGATGTGCCACCCCGCCCGGTAGTCGAGCAGGACCCGGTCCGTGACGGGGATGTACTTGGCCCGTCCCGTCGTGCCGCTCGTCATCGCGAACATGTGGACGCGCGTGCCGGCGGGGAAGAGGGCGTCCACCTCGCCGTGGGCCACCCGCTCGATGTACGGGTCCGCCCGATCGTAGCCGGCAATCGGCAGGCAGGCCCGCAGGTCGTCCACGGTGCGGGCGCCGTCGAGGCCGGCGTCGGCGGCGAAGGCCGTCCCGTCCGCCTGGGCCAGGATCCGGGCGAGCACCGCCGCCTGGGTCCGCCGCGTGTCGCGGACGTCTTGGCGCCAGTGGCGGACCTGCCGGTTCGCCTCCCAGCGGACGGGCGTCGAGGTGAGGCGGCGGAGGCGGACGGCCAGAGGGGTGTTCATGGGGCGGACCCTCCCCTCGGGCCGGAGGCGTCGGCGGGCCGGCCGGTGGAGGCGTCGGCGCCGGCGGCGGCGGACGGGTCGGCGTCCGGCCGTCGGTCGGCCGCCTCGCCGGGGGCGCCGGCGGGCGGCGCCGCGGTCTCGCCCTCGCCGTGCATGTGCCGGTCGAAGAACCCGCGCAGCGTCCGGTGGTACGCCTCGGGGTCGGTCGCGACGGCCTGGTTGTGCTTGGCGTCCGGACACATCCAGATGGCCTTCGGGCCCGGCTTGGCCTCGTGCAGGGCCCGGGTCTGTTCGGGGGGGACGTAGGCGTCGCGCTCGCCGTGAACGAACAGGATGGGGACGGCCTCAAGTTTCGCCAGCGCCCGCCGCGTGCTGGGGAATCGGCACCGGCACTTCAGTTCCACGTAGAACATCAGCAAGGCCCGGAAGAAGCGGTAGGCGGTCATCGACCGCATGGCCCGGGCCAGATCCACCCGGGCGAAGATCTGGACCCACCGTTTCAGCAGGTCGTCGATGCTGCGGTCTGTCGAGAACGCCCCGTCCACCGCCAGGCACGCGATGTCCGTGGTCAGGGCGGCCGCGACGATGGCGGCGCTGGCGCCCCGGCTGATGCCCAGGATGCCCACGCGTTCCGCCTCGTCCGGGCGCTGGCTCTTCACGTACGCCACCGCCGCCAGGATGTCGTGGACCTCGTAGTTGGACGGCCAGTGGCGGGGCTCGTAATGGCTGGGCGCGAAACTGCCCCCGTGCCCGCGGAAGTCGAACGTGAAGACGGTGTACCCGGCCTCCACGAGGCCGGCGGCGTAGCGGCCGGCGCTCAGCATGTCGCTGCCGTACTCGTGGCAGAAAATGATCGTGCCGCGGTCCGCCGCGCCCGGTGGCCGCTCGATGAACATGCCGCGCAACTGCCGGCCTTCCATGCTGCGGAAGCCGACGACCTCACCCTCGGGCGGCACGTAATCGTGGAGCGTGGCGGTCATCGGCATTGGCGTGTCGAGGAACAGGTTCACCGCCAGCCGGAGGTACTTCACCACGTACAGGACGAAGAGGAGGAACACCACCGCCGCGCCCGCCAGGATGCCGATCAGCAGCCAGTGCCCGGTCGACGCACCCGCCGCGGGACCGGTCCCGGCAGGGTCGGTCTGGGCGGCGAGGATCAGAAGCAAGCGTGCAGGGCCCATGAGGGAGCCTTGCGCGGCAGGTCTCCGTACCCGCCGCGCGAGAACCGCGGATTCTCGGCGGCGCGGTGGGTGCGGAGACCCACCGCGCTTCGCGCGATGCCAAACGGCACGTGCTATTTTAGGAAACGAAGCGGCGAATCACCAGGGAATCGTTCTGGCCGCCGAACCCGAACGAGTTCGACAGGCACACCTCGCAGGCCACCTCGCGGGCCTGGTGCGGAACGTAGTCGAGGTCGCATTCCGGGTCGGGCGTGTCGAGGTTGATGGTGGGCGGTACGAGGCCGTCGCGGATGGCCAGGATGCACGTCATGAGTTCCGTGGCGCCGGCAGCGGCGATGAGGTGCCCGAGTTCGCTCTTGACGCTCGAGATCGGCACCCGCCGGGCGCCCTCCTCGCCGAAGATGCGTTTGACGGCCATCGTTTCCACGCGGTCGTTCTCGTGCGTTCCCGTGCCGTGGGCGCTGATGTAGTCGATTTCCTCCGGCGCCACGCCGGCGTCGTCGAGGGCCATCTGCATGGAGGCGGCGGGTCCGCGGCCTTCGGGATGGATGTCGGTCATGCGGTAGGCGTCGGCGCTGGTGCCGAAGCCGACGAGTTCCGCCCAGATGTGGGCCCCGCGCCGCCGGGCATGGTCCAGTTCCTCCAGGACCAGCATGGTCGAGCCCTCGCCGAGGACGAATCCGCCGCGGTCGCGGTCGAACGGCCGGCTCGCCCGCCAGGGCTCGTCTTTCGGCTCGGTCGAGATGGCCGTCAGCAGGTTGAACCCCGCCACGCCGAGCGGGTGGATCATCGAGTGCGTCCCGCCCGTCAGCATGAGGTCCACGCGGCCGGTCCGCACCAGGTCCAGGGCCTCGCCCATGGCCTGGGTGCTGGCCGCACAGGCGGTCAGGTTCGAGTACGACGGCCCGCGCAGGCCGTACTCGGCGGCCAGGTGATTGGCCGGCATGTTCGGTTCCTGCTCCAGTTCCGCCAGCGCGTTGTACCGCTCCATGGCGGCCTGGGCGAACCGGGCCATGTCGATGGCCCCGTCGTCTTTCAAGGCGTCGGCGATCGAGTGCGTCAGGCTGTGGAAGTCCAGCCGTCCTTCGCCGCTGCCCGTGTACACGCCGAACCGGTCCGGGTCGGCGTCCAGGGTGTCGGCGAAGCCGGCGTCCTGCATGGCGTCGTGTCCGGCGGCCATGGCGAAGAGGACGTTGCGGCCGGCCTGCTCCAGCGCCGACACGTCCCGCACGTACGGGGCCAGGTCGAAGTTCTCCACCTGGGCGGCGAAGGTCGTCGGGAACGTCGAGGCGTCGAAGATGAAGATGTCGCGGATGCCGCTCTTGCCCGCCAAGAGCGCCTGCCACGTGGCCTCCACCTCCCGCGCCAGGGGGTTGCACGTCCCGATGCCCGTGATGACGACGCGTCGTGCCATGGGCCTTACCGATTCAGTCTCACGACCGCGGCGGCGGTCTGGCCGCCCACGGCGTTCGTGGTTACCAGGACGAGGTCGCCGGCCAGGTCGACCGCCTCGCCGGTGACGAGATTCAGCCGGACCTCGGGGTCGGGCTCGTCGCAGTTCAGGATGGGCGGCAGGATGCCGTCGCGTGCGAGGACGAACGCGGCCGCCAGGTCCGCCAGGCCGCTCGCCGCCCCGATGTGGCCGGTCACGCCCTTCGTGGCCGTGACGGGCACGGTCTCGGCGGCGGGGCCGAGGGCGGCCGCCAGTCCGGCCGCCTCGCTCCGGTCCTGCTCCGGAAGGCCGGTCCCGTGGGCCCAGACGGCCGAGAGGTCCGACGGCTGGATGCCGGCGTCGTCCAGGGCCCGCCGGACGGCGGCGGCGACGGCCGCCCCGTCGGGGTCGCAGGCGTTGATGCCGGCCGTCGTCGTGCCGACGCCCGTGCCGAGCACCTCGCCCAGGATGCGGGCGCCGCGGGCCTCGGCCATCTCGAGGTCTTCGAGGACGACGGCGGCGGCGGCCTCGCCGACCACCCACCCGAGGGCGCCGGTGTCGAACGGCCGGGAGGCCTTCCCCGGCTCGACGTCGGCGGTCACCAGCCGGCCGAGCAGCGCGTACCGGATGAGCAGCAGGGGGCAGACGCGGCTCTCGGCCCCGCCGACGATCATGAGGTCGGCGGCGCCGCGGCGGAGGATGCGGACGGCCTCGTCCATCGCCACCAGCGCCCCGGCGTCGGAGCACGTCAGCGAGTTGCTCGGACCCTGGGCGTCCCACAGGATGCCCGCGTGGCAGGCGTGCATGTTGGGCAGGTGCTTCAGCAGCCACAGCGGGAACATCTGCGGGATGCCCTTGGCGCCCCAGTCCTTCAGGCCGACCTGGCCGTCCGAGAGCGACGCCTGGACCGGCAGGGCCAGGTCCTCGAGCGTGGTCGGGATGAACGACGTGCCGAAGATCATGCCGAACCGGGCGTGGTCGATGGTGGGCAGGGGCTGGTCGCCCTCGCCCACCTCCAGGCCGGTGTCGCGGAGGGCCAGGCAGGTGGCGCCCATGGCGAGTTGGATGTCGCGGGCCATGACCTTGCGGTTTTTCCTGATGTAGCGGCGCTGGTCCTTGCGGGTGCCCTCGGTGGGGTCGAAGTCGTCGGGCACCTCGCCGCCGAGGTGGCTGGGGAAGCCGGAGGCGTCGAAGCGGGCGATCGGGGCGACGACGCTGCGCCCGGCGCGCAGGGCGTCGGCCAGCGCCGACGGGCCGCCCGCGGGGCCGGCCAAGCCTGTCCCGGTGATGGCGATACGGCGGTGCACGTGCGTCTCCGGCCAGGAGCCTGTCGGGCCCGGCGGCTCGGAGGGCGAGCGCGGCCGGGTGGACCAGGCGGTCAGGCGTCGGGTGCGGGGTCGGACGCGCCCAGGTTCCGCAGGGTCCGCATCCGCAAAAGACCGACGAAATCGTCGTTGAACACGAAGTTGTCCTCGCCGAGTTCCACCGGCCCGCGCGACTGGTCCAGGTGGGCAAACATCAGTTCGATCTCGGCCACCAGGTCGCCGTTGCGGGTGATGCGGCCTGAGATGGCGGCCCCTTCGGGCCGGACCTCGCCCTGGACCTCGGCCTCGAACCGGATGCGGTCGCCCGGCCGCACGTGGCCGTGAAACGTGGCCCGCGTGACCTTGGCCAGGATGACCTTTTCCTCGAAGTCGAACGCGTCGCCCACCAGGACGCCCGCCGTCTGCGCCATCCCCTCGATCATCAGCGTCGGCGGATGGACGGGGTACCCCGGCACGTGGTCGTGGAGGTGCTCCTCGGCCAGGGTGACGCACTTGACGGCGACGGCGCGTCGGCCGGTCTCGAAGGCGATGAATCGGTCGATCCAGATCCAGCGCATGGCGGGGCTCCCGGCGGGCGGTGGCGTCCGTGAGGACGGGCCGGGTCAGCCGGCCTGCTCGTTCACCTTCGATTCGATGTAGCGGACGATCATGTCCACCGTGAACAGGTCGGCGATGTCGTCGACGTTCGGGTGCTTCTCGAACTCCGACAGGTCGGCGTGGGGCAGCCGGCTCTTGAGTTCCTCCAGGCCCTTGTCGGTGAGTTTGCCGTCCTGGACGAACTCCTCGCTCTGGAGAATGTTGTCCGGGAACAGGTCGCCCCGGGGGATCTTGATGTTGAACGCCTTCTCGAGGCGGAAGACGATGTCGAGGTAGTCGATGCTCTCGGCACCCAGGTCGCCCCCGATGCGGGCCTCGGGCGTGACTTCGTCCTCGTCCACGCCCAGGGCGTCGACCAGGGCCTCGCGGACCTTCTCCATGATCTCGTCGCGACTTAAAGCCATCTCGCTTGACCTCCCCAATAAAGGTACAGGCTCAGGACGCCTCGGCCGCCGCTTCCAAGGCCTGGGGTCCTCCGATCAGTGCGAACCGCTCGCGCCAGAACGTGCGGAGGCCGGCATCGACCTCCTCGGCGCCCGGCTCCTCCGCCGCCACCGTCCCGTGCTCCAGCACGAGGCGGGCCTGGACGGCCGTCTTGTCCAGGCACCGTCCGACGGCCTTGAAGGTGCTGGTCGCCTCGCCGATGTCCTTGGCGGTGACTTCCATCACCAGTTGGCCCCCCGGACGGACGAACGCGCCGTACCGGACGTTCCGGGCCTCCTTCAGGAGAATCAGCGTCGGCCGGTAGTCCTGCGTCACGCGGACCAGCCACGCCGCCGACTGGACCAGGGCCTCCAGCATCAGCACGCCGGGCAGGACCGGGTACGACGGAAAATGGTCCGCCAGGTACTCCTCGGCCAAGGTCAGATTCTTGACGGCGACGATGCGGTTCGGCGCCTCCATCTCCTGAATGTGGTCGACGAGGTAGAATTTCATCGTGAGTTACCGGGGCGGCATTCTACGGCCGCCGGACGCTTGCGTGCAACGCCTTTCTGGAACCGTCGGCCGACGATGGGCCGGCCGCGCCGGCTCCCATATCGCACGCCGCCGAAGCCCCGCCCCCAACGGGCGGACGTCGGCGGCCGGTGCAAGAACCGGGAATCTAGCAGACGCCGAACCGTCTTGCAAGCAAAAACGCGACGATTCGAACCCTACGCATCGTCGGCCAGGCGATTCAGGACCTCCAGGCCACGGGCGATGGTTTCCTCGTCGGCCGTGTACGCCAGCCGGAAGTGCGTGTCCCGCTCGCTGAAGACCCCGCCCGGAATCACGAGCACGCCCGCCTCGATCGCCCGCTCCACAAACGCCGTTCCGGACCCGCCCGGCGCCTTCGGGAAAATGTAGAACGCCCCGCCCGGCCGCGCGACGCTGAACCGCTCCTTCAGCCCCTCGTACACCAGGTCCCGGCGTCGGCGGAACGCCTTGATGTAGGGTGACGGGTCCGTCTCCAGCGCCGCCAGCGCCGCCTGCTGAAACGGCGACGGGGCGCACACGAACGTGTACTGCTGGAGCGTCGTCATCGCCGAGACGATCGGCTCCGGCCCGACGGCCCAGCCCAGCCGCCACCCCGTCATGGCGAACGTCTTCGAGAACCCCCGGAGCAGCAGGACGCGGTCGTACATCGGCCAGGGGCTCGGGGCGGGCCCGTCGTAGGCATACGCGTCGTAGATCTCGTCGGAGACGATGAGCAGGTCGTGCCGGCGGGCCACCTCGACCGCCGCCTCCAGTTCCGCCGGGGTCATGACGGCCCCGGTCGGGTTGGCGGGGCTGTTCAGCAGCAGCAGCCGCGTCCGGTCGGTGACGGCGGCCTCCAGCGCCTCCCGGCGCAGGCGGAAGTCCGGGTACGTGTCGACGAAGACCGGCACGCCGCCCAGCAGGCCCACCAGGTGCTTATACATGACGAAGTACGGGTCCGGGACGAGGACCTCGTCGCCGGGATTGATCGTCGCCAGGAACGCCAGCAGCAGCCCGCCCGACACGCCGCTCGTGACCAGGACCGGGGCGTCGCACGCGCCGAACTCGGCGCGGAGCCGCTCCGCCAGGGCCTCCCGCAGGGCCGCCTCCCCCTGGGTGACGGTGTAGCGGTTGACGCCCTCGCGGATGGCGGCGATGGCCCGTTCCTTGCAGACGTCGGGTACGTCGAAGTCCGGCTGGCCGATGCTCAGGTTGATGGGGTCTTCGAGCCGGGCCGCCAGGTCGAAGACCTTCCGGATGCCGGAGGCGTCGATGTGCTGCATGCGGTCGGCGAGCGGCAGGTCGGGCACGGGGGGACTCCTTGGTTTGGGCAGGGGAGGCGGGGCTGCGGCGCCGCACCGTCTTTTCGTTCAGCCGCCGACGGCACGTCGGCGGCCGTTCGGCACCCCGGGGTGGCATGGACACGCTTGCGTAGCCATGATGCATGCCGGAATCCAGGGTCACCCGACATGCGCGGCGACGTGCGGTCGCCGGCTGGGCGGGCATCCTCGCCCGGCGTCTTACTCGGCGCCGCCCTGGGTGGCCTCGGGGGTCTCGCCCTCGGCGGGGGCGGCTTCGCCTTCAAGGCCTTCGCCCTCGACCCCTTCCGCCGCGGTCGGCTTGTGCCGCTTCGTAGAGACCTTCCGGTGGGCGACCTTCGGCAGGCCGAAGACGCCGTCGCCTTCCTCCCACTCCTCCTCGTCGCGAAGGGCGTCGACGCGTTCGGCCCGGCTCAGCACGTTGCGATGGCGCTCCAGGGCGCCGTGGCTTCTCAGGCTCTTGTCCAGCGACATCGGTTACTCCCTCTTGGCTTGCACCGTGTAGGCGTCTTTGGAGGTCGGCCGGCCCGTCTCCGCCTCGAACGCCGCCAGGCTCTTATTGACCTGCTTGGCCAGGGTATCGGCCTTCGCCTTGTCGGCGAACCGCTGCCGGCTGTACAGCACGTGGTAGCCGCCGCGGGTCACCAGGTCCGTCTGGATGCCACTGCGGGCCAGGTACGCCCGCAAGGCATCGATGGCGTCCGGACGCGACACGTCCAGCCGGGCGATCCGGACCCGGTACTCGGGCCCGGTCGGCTGCGGCTGCGGCTCCGGTTCGGGTTCCGGCGCCGGCCGAGGCGGCGGCTCAGGTTCCGGCGCCGGCCGAGGCGGCGGTTCCGGCTCCGGTTCGACCCGTCGGCCGAGGGGCCGCGGCGCCGGCCCGGGACCCACGAGGCCCTTCTCGGGCGGGTGGTTTTGAATCTGTTCGGCCGTCGGTTCGGCCGGCACGTCCGGCAGGCCGTCGTCCGGCCCGCCGAACTGGCTCCCCAGCAGGAAGAACAGGTAACACAGGCAGAGGATCACGACGCCGATGATCACCAGGTGATACACCGACAACTGGATCCCGCCCACCGAGACAACCGCTTCCCGCGTGACGACCGTCCGGGCGGGCCGTCGGGCCGGCCCGGACGCTCCGGCGCCGAACGCGCGTCCCGGCGGTGAGGGCGCCGACGGCGTCTCGGCGCCGCCGGCCCCGGCCTCCCGGCTCTCGGCGTCCGGTCTGGCCTTCTGCCGGCCCCGTTGCTGCGAGAGCAGTTCAAACAGGGCCCGTTCCTGCTTCCGCTTGGCCATGTGCCATACCCCCGGACGACTCCGTGCTGCCGGGCAGCCCGTAAACTGTAATGATTTCTCTGCGATGCGTCAAGCGTGTTTCGGCTTCAGCGGCGGCTGGTGCCCGTCTGCGCGGGGACGCCCGTGTTCGCCGGCCCGCTTGCGGGCCGCGTGCCGTGCGTCACAGAATGCAAGAAGACGCCTGGCACCGTTTTCGGTCTTGCCCGTCCGCCCCCGGCGTGGTTGAATGGACGGTCGGTGGGAGGCGTCGAAATGGAGGCATGACGGTGCGCGATCGGATCACGACGACGACGGCCGCTTTGCTGGCGGTCCTGGTTCTGACGGCGATGGTCGCCGGGCCGGCGCGGGCGGGAAGTCCGTTCGATCCGCCGACGCCCAAGCCGGAGCCGCCCGCCGCGCCCGCCGCCGAAACGAAAGGGCAGGGCGCCCCCGCCGCCGGCGACACCGTCGCGGAGCACACCTTCGAGGAACCCCCCGCCGAGGTCCGGGCCGTCCGCGGCCGGTTCACCCCGCCGGGCCGCGTCAAGGAGGCGTACCTGGTGGAGCGGCGCCTGGGCCTGCGTGTCCCCGTGCCGGTGGACGCCGAGACCGGCCGCTTCGAAGTGACCGGCCTGAAGATGGGCACGTACTGTTTCGTGATTCGCACCCCCTGGGGCCGGTTGGAGGGCGTGGACCTTACGCCGCGCCTCTCCCCGTACGACGCCCTCATCCCGCCGCGGTATCGGACGGAGGCGATCGGCCTGCCGGCCCGCGGCGAGTTCACCGACCAGGACCGGGCGGCCGTCCGCCGCATCATCCACAAGGTCAAACGGTACGAGAACAAGGTGACGGACCTCGCGATCCGGGCGGACGGCGAGACGGCCGTCGCCCTGGTGGAACTCCTCATGGACGCCCCGTTCCACGGCCGCAAGGGCGACGAGGTTACCTGGCGTATCGAGAAATGGTATTACGATAAACTCTACGACGCGTGGAACACCTTCCGGTCGCGGTGCCTGTATCGCCTGCGGGCCTCGAAGGCCGAGTGGCAGTCCTGGGGCTGGCAGTTCGAGCCGATGCTCGGCGGCCTGGACATCACCTACGGCATGGAGGGGCCCGTCGAGGTCGAGTACGCCATCCCCGCCGAACCGACCCGCGCGGCGGGCCTCGCCGGCACGGCGTATCCCCCCGCCGACA
>Ga0272441_10005463_pt1 | contig 22056 bp, 16 predicted proteins | sample SSMProp6N_FD_193582 | JGI IMG/M metagenome (GOLD analysis project Ga0272441, IMG submission 193582) | Marine sediment archaeal communities from Little Sippewissett salt marsh, Falmouth, MA, United States - SSM-Prop-6N | ecosystem: Environmental > Aquatic > Marine > Wetlands > Sediment ... | reverse complement strand
CTCGTCGAGCAGGATGACCTCCGGCTCGTGCAGGATGCCGCAGGCGATGTTGAGGCGGCGCTTCATCCCGCCGGAGAAGCGCTTAATCGGTTCGCGGGCGCGGTCGACCAGGCCCGTCCATTGCAGGGCCCATTGGGTCTGCTTCTTAAGCTGGGCGCTGCTCAGGCCGTGCATGGAGCCGAAGGCGTTGAGGTTCTCGCGCGCGGTGAGCAGGGGATAGAGGGCGATGTCCTGGGGGACGATGCCCAGCCGGCGGCGCACGCGCTGGGATGCGGCAGAGCCGTTCAGCGCCTCCCCCAGCAGGGTGATGTCGCCCTGGTGAAGCTTCACGCGGCCGGCGATGGCGCGCACGAGCGTGGTCTTGCCGGCGCCGTTGGGACCGAGCAGGGCCAGGCGCTCGCCTTCCTCGAGCGCGAGGTTCGCGCCCGCCAGCGCCTGCGTCCGGCCGAAGGTTTTGTGGGCGTTCTTGATGGTCAGGACCGGCGGCATGCGGGGGTGTTTCGAGATGGTCAACGCGCGAAGCCGCAAGCGGCTGGGGGGGCGTGGCGTCAGGTGGTGTCGAACGCCTTCTCATAGACCGGCATCAGGGCGGCACTCACCCGCTCGTGCACTTCCTCGATCGTGCCGATGGCGTCGACTTCGATCACCAGCTTCGGATCGAAATGCCCCAGCACGGGCGCTGTCTCGTTCCGGTAGACGTCGAAGCGGTTGCGGATGACGTTCTCATCGGCATCATCATGCCGTCCTTCCTTCTCGGCGCGGAGCTTCATGCGCTTCACCATCTCATCGATGTCGCCGACGGTGAAGTGGATGATGGCCAGGGGGTGGATGAGGGCGGCGAGCATCTCGGCTTGGGGCAGGGACCTGGGCATGCCGTCCAGGAGCAGGATGTCGTGCTTCGGGTCGTAGGTCCCGGCGTCGATGAGGCCCCTGACGTGATCCTGCCAGAGTTCGATGGTGAGGTCATCGGGCACCAGCTCGCCGCGCGAGGAGTAGTAGAGGAACTTCTTGCCGAGTTCGGTCTGCTTGTCCAGCGACCGGAAGATGTCGCCGGTGGCGAGGTGGAGGAAGCCGTCGTTTTCGCCCAGCAATTTGCCCTGTGTGCCCTTGCCGGTCCCGGGGGCGCCGAACAGGAGCACGCACTTGTACCGATCTGCCATTCCAACTCTCCAGGCGATGCGAGGCCGCCGGGGCACGGACCCGCGTTCTTGAAACATCTCTCCAGCTCGAATCGTGCCGCGATCGGCGGCGAGCCGAAAGGGGACATTCTACTCCACGCGAGGGCGGAATTCAGCCGGCGAGGCCCGCCGCCGGCCACTGGCGGCGATGCGGGCGTGAGCGTAGGCTGTGGCCCATGCGTGGGCTGACGCGACGATGGGTGCTGCATGAGGCGGCGGAGCCGCCGCAGGAGCTGTCGGCGATGAACCTGCCGCCTCTCCTGGAGCGCATCCTCCTCAGCCGCGGTCTGACCGACGCCTCGGACGTGCAGCGCTTCTGCGAGCCGAAGCTGACGGATCTGCACGACCCCTCACTGATGCCGAACCTCGATCTCGCCGCCGAAAGGCTGATCGAAGCCGTGCGCGGCGACCGATCGATCGTCATCTATGGCGATTACGATGTGGACGGGATCGCGGCCACCGCGATTCTCTTCCACACCATCAAGACCGTCGCCCCCGAGGCGAGGCTGAAGCGGTACGTGCCCCACCGGCTGGAGGAGGGCTACGGCCTGAAGAGCGAGGCGATGAAGAAAATCGCCGGCGCCGGCGCCGACCTGCTCGTCACCGTCGACTGCGGCATCACGGCGGCGGCGGAGGCAGCCGTCGCCCGCGACCTCGGCCTGGACCTGATCATCACCGACCACCACAACCTCCCCGCCGAAGGTCAGCCGCTGCCCGAGGCGATCCTGGTCCATCCTCGCCTGCCCGGCAGCCGCTATCCGTTCGGCGATCTGTGCGGGGCGGGGGTGGCGTTCAAGCTTGCCTGGCGCTTCGCCACCGCCTGGTGCAATTCCCAGCGCGTCAGCGAGAGTCTGCAGAAGACGCTCTTGGAGATGCTGCCGCTGGCGGCGCTGGGCACCATCGCCGACGTTGTGCCCCTGGTGGGGGAGAACCGCATCATCACCAGCTACGGCCTGCGCCTGATCAAACAGACATCGCTGACGGGTTTGCAGGCGCTCATCGAGGCGTCCGACCTGACGGGCGAGAACATCGATTCGGAGAAGGTGGGCTTCATTCTCGCTCCGCGGCTGAATGCCTGCGGCCGAATGGGGCACGCCGCCGAGGCCGTGCGACTGCTCACCGACGCGCCGGCCGAGGAGGCGACGAGCATCGCCCGGCGACTGGTGCAGCTCAACCGCCAGCGTCAGCGCACGGAGCGCATGATCTTCGAGCAGGCGGCGAGCCGCGCCGAGGACAGCGGCATGACCGGCAGCGATCGACGGGCCATCGTCCTGGCCGACCCGTCCTGGCACCCCGGCGTGGTGGGAATCGTCTGCTCACGGCTGGTGGAGCGCTTCGGCCGGCCCGCCGTGCTCATGCAGCGCCAGCCGGAGTTGTGCAAGGGATCGGGGCGGAGCATCGACGGCTACTCGATCCACGATGCGCTGATGACCTGCGCCGATTACCTGACAACCTTCGGCGGTCACGACATGGCGGCGGGACTGACGCTTGCGACCGACCGGCTGGATGCGTTCACCGAATCATTCATCGAGCACGCCAACGCGCATATTGCCATCGAGCAGTTGACGCCGGCGATCGCCATCGATTGTGATGCGAGCCTGACGGAACTGGATTTTCCGACGGTGAGGCGGATCACCACCCTTTCGCCGTTCGGCCGCGCCAACCACCGGCCGACGGTCCGCATCCGGGGCGCGACCCTTTTCGAGGCGCCCCGGCAGATCGGCGCCCACGGCCGGCACCTGTCGCTGCGCTTCCGCCAGGACGATGGCGAGCGGAGGCGGGTGATCCGCTGCGTGTGGTGGGGCGCCGGCTCGCTGGCGGGGGATCTCGCCGCGGGCATGCGGCTGGACGCGGCCATCGAGCCGAAACTCAACGAGTTCAACGGCCGGGTGAGCGTGGAGGCCCAGATCCGGGATGTGATGGTGAAGGAAGCGTAAGCGGTTGACGATAAGTCTCGGGTCCGCAGGTGGATAACCCGCCCGGCCGCCGTCGCGGCCGCAGGGGGGCGACCCTCCCGCCGCGGCAATAATCGTCGCGGCAGGCACGTTGAACGTTCAGCAGGGAGATCATTTCATGCGCAGCATCAATACGTGGTTTATCGTTGTCCTGACCCTGGTCTTGCCGGCGGCGGAAGCGGCCGGGCAGACCACGCGGCCCACGCCGCCGCCTCCTTCGGTCGGCACCAAGGCCCCGCCGGCGCAGCGCGGCCTGAAGATCGATCCGAAGCAGGATGTCATTCTCAGGACGATCCGCCAGAAAGTCAGCCCGACCGACGAGCAGATGAAGCAGATCATCGAGCTGTACACCGAGCTCAGGCAGAAACACCTGCAACTGGCGCGCGAGACGGTCAAAGACCTGCGAAGGCTGCGCGAGGCGCGACAGGCGGGCCAGCGGCTGGGAGAGGACGAGAAAACGGATGAGCAGATCGATGCGGAGCGCAATCGCGAGGATGCCGATCGGGCCCGCTTCGCGGTGCAGATCGAGCGGAAGATGAAGCCGATCAACGAGAAGTTCCTCGCCGATTGCCGGGCGCTGCTGGAAGAAACGCAATACGAAGCCTGGGACGAGTGCGTGAAAGGGCTCGACCTGACGCGGGGCGGCACGAAATCGACCCGCGAGGAGCTGCAGTGGCTCGACCCGGACCGCGGGCCGGAGGTCGGCGAGGAAGCGCCGGACTTCGAGCTGCGCGATCTGGAGGGGGGCACGGTCTCGTTGAAATCGCTGCGCGGCAAGCCCGTGGTTCTCCAGTTCGGCAGCTTCACCGATCCCAACTTCCGGAAGAAGGCGCCGCGCTTCGAGTGGCTCAAGCAATCATACGGCGATCGCGTGCATTGGCTGCTGATCTATACCTTCGAGGTGCACGCCTCCGATGGCAAGTGGGTGTCCTACCGCAACAAGAGCGAGGGAATCGAGATCCCGCAGCACAAAACCATCGAAGACCGCCTGAGCTGCGCCGGGATGACCCGGGAGAAGCTCAGGCTTTCCCAACGCGTGCTCGTCGATGATCTCGAGAACACCGTGGCCGAGCTCTACAGCGGGCATCCCAACCGCGGCTACGTCATTGATGAGACGGGCGCCATCGTCTCCAAGCAGGTTTGGGCCAACTCCGACAAGACCCGGGAAGCGCTGGAGAAGCTCTTTGCCGAGCCGTCCGGAGAGGACGCGGCAGCCGCTTCCGAAGAGCAGGCGGGACAGCCGCCCGACCAGGACTGATCTCCGCCGGGAGCGGGTCCGCGCGATCCGCCCCGGCGCGATCCCCTGCGACGATGAGCCGCGAGCCATCTCCCCTCGCGGCTCATTCGTTTTTGCGCTCCGTTGCCGGCGCAGGCGCCGTCAGGTCTTTCCCCTCGGCTCACCAGGCGGCCAGCTCCCCGGTGAGCGGCTCCACCAGGTCCTTGAGCGTCAGGAGGCCGATGGGGCGGCCGGTGTGCGGGGCGAGCACGATCGCCATCGCCTGCTGCTCCTGACGCATCGTCAGGATCGCCTCCAGCAGGCGCGTGCGGGGCGTGAACGAAACCGGCTCGTGCAGGAGCCGGCCGGTCGGCTCCTCGCGGTGCAGCATCGCATCGATCCAGGAGATGATCCCGATGACGCGCCCGCCGTGATCGACCACCGGCAGCCGTGTGAAGTTGCGCCGGCGCATGAGCGCTTCGCGCGTGGTCCGGTCCGCATCGACGGGCAGCGAGACGACCTCTCGCCACGGCACCATCACGCCCGCCACCGTCCGCTCGCGCATCGTCAGGGCGCGGTCGGCCAGCGTCGTCTGCGACTCGCTCAGCACGCCTGCCCCCACACCTTCCTTGATCATTCGGCTCACCCGCTGCCGCGCGGTGGTGGCCCGCGTATCGTGCGCGCCGGCGAGCCGGCTCAGGAGTGCCGCGAAGAACTGGACGCTGGGCAGAAGCAGCGTGAGGGCGAAGGTCCACCGGCTGATCGGAATCACCGCCGAAAGCCAGTACGTCCAGTGATCGGTGTGCCGCCGAAACAGCTCCTTGGGAAGCGTCTCGGCGAACACAAACAGCAGGGGGGCAAAGACCGCCGCCTCCAGGGCGATCAGCGTCCAGTCCGAAAGGCCCGCGCCGTGCAGGAGTTCCGCCAGCGCGTAACTGCCGAGATAGTTGGCGGCGTTCGTCCCCAGCAGCAGCACCGACAAGGTCCGACTGAGACGGCCCAGCTCCCGGCGCAGGCGAAGCGCCGCCGGCTCGCGGCGGGCGGCTTGAACCGTCAGGCGAACCCGGTTGAGCGTGTAGAGACCCGTCTCCAGGCCCGAGAAGAGGGCCGAGAGGAGAAAGCCGAGCAGGGTGGCCGCCAGCCAGATGATCGCGTGGGAGACACTCATGGCTCGCCCTCCGGGCCACGCGGATCGGGCCCCGTCTCCTGGCGCAGGCTCACAATCACGCTGACGATGCGGCTCTGCTCAACGGCCTCGACCTCGAGGCGCAGGCTGCCGATGTCAACCACATCATGGGCTTCGGCGGCTCGCGCCAGGTGCTCGGTGATGAATCCGCCCACCGTCGCCGCCTCCGTCTGCTCCAGTTGAACGCGGAAGGCTTCGGCCCACTCGCGGACGCTCATGTCGCCGCTCACCAGCCATCGGCCCAGACCGACAAGGCGGGGCGGCTCGATCGCCTGTTCATCGGCGGCGACGATGTCGCCCACCAGCTCCTCCACCACGTCCTCCACGGAGACGATGCCTTCCGTCCCGCCGTATTCATCCACCACGATCGCCGACTGAGCGTGGAAACGGCGGAGCTGACCGAGCAACTGGTCCAGCGTGGCGATGTCGGGCACGAAGCGGGCCCTGCTCATCACCGACTCGTCGGTGATGGAGGGCTCGGCCTCCCCCAGCAGGTAACGCTTCACGTGCAGAACGCCCAGAATGTGATCCAGATCCCCGTCAAACACCGGGATCTTCGTCAGACGGCTCTCGCGCATGACGGCGATGACATCCTCGCGGCCCGCCTGGCGGGGCAGAGCGACCATGCGCATCCGCGGGGTCATGACGTCCCGCACCCGCAGCCGGCGCATGGCCAGCACATCGCCGAGGATCCGTTGCTCCTCGGCGTCGATGACTCCCTCGCGCTGGGAGATGTCCACCAGCGCCCGCAGTTCCTCATCGTGCAGTTGCTCGGGCGGTTCGTGCGGGGCCGTCAGTCGGCTCAGCGGCCCGATCACGCCATGCCCCAGCACGGCCCGCAACGGGCCGATGGCGCGATGGAACGTCAGCAGCGGCGGGGCGGCGAAGGTGGCGATCTGCCTGCGTTTTGACGCCGCCAGCACCTTCGGGGCGATCTCGCCTGCCAGGACGATTAGAAACAGGAACGCCAGGGCCATGACCACATCGCCCATCGCCGGCGCCGCCGACCGCATCATCAGCACCGAGCTGATCACGAAATACAGCACGTTCACCACGGTGTTGCCCAGCAGGATGGTGATGAGGAGCATCCGCTCATCGGCCAGCAGAGCCTCCACGGCATGGCCGGCCAGCGAACCCCGCTGCCGCAGGGCCATCCGCTGATGCTCGCTGAGGCCGAACAGGGCCGTCTCCGAGCCGCTGAAGAAGCCGCTGAAGATCAGCAGAACGGGCAGGCAGAGCAGCAGCGGCAGATCCGCGATCCCCCAGCCCAGCAGGCCCCCGGAAGCGGCGATCTCACCGGCGCCGCCCGCCGTGGCCAACCCGGATGTTAGGCACTGGACCGCCGTGCTCATGCTTCAGAGATTACCCGCCCCGCCGATCGGCCGCATCCCCATCGTCTATCGCTCATCACTCATCGCCCCCCCCTTCCGGGGGCCGGTGGGCCGTGGGCAGGCCCCGACGCGAAACGGGCCCGTGCACGTCTCATCGCCTATCGCTCATCGCTTCCCCCCTTCCGGGGGCGCGAGTTGCTCGATCATCCGCTGCACGTACCGCAGGGCGTTGAGCTCGATGCGGATCTCGCGCAGCAGGGCGGGATCGGCCGCGCTTGCGGCGACCACGGCTGCGGGGCCATCGCCCCCGGGGGGCGCGCCTCCGGGGCCATCGCTTCCGGGGGCCGCTTGGTCGAAGAGGGAGGCGATCTTCTCGAGCAGCGCCTCCCGTTCGTCGTCCGCCCACTCCTCGAAATCGCGCTGCCGGGCCGCATCGCCGGAGGCGAGGACCTCCTCCATTGTCTGGCGGATCTCCATGATCGCCATGAGGAAGCCGTCGGGCAGGTCCTTTTCCTGCTCCTTGCCCGGCCCGCCGAGGAGGGCCAGCAGGGCGTTGGCCCGCTGCTCATCGTCGATGAGCACCGCCCGGGCGCGGTTCAACGCCGCGGCCCGCTCGGCCGCCTCCGCCTGCTCGATCGGATCAGAGTAACGATCCGGATGCAGGGTGGCGGACTTCCGCAGGTACACCGCCTGCAGCGCCTCGCGATCGATCTCAAACCGCCGCGGCAGATCGAGCAGAGCAAACGGATCATCCGTATTCATGGTCGGATTTTAGCCGCCCCCGCCCCCGGGACGGCGATGAGCGATGAGGGATGAACGGGCCCCGTTTCGCGACGGGGTTTACCCCCGTGGATTTGCCCCAGGGCAGCGCGAACCGCCCCACCGCCCACAAAAGAGCCCCCCGGGCCGCCTTCCCGAAGGCCCGGGGGATCACTGTCCACGCCATCCCGCGCACCGCGGCGCCGGATCATCCGCTCAGCGCGCGGGCTCACGTCATGGGCATGCGCCCCAATGGGCGAGCAGCGCGAGCAGATCAGCCGTGTCCACATCACCGTCGCCGTCGATGTCCCACGGGCAGCCACGTCGCTCATAGGCCCCCATGTCGACGACAACCGGTGGGATGCCGATCTCGATGCCGATGTTCTCAGCTTGCTGATCGTCGGCGAAGCGCCCGTTCATATCAAGATCGACGAGCACGCCGCTCGGCACGGCCGTCGAGTCACCGGCATCGACGCAGAGGGATCCCTCGTCCAGGTGGAAATTGGCGGAAGCGGGATTGATGAACCTTGGTTCCTGATCGATGTTGCCCTCCCCGGGCCAGCCTCCCTCGACACAACTGTATTGCACATCGCACATGCCGCTCGTATCGTCAATCTGATCTGACGTATTGCCCCACAAGATGCAGTTACGCAGCGTCACTGTGCTCTGCGTACCGTTGTAAATTCCGCCCCCGTGATCGGCGTGGTTGTCCGTCAACGTGCAGTTTGTAAGCATCGCTTCGCTGCCGGTGTTGTTGACAATGCCTCCGCCGGCACTGAACCTACCTCCAATGACGTGGTTGTTGAAGAACATACAGTTAACCAGCTCCATTGTGCTTGCACGCGCATAAATGCCAGCACCATCGGCCGAACCCTCGTGATCACGGAATGTGCAGTTGACCAGAAGGGTTCCCGGGCTGTTTGGGCTGTTTAGTATCAGTATGCCAGCGCCGTCATCTGCGGCGGCGTTGCCTTGGAAGAGGCAATTGATGAACGTTGGACTGCCCGCGACGATGCGTGCTCCGCCTCCGCCCGGTTCTTGGGGGCCTTCCGTCGCGGTGTTGTTCGCGAAGATGCAGTCGTAAATGATCGGGCTGGCATTGTGCACCAGAAGTCCACCCCCATCCTCGCCGACTCCGTTAGTGATCGTGAATCCAGACAGGACGGTGTCAGCACGCTCTCCGTTGATAATGAGAACGGCGGTCCCGTCTCCTTCCGCATCGATTATCGTTTCGGTTGGGCCGTTCAAGGCGCAGACGGTGATTGCCTTTCCCAAGAAATCGATGCGTTCGTAATAAGTGCCCGGCCGGACACAGATTGTCTGTTCGTTGGCTGCGGCGCCGATGGCGGCCTGAATCGTCGGGAACTGATCGGGGACGTAGATATGACAATCCCCGCAGGCTCCAGCCGAATTGGCGGGAAGTGCCGCCATGACGACACACGCGAACGAACATAATAGTCTGGATAACATAGTCGCATCTCCATTTGTGATACTGATTGCAGGGATTCGATAACGAACAGGTTGTACGATGCGCGCACCGATCATCGGCGCATCGGCGGATCAAGGAAGACAGGTCAATATCTAAGCCGGCAGGTGTGCGAGCTAAGCGAGGTCAGTTACCGATGGGCTCATGTGAGGCCTCGTCAGGATTCGGTTGGCCGCTCTGGTTGGAATCATCTGGCGAGAGCAAATCGCCAAGGTAAACAACGGAGGGTTCAGGCGCATCGCCACGTTCGACGGTGGCCCTGTAACCATCGCTCACAACGCGGCGACCCGGTACTTCATCGCCCCGGTAGTCAATCAACAAGCTGAAGGTGGGATTTGACGAAATGCGCATCCCGAGCACGAGCCGAACGTTGCGGCCCTTCGGATCAGAGGTATGGGGCGCGGCAAGAGTCATAGATGACAGAGCATCGACGGCCTCGAACGGTCGTAGTGCCCGGTACCAGACTGCTCGTTCCTGATGGGGTGCGTCGGTTGGATAAACCCATCGGTCGGAGATGTGGTCGAGAACCGGGCGGATCGCAAATATAACTCTCGGGTAGAGATCATCAAGCCCATCGCCGCCCGGATCACCCCAGGTGTTCTCCATTGACGCGGCGAGGAAAACCAGAAGCTTCGCCTCGGACATCCAGTAGCACTGGGGGGCTGTTCCCTTATGCCAGTATTGACACAGAGTGCTGCCCTCGAGGTCGAGGATGCGTATGCACGTATATCCAGTCGTGGCCACGATTTGAGAGGTGATGACCTCTTGCCCGGGGCGATTGGGGAATATGTCATGGAGCGAGGTTGCCCCGTATTGAAACCAGATCTCCTGGTCTTCGTGGCCTGCACGTGCCAGCGGTGGCATCGTAAGTTCGCTCATCTGAGGATATGTGGTCCAGACGGGAGTATTCAGGTCCTGCTGAAGGTCATAAGCGTAGAGCGCCGGTCCCGGCAGGCCGTCTTCCCAGCCTGAGTAGGCAATGAGCGCCAGACGACCTCCACCGAATTCGCTCGGCCGCTCGATCAGCCTCGCGTAACTGATGCCCCCGTCGATCGGGCTTCGCCAGATGTGCAGAATCCGGCCACTTGCCGACAGGAGCCAAGCCTCTCGGCCATCCGATGACACGTCTATTCCATACGGCCGATGATCGTAGTACCAAGCGGAGAGACCCGCTGGAACCAGCATCACCACTGCAATTGTGATGCATGTGGCAACGGTCGCGGCGATCGGATGCCGGCCGATGAACCGCGCCAGGCGCTGCACAAGCGACACCGTCCCCGCCTCGACCGGATCGCGCTTCAGCCAGCGCCGCAGGTCGGCGGCGAACTCCGCCGCCGAGCCGTAGCGGTCCTGCGGTTTGCGCGAGACCGCCTTGCGCAGCACCGCCGCGAGTGGCCTGGGCAGCGAACGATCGAGCATGCGCGGGTCGCGCGGCTCGTCCTGGGCCACCCGCCGGATCGCCTCGTGGATCGTCGCCTCCATGTCGTGCGGCGGCTGACCGGTGAGAATGTAATACGCCGTCGCGCCCAGGCCGTAGATGTCGCTGCGGGTGGAGGTCTGTGCCCGATCGCCGCGCGCCTGCTCGGGTGCCATGAAGGCGGGCGAACCGAGCGGCACGCCCTCCACCGTCAGCGTTTCCATCACATCATCCGTCAGCAGCGTCGCGATCCCCAGGTCGACGATCACCGGCTGATCGTGGCTGTTGACGAGGATGTTGCCCGGCTTGATGTCGCGATGAATCACGCCGTGCTCGTGCAGTGACTGCAGGGCCTCGGCGACCTCGGCGAGCAGCTTGACCCGCGCTTCCCGATCGAGATTCCGCTCGCGGCAATAATCATCGAGCGACAGGCCGTCGATGAACTCGGTGACGATGTAGAGCCGGCCGTCGTGCTCGCCGTAATCCAGCATCTGCGGCAGGCAGGGCAGGCGGAGCTGGCTGAGGATGTGCAACTCGCGCCAGGCGCGCTGGGCGTCCGCATCCTCCCCGAGGCGTCGAGTGAGGAGCTTGATTGCCACCGGCCGCTGGGATGAATCGGCCAGCGCGCGGTAGACCAGCCCGCCTCCCCCCGCGCCAAGGAGCCCTTCGATCGTGTAGCCGGGGATGCGCGGGGCGGCGCCGGCGGTCGGCGACTCAACCTCGCCGATGGCATCATCCTCGACGGCGGAGAGGAGGCGCTGAGCGCTGTCGAAGTCGCTGAGTCTTCCGGCCGTATTTGAGGGATCGGAGTCGCTCATTGCCCTCCCATCCACCAGGGCATCCGCATCGGCGGCATGCGGCCTCAACCCCCGGAAGATACGCACGGCCGGCGAGAAGATGGGCAACGACCGTATCGATTCTCATGATTTCGCTGGATATGGCAATCTACATTCTTATACTGGGCGGGTCGAGGAGAAACGGGGCTGTTCCGGATGGATCTTCAGCAGACCCATGCCCGATTTAGCACGACGAGCTGGACGCTCATGGGAGCGCTGCGCGATGGGGGCGACGAGCGGCACGAGGCGGCGCGGAACCTCGTCATAACTCGTTACTGGCCACCGGTTTACGCGAGCCTGCGGCGGATGGGCCACAATCGCGACCGCGCCGCGGAACTCACCCAGGCCTTCTTCGTCGAGGTCGTGATCGGGCGGCAACTGCTCGATCAGGCCGATGCGGGCCGGGGCCGGCTCCGAAGCCTGCTGCTTACCGCCCTGAAACGCTATGTCATTGATCGCCATCGCCGCGAGGATGCGCGACCCGATGGCAACGGTCTGTCGCTGGACGGCCTGGAGCGGGAGGAGGGTTTCCTCGGCCGCGAGCCGGCGCGGGATGCGGATGAGGTCTTCGAGCGCCGCTGGGCCGTCGCGGTGCTGGAAGAAGCCCTGGGCCGCTGCGAGCGCTCCTGCCTGGAGGCGGGGTTGGACAAGCACTGGGCGGCGTTCGAGGCGTTTATCGTCCAGCCGTCAATCGGCGCGGTGGCGCCGCCGCCCCTCAGCCGTCTCGCCGATGAGCTGGGCTTTCCGTCGGCGACGCACGTCGCCTCGGCGCTGAAGCCAGTCCGCAAGCGGATGAAGCTGCTGCTGCGCGAGGTGGTGGCGGAGACGGCCGACGACCCCGCCGACCAGCAGGCCGAATACGCCCGCATTCTCGCGCTGCTGAGATGATGAAGACGTACAGTGACGTTGGCTGTGCATTCCATCGTGCACAGCGCCGCTGACGTCGGCTGATTGGCTGACTTGCCGGTGGCGGCGGCGAGCTGGTCTTGCCTTCCACCTGGTTAATGCGAGTGGTTCGGAATGCCGAGGCAACCGCGATGCCGATCTGGCGAAGCCCCTTCAACCCTTGAGATGCGCAAGCATCGAGGCGATGCGGCCGACGGGGGGGGAGAGGGCGGCCTGCTCGTTGGTCACCGCAAGTCGGCGGACGGCTTCCTCGATGCGGGTGGTGAAGGCCTCGGCCGTTTCGCCCTTCTCCCACATCAATGGCCGGCCGTAGCGCACGGAGGCGTGGCCGGGCCCGGGGAGGAATCTGCCGCAGGGGAGGATGGTCGTCCCGCCGAAGACGTGAATGGGCACCACGGGCCGGCCGGTGCGGCGGGCGAGCAGCCCGACTCCGGGCTTGAACTTGGCCATCTCGCCCGTGCGGCTGCGGGTGCCCTCGGGGTAGAGGATCAGGCTCCAGCCGCCGGTCAGGAGGTCCGCCGCGGTGCGAAGCGAACGGTGGGGCGCACCGAGACGGTCGAAGGCAAAGGCGCGGAACCCGCTGGCCACGATGAACTGAAGCATCTCGCGGCGAAGCCACTTCAGCGTTTTCTTCGGCACGTAGCGCGCCGGACCGAAGACATCCAATGCCGCGGCCACCGCGGTTCGCTTGCGCAGATGCCGGGGCAGGGTGCCGAGGATGGCGGCGGTGTCGGCATGCGAGCAGTGATTGGCGGCGAAGATGAGTGGGCTGTCGTATCGGTACAGCCGCTCCGCTCCGCGGGCCGTCCATTTGAACCGGCGCACGAAGCAGAGCACGCCGACGCCGCCCCAGATGACGGGCCGGGCCGCAATCACCAGCGGGTGGCGAAATCGCTTCTCGATTTCGGCGGCAGTCGGCGCATTGACCCGGGGAGCGTCGCTCATTTGTCCTCCCGGGGCAGATCGCCGACGTGGGCGAGGACCTTTTCGAAGGCCGCGGCATACTGATCGAGCAGTTCGCGGCCGGCCTGCGGGAAGCTGGGGAGTTTCAGGAGGGCCGCGTTGCCCGCGGTGGTGCGGGGCAGGTCGCGCGGATCGTATGTCCGAATCGGGATGCCTGTGCCTTCCAGCCGGGCGATCCTGGCCCAGACGCCCTCGGTGAACATCGGCTGCTGATGCAGCAGGGGGTATCGGGGCGCGCCGACGAGGGCGCCCTCGGCCTGGAGGGCCCGGGCCAGGTCGCCGATCGGCAGGCCGGTGGTCTTCTCGTCATATGAGATGAGGAACTCGAAATACACGCGCTCGATCCCCTCCGGGGCCGGGAACGTCTGGAACCCCAGCCTCTGGAGTTTTTGGGAAAGGTAGATGCAGTTTTCGCTGCGCCGGCGGTTCCGCTCCTCCAGGCGCTTGAACTGGCTGCGGGCGAAGGCGGCGCTGAGGGGCGACATGCGGTGCTTGTGCCCGAAGCCCGTCGCCGCGAAACGACGGTTGGGCGAGCCCTTCATCGGCAGCAATCGCTCGTAATGGCCCCAGCGGATGACCTTCTCGTAAAGGTCCTTGTCGCGGGTAAGGAACATGCCGCCCTCGGATGATGGGGCGAGCTTGTTGGCCTGCATGCTGAAGACCGCCGCATCGCCCATCGTGCCGATCCTGCGGCCCTTATAGACGGCCCCGTGCGCGTGGGAGGCGTCCTCCAGCACCTTCAGATCGTGTCGGCGCGCCACCTCAAGCAGTTCGTCCATCCGGGAGGGCATGCCGAAGAGGTGCACGACGATCATCGCCTTCGTGCGTTCGGTGATGCGCTTCTCGACGTCGGCGGGGTCCAGACCGATGCACTGCTCCTCGGTCTCTGCAAAGACGGGCACGCCGCCCTGGTGGAGGATGGGCATGACCGAAGACCACCAGGTGGCCGAGGGCACGATCACCTCGTCACCGGGTCCGATGCCGAAGGCGTGCAGGGAGGCATGGATGGCGCCGGTGCCGTTGTTGTGGGCCACGGCGAAGGGCATCTCCAGCCAGCTCCTGTAATCCTCCTCCAGGGCGAAGACGACCTCGTTGATCGACAACTGCCCGGACCGCAGGACGGCGAGAACGGCCCGCTCGTCCTCCTCCGTGACGATCGGCCAGCGGTTGGCCTGCTCGTGGGGGAGGTTGACAGCGGGGGAGCCTCCGAGGATGGCGGGCTTGTCGGATGTTGAGGTCGTGCTCGGCATGGCTGATTCCAGATCAGATGGGCTTGCGGGGCCATGATACAGCACGGCCGGGGCGTCGTGGAGGCCGGCGGGCGGTCGCGTATTCACCGCCCTCGTTGCGAGCCCGCCGTGCTTCGGGTAGCTTTCGCAGCCAAAGCGGCCCGGCACGGGTGGCGCCGGCGCCACAGCAGACCCGCAACCCTGATGGGAGGATGGCCCACATGCACCTGTTCATGCTCGCACAACAGCAAAACGGCGACGCGGCGGAGGCCGCCGGCATCATCGCCCTGGCTTTGGGGATCCTGTTGTTCACCGTGGTGATCATGGTGGCCATTTCGATCTTCATCTGCCTGCTCATCTATCTGCCCTACAAGGACGTGCCGGCCGAGCATCAGAAGATGGCGCCGGGCCTCGTCTTTCTGCTGCTCATCCCGTTTTTCAACATCATCTGGAACTTTATCGTCTTCATGCGCATCCCCGAGTCGTTCCAGAGCTACTTCGCGGCCCAGGGGCGGACGGACGTGGGCGACTGCGGCCGGCAGATCGGCCTGTGGTACGCCATCTGCGGCGTAGCGGCGATCGTGCCCTGTGTGAACTACGTCGCCGGGCCGGCCGCCCTGGTCCTCTTCATCATCTTCCTCGTGAAGATCTGGGGCCTGAAGGGCCAGATCGGGATGGCGCCGGCGATGGGATCCTCGCCCGGTGCGCCGCCTCCGGCCTCCCCGCCTCCGGCCGGGTGAGGCGTGCGATTGTCGATGTTCGCCAATGCTGCTGCCGGCGGGTGCGCTCGGGCCCGCCGGTTTGTATGCGCGACCATCACACTGGCGTCGGCCTGTCTCGCGTCTCCTGCCGCAGCTCGCCCCACAGGCGCACAATCCCCACGATGATGAACCCCACGGCGAGGACGAGCAGGATCACACCGGCGTAGGCCAGCGCGCTACGCCCCCATCTCTCCTGCGGCTCGTCGGCCGCCGCCGCGGCCGCGAAGTCGACATTCATCTTCGTCCACAGCGCCGCCAGGGTGGTGATGGTCATGAACACCGCGGGCAGGGCGGCGAACAGCCAGCGCCGGCCGCGCTGAAGCAGCCAGATCGACACCGTCGTCAGGGCCAGGGCGGCCATGAGCTGGTTGCCCGAGCCGAAGATCGTCCAGATGTGCTGGTACAGCGCCGAGAGGGCGAACAGGAGCATCCCCGCCACCGCCACCGCCGTGTTGAACAGCCGCAGGCGGAAGAGCAACGGCGCGCGGCCGCGGAAGATGCAGTTCCACAGCTCCTCGAAGAGATACCGGCACAGCCGCACGGACGTGTCGAGCGTGGTGATGAGGAATCCTTCGAGGATGAGGATCCCCAGCACGGAGCCGATGTCGATGGGGATGCCCAGGTTGCTGAAGGTGCGCCCGCAGCCGAGGGCGAAGGCGAGCACGGCGTTGCCGCGCCCCTGCTCGGGAAAGACGATGCTCATGTAGTCGCCGTGCGTGAGCTGGCTGCCCACCGCGACGAGGACGAGCAGGGCGAGCAGGCTCTCCAGGAGCATGGCGTTGTAGCCGATGCGACGGCAGTCGGTCTCGCGCGGGATCTGCTTCACCGTCGTGCCCGTCGAGACGAGGCTGTGGAAGCCGCTGATCGCCCCGCAGGCGATGGTGATGAACAGGAAGGGCCAGATCGGTCCTTTCAAGGCTTGCCGGCCCGCCTCGAGCGTGGCCATCTGGTCCATCGCGATCGTCTGCCCGCCGAGGCCGGCCACGCACGCCCCGGCCAGGAGCAGGATCAGCGCCGCGTAGAGGATCTGCACGTTTGAGAAATCTCGCGGCTGGAGCACCATCCACACCGGAATCCAGCAGCCGATGAACACGTAGATCGTCAGCATGACGCGCCAGACGTTCTGCGCCACCTCAAGCGTGTTGGCGGGATCGGCCGGCGGGAAGAACCGTTCCACCAGCGAGTACATGTCGATCGGGTAGGAGAAGCCGATGATGACGCTGATCACGCAGACCGCGGCGGCGATGGCGAAGGCGGAGAGCCCCTTCAGACCGCGCTTGTAGACCAGGTACCCCAGCACGGGGGCGAACGCGGTCATCAGGAACACGCTCGTGGTCGCGATGCCCCCGATCAGCGCCTTCGGCTCGCCGCCCAGGTCCTTCATGCGCAGGACCGTCTCGCTCGGGTCGAGTTGCAACGCCGACATCGGCACGAGGCTCGTCAGCGCGGTGGCCGAGAGGTTCAGGAAGATCGCGTTGATGAGGCACAGCACGAGGATGAGGATGAGCACGAAGAGCACGTAGCCGCTCGTGCCGAGCGTGCGGCGGGCGATCTCGGCGATGGATTTGCCTCCCTCGCGCATGGAGACGGCCATGGCGGACATGTCGTGCACGCCGCCGATCATGATCCCGCCGAAGATGATCCACAGCCAGGCCGGCCCCCAGCCGAAGGCGAGGGCCATGATCGGCCCGACGATCGGGCCTGCCCCGGCGATCGAGGCGAAGTGATGCGCGAACACCACCTGCGTGGGCGTTTTCACGTAGTCCTTGCCGTCGGCGAACTGCTCCGACGGCGGGGGGCTGGTGTCATCAAGCCTGAAGACCCGGCTGATCCAGAACGGATAGAGGCGGCTGGCCAGCAACAGCAGGGCTGCGCCGACGCCCACGACGATCAGGATGTTCATGGCCGACCTCCGGCAGCACGCGGCTGCGATGACGGCAAGTGAGTCGAGCGGCGCGAAGGGCGCCCGCCCCCGCATCGTCGGACGATGCTGCAGTCTCGCGCGCCGCGCGCCGTCCTGTCAAGCGCACAGCGTCATGATTCGGCCGCGCAAGCCGTGTCCGCGGCCTGTCAGGCCGCGGCTATCGCTTCTTGTTTTGACGTTTCGACGTTTTGATGTTTCGACGTTTCTACGCCGTCGTCGCCTTGCCGCGGATCACCGTGCGAATGCACACCGCGATGAGGACGCCGTTGATCACCGCGAATACAAGGAACGTCACGAGCCCGCCGACGCGTGCGGCCTCGGCGTGCTCATCGTAGAACATCGTAATATCCATCGATGTGAGGCGGATCGCCTCGCGCACGACGGCTGCGCCGAGAATGCTCAGGAAGCCGCCGGCGCCGGCGAGCAGAAGCAGGTGCGCGCGGAAGCGGCCCTGCTGCCACGTCGCGGCCCACGCCACCGCCTGCAGCACGAGTCCCGCCAGGGCGAGGACGAAATACGGCAATGCGAAGAGCGTCATGAGCTGATCCCGCACGGCCTCGCCGGCCATGGCGAAGTACCACAGGCCGCACAAAAGAGCCGCGAGCAGGCCGACGAACGAGATCGCCGCCAAACGGCGCGATTCGAACACCGCCTCGTCATCGTTCAATCGCGGCACTAGCGTGACGGGGCTGTCGGTGAGCGCCGGGGGCGCCGGGCGCCCTCCGCCGGCCGCCCGCGTGCGGCGATTGGCGCCCCACAACTGCCAGCCGGCGAGCAGGGCCATGGTCGGAAACGCGCCGAAGAACAGCACGGCCAGGCGCGGGATCATCGAGGGCTCGAAGTGCATCATCGCCCCGCGGGCGTAGAAGTCCGCCCACGCCTGGCGGCCCTGGAGGATCAGCACGTGATTCTCCGTCCAGGAATAGGCGATGAACGCCAGGCAGGCGAACGCGCCCAGCCCCACGAGCACCCGCACGCCGATCGCCCACCGGCCGATCAGACGGCTCTTGAGCAGGTACGTCAGGTAGAAGGCGATGATCAGGACGGGCAGGATCGCCATCCACCGGTGCGAGAGCAGCAGGTTGGCCGTGTAGAACGGCAGCTTGTAGAGGATCTGCACGAAGAGGAGGGGCGCCACGCCGGCGGTGATCGCCCCTCCGATGGCGAAGGGCATCCAGTCGCGGAGCACCAGCGCGGTCGGCGCCTTCTGCCGCTGCTTCATCCCGCCGGTGAAGATGCTCACCCACGCCAGGTAGGCGCTGCCCGCGAGGACGTAGTTCATGAAGATCACGTGCACCACGAGGGTGAGCACGAACAGCGTCAGGTAGAAGGCGGTGGGAAGGGGAAAGCCGAAGGGGAAGAGCGTGTCCATGGTCCCTTACTCCGCGCCGGCCGTCGTCTCGGCCTGCTCCTGTCGATAGCCCGGCTCGATGCCCGCCTCGTCCAGCCACGCCCTGATCCGCGCCAGGGTCGCCGGATCGTCGCTGATCGGCCAAGTCTCCGGGCGCTCGGCATTGTGCCACGTGAGGAACTGCACCAGCGCCTCCAGCTCCTTCGGCGTGCCCGCGAACGGCGGCATGAACGTCTTGGTCAACTGGAGCTTGGCGATGTTCATGCGCTTCTGCTCGGCCGTCCACGTGCCGGTGAGGTGCGTCAGGCCGTTCACGCCGCTCACCGTGTGACACACGCTGCACTGGAAGCGGTACACCTTTGCGCCCAGGCGAAGCTGGTCGTTGGGATAGATACCCGCATCGAGCAGCGGGTACGGATCGTGCGTGACCGAGCCGACCTCGCGCAGATAACGGATCTGCTCGGCCTCGATCGAATTGGAATAGAGCGTCTCGCGGATGGTGAACGGCTTGCGCACGCCCTCGCGGACGAACTCCCCGCCTGCGGTGGCGCCGAAGGCCAGCGCCGCCAGCAGGGTGGCGGTGGCGCCGTTGATGTAGAGCTTCTGCACGAGCAGGGCGATCACGGCGTAGCCGCCGATGAGAATCGTCGCCCCCACCGCGAGGTTGAGAAACAGCGTCATCACCGCGCTGCCGCCCATCACGTAGGAACGGCTGTCGGCGGGAATCACCGCCAGGAACCAGAGGCCGAAGATCGGCATGAGCAGCATCGGGGCCATGAAATGCGCCGTGCGGTTGATCAGCGACCGCTTCGCCTCGCGATCGAGGGAGGGAAAGGTGTTGATGACGATGCACGCCACGAGGGCCGCGATCACCATCGAGACGATCGTGCGATAGAACAGGGAAGGCCAGAAGCTGGGGTTGAAGAAACCCGCCGCCACCGAGCCGGACTCGAGCCAGCCGCCCGGCGTGAGCTGGTAGGCGAGAATGCCGTTGATGAGGAACAGGCTCATCCACGCGCCGAAGGCATATAAGACGAGCAGCGTCATCCGCGCGCGATCGGTGAGCTGTTTCGCGTAGCGATAGAACGTGTAGCCGGCGAAGATCTCCAACGCGAAGAAGGTCCACTCCGACGCCCAGATCCAGTGGAACTCGTCGACCATCATCCCGATCGTGCGCGGGCTGATCTGGATCGAGGTGAACCACATCGCCACCCCGGTCACCGCGCCGAGCACGAAGCTGATGAGCACGAGCACGCGGAAGAAGCTGTCGAGAAAGAAGCGCGCATGCGGGTTGCGCCCGGTCTGGGCCAGCCACTGGAAGTAGCACATGAGCAGTCCGCCTCCGATGGCGAACTGGGCGGTGAAGACGTGGAAGATGCCGAGCCCGCCGATGATCAGCCCCTTCATCAGCGGGTCGTAGTCGTAGATCGGGTAGTAGGGTAGATCCAGCGCCACGGTCTCATCCCCATACAGTCGGTTTGCAGCGAGTGTAGGGCCGACGCCACCGCCGTCAACACGCGGCGTCTGGCGGAGTCGGAGGTCCGTCACCGCGGCCCGTCAGGCCGCGGCTATCGGCTCTTCATTTCGGCGTTTCGGTTTTCGGCTTTCGGCGTTTACTCGTAGAGGTACGCCGCCTCCTCGAGGCGCGCTTCCGTGCCGTCGTCGACGGCGAAGTTCGCGTAGGGCTCCTCGCCGCGGTGCATCGCGGCGCTGCCGTAGAGGCCGTCCTTGCGCACGGCGTAGAACCGCACGCCAAAGTTCGGCTCGCCCTTCCTGTTGAGCAGCATCCGGCGCTTGGTGTGGTCGACGATCCAGCGGAGAACTTTCAGGCACGCCTCGGTCGGCTCATCGCCATCGGCCATGTGACGGACGATCTGGAACGCCCCGCAGGACTGGATGACGGCCTCGCCCCGGCCGGTCGCGCCGGCGGCGCCGACGGCGTTGTCCACGAACATGCCCGCCCCGATGATGGGGCTGTCGCCCACCCGGCCGGGGATCTTGTAGCTCAGCCCGCTGGTGGTGGTGCAGGCGCCGATGTCGCCGTTGCCATCGACGGCGGCGCAGTGGATCGTGCCGTAGGACCAGGGAATGCCCAGCCGCTCGGCCATCGCCTGCCGGGCATCGCGATCGACGTGCTGCTCATCATCGAGCCAGTCATCGTCGGGATTGAGGTTGCGCTTCCACTTCAGCCACGCCTCGCGCGCCTCGTCGGTGAGGAGATTCTCCTCCTTGAAGCCACAGGCGCGGGCGAATTTGAGCGCCCCGTCGCCGACGAGCATGACGTGATCGGTGTCTCGCAGCACGCGGAGGGCCACCTGCGCCGGGTTCTTGATGTTCTGGATCGCGGCGACGGCCCCGGCCTTGTGCGATGGGCCGTGCATGACCGACGAATCGAGCTGGACGACGCCATCCTCGTTAGGCAGCCCGCCGTAGCCCACGCTCATGTCTTTCGGGTCTTCCTCAACGATGGCGACACCGGCGACGACGGCGTCGACGGGGTCGGCCCCGGCCTTCATCTCCTCCACGGCCTTGGCCACGGCCCGCCGGCCGTTGGCGGAGCTGACGGCCACGGGCCCGCCCCGGCCGCGCCCGGCGGGCGGCGCCTGCGCCCGGCAGGCGCTGAGCGGCAGCAGGACGGGGATCGAAGCGGCGGCGGTGGAGGTGAGAAACGACCGGCGGTTGATCTGGTTCATGACAGATAGGGTACTTCATTGCGGCGGTGAGCTGGCGCTTTGCGCCCCTTCCGGGGGCCGCGGCGCGCGATGAAAAGCCCTCCCGCGGGGAGGGCTCTTCACGGATCGGCGCAGATCGGAGGGGCGATCGACGCGCGGGGGCCGACGCGGCCGTCTTGGGCGCGGCCGGCCCGGGCTTGCGTGCGTGCCCGGCGCGGGCGCTTGGCGAGCCGCGCGGGGCTTTGCGGGCAGGGCGGCCATCCGTGGCCTGGTATCCGGCGCATCCGTTCGCCGGCGGTCATGCCGGTTGATATGTCTCGCAAGGGCCGTGCCAGGGGCGGCACCGGCCGGCGACGGCGGACCATCGCGCCTAATCCCTTGTCTCGACGGGGTTTGTGCTGTTTTGCGCCACCGCGCAGCGCGCCTCGGAAACCCCATGCCGAACATCACGCGCGGATTCTGCCCCGCTTGAGGCGGGAATTGCGCTATTCCCCCTCCGCCTGTGACGCCGCTGACGCCCCGGGCCCTTCGCGCCAGCGCCGGCGATACCAGAGCAGGGCGACGGCCCCGAGGGGAATGAAAATCAACGCCTCCCCGGCCGACTCGACCAGGGCCAGTTGCTGCATGTTGCTGTCCACGACCGGCGCGAGCATGCTGAGCCGCTGGGCGGTGATCCACACGCAGAACTCGCGGAAACCCAGCCGGCCGAACGGGATCAGGCTCGCCGCCAGCGCGACCAGGGCGAGGATGATCACGTGCGAGGTGGGCAGGACGATGTCCAGGATGCTCATCGCAATGGCCATCCGCGCGCTGTAGGCGGCCAGGTCGACCAGCCGCAGGCCGAGCGCCCCCCAAAGCGCCCGGCGGTCGGCGAGGATGCGCTCCA
>Ga0272441_10005462_pt1 | contig 22058 bp, 20 predicted proteins | sample SSMProp6N_FD_193582 | JGI IMG/M metagenome (GOLD analysis project Ga0272441, IMG submission 193582) | Marine sediment archaeal communities from Little Sippewissett salt marsh, Falmouth, MA, United States - SSM-Prop-6N | ecosystem: Environmental > Aquatic > Marine > Wetlands > Sediment ... | reverse complement strand
AGTAAACTATGCGTTCGATACCCAGCTCGTCTCCGACTGTGTAGAAATACACATCGCAGGATTCCGCCAGACCGCCGAACAGATCCAGCGCACCGTGGCCGACCTTGCTGTGGCAGTGAAAAATCCGGTCGCCGTAGAAGATCTCACCGGTGCAGGTAATCTTGCGGGTGATGGGAAATACCTCCTCTTCCACCAGAGCCGTGGACATGATCACTTTGAAGGCCGAGGCCGGCGGATAGGAGGACTGGATGGCCCGGTTGATGAAGGGAAAGGTCGGATCCAGGGAAAGCCGGGTGAACTCCGTGGCTGCCTTGTCTGTGAAGAACAGATTCGCGTCGTAATAGGGATAGCTCACCATGGCCAGGATCTCCCCGGTGGAGGGTTTGAGAACCACCACCGAGCCGAGCCGCTGCCCCAGGGCCTTCTCGCAGAGAAGCTGTATCCTCCTGTCGATCGTCAGGACCAGATTCTTCCCCGCTTCCGGCGGAATATCCTCCTCGGCCCTTCCCGTCAGGTACTTCTCCCGAACATCCACCGTGCGAAAGCGCTTTCCGTCCTTTCCCCGCAACAGCAGGTCGTACTGCTTCTCCACCCCGCTCTTTCCCAGCACCGCCGAAAAGCTGTAGCCCTGGTTGTAGAGCACCTGTATCTCCTCGCGGTTGATGTCTCCCACATAGCCGATCACGTGGGAGAGGGAACCCACTGCCAGGTAGTTACGGATCGGTTTGTTGTGCCAGGTCACTCCGGGAAACTGTGCCAGGTGCTCGGCCAGATAGGCAATGGTTTCAAAACCCACCCCTCCCTTGAGCTCGATGGGCTGGTAGAGGTGATAGAATCTCGGGGGGACCTTGGCCTTGATATCTTCGGCGCTCATATCGAGGACCGCGGCAATGCCTTCGAACAGCTCGGCCCGGCTTTCCGCCGACACCTCCCCGGGAATCAGGTCCACGGCGAAGGAGTCCTGATTGACCACCAGCGGAAAATCGTAGGTACGGTCGAAAATCTCACCGCGCTGGGCCGGGATGGGCATCTCTCTTCGGACCACGGCTCGGGCCCTTCGCTTGAACTCCCAGCCTCGGATCACCTGCAGATAGAACAACTGCCCCACCAGCAACACGAAAATCAGGGATACAAGCACGCCCAGGGCGACCGTACGGTTTTTCAGGCTGGAGCCGGGCCCAAGGCTCATGTCCATTCCTTGTTCTGCGGTTTGAAAACCTTGACCAGGCCCAGCAGGGCGAACAGAAAGGGAGCCAATACGGCGTTGTAACCCATCTCGATCCACAGCGGACCGGTGAACACGCTGAACCCTTGAGCGGGAATCGACAGGAAGCTCACCAGAACCGAGGAGACCAGGCCTTTGATCAGAGTGGCAATGATCGTAAGAATCACGGGCATGAGAATCGGATCCACGAAGATGCTGCCAACGGTCAGACCGTAGAGAAAACCGACAAGCGTGCGAATGAAGGCGTGAAAACCAAGGGGGGAGAGACTGAGGAAATCTTGGACAACTCCGGTGGCGAATCCGCTCAGCTGGGCGGTCATGCTGCCCCTGCGAATGGCCACGAACACCAGAATGATCAATCCCAGATCCGGGATCACCCCGCGAATGGCCACCCAGTGCAGCAAGGTGCTCTGCAGCACCACGGCCACGGCGATCATGCCCGTTGATAGTAGAAACGCCTTCAGATCCCGACTCATTTCTTTTCCGTGTCGATTATATAGACGAATTCCAATCGGGAAAAATCGACTATGGGCTCTATCTCCAGCTCCAGGGAAGCTTCGTAGCCTTTGGCAATCATCTCTCTGACCCGACCGATATGGATGCCCTCGGGAAACAGCTGGCCCATCCCGGAGCTGATGACCAGCTCCCCGTACTGAACCTCGTTCACCGCCAGCTTCTTTACGTAGCTCATGCTCAGCGCAGACGCACCACCCGGACTACCGGCCACCAGCCCGTCGAATCTGGAACTCTGCAGCCGGGCGGCCACGTAGGAATTGGGATCGGTGATGGGCTGAACGAGGGAGGAGGTCAGGGAAACCAGAACCACCCGGCCGACAAGGCCCTGCAACCCGCCCTGAAAGGCGATCACCGGCATCCCTTCCCGCAACCCGCGGCTCCTGCCCCGGTTGACGGTGATCGTCGAGAACTGATTGCTCGGATCCCGGGCGATCACCTGGGCCGGAATGTAGCGAAAGGGCAACGTTTCGGCGAATCCCAGCTGATCTTGCAGCTCCCGGTTCTCCCGCCGCAGCTCGGCAAGATCCCGGGAAACCCGCTCGTATTCCATCAATCTCTCTCGGGCTTCCTCCAGCTCGCTGCGCAGACGTTTCAACTCGCGGATGGAGGTAACCGTGCCGGTAAACCAGTTGCTGAGCGCATGAACGGACAACTGAAACACGCTGAAGAAGCTCTGCCCCACTTTCTTGGGCTGCAGAACCACATTGCGGTTGGAGAACAGCATCATGAGCAGACAGAGCAGAAGCAGTCCTACGAAGGTGACGCCCCTCTTGTTTTTCCGGACAAAGCTGGGAATACCCGGCATAGTGCTCTTGTCCTAGTAGCGCACGTTGTAGAATCGTTTACCCATGTCTTTGAGATTTTCCAGGAACATGCCCGCTCCCGTGGCCACGCACAGCAGGGGATTCTCCGCCAGGATGACAGGCACCCCGGTTTCTTTGGAAACGAGCTTGGGAAATCCTTTGAGAAGGGATCCGCCCCCGGTCATCACGATTCCCCGCTCAACAATATCCGCGGCCAATTCCGGTGGCGTTTCCCCGAGGGTCTTCTTGATTTCCTCGATGACCTGGTAGGTGGGCTCCTTCAACGCTTCCCGCACCTCCACCGAGTCCATCTCCAGGCGGCGGGGCAGCCCGGTAATGGCGTCGGTACCCTTGATCTCCATCTTTTCGATTGTCTTTTCCGGGGAGGTGTTACCGATCGTGATCTTCACGTTCTCCGCGGTCTGATCCCCGATGATGAGGTTGTGGATATTGCGAACGTGCTTGATGATAGCTTCGTCGAACTCATCCCCGCCAAGCCGAATGGCATTGGCCACCACGATACCGCCCAGGGAGATGACCGAGATCTCGGTTGTCCCGCCTCCCACGTCGCAGATCATGTGACCGGCCGGTTCCAGGATGGGGATGTTGGCTCCCAGCGCCGCGGCCATGGACTCTTCGATCAGATAGACCTCGCGGGCACCGGCCTGCTCGGCACTCTCCCGAACCGCCCGCTTCTCCACTTCGGTGATGCAGGTCGGAACCCCGATGACCATCCGCGGTTTGACGAGCCAGCGCCGCTGAATAACCTTGGCAATGAAAAAACGGATCATCTTCTCGGTTGTTTCGAAATCGGCGATCACCCCGTCGCGCATCGGTCTTATGGCAATGATATCCCCGGGGGTTTTCCAGAGCATCCGCTTGGCCTCCGTGCCCACCGCCACCACGCGCTTGGTGCCCCTCTCCACGGCCACCACCGACGGTTCGGACAGCACTATCCCCTTGCCCTTCACATGCACCAGGGTGTTGCAGGTGCCGAGATCGATTCCGATATCAGCTGAAAAGGCTTCAAACATCTTGCCAAGCCCCATAAAGTTCCTCCATCAAAAGTTGCTCATTTTAACGATAGTATCGCAACCGAGCCCCGTAGTGGGACGGATCAATCACCAACGCCTTGCGCCAGTGGGCCCGTGCTTTAACCGGATCGTTCATATTAGAATAGATTTCCCCTAAATAATAGTAGGCGTCGCTGGAGTTCGGGTCGTTTTCCAGGATCTTCGAATACTGATCTTCAGCCTTGAAATAATCCTCTCTCTCGAAGTACATCTGACCGAGCAGAAATCTAGCCCGTATCTCAACGGCGGCATCCTCGGTCTTGTTTACCGAGCGCAGCAGGTATTCCTCCGCTTCCTGGTTTCGTTCCGCCTGGAAATAGGTCTGTCCGATGGTAAGCAACAGCAGGTCCGTGGGATTGATCCGCAGTGCCTGCTGGAAGTACTGCAAACCTTCTTCGAGCAAATCCAGCTGCGTGGCGGCCAGCCCCAGATAATCGAAGATATCCTCCGGCTGGTACCCGGCGGCAAGCGCCGCCTTCAGATACTCGAGGCTCAGGTCGTGGTAATACTTGCCCTTGTGGTAGTAGGCCTTTCCCAGGATGTAGTCGATCTCCGCGCTCCAGCTGCCCGCAGAACCCAGTTTGGCGCGCCGAAGCGAGACAATCGCCTCATCCAGATAGGGAATACGCTCCTCCAGGGTAACCTCGGAAACCCCCTTGTAAAAATATGCGAATCCCCTGTAGGCCAGGATCATCCCATTCAGGGGGTCGTTTTGCAGCTGTTCGTCGCTGCTGCTGATCACCTCATCATACAGCCGGTTCTGCCAAAGCTCGCTTAATGACTGAGAATTCTTATCAGGCTGGAAGCGGCCGCGGATCCGGTTGATCCAATCCAACCGCCAGGTCAAGACCCCCAAGGTTGCCAGGAGCAGAACCGGAACAACCACCGCCCAGCCCCGGCCGGGTTTCTTTCGGCGCTTAAAGCGATACTGCTCTACGTTTAAAATCAGATTCCCCTCCCTGTGAATAAAAGGGGCAGGTCGGTAAGCCGGGTTCTGTCATAGGACCATCATCTATCTGTGGCCGCAGGTTCTCACCCAGGCTCTTGCAGTCTACCCGCGGGTGGGAGCCAGAGCAACTCCAGATCCCGCTGCTTGACTTTGCTCCTGATGAGGCTTGCCGTGCCCCGTCCGTTGCCGCACGGGCGGTGGGCTCTTACCCCACCTTTTCACCCTCACCGTTGTGCTCTCTCGAGCGAGCAACGGCAGTATGTTTTCTGTGGCGCTGTCTGTTGACGGGCGAGAGCTCAGCAAGGAGCTACACCCGTCACCCGGGAATTACCCGGCACCATGCTCTGCGGAGCCCGGACTTTCCTCTGAGTGACGCGCGTCATTCAGCGATGGCCGGACCTACCCCTAACATCATTATCGTGAAAAATCGAGGAACTTCAACCGTTCTTCGAGCCGCCTCCAGCTAATCCTGAGAATCTCCTCCCTCATCATCGGAACCGGAGACTTCCTCCTGTTCACCGGATTCCTCTTCCTCTTCGGCCTCCGCTTCCACATCTTCTGGCTCATGGAAGAGGATGCGGCTGCAGTAGGGACAGAACATGATGCCTTCACCCCGGTGCACATCGTTGACGAACTGAACCGAGAGAATCATATGACAGCCGCTGCATACGCCATGCTCGATGGGCACGATTCCAAGACCGGACTTGCTCTTTATGATTCTCTCGAACTTGAAGAGGATCTCCTCATCCAGGCCGGGGGTGATCGTCTTTTCCTTCTTCTCCAGGGCTTTCAGCTCTTTGCCCTTGGCCGCCACCGCCTCTTTGATGCGGGACTGCTCCTTCTGGACCTCCTCCTCCTGTTTGCCGATCATGGTTTCATCTTTTTCAAGATTCCCCTTCATCTCCGTCAGCAGCTGCTCTTCCCGCTGCAGGTCCCGGCGCAGGTCCTGCTCCTTCTCACCGGAGTCCTTGATCTCCTTGTCCAGCGCTTCATATTCCCGCTGGGTCTGGATCATGTCCATCTGCTGCTCGAAACCTTCCCGCACCCGTTCCGCCTCAAGAGCCTTGTTGCGAAGCTCCTCTATATACCGTCCCTTTGTTTCGTACTCCTGGGTTTTTTCCAGATACGACTTCTTCATCCTGTTGAGCAACTCCGTGCGGGTTGCCAGGATTTTTGGGATCTCCTCCATCTCCCGCTCGATCTCGAACTTCTGCGACAGAATCTCCTGAAGAGAACGCAGCTTCGTGAATACCTGGTCCATGGTCATCTGCTCTACTTTGCTCATGTACTGTTACCTCTTAGTGCTCCAAATAGTCCTTTAACCGTCGGCTGCGTTTCGGGTGCCGCAGCCTTCGCAACGCTTTGGCTTCAATCTGGCGAATCCGCTCCCGGGTGACGTTGAAGTACAATCCCACCTCCTCCAGTGTGAGGGAGTAGCCGTCTTCCAGACCGAAACGCATCTTCAAAACCTCCTGCTCCCTAGGCGGCAGGGTATACAGAACATCCTCCAGCTGCTCCTGAAGAAGCTTGAAGGCGGTCTGGCTGGCCGGATTTTCGATTTCCTTGTCCTCTATAAAATCGCCGAGCAGGCTATCATCCTCCTCGCCGATCGGAGTTTCCAGGGAAATCGGCTCCCGGGCCACGCTCTTGACCGACTTGACCCGCTGGGTCGTCCACCCCAGCTTGTCCGCCACCTCGGCATCGGTAGGCTCCCGGCCCAGAACCTGCATCAGCTGGCGGGATTCCCGCACCACCTTGTTGATCTGCTCGATCATATGAACCGGAACCCGGATGGTCCGGGCCTGGTCGGAGATGGAGCGGGTAATGGCCTGACGGATCCACCAGGTGGCATAGGTGGAGAACTTGTATCCCTTTCGGTACTCGAACTTCTCAACCGCCTTGATCAGACCGATATTGCCCTCCTGAACCAGATCGAAGAAGTGCAGGCCCCTGTTCGTGTACTTCTTGGCGATACTCACCACCAGGCGCAGGTTGGCCTTTATCAAACGGTCCTTGGCGGATTTCATCATGAACCGTCCCCGGCTGATTTTCTCGGACATTTCGATGATCTGCGGGATGCTGTTGTGGAACTCATTCTCCAGTTTGGTCAGTTTTTTTTCATTCGTCTGGATCTGACGGATCAACTCCTTGATCTGATCCGCCTCCAAGCCCAATTCGCTCTCGATGCGGGTTCGATCCGAGCGCAGGGCCAACCCCCGTCCCAAACCGCGAAGATCCTTTTGCGTGACAACCCCCAGCCGTTTGCGTATCTTTTGATTCTCCTTCTGGACTCTGCGGATACGATTGGCCGCGGAAATGAACTTCTCCGTGATTTCGGTGATCTCTTCCTGGTGGAGGTCAACCCCCTGCACACGCTTGATCAGCGCATCCCGCTGCCGCTGCAGCTCGCTGCTTTGCATGATGCTCTGCCCTTCGGAGGCTACCTTGTCCTTCAACTCCATGAACTGGCGCAGCGCCGGCACATAGGGACGCAGCGGCTCTTTGTAGAACTGGGTCTCCCGGCGCAGCTCCGCCAAATACTCCGAGATCTCTTTCTTGGTAAGGCTGAGCTCTCGGGGATCGATCCTGGAACCGATATTGGTGGCCAGCTTGTGGAGCTCCGGGATGAACAGGCCGGAATTGCGGATCACCTCCTTGATGATGTTCTCCCCCTCCTCCATCTTCTGGGAGAGGTAGACCTCCTGTTCGGCGGTGAGCAGGTTTTCCTTGCCGATTTCCCTCAAGTACAGGCGAATCGGATCATCGATCGCCGTTTCCTTCTCGTCGTATACCAGCTTCTTCTTGCTGGGAGGAGTCTTTTGTTCTTCCGGAAGATCGACATCTTCCTCTTCGAGCTTGATTTTGTTCTTGTCGAGAATCGACATGACCTCTTCGATCCGATCGGAGTTGGTAATATCGTCAGGAAGAAAATCGTTCACCTCTTCGTAGGTGATCGTTTTTTTCTTCTTTGCGAACTCGAGTAGTTTTAGAATCGCTGGATCATTCTGGAGGTCGCTCATCAACAACTACCTTTCTGAAAGCTTCTGCAGTTCCTCGTCCAAAAACATCTTCTCGCCCAACAGCTCTTTGACCGCATCCTGCTCCTTGGCCCGCGCCAGGGCGGAAATCAGAAAACCTCTGCGCTTCTCCAGACTGCGACGGCGAACCTGCCGTACTCCGTCTTGGATCAACCGCTCGGGATTCAGGTTGAACTCCCCGCTGGCTGTCTTTTCCAGGAGCAATTCTCTCAAGGCCTCGTCTTCCAACCGCCTGAGCAGAGCCTCTTCGCTCCTCTCCCCCTGTCGATAGCACTCCTCGAGGGCCACGTAGTAGGTCCTGGCCCTCGGGTCCTCGAGATCATCGACAGCGACGGTATTTCTTACCTCTTGGAAATATTCGCGGTTGACCGCGACTGCGAGAATAAAAAAAAGATCGGCAGAGGCACCCTGCACCTCCGACCTTCGATACGAGTCGTCCCTGATTCTGGATCTTTCTGTCCCCCGTAAAAGATCGCTACGCACGGACTCAAAGTCAACCCCCAGATCTTCGGCAAGAAGACGGATATACCCCTCCCGCTTCACCTCAGAGTCCAGAGATGTCAGATAAGAGGCTATGTGCCTGATGACCGCCCGTTTGCCATCCGGTGTCCTGGAATCGTATTTTGAGTGTGCCGTGCTCAAGTAGAACTGAAAACTAGATATAGTAGATTCCAGAGATTTTTGCAACGCCTGAGACCCTACTTTTTCGAGAATTTCAGCCGGATCCTTCCCCCCCTGAAGGCGAATGACCTCTGTGGGCAGGTCCTGCTTCTCGCAGAGGGCAATTGTGCGTTCTGCTGCACGCACCCCGGCATCGTCGCTGTCAAACAGCAACAATCCCTGCGAGGCGTATCGTTTCAACCGCCGGATCTGATCCGCTGTAACCGCCGTTCCCAAAGGGGCAAGGCTGTGGCGCACCCCCGCCTGCCAGAGGGCCAGCACATCCAGATAGCCCTCGACCAGGACGAAGCTGCCCTCCCGGCGTACTTCCCGGTACACCTCCGGAGCTCCGTACAGGATCTCCCGCTTGCGAAACCACTCGGTTTCCGGTGAATTCAGATACTTGGGTTGCATATCCGTTCTCAGGGTACGGGCCCCGAAAGCCACGACCTCACCGCGGTGATTGTGAATGGGGAACACGATTCTTCCGCGAAACAGGGCCGTCCCCTCCCGGCCGCTGAACAACCCACAGCTCTTCAAAAACTCGTCGGAGAACTTCTTTTCTTTGAGAAATTTGAACAGCCACGTGCGGTCCCCGGGGGCGTAACCCAACTTGAAGGCGTCCCAGGTTTCCCGCTCCAATCCTCGTTTCTCCAGATACGAGCGTGCCTGAGCCCCCTCGGGATGGTTCAACAGCAGATGGCCGAAGGTGCCGCTGACACGGCGGTACAGCTCCAGATAAGCCTCTCTGCGTTTGCTGTCCCCCTCCTCCACCTCGATCTGCACACCCGCCTTTTCCGCCAGCAGTTTCACCGCCTCGACAAAGGAGAGATTCTCCATCTCCATTATGAAGGTAAAGAGGCTTCCCCCCTTGTGACAGCCGAAGCAGTAAAACACCGATTTGTCCGGGTCCACGGTGAAGGAGGGGGTTTTCTCGGAGTGGAAGGGGCACAGCCCCCACAAGCGGCCTCCCTTCTTCTCCAGATGAACGTACTCCGACACCACTGCCTGCATATCGAGACGGTCTGTGATCTGGCCCAGGATATGATCCGGTATTCTCAAAGCGTTTGGAATTAGCCTCCCGATCCTACCTGCTTCAGATAGTAGTACTTGGCCCAGTTGTGCTCCTGCAGATCCTCAGAGAAGTAGTGCTCGCCGGTCTGCGGATCTTTGAGCACGAAGTAGTAGTACTGCGTATCCGCCGGGTGAAATGAGGCGGACAGGGCAACGGCTCCCGGGCTGGAGATCGGCCCCGGGGGCAAGCCGGCCCACTTGTAGGTGTTGTACGGGGAATCGATGCGCTTGTCTTCGGCGCTTAAATACTCCGGGTGCGGCTTGTTCTGAATATCGGTGATGATGTACCCCAAGGTGGCGCAGGATTCCAGGCCGATGTTGTAGCTCAGTCGATTGTAGAATACCGAGGCGATCAGGGGCGCCTCATCGCTCCTTCGGTACTCCCGCTCCACGATCGAAGCCATGATGATCCGCCGGTGCAGTTCCTCTCGCTCCCAAGTGAGCGCCTCCGGGGCGATTTCCGCCAATCGCCGGAAGAGGTTTTCCACCATCTCCTCCACCACACCATAGGCCGGATAACCTCTGGGGAAGAAGTAGGTATCGGGAAACAGGTAGCCCTCCAGATTCTCCGCGGGGATCCCGAATTGGTCCAGCAGAGACCGGGAAGAAGCCGCCTGCAGGAAATCCTCACCGGGGACGATCCCCTGGTCCTCCATATAGCGGGCGATCTTCTTCACGGTCCAACCCTCCGGGATGGTGAGCTTGACCTGCTCCTGGTAGCCGGCCACCAGGAGGTTGTGCACATCGATCATCGAGTCCCCCGGCAGAATCCGGAAATACCCGTTCTTGAAGGCCGTCTCCGTACCGTTGAAGCGGCTGAACAGAATAAGCAGAATGCGGGAGCGAATCAATCCCTCCATCTGCAGCCGTTCGGCGATTGTCGACAGCGTTTCGCCGCGAAGCACCTTGAACACGGTGCCCTCAGCCGGTATCTGGGGGGATGGGGTGTTGAGGTAGTAGAAGGATGCTCCTCCCGCTGTAAGGAAAAGCACCGCCACAATGAGGAATACACCGATTCCTCTGATGAGTCTTCTTGCCATGAAACGACCTGATGCCTCTATTCAGCCTTCGGCGCTAACGCTTGATCAGGATGAACTCTACCCGTCTATTCTTCCAGCGATTCTCCTCGTCATCGAAGGGAACGATCGGTTTCGTGCCGCCCAACCCGGTAACGGAAATGCGGTTGCCGTCCAAACCGAGTCTGATCAGAGCCTGCTTGACCGCTTCGGCCCGGGCCAGGGAAAGGGGAATCAGCTCCTCCTCGTTCTCCTTCTTCGCCTCCGCCTCGCTCCAGTAGCGGGTAATGTTGGCGTGCCCCTCAATGCGGATCTGGTAGGCGCTGTACTTCTTGAAAATCTCGAAAAGCCGCTGCAGGGTCTTGTCGTTTCGGGCGGCCTTCTCGATGTCCGATACCGCCATCAAATCCGCAGAGTTAGGCGGAAAGGTGATGCTGGCGATGCGGATCTTCAGCTTGTCTCCCTCCCGGATCACAAGCACGTCCACGGGGATCAGGCTTTCCATTGTCCTGGAATTACGCTGTTTGTCCCGCATGGTCACCCTCAAGGTGTAGTCCTCGGCGGATTGTACCAGCTCTCCGGTATCGGACATCCCGTCCCAGAGAATACGCTCTGAGGGCATGCCCTTGCCCGTGTAGGAGAGAAAGGCGCTTCCCACCGGATCCAGGATTTCCAGGCGCCACTCCTCGATCCCAGACAGATCGTCCACCTTCATGGTGATGAACACCTCGTCATCCACCCCGTCGTTGTCAGGAGAGAACGGCTGGGGAGAGACCGAGAGATCGATCTGGGGGGCGGACACGTCCAGCATGAAGGAGGTGCTCTTGGCCTGGGGCCTGTTTCCCTTGAAATAACTCACGGTCATCACCGCTTTGTAACTCCCCTCCCGGGCCAGGCTTCCGTTGCCCCGCCCGTCCCAGGTAATGGCGCCGGGGATCTTTCCAGTGCCGCTGAAGGTCTTCTGAACCGCCCCCTGCTGGTGCACCATCTCCAGGGTCCAGGACTGGATTCCTTCGGTGAGGCCCACGTAGGGTTTGAACTCTATGGAATCGCGGAAACCGTCCCGGTTCGGGCTGAACCCGTCGATGGAGGCGGTAACGAACACAGAGGTGACCCGGGTGTCGATCTCCAGACCCCTCAACTCTCTGGACACACCGTTGCCGGCCTGATCGGTGCTGGTGATCGTGTAGCTGTAGGAGCCGTCGGGAATCTTGTTCCCGTTTTCATCTTTACCGTCCCACTGGAAGTTCGTGGCCTTTCCCTTCCAGTAGTAGCTGCGTACCCCCTCACCTCTGGCGTTGCGGAACACCCCTTCCCAGAGCACCTCTTCACTGGAGCTCTGGCGTACCGGGAGCTTGTCCTTCAGCTCATCCCCATCGGGACTGAAGAGGCTGTACTCGGCGGAAAGCTCGATGGTGGGAGCCCGGGTATCGATCGCGAAGGCGGTGGTGCGTACCTCGTGGTGATCCCCCTTCTGGTAATCCAGGATCAACTCCGCCTGGTACTGCCCATCGGCCAGCCTGCGCCCGCTTCCATCCAGACCGTCCCAGGGGAAATCCTGGGGCGCCCGGTTCTGCCCTTCCACCTTGCGCAGGATCTGCCCCTCCGCGTCCAGGATGCGCAGTTCGTAGCGGGAGACTCCCTCGGTGACCTTGAGCTTGGGCTGGATGGTGATTCTGTCCTTTACCCCGTCGGCGTTCGGGCTGAAAACGCCCAGGTCCGCGGTTACGAAAACCTCCGTGGCCTGGGTGTTGATCTCAAAGCGAACCTTCTTGGACTGTCCGGAGTTGCCCGCCCGGTCCGTAGCCCCCAGGGAGTAGAAGTAGATCCCGTCGGCGACCAGCTCCCCCTCATCGGCCCGGCCGCCCCATTCGATCTTGGCGTCCGCCCGTCCGCGCCAGGTGTAGCTGCGCACGGTGCGCCCGTCGATATCCAGGATGGTACCGTTCCAGAGGATTTCCTCCGAAGTTTCCTGGTACAGGGTAACCGCATCCTTGTTCCCGTCTCCATCCGGCGAGAAGATGGCCAGATCGGCACTGACGGTGGCCGAAGGCGCGGTGAGATCGATCGTAAACTGGGGAGACTCTGCGGTGGGGTTGTTGCCGTTTTCATACAGCACTTCCAACTTTCCCGAGTAGGTATCCTCCGGCAGCACATTGCCATTGTCATCCCGGCCGTCGAAGGCAACGGTCTTGGAGATCGTCTGAGTGCCGCTGAAGGTCCTTCCCGCCTGACCGCCGCTTGCCACAACCTCCAGTTTCCAGTTCTCGATACCCGTTGTGACAGGCACCTCCAGGGTGAACTCGATCCCGTCCTTGCTGCCGTCCCCGTTGGGAGAGAAGTAGGAATCGGTTATGGTGATATTGATCGGAGTGGCCTGAGTGTTGATCAGGATGTTATCGATCGTCGCCTGGCTGGAGTTCCCAGCCCTGTCGGTGGCGCTGATGAGGTAGGAGTATACCCCGTCGGCCGAGAGAATGCCCTCCGCATTGGTGCCGTCCCACGCGAAGGACTCCGGCTGGGTGTTCGCCCAGGTGAAGGAGGCGATCTGCTGGCCGGCGGTGTCGCTGATAGCCGCGCTCCACAGCACCTCCTCCGATCCGCCCTGCTCGATCTGCAGGGTGTCCTTGTTTCCATCGTCGTTCGGAGAGAAGATCAGGTACGGGGCCGAGGCGCTGACCTCAGGAGCGGTGTTATCCACGATCACGGTTCCGGGGGCGCTCTGTCCGCGATTGTCGTTATCATCCCAGGCCTCCACCTTGAAGGTGTAAGTGCCGTCGGCTACGACCGTGCCCGCATCGGAGCGTCCGTCCCAGCGGATCTGCTCCGGCACGGTGATCCCGGTTTTCACGTAGGCCAATCGGGCCAGCACGTTCTTAAAGGTTACGTTCTCCGGCCTCTCGTCCTTGTTGACGATCTCCCGTACCTGGTTGCCCGCGCTATCCAGGACGATGAAGCGGTAGCCCTTGACGAAACGCTGGTCGGTAATGGCCAAAGATTTGACCAGATCATCCTGAGTGCCGTCCAGGTTCGGGGAGATGTACTCCTGATCGGTATTCAAGGTGATCTCCGGTGCCTGCTTGTCTATCAGGCCCACGGCCAGGTTGGCACCGGCTCCTGCCGCCCAGATCTCGTTCTGCAGAGGCGTTGCCCCGGCGGTGATCTTCAGCTCGCTCTGGTTTTCCTTTACAGAAGTGCCCAGCTTGACCGAGGCCCCGAAGGATAAGGGGACGCGCATGTTGCCGGAGCCGACCTCACTCGCCTCGATCGTGCTGCTCAGGTGGAGAAATACGCGATCGGCAATAGCCAGCTCCGTGCCCAGATTGAGAGTCAGATTTTGAAAGCTCGGCATGGACAGATCGGAATGCCAGGACCAGATCAGTTTTTCCTTCTGCAGCACGTCGAAGCTGAGACCCGCGGCCGGTGTGAAAGGTGCATATAAGCCGGTGTAGGGATCACCCAGCGCGTTTTCACCCGGGCTCATTCCTTTTCCCACTCCCCTCAGGGCGACGCCCCAGCGAAGGTCCTTCATGAAGCTCACATCTCCGGGCAAATGGATGAAACCGAGATCTGCGGCCAGACCCCAGTCGTAACTCCCGTATTGGCCCTGCAGGCCCAGGCCAACCAAAAGCTTGGGGAACAGATCCTTGGCAAAGGCAACATTGACGCCGAAGTGATTGCCCAGCTCAAGCGCTGAGAAATCCGAGGACAGGAAACGCGCGCCGGCGCTGAACACTCCTGCCCGTGTCGGCCAGATCAATCCCCCGTTCACCGCGTGTCCGTTCCAGCCGGTGTCAGGTGAGACGGTACCGATCAGAGCCAGATAGCTGAGATCGATTGTAAAACGCTGCGTGTCCGCGGCGGCCGCCGGATTCAAAACGCTGGCTGCGGGGATTCCCTCAGCCACCGAGTTGGCCCCCCCGGATAGGAAGACCGGTGAGTACAGGTCGAACGGCAGAGTAATGCTGCCCGGCGCCGGTTTGTACTGCGAGAAGGCGGGGACCGCCAATAGAGTTACCAATAGGACTGTCAATACTGCCGATACAATGACTTTTTTGTTCATCTCGCCCTCCCTGTCGGTTTGTTCTCCTTCGACCGTACGGCTGGCATAGCCACGGCGATCGGTGGGTACCTCTTAAATTTATAACCCCGGAACGGCAAATTCAATTCTTTTTGCCTTCATATAGCGCCCTGATGTTCTCGAACTCCTCTATTGTCAGATCCTGATACAGGGTGCGTTCCAGCCTGTCGAGCAGCTGCAGCAGGGTCGCATCCAGCTGCGCCTCTCTGTCTTTGAGCAGCAGATAGACGCCCAGGATCTCTCGCCCCTTCAGTGGGAAATCAGAGGTCAACTTCCATTCCCTCAACGGCCAACAGGACACGGAATTGTTTCTTGCCCAGGCGAGCCCGATACCACTCGGCGGAGTTCAACATCCCGAAGATTTTACGATCATTGTACAGCGGCTCGTGATGAAACAAAACCAGAGTCTTGATGTTCCATTCCGCGGCAAAGTCCACGGCCATGCTGTAGGAGGTGTGCCCCCAATCGTACTTCTCGATCGCCTCACCCAGAGTGTACTGGGAGTCGAGAATGAGCAGGTCCGTGTTTTCGAAGAAACGGCTGTTCTCCGGAGTTCTCTTGAAATCTTCCGGGGACAGCTCGGTGTCCGTAGAGAAGATCATGCTCTTGCCGTTGTGGGATATTTTGTAGGCTAAACTTCCTCCCGGATGGCGCATGCTTTTCCAGCGGATCTCCATCTCCCCGAGCCGCCTCTCCCGGGCCTTCAGGTGAATATAGCGCTTCTCAGCCGCCATTGCGTCCAGATCCACCGGGAAATAGGGCGGAACCATCTGGCCTCGGATAATTTCCTCCAGGTTGTCTTTCGGGCTGTAGAAGGTGATCGTGTTGGACTTGCTGTATCCCGCCGGGCTGAAGAAGGGCAGCCCTTGAAGATGGTCCCAGTGGAAGTGGGTGAAAAAGATGTGAAACTCCCGGATCTTCTGCGGCTGCCGGTTCACCCAAGCCGCCAACTCCCGGATTCCCGACCCGGCGTCGATGATCAGCAGAGGGGTATTCGGGGCGTGAACGCTGAGACAGGTTGTATTACCACCCACGGTCCCGAAAATGTAGGGAGGAAGCTTGGCCAGAAAAGCTTCCCGGGTCTCTGCGGATTCCAAATCGGCAGGTCTGACTCGGGCAACCGCCGCGGCGATCCTGCTCTTCAGCTGACTCTGCGTTAGCGGTGTGGGAATTGAGCCTCGGACGCCCCAGAATTTTACTTTCATTCCATCTCTGCGAAACTGCTCAGAAAACGGTTCTCCTCCGCTTTGCGCAGCCAGCGATCGATCTCCCTGTGCGAGTGAAGACGTCCCACCCCTATTCCCGGACAGGAGCTCTTCAGTTGCTCCCATGTGTGGCTTGAGATCAGATTACCACTCCAAAAGGGGTAGCTTCTACATTGCATCGGCCTGTAACTGTATATACTGCATCCGTCTTTCTCCCAAAAAATGCAGTCGTAATTCGACTTCTCTTTCAAACTGATCCGATGGATGCCGCTCAACACCACCTCCCGGCAGTATCGCTCCTGGAAGGTCTTCAGATCCAATCCCGTGGCCGCGAGCAGACGCTTGATGTCACTGCGAATCAGAAAAACATATCCAGGGGAGTGGCGGCAGCAGTTGGAGCAGCGCACACAGGAGAAACGCAGTCCCTTGTCATAAAACGGGGCGGTGCTGTCCGCTGTTCGCTCGATTGGTCTCTTGAAGGAAAAGATAAATCACTCCTAGGGTCGCGGTGCGCGAAGTGCCGGAAACACCACAAGCATGCACGCATAAAAAAGCCTTCTCTGCGATGAGAGAAGGCTTTATGGGGAGAGAAGGATTCGAACCTTCGAAGGCTGCGCCAACAGATTTACAGTCTGCCCCCTTTGACCACTCGGGAACCTCCCCATTCGAATGTGGAAAATAACAAATCCCTTCCGGCTTGTCAAGAGACGGATCGATCGGGCGTCGCTCGGCTCTGCAGCCGGCCCGCTCCAACCGGGGAGCGCCTACCCCGGCGTGCTTTTCAATCGAAATCCGATCACTGCGCCGCCGTATCCAACCGCCTTCAAGCCGTTGCGGTACACCCCTTCGAGATAGACGGCCAGGTTTTCCTCGAAGTACCAGGCCGCACCCGCGTAGATCGCCGGGATAACCATACCAAAAGGCACTTTGGCCTCCCCCAAAAACACGACGCCGGCTCCGAGGGCCACGTAGACATCCAGGTTTTGCAGGAACTCCGCAGCGTCCCGACCGATGAATCCCAAATGGACGGACGCCAGGGCATCTGCTCCCAAACCGAGTCCGGTCGCCGGGATGTACTCAGCGCAGCCCTTCGCCGCTATCCCAACGGCCAGGGGAAGCACATCGGCAAGCTTCCAATCTGCCAGGATCCAGTCAACTCCGGGGAGAACTGCGATGCCATAGCCGAAGCCCGGGCCATGCGCACCGAAGCCCACGCCCAGCTCAAAGCTGAGATCTCCTTTGTGAAGCTGCCCATCCCGCTCCGACGCCTGGGCGCCCAACGCAGCCGGCAGAAATGTGATTATGATAACGGCGAGGATTGCTGAGATTGCTTTTCTCACATTTTCGCCCTGGGCCGGTGCTAGGCCAACTTCACACTAGAACTTCACCAAAGCGCCGACGGTTGCTCCGCCTCCGTACGCCCAGTAATTCCCTTCGGCGTACACGGCGATCTTGTCATTAATAAAGTAGGCGACTCCCTCGGCCGTGGCAATACCAAAATAAGAGTTATCTCCGAATCCGGACGGCACGCTCGTGTATTTGAAAAACGAAACGCCCAATCCCAGGCTGGCGTACACGTCGAAGTTCTGCAGGAATTCCGGAATATCCAGTCCTTTAAATCCCAGGTGGACCGTGGCCAAACCGCCGACACCGTAGGCCGTCCAGTAGGAGGAGTAGATGTTGATTGAGCCTTTCACCACCACACCGAAGGTCAGCGGCACCACGTCTCCCGCTTTCCACTCGACCAAGGACAGCTCCAGCCCGGGTACGATCGAAAATCCGTATCCAAGTCCGACACCGGCGAAAACCGTAAAATCACCTTTTTCATAGTTGCCTTCCCAGTTGATATCCTGAGAAAACACGGCAGCAGGAATCATAAGAAGCAGCGTTCCCACCACCAGTGCCAATACCCACTTTTTCATAGCGATCTCCTATTTAAGTTAGATTTCTGGACGTACATCTAAACGTCACAGCTAAGACTTACGTAGTATACTTTAGCCATGGCCCGGGTGTCCGTCAAGTATCGCACCGGAGTATCGCCGGTATTTCGGGGAACTATCAGGTTTCCAATGTATATTAGCGATTTCTCAGTTTCATCAAAGATTCTGTCAAAGGTGATTTTGCGGACTAGACCCCGTGAGTAACGGTCTCCTCGTCGAAGGTAGGATTAAATCACCAATAGTGGTTTTTCCAAGCATCTTTGTTTGACAAGTGAATGTAAGTGGGTTCTTTGAGCGACATCTGAAGGAAAATGGTATTTGGATATCGGGGGGAATATTGAGAAAAAGAGGGGGAAGAAACCTGAAATTTTCATTAAAAGGGCTAATCTATTATCTAAATACTTCTAATTAAACTGGGGGACGTGATGAGTGATTCACCGAGAAAGATTGAAGAGATGCAGCTCCAAGAGGTGCTCAGATTAATCAGTGAGAGCTCAATAAAGAAATCCCCCAAAACAAAACCCCCGAAGAACCCCGAGCGTCCTAAAAAAGTGGAGAACTGTTAGATTCGGGACCAGTACCTGAGAGATAACCTACGTTCTTTCCAGAACCGTGCTTTTGCCCCCACTTAGGTTCTCCAAGTTCTGTATCGCTCTTCCATGCTTGCCGGACGTGAATCTCCATTTTGTCGGAATCAACATCTTTCCAAGTTCTTGGGCTGTAATTCTTCGATAGTCTGAGCCGGAACGCTTTGATATCCCCCCTGGTTATCTTGTGCATGTTTTGGTCGGCAATCTCATCTTCCAGAATATCATTGCCGATGAGAGCTGGTTGATGCTGGGCATGTTGCCTGGAGATCCGCTTGCCTTCAAGCAATCTGTCGGTTATCCGTGGACGTTCATCTCACTTGTAGTACGGGGAAATGAAGTCACGGAGCGTGTTACTTCATTTCCCGAGAGCAGACCCAATCATCCACGATTTTGCCGGCGGAGAGACGACTTCAATTTTTCAATTGGGAAAGATCCCTGCGCGTTGACAGCACAAATCAGTATCCTACAATATAATCAGACGGACGACGCATGAAACTTTTTCTGCTGCTAAGTACAATCGGTTTTTTCTCAATATTCCCCGCCGTTGCCGATGATGACGGGTCGGGGCTAAGACAGGGAACGGGCCTCGAAGTACAGGAGTATGAAAACATTTCCATACTGATCTTTGACAACAACGAGATGGACTGTTCAGATCTCGCCACCGAAAGAATCACAAAGGTAATAGAAGAACAATTCAACAAGCACTCTCTGTTCCCGGTTTTCACAATCAAAGAAAAACGAGGTAGCCCATCTAAGCCGGATCATACCGTCGGCCAACCGCTTCCGGAGGACCAGGTACGGATTCCCCACAAGGGGTTCCTGGAAATATTCTACTATGTAAGCCCTGACGGGAAACACGCTGATATTGCAGTTGAATTCGTGAGACCGGTTGCTCATGCCATGGCGGATTTAAAACACTACGGCCATGAATACCTCGCCATTATGTGGCTTGAACAAATTCAAACCAATGCATTTTTGGAATCATCTGATTTTTTCAACAGCCTGGAAGCAGTGCTGGATAAGTTCATACATGATTATCTGGCGGCAAACCAGTAGTACGGGAACTATCCTGATATCATGAACAGCTGTTTACCTCTATGTAGGCTTGAATAAACCTATCCAGCAATATTGCCAGGTAGATATGGAAATTTTCTGAAATCGTTACGATATGATCCTGCCACACACCGGCATTGACATAATACTCATATGCCTTCGATGGGGACAACGAGTAGATAACCGGTTTTAGATACGATGCATCTATTTGAAAAACCCGATTACTGTATGACACCGGTCCGTACCTGATGACCAGTAAGCCTCTCGGATTATCCAGAGTAAGCTCCGGTGGTCGTGGAGACACGTCCACAGCAGGATTTAAACCGTGTGTTGTAAACTGTGATTCGATGCTCTTCTTTACCTGTTCCACTTGGATCTCAGGCACAGAACTGTCGCCCTGTCCAGGGTCCAGGATCTGAATCGTGATGTTCACATAGTCTTCGACTTCGAGACCCCCGGGGTGGTCGGTACCGGGAAGGGCGCAGTCAGGAATCGCCTGGAAGGAAATGAAGACAGAAAATGTTATCAACATCGTCATACTTCTCATGTATCTCCTCCCCTCCATCACAGTAGTATTATTATAGATTACTACCTGACGCGGTTAAAGACATGAATACAGTTACGATTGAGAGCCACCTCGCGGATTCGAACCGCGGACCCCGAGATTACAACTCCTTTCTCTATAAACAATTACGATCAGGCTTTAGTAGTTTTTTCCAGATTTTCACGGTCCTTTCCAGGGTTTCATCGAAGATAAAATCAAAGGCTTAGATCCCGCGAATAATAGTCTCTCGGTTTAAGAATCTGCCTGTTATCATAAACGTTTAATGGTTGCTCAGTTATCTATGAGTACAATTTTCTGCCGGGTTAAATGGTCATTTTCCCTTTTTTGCTCTATACTTAAGTGAAGAGGGATGCTGATATGCGCCTGGTCCGTATCCTTTTATTCTTGATTTTGAGCGTTTTCCTGCTCGCCACCCTTCTCTCCTGCATCTATTTTGGTTCTGGTTTATTCTGCGACCCCGACGAAGACTGCGTCACCGTTTATATCATAAACTCGTCCTCAATACAGGTTGAGGTTCACTTTCTAGATTGTTGTGAGAGTGTCAGTATATCACCCGGGGGTACCGCAGGTATTTCCGTTTTGTTAGGAAGGATTGTATCAGCTAACGGGTATTCGCATGTATTCCGAGATCCGGGTGAGATTTGGGAAATCTGGTAGACTAGGTTCACAGCCGCGTGATGTCAACCGCCGGAAAAAGAAGACACAGCAACAAGACTGCCGACCACGAAAACTGTTAGAGCTGTAAATTCACCCAAAAAAACGGCACCACAATTTTTTAGTGCTGCCCTTCTTTTGTAGCCATCACGATAACATGTTAAATTCCCTCTGCTGTTGTGCGGAGTAATATTACTCCGTGTTGGATACACTAGGGCTGGAATAAACGGTGTAACGAATATTGGAATTGAAAGGCCTGCACCGATAACTGTTACTGTACCGTAGGCCACCAGACCAGATGCAAGTCCAAAGAAATACCAACCTAAAACCTTGTGTTCCTCTTTGGCATCATTTTTCCCCAGCTCGTATGCTTGTTGACAATCTAGTGTCTCAGCAAACAGATTGGAAGAAATCACGACGACTAATACAAGGACGAAAATTATTGCTTTTTTCATGATAACCCCCTTCCTCCAAGTATAGTGTTGGAGTTAGACAGATGAATTTTTTTTCAAGAATCAACCCAAGGGTAGGTTTGCCAACTCTTTGGTTACCTTTATATATCTGCAATCGCCCATGGGCTATGACCTGATCCACGGAACTCACCTTGGAGGTGACCATCCGGGTTGTAAGTTTTCCGGCTATTATCTTATACGGAAAAATCTGGGTATCCAGATACCACCCCATCCGAGAAATCGCTTGTAGGTAATCCCCTCAGTTGTTATCAGGGACTTAGGTAAGTGTAAGAATCTGCCGCATATCTTACACGCATTGTACTTCGGCCCGAGAAACTTCACATTACCTTGAAGGGATTTCAGCTCTGGTCTGAGACGTGAAAAATTCCTGGACTGTCCAAAGATACTTCACAGCCACCTCGCGGATTCGAACCGCGGATCCCGAGATTACAAGTCTATATGCTATAAGCTATTACGCTCAGATCCTATTAGCTTTTCCCAGATTTTCCAGATTTTCACAGCCCTTTCCAGAGTTTCATCGAAGATAAAATCAAAGGTCCAAAGGTGACGGCCCACGGTATTCACCACCTATCTACCGCATTCCTCCTCCAAAGAGTAGATCATCCTCCGATCAACCAAACCGAACGCTCGTCAGAATCTACGTAGCGCCTTGTCCTGTCAACCAGGTGCCCCTCCGCATCGTATGCCTCCAGGACGTGAAACCCCTGGGCAAGAGTCTTGGTAACTCTTTTGCCCGGACGCATCTTGATCTTTCGTCTGTAGTCGATCACGAGATACACCGCGTCTGAGGTTGTGTTGACAACCAAAAGGTCGCCACGTTCCCGTTTTTCTTCCTCCTCAAAACGGCGCTCGAACTCCTCTTGCTGTTCTTCATAGTACTCTTTGTTCTCTTCATAGTGCCTTTTACGCGCTTCATCCATAGGGTAATATCCAACACATCCACATATCAAAAGTATGATCAGTGCCGGAAATATCGCTTTAACTTCCATACAATCCTTTTTCTACTTCGTGCAGTTTACATAGCCTCCAAGCAAAAACAAACCGGAAGGCTTGCTATAGCACCTTCTCAGACAGTTGCCAATTAGAATTATAGTTGAAAAGAGGTAGCGTTTTCCAATCATTCGTTAGTATGGGTGCATGAAG